>Ga0137425_1000034_pt1 | contig 47260 bp, 34 predicted proteins | sample EasRivERMZT640_2_FD_102318 | JGI IMG/M metagenome (GOLD analysis project Ga0137425, IMG submission 102318) | Soil microbial communities from meander-bound floodplain in the East River, Colorado, USA - East River MetaG ERMZT640_2 | ecosystem: Environmental > Terrestrial > Soil > Floodplain ...
CCGTGGCCCGGCTGTCGTCGCAATCGCCGCCGCACGAGGTGAATCCGTCGGTGTCCTGATCGAACCCTTCGTCCACCAGGCCGTCGCACTCGTCATCCACGCCGTTGCAGATCTCAGTCACGCCGGGATGGATCGCGGGGTTCTGATCATTGCAATCGGCGCTGCCGAAATAGCCGTCGCCATCCTGGTCCGCGAAGACCTGCACCGTCCAGCTGGCCACGTCCACGTTGGCGCCGTTCTTGGAGGGCTTGACGTAGTTCGTATCGGCTATGACTTCGCAGGTGAGCGTGTAGGTGCCGAGCGTCGAAAAAGTCCTTGAATGGCTCAGAACGCCGGTGGCCACCACCGTGGGTGTGGGAAACCCGGGACCCTGCAGCTTCCAGGTGAAGGCGTTCGTGACTCCCGGGCCGATGGCCAGGCGAGTCGTCACCGAGAAATTATGATTCGTGCCGACGAGTACTTCCAAAGGCGACACGGGGTTAGCCGCCTCGATGGGGGCTGTCGGCGCGACGCGGCCGTGACCGAAGAACGACAGGGCCCAGCGTTGATTGCAGACGCTGCAGAACTGCGACCCGAGAGAGCGCATGGTGCAATCGAGCGCGGGCCGGTAGATGCATTCACTCCAGTATTGGGCCCCCTGCTTAGGGAGCCCCAGATCGGCAATCCACTCGGGCCAGGCGCCCGTGCTTGCATTGGTGGAGGTGTTGATGTTTCCCACCTCAGCTCCACAGCCCGAATTGCTCACGTACTCATCGGCGAGACCCGCCAGGCTGTGGCCCAGCTCGTGAGCGGCTATGTCGGTGGCGGATGCATTGGCCGCGGAGAAAACCGCCCGCTGGCCGCCGCAACCCCCGTAGCGCGCCGTGTTCACCATGACCACCTTCGCGTCGCTACCGGGAGCCCGTAGCTCGGCTTCGGCAATGTGAAAGCTGGTATTAGTGTCGCAGCCGTAGCCGTAGTAGAGGCACCTATTGCCCTGGTCCTGGCACGGATAGCCGGCATCGGGAAAGCCGGTGCTCATTGGGGTGTTCAACACGACGGAGCAGTCGCACTGGTCCGTCCCGGTCGCGACGGAATAGGCGTAGACGAGGATGTAATTGATGAGGTTGTCGTGCTCACGGTACGGCGTGGTGGCGCGGAAATACTGCACCATCTGGGTGGCATGACTGACCATGAGCGACTTTTGCGAATAGGTGTAACCATCCGGGACGATGGTGACGTTAATACGTTTGTTGGACTCCGCGGCGTTTCCGAAGACCGTGTAGATGTCCGGATCTCCCACGCTTTCGGGCCAGATCACGGTACCCGCCGTTTCCGGCTGCGGGGGCTCCACTTGCTCCTGCCCGGCGGCAAATGCCAGATCGCTGAACGTGGCGTTACCCCCGGCTCGAGTGAAGCGGGCCGATTCCAGCGGCAGTGAGGCAAGCAGCCTGCGGCTTCGATGTCCCGGCTCTCCCTCATCCCTGGCGACTTCGATCCGATCCAGACCCTTCACTTCCGGGAATTCCACCACGACCGTGTCCCGGTGAACCCGGATGGTATCCCCCTGGATGTGGGGAGGGTCATCGGGTCCGTGCTCCAGGCAGATTCCCGAAAAATCCAGGATCCGGGTGTAACGCAGGCCAGACGTTCCCACGAGTGCAAACTCCAGCTGCGCGACGCTCCCCTCCCTCGTGAGTCGGGAGGCTGCGGTCAGGGAGTGAATGAAGGGGTGATCTTTGAGGGTGAAGGAGATGAGTCTGGCCTGATCGCGGTCCACTTCGAGAGCGACAGCGATGGTGCGCTCGGAATAGGTCCCGTAAGGTTCCCCGCGGAGCTCCTGGACTCCAGCCGGACGCAAGGGGACCAGATCTCGGACTGTTTCAGCCGGGGCCCCGCGACTGACGGAGCCCAGCGACAGCAACAGCGATCCGGACGCCAGGAGCCACTTGAATGACGCAGAGTTCGTTTCAGATTGGCTGCCAACAGGAAGGACCGGGGGCGACTGTGACACTGTTTCTGCCAATCAACAAACCGATCGTTTGCAGGGGAGATGAGCTTTCGTATCGTGCCATACCGTTGCGGTTTTGGCAACGACGGGGTCGTCGAGCTCCTCCGACACGACTTGCCAAGAACCGCTCGGGAACGGATGCAACGCCGGGAACGAGGTCCGTTTTCGTCCAAATGACCCGGCCGCCTCATGGTATAAGGTTCGCCACAAGGAGAAGGCTTCATGATATCGGCCACGCCGATCCTCGACACCGATGCCTGTTACCGTGCGGTGTGCAGCCGCGACCGGCGCTTCGAGGGGCGTTTCGTTGTCGCGGTGACCTCCACCGGTATCTATTGCCGCCCCGGGTGTCCGGCGAAGGTCCCGGCCCGCCGGAACATGCGTTTCCTTCCCAGTCCGGCCGCCGCCGAGCTCGCCGGTTTCCGTCCGTGCCGTCGTTGCCGCCCCGATGCCTCACCCGATTCCGCCGCCTGGCTCGGCACCGGGGCGACCATCGCGCGGGCGCTCCGGCTCATCGACGAGGGCTCGCTCGACCGTGGCGGCGTCGACGGGCTCGCCGATCGCATGGGGCTGACCGCGCGGCACCTGCGCCGCTTGTTCGTGCAGCGACTCGGCGCACCCCCCAAGGCAGTGGCGTTGACCCGACGGGCCCACTTCGCCCGGCAGCTGGTCGAGGAAACCGATTTCCCCATGAGCGATGTGGCGATGGCAGCCGGGTTCGGAAGCGTGCGGCGCTTCAACGACGCGATCCAGCGCACCTTCCAGCGACCCCCCAGGCTGCTTCGCCGAGGCACGGTCGGCGCCCATCGAAGCGGAAGTCTCGAGCTCAGGCTGCCGTACCGCCCGCCTCTGGACTGGAGCGCGAGCCTGGAATTTCTCGCCACACGGGCGATTCCCGGGGTCGAGCGGGTCGAATCCGGCCGCTACCGCAGAACGATCCGGACCCCTGCCGGAGCTGGCCTGCTCGAGGTCACCCCAGCCAGCGATGGCACCGCGCTCCTGTTGCGTGTCGACGCGCCGCAGGGGCGGGGACTCGAGCGCATGGTTCGACGGGTTCGGCGGCTGTTCGATCTCGACGCCGACCCACTGCGGATCGGAAACGATCTGGCGCGGGACCCCATGCTCGATCCGGTGGTGCGAGCCCACCCGGGGCTGCGCATTCCCGGCGCTTGGAACGGCTTCGAGACGGCGGTCCGGGCGGTCCTGGGACAACAAGTGAGCGTGCGCGGCGCCACCACCCTGGCCGGGAGGCTGGTGGCGGCGCACGGCGAGGCGTTTCAGTCCGGCGAGGCGGGGCTGACGCATCTCTTTCCCGAGCCGGAACACCTGGCACACCTGGAGCCGGGCCGGCTCGGTCTCACGCGAGCCCGGTCGCAGTGCCTGGTCGCTCTCGCCCGCGCCCTCGAATCGGGATCCTTGAGTCTCGATCATGCCGCGTCGCTGGAAGACGCCGTGGCTCACCTTCAGGATCTGCCCGGGATAGGACCCTGGACGGCTCACTACATCGCCATGCGCGCTCTTGGAGAGCCCGACGCTTTTCCTGCGGGAGACCTCGTGCTGCAGCGCGAGACCGGCCTCAGCGAGGCCATGCTTCTGACCCATGCGGAGCGCTGGCGGCCGTGGAGGGCCTACGCGACCTTGTATCTATGGCGCCGGCACGGCGACGCTGCGGCGGGCGCGAGCCGGGCTAGGCGAGGAGGGAAGCTGGGATGATGCTGCTGAAGGCCGCGATCAAAACTCCCATCGGGCGACTGACGATGATCTCGAGAGACGACGTACTGGTCAGCGTCACCTTCGAAGGGGAGGATGCCTCGGGAGATCGCTGGCTGGCGCGTCGTTTCGGACAGCTCCGGCTGGAAGCTCATGAAGATCCGGCCGGCGCCGCATCGGCATTGCGGAATTATTTCGAGGGAGATCTGGCGGCGCTGGACCGGGTGCAGGTCGACACCGGCGGCACCGAGTTCCAGCGTGAGATCTGGGAGGCGCTCCGGCAGATTCGAGTCGGAACGTCGATCTCCTATTCCGGCCTCGCCGCCCGGGTCGGGCGGCCCCTGGCCGTGCGCGCCGTGGGCGCCGCCAATGGGAGCAACCCGATCCCCGTGATCATCCCCTGCCATCGCGTGATTGCCGCCAATGGCACGCTGTGCGGCTATGGGGGCGGACTCGATCGAAAACGCTGGCTCCTGCACCACGAAGGGGCGCTGCCAAAGCAGTCGGCGAAGGACTCGGCGCGTTCCCGGCAAATACCCCTCTGGTAGCATTCCCGCTCCCTGCTATACACGCCCTTTCCGAAGCTTTAGCGGCCGGAGGTGCGGCAGTCGTGATAGGTTTTCTGCATGCGCCGAATGGGATGGTTCCTGCTACTCGCCGTTCTGGGGTTCACCGACGGGTGGAGTGCCGGGGGCGGTGCGTCGTGCGAGCAGGCCAGGCGAAGCAACCACTGGTGCACGGCGGGAAAGGTCGGCTATGTGGCGGGACTGGAGATTCGCTCCCGTTTTCTCTATGAAGTTCTGGACCCCCACGGCCACCAGATCATTCCCGAGGCGGTTCACTGCGACATCTGCCGGGAGGCTTTGAAAAACCACGGATTCTGCAGCGCGCACCGCATGGGCTACGTCGGCGGACGCGCCTACCTGACACCCCTGACTTACTACCTCGCCAGGGGGAAGCCGATCGATCCCGCTTCCCTGAGCTGTCCGATCTGCCGGAAGCACACCCAGAGAATCGGCTGGTGCGACAGGGACCAGCGGGGAATTGCGGGTTATACCGCTCTTGACGACCGGCAGGAGTTCGAGGAGCTGACCAAGGCCTATCAAATCCTCCAGGCGGCCATTCAGAAGTCGGCAAGCTGCGAGCGCTGTGCCGGCGCGATGATGGCCGATGGCTACTGCGCCATCCACCGGATCAAGTACAAGGACGGCTCCCCCGTGCCGGGCTTCGGCACCCAGACGAAGTAGCCGTCCGCTTCAGGGACCGGAGTGGCCGCAGGTGTTGGTCACGTCCTTGAGGAGCGCGCAGTTCCCGTCAGCGCCGTTGTTGCCCGGGCCGATGCGCTCGCTTCCGTTCTTGTCCTTGCCCCACGATCCCTCAATCCCGCTGGCATTGGTCGCCACCACGAGAAACCAGATCAGCCCCGAGCCGTCGCTCGCCTGGGGGACGCTGGACCAAGTGTAAGGGCTGGTCGTTCCGATGGCGCACGTGCTGCCGAGCAAGGTGAAGGTGCCGCCAAGGGCCGCGGGCAATCCACTGCGCTGACCGTACAGAAGGTGATGATTTGCGGCGTTCGTGCAAGTCCCCACGTTGAAAGTCACCTGCAGGCTCGAGGCATCCGGATTGAGGGCCGCCACGGTCATGGGCGTCGTCCCTCCCGTTCCATCGGGCACGCCGGGCGGGCCCGACGAGGCGTTGACCGAGCCGCTGATGTCGCCGAAATTCGTCGGCGAATTGGTCGCGGGGAACGTGGTGTCCGAGGCATCGTTGGGATCTTTGTTCAGCGATGAGGTGCCGTTGGTGGGAAGCTGGCCGGCGGAAAACACCAGCGTGTCATAGACGTCAAAGGAAATGACATCTGCGGTGGTCGAAAAGAAGTTGCTTGGGATGATGTGATCGGGTGTCGGGGCCCCCGGCAGCGCGGCGAAGCCGCTGGTTGCCAGCAGAATGTGCTTGTTGAGAGTCGAACCCGTCAGATTATTGGGGAGGGCGAAGTTATGCGCGTTGCTGCTGATCACCTTGCTCTGGGTAAAGATTTCACCCGTCGAGCCGCAGCAAGTGGCCAGCTCGATGAACTGGATAGTTCCATCAGCGTTGCTGAAGATCTCCTTGACCCTCCAGAAATGCACACCGCTGAAGGCCGGAACGCTGCCGAGCAGCAACATCAGAAGACCGAATAGCGCCGTAGCTGGACGGGGAATGGATCGCATGGGGCCCTCCCACCCTGAGTCTTTAACCGGAACCCGTAGGGTCGCCCCTTTCCTCCTCGGAGTCCGTGACCGAAGTCACCAAAGCCCTGAATTCACCCGCCGGTGAGAGCGGCTGGCTCAGAATGAATAGCCGATGGAGGTCACCAGGCTGAGGTCGTTTTCCGCCGCGTCCTCAGTGGGAGGATTGGAGTCGTAGCTCTCCAGGATGCTGAAGCCGAAATTGAAGTTGTTGACGATTTCCCAGTTCGTCTTGAAGTTGAGCTGAACCTTCAGGCCGGGTGTGTCGGTGACATTCGTAAAAGTGTTCAGGCTGAGCGTGATGACACGGGTGTTCCCGGCCCAACGGAAGCTGCCGTATTCCAGCCCGAGCAACACCTCCGCGCTGTCATCCACCTGGTCGGATCCGGTCACCTCTTCCCGGTCGTAGACCAGGCCGGCGCTCAAATTGAACAACTCGTGGTTGGTGTGGATGAAGGCCCTGCCGGCCCCTCCACCGAGGATCGATCGCAAGCTGAAGCCTTGATCCGGGTTGGATTGCAGCTCGGCGAGCCAAAAGATGTTCCGCTTCTTTTTCAGGAATTGGGTCTGCCTGAAGCTGGAGTAGTGCTGGCTGGAGGCATCGCCGCCTTCCTGGTTGTTATAGATGGAATTGATTTGCAGAGTGCTCAGCCGCTTGCGCGTGCGGTTTCGGACATCGGCGCTGAAGCTGTACTGAATCGCCTGGTTGCTCTGAGTGAAGCTGAGCCCGGCGTCCACCGAGCCGTCGAGCCTCTTCCAGAATGAATGCTCGATGGGCGCAATGCCCACCACGTCCGCCAGCTCGACGGTGTTGACTTCCGACCCGTCGACAATCTTCAGCTCGCCGTCCTTTTCCCCGGGCTCGAGGGAGCCGAAGTATCGATCGCCGCTCACCATCTCCAGCTGAAACGTGGACACGCTCTTCAGGCTCACGACCTCGACCCATTCGACGGAGAGAGTGCCGGCGGCGTTGGTGCTGAACGTGAGAATCGCCGTCTCGACGCTCTTGATCTCTCCGGTGATCCGATCGCCATTGGTGAGCACGATGATGTCGGTCTTCGGGTTGTCAAGCGCGGGAAGGCTCGTCCATAGTAAAAGGAAGACCCCGCCGACCCAGCGCCGGAGGAACCGGTTGGAGCGGTTCAGCCTCAAGGCTCCGATGGATCCCTTGCAGCTTGCAGCGTGCATTGGGGAAAACCCTCACGAGCTCGCCGGGTGGAACAAGCCGAACCGCTGGCCCAGGTCCATTCCGGTGTCGAAGCCGGCAAATCCTAACCGATCCCTCGGGTCGTTTGCAGAGCAGATTCCCCTTCAGGTGTTGTCAAAAAGACCAAAACATTCCGATTTTCTTCCCCCGACGGAGGCGAAAGGGTCCGAGGAGGGGTAAAATGATGGCCTTCCATGGAATTCCGGTCGGCGCTCGGCATTTGGAAGGGGATGGCAGATGCTGTCCCTGGGGATCGGGAGAAGAAACAAGCCACCGGCCTCCCCATTACGGAGATTCGTTGACATGGCAAAACGGATGATTCTCATGCTCCTGGCGATGGCCCTGTTCCTGGCGGTCATCGGCCTGGTAAAGTACCGCCAGTTCCAGGCTGCCACTTCTCAATCCGCTTCCTACCAGCCTCCTCCGGAGGCCGTCACCACCATCGTCGCCAAGCAGGAGCCGTGGGAGCAGACCCTGGGGTCCATCGGCACGGTCACGGCCATCAACGGGGTCACGGTGACGGCGGACCTCCCCGGAGTGGTGGAGGAGATCCGCTTCGAATCGGGACGATCGGTGCGGCAGGGCGAGGTGCTCCTGAAGCTCGACACCCGTCAGGAGGATGCGCAGCTGACGGCCGCTGAGGCACAGCGGGATCTGAATGACCTGATCCTGGAGCGGACGCGGGGACTGCGCGAGCAGGGAATCACCTCTCAGGCGGATTACGACCAGGCTGTGGCGGAGGCCAAGCAGGCGGCCGCCCGGGTCGGAGAGATCCGCGCCACCATCCAGCGCAAGGTGATCCGGGCGCCGTTCTCGGGAATTCTCGGCATACGACTGGTGAATCTCGGACAGTATCTGCAAGGGGGCGATCCCATCGTGCCGCTGCAGTCGCTCGATCCCATTCACGTGGATTTCGGCATGCCGCAGGAGAACCTCGGCCACGTCCAGGCGCGACAACTGGTCCGTGTCTACCCGGAGGGCGATGCCGGCTCCTCCGCGGAGGGCAAGATCTCGGCCATCGATTCGCTCGTCGACACGGCCACCCGCAACGTGCATGTGCAAGCCACCTTCGCGAACCCGACAGGTAACCTCCATCCCGGAATGTTCGTCAAGGTGAGCGTCATCCTTCCAGCCAAGGAAAGCGTGGTCACGCTCCCTGCTTCGGCGGTCCGCTACGCTCCCTACGGGAATTCGGTGTTCATCGTGGAGGACGTCAAGAACCCGAAGGGAGGGAGCTATCGCGGCGTGCGCCAGGAATTCGTCAAGCTCGGAAGCGAGCGGGGCGATCAGGTCGCCGTTCTCTCGGGCGTGAAGCCGGGTGAGGAAGTGGTCACCTCGGGAGTCTTTAAGCTGCGCAACGGCGCCGCGGTTCTCATCAACAACGAAATCCTGCCCGGTAACAACCCCTCCCCGAAGCCCGAGGACAGTTGATGTCGATCACCGATCTTTTCATCCGGCGGCCCGTCATGGCGGTGGTCGTCAACCTGGTCATTCTCATCGCGGGGCTGCAGGCGATCCGCACGCTCACCGTCCGCCAGTACCCGCGCAGCGACATCGCCGTCATCCAGGTCTCCACGGCCTATGTCGGTGCCAACGCCGATCTGGTGCGGGGCTTCATCACCACGCCTCTGGAGCGGGTGATCGCCAGCGCCGACGGCATCGACTACCTGGAATCCTCCAGCGCCCAGGGCATCAGCAGCATCACCGTCCACCTCAAGCTCAACTACGACACCAACGCCGCCCTCACGCAGATTCAGACGAAAGTGTCCCAGGTCCGCAATGACCTTCCGCCCGAAGCGCAGGCCCCGGTCATCGACATTCAGACCGCGGACACCGAGTTCGCCGGGATGTACATCGGCTTTTCTTCCGAAAACCTCGATCAAAATCAGATCACCGACTATCTGACCCGTGTGGTCCAGCCGAAGCTCAGCGCCATCAGCGGCGTGCAGCGCGCCGATATCCTGGGGGGTCGCACCTTCGCCATGCGCATCTGGCTCAAGCCGGATCGGATGGGGGCCCTGGGGATCTCACCCTCGGATGTGCGTGACGCGCTGGCCAAGAACAACTATCTCTCGGCCCTCGGACGCACCAAGGGCTCGATGGTGTCGGTGAATCTGGTCGCCAATACCGACCTGAAAACCGCCGACGAGTTCCGGCAGCTGGTCATCAAGGAGGCCAACGGCGCGGTCGTCCGTCTCGGCGAGATCGCGGACGTGGTGCTCGGAGCCGAGAACTACGAGGAAGATGTGCGCTTCGGCGGCGAGACCGCCACCTTCATGGGAATCTGGGTGCTTCCCACCGCCAATTCGCTGGACGTGATCCGCTCCGTGCGGGCCGCCCTGCCGGACATCCGCGCGCAGCTGCCCGCCGGCATCAAGCTCGGAGTCCCGTACGACTCGACGCTGTACATCGAAAATGCCATCGACGAAGTCTTGAAGACCCTGGGCGAGACGCTGCTCATCGTGATCCTGGTCATCTTCCTGTTTCTCGGATCGTTCCGGGCGGTCATCATCCCGGTCGTCGCCATTCCGATCTCCCTCATCGGCGCCGTCTTTCTCATGTTCGCCGCGGGCTTCACCATCAACCTGCTCACCCTCCTGGCGATTGTGCTGTCGGTGGGATTGGTGGTGGACGATGCCATCGTCATGGTGGAGAACGTCGAGCGGCATCTGCATCTGGGCCAACGACCGCTGGATGCCGCCCTGATGGCGGCGCGCGAGCTGGTCGGTCCCATCATCGCCATGACCATCACCCTGGCGGTGGTGTACGCCCCCATCGGCATCCAGGGCGGGCTGACCGGGGCGCTCTTCCGTGAGTTTGCATTCACGCTGGCCGGCGCCGTGATCGTGTCCGGTATTGTCGCACTGACGTTGTCGCCCATGATGGGGTCGAAGCTTCTCAAGGCCGCCGACACCGAGCGCGGCTTCGCCGGATACATCAACCGCCGGTTCGAGTACTACCGGGGGCTTTACACCCGCGTGCTGGCGGGTACGCTGCAGTTCCGTCCGGTCGTCCTGGTGCTCTGGGTGATCGTCGTGGCGCTCATGTTCCCCTTCTACATGCTTTCGCAGAAGGAGCTGGCGCCGGCGGAGGACCAGGGCGTGGTCTTTGCCATCGTCCAGGCCTCGGCGAATTCGACCCTGGACCAGACCCAATTATTCGCGGGAAAGATGAACGACGTCTTCAAGTCCTTTCCCGAATCGGCCAACACATTCCAGATTCTGTCACCCACCGGCGGATTCGCTGGAATGGTCACCAAACCCTGGAGCGAGCGGAAAAAAACCTCCGAGCAGCTCCGCTTCGAAGCGTCCGCGGAGCTCGCGAAGATTCCGGGCGTCCGGTTCATCCCCCTCACGCCGCCTCCGCTGCCGGGAGGCGGGGGATTTCCGGTGGATGTGGCCATCGCCTCGACGGCGGAGCCGGCGCAGGTCGCCGAGTACGCCGACCAGCTCGTGCAAAAGGCCTTTGCCAGCGGACTGTTCATGTATGCCGACACAGACGTGAAATTCGATCAGCCGCAAACCGAGGTCGTGCTTGACCGTGACCTCGTCCGATCCCTGAACGTCAATCTCAGCGAGACCGGATCGGACCTTTCGACCTTGCTGGGCGGGAACTACGTCAACCGGTTCAGCATACAGGGCCGCAGCTACAAGGTGATACCCCAGGTCAAGCGGGCCGAGCGGCTCACCGCGGAACAGCTGGAAGGAGTCCACGTGAAGGGTCCCGAAGGGCAACTCGTTCCGCTCTCCACCTTCGCGACCCTCAAGACCACGGTGGAGCCCCGGGAGCTGAAGCGGTTTCAGCAGCTCAACTCCGTTCGCGTCCAGGGAGTCATCCCGCCCGGCGTGTCGCTGGATCAGGCGCTTGGGTTCCTCGAATCGGAAGCCGGCCGCTCCCTGCCGCAGGGGTTCACGGTCGACTATGCCGGAGAGTCGCGCCAGCTGCGCACCGAGGGAAGCAAGTTCCTGGGGACCTTTCTCCTCTCGGGGATCCTGATCTACCTGGTGCTGGCGGCGCAGTTCGAGAGCTTCCGGGATCCGTTCATCATCCTGGCAGGCTCGGTGCCCCTGGCCCTCTCCGGGGCGCTCCTCTTCTCATTTCTCGGATTCACCACCCTGAACATTTACAGCCAGGTGGGCCTCATCACCCTGGTCGGCCTGGTCTCGAAGAACGGCATCCTGATCGTTCAGTTCGCCAATCATCTCCAGGAGACGGGGCTCGACAAGCTACAGGCCGTCATCGAGGCGGCCGGCACGCGGCTGCGCCCGATCTTGATGACGACGGCGGCAACGGTGATGGGCCACCTGCCGCTGGTGTTCGCCACCGGACCCGGGGCCGGAGCGCGCAACAGCATCGGCATCATGCTCGTTTCCGGCATGATCATCGGCACCTGTTTCACCCTGTTCGTCGTTCCTTCGATCTACGTGCTCGTCGCCCGCAAGCACAGCCTCGCCGGCGACGCCGAGCCGCCACAGGAACCCGCCTACCCCCATCCCCAGCCCGCCGGCGCCTGAAGAACGGCGGGACAGGCCATGGGATCCGTTGGACACCCGGTGAAGTAGTTCGCTATGCTTCCGCCGTTTTCTCCTCCTTTTTTGAGAGGACCGGCTATGCCGATGGGGTTGTATCGCAAGTGGCGGCGTTTTCGTCACGAGCGAAGAAAACGACGGCGCTTCGCCGACGTCGAGCCTGAGTTCTGGGGGCTCTTCAAGAAATGCAAGCCCTTCACGATGACCCGCACCGAGCGGATCTACGCGCTCTACCAGGCCATGCGCTACGTGGTGGCACGGGGAGTTCCCGGAGACATCGTGGAATGCGGAGTCTGGAAAGGCGGGTCGGCGATGCTCTGCGCCCTGGTTCTGGCGCAACAGGCCGAGGATTCGCGCTCGCTCTACCTGTACGACACCTTTGCAGGGATGGCCGAGCCGGGGGAAATGGACGTGAGCTTCGAAGGGAGCTCGGCCCGGGAGGAATGGCGGCGCCGCAGGCAGGGTGAAATCACCGACTGGGCTTACTCACCCCTGGACGAGGTGAAAAGGAACCTCCTCTCCACCGGCTTCCCCGAGCAGCGGACCGTTTTCGTCCCCGGCAAAGTGGAGGACACCATTCCCGGAGTCGCCCCGTCCCGCATCGCCCTGCTGCGCCTGGACACCGATTTTTACAGCTCCACCTATCACGAGATGACGCATCTCTTTCCCCGCCTCTCCCCCGGAGGAATCTTGATCGTCGACGACTACGGCACCTGGAAGGGGGCGCGGCAGGCGGTCGATCAGTACGCGGCGGAGAATCACCTCGCCCTTCTGCTGACCCGGGTCGATCGAGGCGCGCGGATCTGCGTCAAAGTCGACTGACTGCAGCAGGACCCGCACTCAGCGCCGGCGCCATTCGGCGTGCAGCGTTGCAAGCGTTCCTAAAGCTGCCGGCCCGGACATCGAATCCAGGTGTGCTTCAAGGGCCCGGCGCTTCGTACATCGCAGCCGCAACCATTGGGGCAGCGGCCCATTCACCTCCTCACCCTAGTTTTCGACAACTGACGAGACTGGGCTTTTAGATGGCGGGCAGCTCTCCCAGCGCGGCGCCCGCCGGGGAGCGGCGCCCTGCCAGGGTGGACCGGAAGGCGAAGAGGGCCACGCCCGCTGTCACCAGCAGGGTCACGATCGTGGGTGTCGCATACCAGGCCGAAAGATCACCGGTCAGCGGCAGCACCCCCAGGAGATTCGAGAAGGAAGACGCGACGAGAAGCCCCAGGAAGCCGAACCGGAAGAGAGCCGTCCACCAGAGGATCGACCAGAAACCGAGAAGGGCCAGATTCAACGCCGGATTTCCCGAGCCGGGGTACAGGACGATCATGCCGATGACGGTCGTCAGGACCGCCGCGAGCCACGTCTTTTTCAGGAGGAGTCGGAGGACCAGCAGGAACATCATCGGAATGAACACATCCATCACACTGCCGGTGTGAATCGCGATCACGGCTGCGAAAGCGTGCCGAAGGCCGCGAAGCGACTCCAGGGTCCACACGCCCGCCTCCGGCGGCGGGATAAACAGCCCTGCCTTGGTGCTTAGCAACCGGAAGATCCCTTCGGACAGCACCAGCGCCACGCCGATGAGGCAGCCGAAGAGCGCGTCCCGGCCCACGAGCGGATCGCGGAAGCGCCCGTCCAAAAGCCGCATCCAGGAGACCAGCATCCTGGGCCACAGCCGCCGGGCGTAGGGCTCCAGCGCCAGGTAGAAGAGGGCCACCAGGCCGACTCGATACAGAGACCAGGCCAAATGGCCCACGACGAGCGCCACCTCCTGATCGGGCGGCAGGTGGTGCGCGCCCAGAAACCAGAGCAGTCGCAAGATACCCAGGTAGACCGCGAGCCTCAGGGTTCCCCTGCGGTCCCCTCTCCCCAGGCGGAGGTTGCGAGTCGCGATCACCATCGCCGCGATGATCGATCCGAAGAAGGCCACTCCGGGAATGATCAAATCAAATCGAACGCGCTGCGCCTTCTCCGCCTTGGGCGCTTCCTTCAACTCCCAGGGCTCAAGAACTCGAAACGCCACCACGTGGCCGTCCAGCGAGGCAGCTTCGACGCGGACTGGAGATTCAGGCGTGGAGGGATAGGCACCCTTCCATGCTGCGCGCCGATCGGCGTAGAAGGGTGGCGTGAACTCCGGCGCGTCGGGTGAGAGGCTGTTGCCAACCAGCCCCGTGGCGGCGAGCAGCAGTGTCCAGTCGGGCTCTGTCGTCGCTGGCAGTGCGCTCCGCGAATCGGGCACCCTGGCGAAGGCGATGAGCTTCCCCTGAGTGTCCAGCATGACTTCCGCCATTCCGGGAGTGGTGTTGGGAGGATCCACGAACCAATCACCGATGCTTCCGGTGTTGGCGCGCTCCAGGGGAGTCGGACTCTGTCGGTAGCGAAAGCGAATGGCCGCGGGATGTGTCCGCTCCAGCACCGTCGGCCAATCCACGGGGAGGCGTCCATTCCGCAGCTCTCGGAGATAATCCAGGTTGAAATCGAACGCCGCCAGACTGTCGGCGGGCGGATCGTGGAACCCGGCTTCCTGAATGATTTCTCGCGCCTTTTCCGACAGGACCTCGGGTGGCTTCTGCAGCAATTCGGTACGCACAAACTGTGTTCTTGGCGCAAGGGTGACCAGGATGGCCAGTCCAATCAGGGTTCCTCCCAGGGCAGCCCACGCGACTCCGGGTCGCAATCCCTCCGATTCTCCTGCCGCCGCCACCATTTCGGGGGAGGGGGTCTCACCCGCGGCCAGTGCCGCGGCCAGGGGATCCCCGCCGGGGAGTGCCGAGGCCACCAGTAGCGCCGAGGAGGGCCTGCGTGCCGGATCGGCTTCCAGGCAGCGCAGGATCAGCCGCTCCACCACCGGGTCGATCCCCTCGATGACGCTGGAGGGTGATAGCGGCGAGCTGGTGGTCTGCTGACGCAACAGATCGGCCGGGTTGGAGGCCTTGAAGGGGGGCCGGCCGGTGAACAGCTCGTACAGAACCAGGCCCAGTGAATAAAGGTCGCTGCGCTGCGAGACGCCTTTGCCCGCGATCTGCTCGGGGGCCATGTAGGCGGGGGTTCCGGAACGGATTTCCTCACCTGGGACCGCCCCCGAGATGGCCGCCAGTCCAAAGTCGGTGATCCGGGCCCGCCCCCGGCCGTCGATCATGATGTTCGAAGGCTTCAGATCCCGGTGCAGGATGCCGGCATCATGGGCGGCGGCCAATCCGGCGCTCACCTGCCTGGCGATCTCAATCCCCTTGTCCGTGGGAAGACGGCCGATGCGGCGCAGCAGGGAGCCCAGGTCCTCCCCGTCCACGAATTCCATGCAGAGGAAGTGATGCCCCTCCACCTCCCCGACGTCATAGACCCGGCACACATTTGGATGAGAAACCTGGCGCGCGGTTCGCACTTCGTTCAGCAACCGCTCGAGTCGCTTCTCATCACGCTCCAGTCCTTCCGGGAGGAATTTCAGCGCCACGACCTGTCCGAGCTTCAAGTCGTCGGCCCGGTAGACCTCTCCCATTCCGCCTTTCCCCAGGGGCGCCACGATCCGGTAGCGGCCTGCCAGGAGCGCGCCCGGCAGAAAACGGCCATGGTCCACTCCGGGAGCGGAGGAAGAATAGGAAGCGGAGCCGATACGGGTGGGAATCTCCGAGGAGGAGACCAGAGGATTGCCGCAGTCCGGGCAGAACCGGCCTTCGGGAACTTGTTGATGGCAGGATGGGCAGCGGGGCATCAATCACTCCAACCAAGCCCTGCCAGAGGCGCGTTTCTGCGCGCCCGGCGGCGGCATCGTACCACCGTGCACTGAGGAATTTGAACCGTCCAGGGTTCCGAAGGGTTCACGCCGGCTCCGCCGGCCGGGTAAGCGCGACGGGTCGGCGTCCGAGCACGGCCATCGCCACGCCACCCAGGATGGCCGTCGCCGAGAGCAGCAGGCGCAACGACGAAGTCTCGGACAGGAACAGAACACCCGCAGCGGCGACGAGCACCGGCACCGACAGCTGCACGATGGCGGCGCGTGTGGCCGTCAGTCCCTTCAAGGCGGCGAACCAGATTACATAGCCCAGACCGGAGGCGCCGGCCCCAGAAAGTATCGCCAGGGTGATCCCGATGCTCGACCCGTGCAGGTTGGGAGCGCAAATCAGGCTCACGCCGATCGCCGGCACCACGGCGCGCACGAAATTGCCCCGTGTCGCCGCCACCGGATCGGCACTCCCCCGTCCACGCAGCGAGTACCCGCCCCATGCCGCGCCTGCCAGTCCCATGAGCGCGGCTCCCGAGGCCGGAGGAGCGGTCAGGCCCGGCCACACCAAGCCAACGAGGCCTCCCACCGCCAGGAGCCAGCCGGCCCACTCGCGCGACGTGGGTCGCTCCCCGGATCGGAGGCCCGCCGTGATCATGGTGATTTGAACCGAAGAGAAAAGCACGAGCGCGCCCGTTCCGGCGCTCAGGCTGCGGTACGCGAAAGAAAACGCTACGGCATAGAGAAAGAGGAGGAAGGCCTCGATCCAGCTCCCGCCCCTGGATGCGACCGATCCGCGGCGCACGCCGCCGACGAGCACGAGCACGAGGGCCCCCGAGCCGATGCGCACCGTGGTGAAACTGGCGGCATCCATATTCCCCGAGCCCAGCGCCAGGCGGCACAGAATAGAGTTGGCGGCAAATGCGGCCAGCGCCGCCACGGTCAACGCAGCGGTGTGCCCCCGTGACGATGCCGCGGAAACCACCGCACCACCTTCTCAAGCTTCGCGTGGCGCATCATCCCGGGGACTTCCACGAGGGAGCCCGCACCTCGGGTGCACGCCCGCGCGAGGCTCGGGCGCGACCCGATTCTATCCTGCTTCGCTTGTCGACATTCAGGAGGTCTTGGGCCTGGTGCGCGGCGACACGAGGATCCTGCGCTTGAGCTCCTCGCTCTGCGGTTGGATCAGCCCCACCAGCACCAGTTTCTGAAGGAACTGCCACGCGGCTTCGGGTTCCCGGCCGCGATCAACGCTCCGCCCTATGGGGATTTGTCTGTCCGTTGCCGGCCCCACCCTTCTCTTCCGGCCTGTCTGGCTCATGGCCCGCCCTCCAATCGAGTCTCTGAAGTCCAACTTCCGCCTCGATGCGAACTGCCCGCAGACGGTTGACATCATCTGCGCCCGGATCGTCGCATCGCGGAGATCGGGGCCCAAGCCTCGATAGAATAGCCGGCGCGGGCCGGAGCGGACCATAGGGTAAATACCCTAGCCCGGGAACAGAGAAACCCGACACCCGATAGGCGTATCGAGCCGGTTCGCAAGAGTTACCCCGCTGTCCCGAAGCGATTTGCACGCGGGAGCGCGGGAGAGGATAAAATTACCTCCCTTTCGGTACCGGAGACCGTGCCCGACGTCGAGTCCCCCTCCCGAGCCGTCCCCCGATCCGCCGCGCCGCCGCGCGGACCGGGAGTACTGCGGGCTTTGTCGCACCGCAACTTCCAGCTCTTCTTCGGCGGGCAGCTCATCTCCCTGAGCGGCACCTGGATGCAAACGGTGGCGCAATCCTGGTTGGTATACCGGCTGACAGGTTCCTCGGTGCTGCTCGGAACGGTTGCCTTCGCAAGTCAGATTCCCGTGTTCCTCCTGTCGCCCATCGGCGGCACCCTGGCCGACCGGCACAATCGGCACCGCATCGTGATCGCCACCCAGATTTCGGCGATGTTACTGGCAGCCATCCTGGCGGTCCTGACCCTGACCGGGAGGATTCAGGTCTGGCACATTGCCGTCATGGGGACCCTTCTGGGTGTGGTGAACGCTTTCGATATCCCGGCGCGGCAGTCCTTCCTGGTGGAGATGGTAGGCAGGGAGGATCTCATGAATGCCATCGCGCTGAACTCCTCCATGTTCAACGGGGCACGCGTCATCGGGCCGGCCATCGCGGGAATTCTCGTGGCGGGCATCGGTGAAGGATGGTGCTTCTTCGTCAACTCGGTGAGCTACCTGGCGGTCATCGCCGGGCTGCTGTTGATGCGCCTTCCGCCGTGGCGCAGACCCGACCGGACGGCCTCCACGCTGGAAAGCATCGTCGAGGGGTTCCGCTATGTCCGGCGTACCGGTCCCATCCGAGCCCTGCTGCTTCTGGTGGGTCTGGTCAGTCTGGTGGGGCTGCCGTACACGGTCCTCATGCCCCTGTTCGCCGATGCCATCCTCCACGGCGGCGCCAAGGGACTCGGTATTCTCATGGGCGCCACTGGCCTGGGAGCCCTGTTCGGAGCCTTGACGCTCGCCAACCGCAGCGGTCTGAAGGGGCTCGGCAGCTGGGCGGCGGCGGCCGCGGCCGGATTCGGCGCCGGACTGGTGCTGTTTTCCGTGTCGCGATGGTTCTGGCCTTCGGCAGTCATCCTGATCGTCACCGGTTTCTGCATGATGCTTCAGATGGCCTGCACCAACACTCTGCTCCAGTCCATGGTGCCCGACCGTCTGCGCGGGAGGGTGATGGCTCTCTACTCCATGATGTTCATGGGCATGGCGCCGTTTGGAGCGCTGTTCGCGGGTCTGGCGGCGAGTCGCCTGGGTGCCCCGATCACGGTCACCGTGGGCGGAGCCGTCTGCGTCATCGGCGCAGGCCTCTTCGCCAGCCGCCTGCCCCGCCTGCGCACCGAGGCGCGCGAGTTGATCCTGGCGCAGCGGATGATCGCGGCTGATCCACCCGAAGAGACGATCGGGCGGGGCGCTCCCCGTAAGGGAGAGGGAGGATAGAACCGTTTGAAGAGCCGTCTGTTCGCCAACGGAGTACTCATCGCAGCGGCGCTGCTGGCATCGTCCGGCGCGCTGCTCGTCTCGCCTCTGTTGGATCCCTCGCGGGCCGATGTCTCGCGGCAGTGGGTGTTTTCCGCGGCCCTGCTCGGCGTGGCGGCTGTCTTCCTTCTCTGCCTGCGTCTGCCCCTCGCGGCGCGCATCAGCCTTTCGGTGACCTTGCTCTCGGCCGGCGTGGGAATCTACGCCATGGAAGGGGTTCTGCGCTGGCAAAATGTCTCGCGCGTGCGCCATGCGGCGGCGAAGCTGGGAAATCGCTACGACTCCCGCATGCGCCTCGAGGTGCTGCAGGATCTCCGGCACTCGGGCGTGGAGGCCTGGCCGCTGGTTTTTCCCGCAGACTCGACGGGCCGGGAAGCCTCGCCCTCCCTGTATCCCCTGGGTGGTATCTCGAATGTCACCACGATCCATTGCAATGAAATCGGTCCCTATCTCATCTACCGCAGCGACGAGCACGGGTTCCAGAACCCTCCGGGGGTGTGGAATCTCCCGGGGCTGGATGTCGCTCTGGTGGGCGATTCCTTCGCGCAGGGCAATTGCGTGGCCTCGGAAGACAATGCGGCGGCGCGCATCCGGGCGGCTTTCCCCGCCACCTTGAACCTGGGCATGGAGGGCAATGGACCTCTGTCGGAGCTGGCCGGAATCAGGGAATTCCTGACTGAGCTGCGCCCCAGACAGGTGGTGTGGGTCTTCTGCGCGGCCAACGATCTGGTCTTCGACCTGCCGCGCGAGAAAGCGGATCCTATTTTGATGCGGTATCTGGAGCCGCCCTTCCGCCAGGGATTGAGCGGCCGCCAGGAGGAAGTCGATGCCATCTTGAAGCAGCGGGTGGTCGCGCTGATCGACGAGCAAACCATGCTTCGGCGCAAGTCCCAGGCAAGCTGGAATCAATTCCAGGGTTGGCTGAAACTGCGGATGCTGCGCCACAGCGTGGGACTTCGCTTGACCCCTCGCAAGCCCACAGCGGGCGCCGACCTCGAATTGCTCCGACGCGTCCTGCAGGAAGCGCGTGACTCGGTATCCAGCTGGGGAGGGAGGCTGTATTTTGTATACCTGCCATCTCAGGAAGTCTTCCTGGACCCGAAGTTCGCGCGGGAGAACGAGCCGGAACGCCAGAGCATCCTGAAGATTCTGGATGAGTTGGACATTTCCCTGATCGATCTCCTGCCCGCCTTCCAGGCCCAGAAAGACCCGAACGACTTTTACGCCGTCGCTGGAGCCCATTACAATTCCCAGGGCTATCAACTCATGGGGAAAACGATTGCCGACGCTTTGAAAGCCGGAGCGAAATGATTCAGGCTGGATGCCTGGCCGAAAACCTTCGACTGGTGACCTGAGATGAAACGACGAATGGGACTTGCGAGCGCCCTGGCTATCGCCCTTCTGGGGCTGAGCCCTCCCGAAGCTCCCCGGCTTCTGGTCATCTGCTCTCCAGGCTCTCCCGGGAGCACGGCGGAGGCGCAACCCACGCTCGATGCCTTCGCTTCGGTGCTGGAAAAGAGTGCCGGCTGGCCGGCCTCCAGCCTGGGGGTGGTCTATTACGGCGCCGCCGAGCCGGGACGCGAAAGGATCGCCGGCGGCGAGGCCGCCACGGCGCTAGTTTCCCCCCCCTTTTACTATGAGTTCGCCGCGGCGCTTTCCCTGCAGGCGCGGCTCGAGGCGATACCCTTGTCGGGCGCCGGCGAAGTTTACAGCCTGGTGGCGCGCAAGGGGCTGGTGACTTCCGCCGCTTCCCTATCGGGGTGGGAGATTACCGGCAGCGCAGGATTTTCTGAGGGCTTCGTCCGGGAAGTGGTACTCGGTGAGTGGGGCCGGCTCCCCTCCGACGCCCGGATCACCTATTCGGCGCTCCCCCTCTCGGCGCTGCGCCGGAGTGCCACCGGAAATCACGTTGCAGTCCTCCTCAATCGCGAGCAGACAGACGCTTTGGGCACACTCCCGTTCGCCGGGGAGCTGGAGATCCTGCACCGGTCCGGCACCTTTCCCGCGGGGCTCTTCTGCCTGGCCTCCAATCGGCTTCCAGCTGCCCGGGCCGAGTCTCTGGCGCGCGCCTTGAGAGACTTGAATCAGACCGATACCGGCCGCGAGGCCCTGAAATCGATTCGCCTCTCCGGGTTCTCCGTGCTGGACAAATCTCGGCTCAAATCGCTGACCCGCTCGTCGCCAGCCAAGGAGAAATCCGGACCTTGAGAGCGAAAGCGCTTTTGCCGGGCTGCGCCTTGGCGCTCGCCACTGCCTGGGGCTGCGCCCATGCGCTGAAAGAGCCCCCCCCTCTGGCCCAGCTGGGCATGCCCCGGACTCCTGGATCCGGTTCTGCCGATGTCGAGACGCTTCTCCGCCAAGGGGAAATCCTATATGCTAGGCGCTCGCTGGAGGCGGTTCAGGACGCTTCAGGCGTCTATCTGCAGGCGGCCCACGCGGATCCAAACCGGACCGAAGGTCTGGTGGGCGCCGTGAAATCTCAGATCTGGATCATCGATCATCAGCCCGACCGCGCTAAACGGGAAGCCGCCTCGGTGTTAGCCGTCCAGGCCGGCCAATGGTGCCTGCGCATCGCTCCAGCGAGCCCGGTGTGCCAATACTGGCTGGGAGCGGCGCTCGGGGTGCAAGCCAGGGAGCGCTCCTCCACGGCCCTAGACGCTTTGCCGCGGATTGAAGAGTTCTTCCGGAAAGCCGCCGCGGGGGATCCGCAGCTGGAGGAAGGCGGGCCCGCCCGGGCGCTGGCCCTGCTTTACGCGCGGGCCCCGGGATGGCCGACCGGCCCCGGTGATCCTGAGCGCGCCCTTGAAGAGGCCCGAAAGGCGGTTGCCTTGAAACCTGACTATCCGCCGAACCAACTGGTCCTGGGAGAAGCCTTGAATCTCAACGGTGATTCCCGGGGCGCCCGCGATGCCTACACTCATGCGCTGGATCTTGCCAGGGTCCGGGGGGTCGCCGGTGATCCCGACGCCGCAGAGTGGATTCAAGAGGCCGAGAAGGCCCTCCACGGTGAGCCACCTACCTCCCCATAAGGAGTCCCATGCTCCGCCGAATCATTCTTACCGTTCTGCTGCTGGCGGGGACCTCAGTCCTCTCTTCCCGCGCCGACGACATCACGCACCGCAAGACCCGCTACACTCGTGTAAGTCCCATTACGGCGCCGGCGGATCTTTCCAGACCCGAAGGCAAGACTCGCTGGGACCTGACCGGGAGCGGCCGCGGTGAGACGCTCACCCGCACCCTGGAGCTGGAAAAAGGGCGGGTCACCCTGACGGAGGCGAGTGCCGGCAAGGATCGCCCGGCCTCGATCCGCCTCTTCACGGATCCCTCGGGTGGCACGGCTGCCCAGGAATGGTTGTTTCCGGATCGGAACCCATCCAAGCTGCGTCCCGGTACTGTCGTGGATCTGGTGCTCGATGAAGAGGAAAAGGGGATCCGTCATCGTCTCAATATTCATGCCGAGATGGTGGGGATCGGCTGGGCTCACCTACCGACCCAGCCCTTCGAGGTGACCCTGCAGCGTTGCCTGATCCAGCGCGAGGGCGACGGAGGCAGTCAGAGCGAAGTGTTGTATCGCTGGATCAGTAATCTTTCGGGCGTGGTGGCCGAATCGACTGCCCCCGCCGCTCCAGGAGGCAGGGGCGCATCCGATCCCCAAAGGGGCGTGATCCTGGACGCGGTCATCGAAGGCGCTGCCGATACTCGCATCTACGTGAGCCAGATCTACTCGCCGCCGTTCACCGACATCGGCTATGGCTGGGACCGCACTCCCAAGGCCTGCTCCGTCACGACGGGCACCGCGTGCACGAAGAACAGCGACTGTCCCGGGGGCGAGTTCTGCTCATTTCCCATCTCGTCTCTCACCGCGCCCAGCTTCGCCACCATGGGCGACTTGATTACTCCAAACATCTGGGATTTTTCCGTGAACACGAGCGGCACGGAAGTCAGCGGAACCACCGTCAACATGAGCGCTGCAGAGACCTGCAATTCCACGCAGTGCGGCTACACCGGCGCGGGGGCCATCCTGGAGCGGCTGGACAGCAACTTCCCGAACCCTGCCAGCACCGTCAAGACTAACGATGTGGTAGTGCTGGAGAACCGGCCCACCGACACTACCATCTGGGTCCGCGGCGGCTCCCAGAAGGAGGGATTGGCCGGCTCGCTGGGAGAGGGGGAAGGCCGCTTTTGCTATGAGACTTTTGCCGGAGTCACCCGGACTCCCGTTCCCCTCTACCGCTTCACCCACCAGGACGCACCCGGCCAGGAGTATTACATGATCGCCGGGGACACCTGGAGCAGCGGAGTATTCAACTGCGAGCAGAACATCTTCAACCAGGTCTGCGGAGCGCCCAACCCTCCTTTCGACACGCTTTATTCCAAGTCCTGCACGGGGCATACCGGAACTCAGTCCACTACCGCCCTCAAGGGGGGTGTGGTCACAACCCCCTCCGGACACACCTTCAACGCGCTCCTCCTCCGGGTCACAGCAGACTTCTGCGTCTATGTGGGATCGAGCTGTTTTATCAGCGCTGACCAGGTCCGGACGTTCACCTATCTCTGGCAGGTCCCCTTCATCGGCACGGTCGTCCGGCTAACCTCCGAACAGAACTCACCCAACGGAACGAGCTTCACGAGGGTCGCGGAGACTGACATCCGGTTCGGGCTCTTTCCGCCCCGCAGCATCATGGTGACGGGTCAGACCCAGACGACCGTATCGCTCTCCTGGGACCCCGGCCTGGATACGCATCGGATCAACGGTTACAAGGTTTACTGGGACACCGATTCAGGCAGCGGCTCCGCCTACGCCTTCAACTCGGTGGCCAACGCGGGACAGGTCAGCTTCGTCGGAACCACGGCCACGATCTTCGGGCTGACACCGGGGACGAACTACTACTTCACCGTCACCTCCCTTTCGAATTGGACCGACCCATCCACCTTGGTGGTCCACTCTTACGAGAGCCTGCTCTATCCCACCCAGGTGTCCGGCGATCCCGCCTTCGTCTATCCGGTGGAAGTTCTCGGCACGACGTTGCCCAACACATGCATTCCCACGACGGAAGTCACGGGGCTCACCGTGAACTACACGGCAGTGCCGGGCGAGATTCAGATCTGCTGGAATACCGTGACGGACGCCTGCCTGACCGGCTACCGGGTCCTTTCCAGCAACACCGCTTCATCCGACGCAGGGTTCGGCACCGCTGCCAACGTGGGACCCGCTGCCACCTGCTGGACCGGGTCGCCTTCGGAGATTTTCTATCTGGTGGTGGCCAACGGCACCGGCGGGACCGGTCCCTGGGGACACTACGGACATTGAGCTCTCCGGGCCCTCTCCGGTGGTCCATCGCGATCCTGCTGGGGTTTGCTCTGGGCATCGCCCCGGCACGCCCTCAATCTGCTTCTGCCACGCTCAAGGGAATCGTGCGAGACAGCGCCGGCAAGCCGGTCGCGAAGGTGGTGGTGCAAGCGCGCTCGCAGGGCACCGGCGTGCTGCGCCTCGCCGAAACCAACCCCCAGGGACGATACCAGCTCGATCTTCTCACTCCCGGTGAGTGGATGGTGGTGGCCCAGCTGGGCGATGGGCGCAGCAGCGCGCCTCAGCACGCAACGCTGCGCCTGCAAGAGATCCTGACCATGGATCTGACGGTGGAAGCCGCCATGACCGAACGGGTAAGCGTGAGTGGAGAGAGACCCCAGCTGGATACCTCACGGATCGGAGGCGAAACCCACATCGGCGGAGAAGAAGTGGACAGCCTCCCCATAGCCGGACGGGCTGCCATCAATCTGGCGCTTCTGGATTCTGCAGTTCAGGTCTCTCCTCCGGGCGATTTCTACGGCGAGCGAGGCACGGTGTTCGTGGTGAACGGCCAATCGGGCCGCTCCAACTCGTTTCTGGTCGACGGGGTGGACAACAACGACCATGCCAGCGGAACGACGCTCAATTCCTTCTTCTCCCAGCAGGTCATCGGCGAGTTCGTCTTCCTCACGCACCAGTACTCCCCCGAGTTCGGGAGGGCGGGGGGTGGCATCATGAACATCGTCACGCACCGGGGAACCAACGAGCGCCGGGGAGGCGGGTTCCTGCAGGGGAGCTTCGCCACGCTGAACAGCCCGGGAGAGTTCGTTGCGGGGCTGCCGCATTCCGACAGCTCCTCCGACACGGGAAGCGGCACACAGGTCGGCTTCAACCTGGGAGGAGCCTTCCAGCCCGACCGGGCCTTCTACTATTTCGCCTTCGAGCATCAGCAGATGGATGATTTGACCCCCTACACCGGCGTGGATCAGAACGGGGTCCCCGGAGGCACGGTCATCGCCCCCAATCGGAACGACAGCCTGTTTTTCCGCACCGACTTCAATCTAAGTGATTCGAACTTCCTGATGCTCCGCCTCTCGGGAAACGAGAGCATCGCCAATGACGTGAACGTGGCTGGCATCACCACGCCTCAGGCTGGATTTCACCTGGAAGAGAGGGATCTTCAGCTCGCGGCCACCTTCACCTCGGTGATCTCGGCGGACATCCTGAACGAGGAGCGCGTCCTGGTATCCCATTCGACCTTCGACCAGCAGGCCAATTCGAACATTTCGGGCGTGGAGCGCCCTTCCGGCATCTTCGGTGGCAACAACCTGAACAGCCAGGCGCGGGAGGAATCGCTGGTTCAGCTGGTGGACAACGTCACTTGGCGGATCGGCTCCCATACCACGAAATTCGGCATCGACCTGAGCCGATCGATCACTGATGTGGCCGCGGGGTTCAACCCGAACGGCAACTTCCTCTACAACTCCGACGCCCCTTTCGAGGCGGGCGACTGCGGGGACATCATCGCGAGCCAGGCCCGCCAGCATTGCTCGCTGGATGCGACGACCTCCTGCCAGTTCGACTCGGACTGCCCCGGCAAGGGATTCTGCCGCTATGATCCGGTGCCCTGTGCGGGGACTCCCGGGGTCGACGACGACGGCGACGGCCAGATCGACGAGCCGGGACTTCTGGAGACCTACCCGGTGGTTTTCCAGGTCATTGAGGGATCCCCTGCGGCCACGCTCGACGACAAGCGCCTCGCCTTCTTCGCCCAGGACACCTGGCAGGCTTCGGAAAAACTGCTGCTCAATTACGGACTTCGCTACGATTACAGCTCTTACCACCTTCCCGCAGAGGCCCGCGTCCCCTCCACCATCCCCAACGGAGGTGCGGATGCCGACACCAACAACATCGCGCCGCGCTTCGGCTTCACCTACACGCCGGTTCCCGGCCGGGTGGTCGTCCGAGGCGGCGCCGGGATGTTCTACGACAAGCTGGTGCTGGGCTTTCCCGCGATCGCCGCCATCACTTCGGGTACTCAGATTGGCCTGATCTTCCCGCAGGGCCTGACGTACGAGCTGACCGAAGACACGGTGGAGCAGTATGGTATCGACGCCATCAAGCAAGAGCTCATCTTTCCGGAGAATCTGGTGCTCAGGTTCTCAACCGGAACGACGCTCGAGACTCCCTACGTCAATCAATTCAACATCGGTGCGGAGTGGGCCATCGGGGTGCATAACACCCTCGAAGTCGACGCGGTCCGGGCGCTCGGGTATCACATCCCGTTGATGCGAGATCTGAATCCGGTGGTCAGTAAAACCGCGCAAGGAATGCCGGTCCACCGGGACTCCACAGTGGGCTCCATCGCCGCCATCGTCACCGAAGGACGAAGCTGGTACTCGGGACTGGATCTTGGCTGGAGATGGCAGAACGGAAGGGTGTGGTACTCCGCGTCCTACACGATTTCCAAGTCGGAGGATTTGGGATCGGATCCGCTGAAGGGGGGAATCTCGCTGCCACCCGACTCGGACAACATCGCTGGTGAGAAGGGGCGCTCCGATGCCGATCACCGACACCGGCTGGTGCTCTCCGGACGCGCCGCGCTTCCCTGGTGGAGCATGTTCGCCTCGAGCGTCATTCAGCTTGCTTCCGGCGCCCCCTTCAACGTCACCACCGGGCGGGATGGAAACCTGGATGGGTTCACCAATGATCGCCCGCCGGGAGTGGACCGCAACACGGGGGCTGACACGGACCTGGACGCCGTCAACGAGCTGCGGGCCGCGGAAGGCCTTCCGCAGGTGAATTCTCTGCGAGAGCCGACCTTCTTCCAGGTCGATGTCAGGGTCTCCAAGCCGTTCGGGATGGGAGGCGAACGGGCAGGCGAAGCCTACCTGCAGGTCTTCAACCTCATGAATCGCTTCAACGGCGGCCCCATCGAGGGCCGGGCCACCTCCCAGGATTTCGGCGAACCCGTGGGGCAGGCGGGCCCGGCCCGCATCCTCGAATTCGGCGTCCGGCTGGATTTCTAGAGCCCCCTCAACCAGCCAGGGATCGCAGCAACGCGGCGAGGGCTTGCACCGCGGTGTCTTCGCTGGGCAGGCCCACGACCCGGGTCGTCTGCTTCAACTGGAGAACGATTCGCGGACCGGACCCCCCGCCGGTCCACGTAGTGGTCCGCGCCGCGCTGAGGGCTTTGCGGATCGATTCCATGTCCTCCTCCCCGAGTGTCTTCACGTAGACCTCCCGTCCGCCGGCAAGTTTGAGCAGCCGTCCATCGCTCTGGACGGTCCACCCTTGCCCAGCTGTTTCGAACAGGGTGATGCGCATGAACGCTGGCCGAGCCGGCGCGGCCGGCGCCTCAGCCGCCGCTGGCGGCTCGACCTTGGAGCTTTCCTCAGCGGCCCCGGGAACGGCCGTCGCCGAGTCTTTCCGAGCTCCGAAGACCCGGTGGGACTGGTTAGCGGCATCCTCTTCTCTTGCGCCGCCGAGGTACCCCAGCGAGGACAATGCAGCTCCGGCGGCGTCGGAGCGCGGATAGATCTGCTGGACGTTTTTCGCCTTGACCTCTGCGCCAAGGAACCCCTCATAGGAGACATCCTCGGGCATTTCCACCGGTACGGAAACGGACGAAGACCTTCCCGTCCAGTTGGAAATCTCGCTGTCCACCGCCACAAGCGAAGTGTAAGCGGTCATCAGTCGATGACTGAGTCCGAGGGTGGTGATGGCTTCCACTGCTTCAGGACGCTCGCCATCGTGGAGCTCCCGCTCGAGCTGATGAATCCGCGCCCGGGCCCAAAGGCGCCCCAGGGCCTCGTGGTCCTCGGCCGCCATGGGAAGGGTGACGACGCTTCGGTAGATTTGGCGGCGCCCCTGACTGATGCCTTCCAGCTCCACGACCCCCGTTCCCGGGTGGCGGTATCGCCCGCGGAGTATCAAGGGCTGCCCCGCGAAGAGGTCGGGAATCCGCTCCGGAAGCTGATCCGTCACTTCCAGATCGCTCCAGGTGATTCGGACATCGGTGAGCAGGGGCGTGGAAATCCTCTGCACGAATCGCTCCACCATCTGCTCAGGGGTCTCTCTCGGCCCCAGAAACGCCGCCTCTCCTCTGCCCTCTTCGGAGAGCCCCTCCAGGAGGTAGCGGTTCACCGATGACCCGATGCCGAATGCGAAGAGCCGCGCCGAGCCGATCCGGCGACGGACTTCTCCCAGGATCTCGCGCTCATTACCGATGTAGCCGTCGGTCAGGAAGGCGACGATGCGAAGTCTTTCGGGATCGGCCGGAAATGCCAAGGCCGCGCGGATTCCCGAGATCATCTCGGTGCCGCCCTCCCCATGCAGGGAATCGAGGAAGGCCATGGCCCGGCGGAGATTCTCGGGTGTGGCCGGCAATGGCCTGGCGCCCAGCCCCGAAGCCGAGTCGGAGAATCGGATGATCTGAAAGGTGTCCTGCGGTCGCACCGAGCCCAGCGCCCGGCGGACCACGCTCTTCGACGCCTCCAGCGGAACGCCCATCATGGAGCCCGAGCAATCCAGCACGAAGACCAGCTCTCGCGGCGCCGCTTCCTCCTCGGCCGGGTCCCTGGGAGGCTGGAGAATGACTGCGAAGACACCCGGGTCGGCCGGGCGCCCTGGATCCCGCCATGCCATCACCGCCACTTCGGGTCTCTCCCCCCCGACCTGCCAGCGGAGCCGAAAATCTCGATTGAGGATTTCCTGTCCCTTCCCGGAGAGCGAGATCCCCAGAGCTCCTCTCCCCCGCTTCACGATGGAAATGGCGTGGGAGGGAGACTCCAGATTGTGAATCGAGGCCCCCGCCTCCAGATCGAGCACCAGCGAAAAACGCTGTCGCGTCATCTGCCCCTGCGCCACCACGGGTGGATCGATGGCGCCTGGATCGAGCTGGCGCAGCGGGATGAATCGCGGTCCTACCACCGTGGGGAAGGAGTACTCGCATTGGGAGCCTTCGCACCGGACCTCATGATCCAGGGTGATGACGACCTGCATCCGCTCGCCCGGCAACAGGTTCGCGATCCGCTGCGCAAATAGGTTGGGCCGCTCCTGGTCCAGCAAGCCCGCCACCCGCCCTTCGCGACGCGCTGCTTCAAAGACCTGGCGAGCCTCCTCCCGGCGCCGCATCTCACCTCGAATGACGCGCTGGCCGATCACGAGCTTCAGGTCGGTCACCGCGGCAGTCTCGGGCAAGGGGAAGATGTAAAGGCCGTCCACCGGCTCCCCATTGGGATTCTCCCAGCTTTGGGTGACCTCCACGTGCGCCACCGGGCCGGTGATCCAGCCGCGAACGTAAGTCGCCGTGAGCAGAAACGGGGAGAGAGCTTCACTCGATTCCGCAGCGCGGAGAACTCGAGGGTCTGGTTCGCGCATGGACGCAAGCGTGAACGATGATAGGGTCAGCAGCAGGATCGCCGGAGCCAGACGGGTCAAATTGCGCATCAGAGGTTCCTCCTTGAGGTGGGCTCTTGCCCCCGTCTACCTGGACAGGTGGATTCGTCGGGAGTTCCGAAGGATATTCTTGAAACCCCGGGAACCCGCGCGAGCTGGCGCGGTCCAACCCTGTGATGGAAAGGGGGGCGAGAGACATTTGGGCGGCAGCGTGGCATGCTGAAGGCGATGGAACCTCGACCGGTGGAGCAACCAGAAAGCGAAGAGGAGCTGATCGGGCGGGCCCGGGAGGGAGATTCCAGGGCGTTCGACCGGATCGTGCAGACTCATCTCGGGGTGGTCTGGAGGGTGGTCTGGCGAATCCTGCGGCACCGCGAGGACACCGAAGATGTGGTGCAGGAGGTCTTTATCACGGCCTACAAGGCCTTGGCCGGTTATCGGGGAGAATGCCGTCTATCGACCTGGCTGCACCGAATCGCCGTGACACGCTCCCTGAACCATTTGAGATCTCGAGGTGAGGTGCTCCGCAGGGCCTCCCGGCCCTTGGAGGTTGCCACGGAACTGACCTTGGCGGCCCCGGATGGGATCGAAGGCCATACTCCCCTGCTGGCCCTGGAAGCCAAGGAGCTCTTGCAAAAGCTGGCGAGCTGCCTCGAGCAGCTCCCCGCCATCTGGAGGGCCGCCGTGACGCTCCGGGATGGTGAAGAAATGTCCTATGAAGAGATGGCGGATGTCCTGGGGGTTGCGGTGGGCACCGTGCGGTCGCGGCTGGCCCGGGCGCGCGTGGCCTTGCGCGAGTGCGTCAGAGGAGTGAGCCGGTGAAGCAAGAAACGAATCCGCACCCGCACGAGCTGCTTTCCGCTTTCTCGGATCAAGTCGCCACACCCGAGGAGGCGGCACGCCTGCAGGAGCATCTCAGAGACTGCGCGGAGTGCCGCCAGCTGCTCCACGACCTCACCGCCCTCGCCACGGCAATCGGGGAGGAAGCGGTGCCTGCACCCCCGCCACAGCTGGCAGCAAGGATTCGACAGCGGATCGAGGCGGGCAGCCCGCCTCGGACGACTCCGATGGCTGCCTCCTTCTGGCGCTCACCTTTTCCCCCGGCCCTGGCTGCCACCTTGCTCATGGCGACTACTCTCTTTCTGATCTGGCGGCGGGAGCACGTGGTGCCCACTCCAGCTGGCATCCAGGCCCCTCCGGCCTCCGTACCCGTTGCGAAGAGCGAGACAGGTCCCGTCTCCGACAAACCCGCCGGCCCTCCTCCACCACCCTCAAGGGAGAAACCCGACATTGCAATGAACGAGGGCTTGGACCGAAATCTCGAGAACCTTGGATACATCGGCAAAGGCACGGAGCGCTCCACCCCCGAGGAGGATTCCCCCGCGGCAGCAGGTGAGGCGCCTGCGGCGAGGGGCTTCGCGCCGGCGCCAACGGCGGCCAGGCAGGATGCCTCACTTGGTGGGCACGTAACGGGCGAGCCGTCTCCCTCCCCAGAGGAAGAATCGCAGAGTCGCGACTATCTGGATGTCATCACTGCTTCGGGACTGACCGGGGAGGCCTACAAGAAAGCCATGGAGAAGAAGGCTCCCGCTGAGGTGCCCAAGGCAAAGGACAACCGCACCTCCGCCCCGGCGCTATCCGACGGAGTGTCGGCCGGGATGGTGGAGGAATCGCTGCCGCTCGTCTCCGCTGAGGAGGCCCGCTCCCTCGCCTACGAGGGTCCCGGTTTCTCCGCTACCTTCAGCGAAGATGGGCTGGTGACCCTCGTCGCCCGCGGCTATGCCTGCTCGGTGACTGTCCCCCCGTCCCAGGCGGCGCCGGACGGCGCACGAGCGCGCTCCATCGACGATCTGGCAGGCCTCTTCCGGACGGCCTCCTCGCGCGAATTCCTCGCCACCGGGTCGACCCGTGAAGACGCCCCGACAGCGAAGCCCGCTGCCCCCGCCACCTCCAACCTGGCGCTGCGGAACGCGCAAGGCGATCCGATTCACTCGGTCCCGTTCAACGAACCACTGTCACAGGAATCTCCCCAGGTACTGCGCACTCTCAGCCAGGGAATTCACTCGCTCATCTTCCAGCGTTACCGCAAGGAGCTCGAGTCGCGCTGCGGCCCGCTCCCGGCGACTCTACACTCAGCTCCCTGAAGGACCCTCCCGTCCGGCACCCGGGAAGCCGCGCTCCCCGGATGCGCCAGGCGTGGCGGGGTGCTAGACTGCCCGCCTCGATGGGGAGGAATGCTCATGGCTGATTTTGTGAGAGTCGCATCGCTATCCGATCTGCCCGCCGGCTCGGCGAAGACGGTAGAGGTCGGCGGCACGGCGATTGCCCTGTTCAACGTGGGCGGGCAGGTGCATGCAACGACGAATACTTGTCCACATCGGGGCGGGCCGCTGGGTGAGGGTGTCCTGGGAGGCAAGGTCGTGGTCTGCCCTTGGCACGCCTTCGAGTTCGAAGTGACTTCCGGCCGCTGCCTCAACAACCCAAATCTCCAAATCCCCTGCTTTCCCGTCAAGGTTGAAGGCCAGGACATACTGGTGCAGGTCTAGCCAAGGATGTCTCGAGTCGCGCAAGTTCGATCCGCAACACACGGGTGACCCGTTCGGGAGGGATCGTTGCCCGGGTTGATCCCCGGAACGGAATCATGGTACGAATCTCCCGAAAACACCCAACGCTCGACTCGAAAGGCTCCGGAGGGACTCGCCATGGCGCTGCCAGCACCTTTCAACCTGAAATCCTGGATCGAGGAACATCGCCATCTCTTGAAGCCTCCGGTGGGCAACAAGATGGTATGGAAGGACTCGGAAATCATGGTGATGATCGTGGGCGGCCCCAATCGCCGCAAGGACTACCACGTCGATCCCGGCGAGGAGTTCTTCTACCAGATCGAAGGCGACATGACACTCAGGATCATCGAAGAAGGCAAACCCCGCGACATCGTGATTCGCGAGGGAGACATTTTTCTGCTCCCCCCCTGGGTCCCGCATTCGCCGCAACGCTCCGCCAACACCGTCGGCATGGTGGTGGAGCGCAACCGGGACGATGGCGAAAAGGATTCCCTGCGGTGGTATTGCGAGCAGTGCTTCGAAGTTCTCTATGATTCCAGCTTCCAGCTCGTGGATCTGGGAACACAGCTCAAGCCGATCATCGAAAACTTCTTTGCGGACGAAGAGCTTCGGACCTGCAAGAAGTGCGGCACCATGATGCAGCCTCCGCCGCCGGTCATCTAGCCACCTGGAGCGCCTCCGCTGAAGATCGACCTTCACACCCACATCCTGCCGGAGACCTGGCCGGACCTGAAGGAGCGGTACGGCTATGGCGATTTCGTCCGTCTGGAGCGCCTTAACTCGCGGCGCGCGCGGATGATGCTCGGGGAGAAGTGCTTTCGCGAGGTCGAATCCAACTGCTGGGATCCTGCCGTGCGCCTCGAGGAGTGCGACCGGTCGGGGGTTCAGGTGCAGGTGCTGTCCACGGTTCCCGTGATGTTCAGCTACTGGGCCAAGCCCCAGGACGCCCTGGACCTGAGTCGCCTGCTCAACGACCATCTCGCCGGCCTGATTCGCGCTCACCCCAGGCGCTTCGCCGGGCTGGGAACGGTGCCGCTCCAAAGCCCCGACCTGGCCGCCCGTGAGCTCGAGCGCTGCGTCCGGGACCTGGGCCTGCACGGCGCCCAGATAGGGACGCACATCAATGAATGGAACCTGGATCATCCGGCCCTTTTTCCCTTCTTTCAGCGCGCCTGTGAGCTGGGTGCCTGCCTCTTCGTGCACCCGTGGGACATGCTGGGCAAGGAGCGCCTGGGCAAGTACTGGCTGGCATGGCTGGTGGGCATGCCGGCGGAGGTGTCGCTGGCCATCTGCTCGCTGATTTTCGGTGGCGTGCTCGAGCGCCTGCCGAAGCTCAGGATCGCCTTCGCGCACGGCGGCGGCTCGTTTCCCGGAACCCTGGGCCGTATCGAGCGCGGCTTCCTGGGCCGCCCCGACCTGGTTGCGGTGGACAACCCGATCAACCCGCGTGCCTATCTCGGGCGCTTCTATCTCGACTCCCTGGTGCACGATCCGGAGATGTTGCGCCACCTTCTGAAGCTGGTCGGCCCCGAGCGGATAGCCCTGGGGAGCGACTATCCTTTTCCGCTGGGAGAGCCGGTTCCCGGCGAGCTCATCGAATCGCTGCACGAGCTGACGCCGCAGATCCGGGAGCGGCTTTTTTCCGGGACCGCACTGGAATTTCTCGGCGCTTCCCGCGGGCAATTCGAGCCTTGAGCCGGACGGCAGATCGCTCATGAGCCCTTCCTCATTCTCGCACCCAGGCTTCGCTCCCGAGGCGGAATTCGCGCAATCGCTGGACGAGCGGGATCCCCTGGCGGGATTCCGCGACCAATTCCACATCCCGCGTGGCGCAGACGGCCGCGAGCAGATCTATTTCAGCGGTAATTCCCTGGGGCTGCAGCCGCTCTCAGTGCAGGGGCTCGTCGTGCAGGAGCTGCAGACCTGGGCTGAAAAAGCCGTGGCGGGACACTTCGAGGCCGCCACCCCCTGGTACGACTATCACCGCAGGCTCACCGAGCCCCTCGCCACCCTGGCGGGAGCCAGACCGAGCGAGGTGGTGGCCATGAATTCCCTCACGGTCAACCTGCACTTGATGCTGGTCAGCTTCTACCGTCCCACCCGCGAGCGGCACCGTATTCTGGTGGAAGACTGCGCCTTTCCCTCGGACACCTATGCCGTCAAATCCCAGATCGCTTTTCATGGCTTCGACCCGGCAGGATCGCATCGGGTTGCGGCGCCTCGGCTCGGCGAGGAGACGTTCCGTACCGAAGACCTCCTGTCGCTTCTGGAGGAGGAGGGAGAGAAAATCGCCCTGGTCTTTCTTGGCGGAGTGAACTATTTCACCGGGCAGGCCTTCGATCTCAGGCGCATCACCGAAGCGGCCCATCACCAGGGCTGTCTGGTCGGCTTCGATCTCGCGCATGCAATCGGCAACATGCCGCTTTCCCTGCACGACTGGGGAGTGGATTTCGCGGTCTGGTGCTCCTACAAGTACTTGAATGCCGGTCCGGGAGCGGTGGGGGGCTGTTTCGTCCACGAGCGGCACGGGAACGATGCGGCGCTGCCGCGCTTCTCCGGATGGTGGGGCAACGACCCTGCCATGCGCTTCCGGATGCACCTCCTGCCGGAATTCGCGCCTGCCCCGGGAGCCGAGGGGTGGCAGCTCAGCAATCCGCCTATTCTCTCGATGGCGCCCTTGCGCGCTTCGTTGGAGCTTTTTCAGCAGGCGGGAATGGAGGCGCTCCGCGAGAAGTCGAGGCTCCTGACCGGGTACCTGGAGTTTCTCCTGGGTCGGATTCCCGCGGGAGCTTACCGCATCATCACCCCGGGCGATCCCGACCAGCGTGGGTGCCAGCTGTCGGTGTCGACGAAAGTCCCGCCGCGGGCGCTTCTGCAGGCCCTGCAAAGTCAGGGAATCGTGGCTGATTTCCGCGAGCCTGACGTCCTGCGGTTCGCTCCGGTGCCACTCTACAACCGCTTCGTGGAAGTCTGGCGGCTGGGCCAGGCCCTGCACGAGGCCGCTGCTTCCTCCTGACGGGAATGGGCACCGGCATGCCAGCGACATCCGAAAAATTCATCGTGGTGGGGGGCGGCCTTGGGGGCGCCCTGATGGCCATCTACCTCGGAAGGGCGGGGCAGGAGGTGGAGGTCTACGAGCGCCGCCCGGATCCCCGCCGGGGAAATGCCGCCGAGGGGCGCTCCATCAACCTGGCCATCTCCACGCGCGGGCTGCACGCTCTAGAGAGGGCTGGACTGAGGGAGCGCATCCTTTCCATCGCCATTCCGATGCGTGGCCGCATGCTCCATTCGCCCAGCGGCTCGATCCGGTTCCAGCCATACGGCACCCGCCCGGAGCACACCATCAACTCCGTGTCGCGCGCCGCCCTGAATGCGGCGCTCCTGGATGCCGCGGAGGCCCTTCCCAACGTCCGATTGTTTTTCGGCAGGCGCTGCGTGGGCGCCGACCTGGACACTCCCTCGGTCTATTTCGAGGACCGGGATAGCGGGGCGACGTCTGCCGTTCAAGGCGACGCCGTGGTGGGTACCGACGGCGCCTTTTCGGCCATCCGGCTCCAGATGCAGAGGCTGGAAGGGTTCAACTACCGGCAGGACTACCTGGAGCACGGCTACAAGGAGCTGGTCATTCCGCCGGCCGCGCAAGGCGGCTTTCTGATGGAGAAAAATGCCCTGCACATCTGGCCGCGGGGCGGGACCATGCTCATCGCGCTTCCCAATTTCGACGGCTCCTTCACCTGCACCTGCTTCTGGCCGCTGCAAGGACCGCACAGCTTCGCAGCCCTGAACAGCCCCGAAGCGCTGCAGGCCCATTTCCGGGAGCAATTCCCCGACGCGCTGCCGATCATGCCGACGCTCACCGAGGACTACTTCGGCAATCCCCTAGGTTCGCTGGTCACCATCCGCTGCAAGCCCTGGCACTATCGGGACAAGATCGTCCTCCTGGGGGATTCCTGCCATGCGGTGGTACCGTTCTACGGGCAGGGTGCCAATGCCGCTTTCGAGGACTGCGTCGTGCTCGACGAATGCCTGGGCGCTGACGGCCGCGCGGAGGCCTTCGCCCGATATGAACAGCTGCGCCGGCGCAACACTGACGCGCTGGCCGATCTCTCTTTGGAGAACTTCGTCGAGATGCGCGACAAGACCGCCTCCACCCTGTTTCTGATGGAAAAGCGCCTGGAGAAGGCGCTGCACCGGATCCTTCCCGACTGGTTCGTTCCGCTCTACACTCTGGTAACCTTCACCCGAACTCCCTACGCGGAGGCGGTGGCGCGCGCCGGGCGCCAATGGCGAACGGTCCAAGGATTCGCCGCGGTCCTGGTGTTCCTCGTCGCCGTCTTCCTCACGTTATGGATGGGCCCATGGGATTGAACTACCCCAAGTACCTCAAGCTCGACCAGCTCCTGAATCTGCAATCGCCCCTTTCCGACCCCGAAGAGCACGACGAGCTGCTATTCATCGTGATCCACCAGGTTTATGAGCTCTGGTTCAAGCTCCTGCTGCACGAGCTGGAGGGAATCCGGCGCGACTTCTCCGGGAACGACCTGTTCCACGCCATCGCCGGCTTCAAGAGAATTCGGACGGTGATGAAGACACTGGTCGGTCAGCTGGACATCCTGGAGACCATGACCCCCATGTCCTTCTCCGGCTTCCGGGAGAGGCTGGAAACGGCCTCGGGCTTCCAGTCGGTGCAGTACCGCGAGCTGGAGTTCGTCCTGGGATACAAGCGTCCCGAGCTGCTGCGGTCCCAGAGCGCCGGATCTCCCGGGTTCATGCAGCTGGAGCGCCGCTTGAAGGAGCGCTCCGTGATCGATCACTTCTACGATTTTCTGGAGCTCCGGGGAGTAGAGATCCCGGCGGATATCCGGAGCCGGGAAATCACCCTGGGCGCCGTGCCCGACGCGCGGATCCAGGAAGAGATCTTCCGGCTTTACAAGGAACAGCCCGACGTGGCGATTCTGCTGGAGCTGATGACCGATTTTGACGAGGGACAGCAGGAGTGGCGCTACCGTCACGTGAAGCTGACCGAGCGGACCATCGGCAACAAGATCGGCACCGGGGGATCTTCGGGCGTCGACTTTCTGAAGGCGACGCTGTTCAAGTCGTTCTTCCCGGATCTCTGGGCCATTCGTCACCGGTTCTGAGGCGATGATCTACGACATCACTCCCGTCATCTCGCCGGCCCTCAGCGTCTGGCCCGGAGACACGCCTCCGGCCAGGGAGGTGCTCCTGGACATGAAACGGGGTGCGAACCTGACCCTGTCGACCCTGCGATCGACGGTGCACCTGGGGGCCCACGCCGACGCGCCCAGCCATTACGGCGCGGACGCGCCCTCCATCGAGGCGAGGAGCCTGAATTTTTATCTCGGGCGATGCCAGGTGATCCGGGTGGCCGCCGCCCTGGGAAAGAGAATCACCCCGGGCGATGTCACCCCGGCCATCGCCGCTGAGCGCATTCTCTTCGCCACCGGGACCTATCCCGATCCCCAGAGCTTCAATGAGGACTTCGCGGCCCTCTCCCCGGAGCTGATCGATCGACTGAAGGCACAGGGGGTGATTCTGGTGGGTCTCGATACGCCCAGCGTCGACCTCTACGATTCGAAGGATCTCCCCTCCCACCAGGCCTGCCTGCGACACGACATGGCCATCCTCGAAGGAATCGTCCTGTCGGGCGTGCCCGAGGGGATTTACGAGCTCATCGCGCTGCCCCTCAAGCTGCAGGGCTTCGACGCCTCTCCGGTTCGCGCCGTACTGCGCGCGCTCCCCGCGACCTAGCCAGGGACTTCATTCGATCGTGGCGATGACCTTGAGCTCCACGGCGATCGGCGTGGGAAGGGCCGTGACCTCGACGGTGGTGCGGGTGGGACGATTGGTGACGAAGTATTCGGCGTAGAGGCGGTTGAAGGTGGCGAAGTCCCGCTTCATGTCGGTGAGGTACACCGAAACGTCCACGATTTGCTCCCAGGACGACCCGGCATCCTCCAGAATCATCTTCACGTTGTCAAAAACGGAGCGACATTGCTGCTCGATGTCGTAGGCGGTCACGTTGCCACTCGCATCCAGGCTTACGCCGGGGATTTCACTCGCACCGCGCTTCCTGGGGCCAATACCCGACAAGAAGAGGAGATTACCCACCCTCCGGGCATGAGGGTAGGCACCGACCGGCTCCGGAGCCCGCGCGCTGACGATGGCGTCACCACCTTGATTCCGCTCACCCATGATTCTCCTCCCCCTCCCGGCTCGGTCGCCTCTCTCCGCTGACGGCTGGAAGACCTTGAACCGTCACGGGACCGCGCCTCCGTCCGGGTCGGCCGGGAACTGGATGCAGACATTGCGCGGCTCCGTGAAGAAATGCAGCGCCTCGAGTCCCCCTTCCTTTCCAACTCCGCTGCTCTTCGTCCCACCGAATGGGACCCTCAGGTCGCGTAGCATCCAGCAGTTAATCCAGACCGTGCCGGATTGGATTCTCTCCGCCAGGCGATGCGCCCGGGAGAGATTCTGAGTCCAGACCGAGGCAGAGAGCCCGTAGGGGGTGGCGTTGGCACCAGCCACGACTTCATCTTCCGTGTCGAACGGGGTGACGGTCACCACCGGCCCGAAAATCTCCTCCTGGTTGACCCGGCTGTTCACGGGCAATCCCGTGATGACGGTAGGACGGACGAAGAAGCCGCCACTGCAGCGCCCGCCAACCGCCGGCACATCGCCCCCGCACAGGATCTGCCCGCCTTCCTGTCTCGCCAGCTGCAGATAGGACATCACCTTGTCGAACTGCGCCCGGGAGACCAGCGCTCCCTGCTCGGTGGCCTCGTCCAGAGGATCCCCGACGACCAGGGATTGCGCGTGCGCCACGAAGCGCTCCATAAACTTCTCCTGAATGGTGCGCTCCACGAAAATACGCGACCCGCTCAGGCAGATCTGCCCCTGGTTGTCGAAGGAGGAACGAATGCTGACCGGGACCACTTCGTCCAGGGGCGCGTCGGCGAAGATGATGTTCGGGTTCTTGCCGCCGAGCTCCAGCGCCACTTTCTTGAATGCAGGGGCGCAGACGCTGGCTATCTCCGCGCCGGTCTTTGTGCCTCCGGTGAACGAGATGGTCCCCACTTTGGGGTGCCCCGTGATGGACGCGCCGACCTTCGGCCCGGTTCCATGGACGATGTTCAGAACCCCCGGTGGCAGCCCTGCCTCGCGGCAAAGCTCCGAGAGGCGATAGGCGGTCATGGGGGTGATTTCCGAAGGCTTGGCCACGGCGGTGTTTCCGGTGGCAAGGGCCGGGGCGATCTTCCAGGAAAGCAGGTAGAGCGGCAGGTTCCAGGGCGAAATCAGCCCGGCAATCCCGCGCGGCCGGCGCAACGTGTAGTTGATGGCCCGGTGATCGGTCGCGTGCGATTCCGAGGCGAAGTGCAGGATGGCCGTCGCGAAAAAACGGAAGTTGCTGGCGGCCCTGGGAATGTCCAGGCTGCGCGCCAGGCGAATCGGCTTTCCCGTGTCGACGCTCTCCAGACGGGCCAGCGCCTCGAGGTCGTGCTCGATCAGCTCGGCCAGGCGGAGCAGCAGGCGCGACCGTTCCGAAGCGGCAGTGCGCGACCAGGCGGGATAGGCCGTTTGCGCCGCCGCCACCGCCCTTTCCACGTCGCGCGAATCGCTGTCGGGCACTTCGGAGTAGGGCGCTCCGGTGGCGGGCTCGAGGTTGGGAAGGTAGGCACCGCCCGCCGGGGGGACCAGCTCACCGCCGATATAATTAAGGATGCGCGTCATGGAAGGTGGGGCTTCTCCCTGCGGGCGTGCCGGATCATAAGGCCGACGTCCGGCCACCATCCACCGGGAGGCTGACCCCCGTGATGTAAGCGGCCTGGGGCCCGGCCAGGAAGCCCGCGGCGGCGGCAACCTCCTCCGGGCTGCCAATCCTACCGGCGGGAATCTCGCGGATCATCTCCGTTTCAATCTCCTTCTCGCTTCGTCCGGAGGCCCGGGCGCGCTCCCTGATGATCTCGCTCAGCCGGTCGGTGCGGGTGGCGCCCGGAAGCAGGTTGTTCACCGTAATGCCAAAGGGAGCCAGCTCCACCGACAGGGTCTTGGCCCAGCTCGCCACCGCCCCGCGCACCGTGTTCGAAACCCCCAGTCCCCGAATCGGCTGCTTCACCGAGGTGGAAACGATATTGATGATGCGGCCATAGCCCGCTTCCTTCATCCCCGGCACCACCGCCTGAGAGAGGGCCTGGTTGCACAGAAGATGGCTGGTGAAGGTCGAGAGAAAGGCCTCGGGCGTCGCCTCGAAGATGGTGCCCGAAGGCGGTCCTCCGGTGTTGTTGAGCAGAATGTGGATCGGGCCGAGCCTCGCGATGAGACGCTGCACCGCATCCTGCAGCTTGGATGGTTCTGCGAAATCCGCCGCCAGGATCTCATGCTCCCCCGGGCCGAGCCTTTCCCGGGCGGCCGCCAGGGCATCCCACGAGCGCGCCACCAGGATGACCCGGGCGCCGAGTCCGGCGAATTCCATGCCGCAGGCCCGCCCAATTCCCCGGCTGGCGCCACACACGAGAGCCGTTTTGCCATCCAATGTCCTGGTTCTGTCAGTCATGATCGCCTGAAGCCTATCCTCCCTGCGTTTTCGCAGTCAAGAGAGCCATTCCCGGACTCGCGGTCCGCCGAGGCCGCCCTTGACACTTCTCGTCGGCTCGTGCTGACATGGCGATTCTGTGAGAGAAGCTGCCTCTGCGTTCAGCGGGGAGTCTCTCTCCGGGAGAGGAGTTTTATTGCGCATCCGCCTTGGTACCCATCTCCAGCTTGCCGGGATCTCCCTGCTGCTGTTCGGAGCCGCCGCCGCCCCTTCGCCGGCGCCAACCGCCCCCACGCCGACGAGTCTCGTCCTCATCAGCATCGATACCACGCGCGCCGACCACCTGCATTGCTACGGCTATCCCCTGCCCACCTCGCCGACCCTGGACCGGCTGGCCGCGGAAGGGTTTCTCTTCGAAAATGTCATCACCCAGGCGGTGAATACCGGGCCTTCCCACGCCACGATCTTCACCGGGCTAATGCCCATGGGTCACGGAGTACGCTTCAACGGGGTCCCGCTGGGTGTGGAATTCCAAACTCTGACCACGCTGCTGGCGAAAGCCGGATACAGCACCGGGGGGTTCGTGTCCGGGTACACGATGATTGCCTCGCAGTGCGGTCTCCAGAGGGGCTTCGAGGTATACGACGACCAGGTCCTCAAAGAGGCGCGCCCGGCCGGCGAAACGGTGGATCGCGCCCTCGCCTGGCTGAAGAGTCTCCCGGCGAAGAAGCCCTATTTTCTCTTTGTGCACCTCTTCGATCCTCACGGAAAGTACGAGCCGCCAGCCGGCTATGCGGAGAAGTTCCGCACCGGAAAGTACGATCCCATTCCCAATACCGACCTGATCCCGGATTATCAACGGCTGGAGCTGCCGGGAGGCGGGATCAGCCGGGATCCGCTCGATTACATCTCCCGTTATGACGGAGAGATCGCCTACGCCGATTCCCAGATTGCGAGACTGCTGGCCCAGGTTGGTGAAAAGGCGATCGTGATCGTCACCTCCGATCACGGGGAGACCCTGGTGGAGCACGATTATTACTTCAGCCATGGAGCCCGACTCTACGAAGAGGCGCTGCGCGTACCTCTCATTGTGCGGGCTCCGGCCCTGTCGTTGAAGGGTAAGCGCATCGGTGGTCTGGCAACCCTGGCAGATGTGCTGCCCACGGCGCTGACCCTGGCGGGGCAGCCGCTGCCGCGCAAGCTGGCGGGCCGCAACTTGATCCCTTTCGCACGGCTGGGCGCCATCACCGCCGGATCCGCGGCAATCTCGGAAGCGCGGGCGGCCCCGATGAGCTTGGCGGGAAGGAAGCTGACCTATCCGCCGCGCGCACTGATTTTCTCGGTCCATGGGGACCGCTACAAGCTCATCGATTACCCCAGCTCCGAGGGAGCCCTCTACGAGCTCTTCGACCTGGAGAAGGACCGGGGCGAAAAGAATCCGACTTACGGGGCCGAGGCGGCCCGGCAGTCGCCCGTGTACCAGGCGCTCGACCTTTACCTGGTGGGAGGCCGATCCCCGGAGCCTCCCGACCTGGACGAGGAAGCCAAGAAGAAGCTGCGCTCGCTGGGTTATGTGAACTGAGACGGAGCTGAATCGATGGGCGATCGGACCATTCCCAAGCTTTTTCTTGTGCTTTCTGTCTTGCTGTGCACCTCGAAAACCCTCCCACAGTCCGATGCCTCCCAGGCTGCACCCGTACAGACCGGTCTGCTGGCCCTGCTTCAGGACTACCACAGCCTGCGCCCGGCGCCAGAAGGAGTTGGGATCACTCAGAGAACGGTCCGGATCGGCCGACTTCGGTTGGAGCTCGAAGAAGGAGTCCTCGTGCCGCTCCAGGGACCCTCGAAACAGATTCTGGGAGCCTATTTCGAGGGTCGCGGAATTTATTTCTATCAAAGCGAGAGCACGGCCGACAGACAGACCCTCGCCCTGAATCTCAGCCATTATTCGGTGGCCCCTCGGCTGCAGCAGGGAACCCTCAGCGATCCCTTCACACGAGCTCTGATCGTGTTCGGTCCCCCTATGCTTCCCGAGATCCTCCCGACATCCAGCTCCAATCCGGATCATGCCGTGGGCGTGGGCGCGGGTCTCACCTCCGGTTTTCAAAGGCTCTGGCAGGCGATGGGGAAAGCACCCGTGCCGTGGGACCATCGTGCAACCGAGGCATCGCTCAACGGCAATGGCAGCAAATACCTGTACGCCGAGATCGAGGGGAAGTCCCGTCCCGTCGGTTACTGCTACGACGGGGTGTTGTCCCGGGACGAGTCGCTGTTCTTTTTCGAGAGGGGGTCGAGGCCAGAATTGCGCTGGCTCAGCGCTCTGAGCATCCAGCCAATCTCCAAGGAAAACCAGGGCCACGGCCCGGCGATCATCCTCAAGGACGCCCAGATTCGGGTTTCCACCGACGACAACCGATCGGCACGAATCACCAGCGATCTCACCCTGCAGTCCGCTCGCGACGGGGTCCGCGCGATGCGGCTGGCGCTGCTCAACAATCGAGCCGACGACTGGGCCGACTGGGCCGCCACCAGGAATCAGTTGTTCGTGCGGACGGTGAAGGACGAGACGGGCAGAGAGCTGCCCTACTCGCACCGTTATCACGAAGTCCTGGTGGAAGCTCGCCAGGCTGCATCCGCTGGCGATTTCATGAATCTGCGATTCGATACCGATGGAGCGGTCTTGACGGGGCTGTTCGGTGAATCCTATCAGAACTACTTCGACCTCTTCCTGGTTCCCTGGTTTCCGAATCCCGAGGGATGGAGCACGTCGGGCTACACGTTCGATCTCAAGATCAAGACCCGGAGCCCCTATCTTCCGGTGGCGTCGGGCTCAACGCGGGCCTCGCGGGTCGTGGGTGATTTTCAGGAGTTGGAGACCGATAGTCCTCGCCCCATGACCGACATCGCGGTCTTTGGCGGCAAGTACACCGTGCAGGAGGAAGCCTTCGACCGGGTCACCGTTCGGGTCTATGCCATGACGGCTCGCAAAGACGTGATGCAAAGGATGCCTTCCATCGCCTACAAATTTCTTCACTTCTATGAGGGCGTTCTGGGTGCCTATCCCTTCGAGGATTTGGACATCGTCGAGATTCCCGAGTTCGTGGCAGAGCAGGCCCCTCATGGAGCTTTTGGAATTGCCCCCTCCGGCATGGTGCTGCTTACCTCCGAGGCCTACACCGCCCGACGCAATTACGTGACCCAGTACTTCAGCGTCGGGATCAATGCCCGTCTCGCCCACGAGGTGGCTCACCAATGGTTCGGACACAAGGCGATGCCGGCGTCATCGCGGGACTGGTGGATCGCCGAATCGGGCGCTGAATACATGGCGGGCATGGCTATGGCCGCTACCGAGCCGAACGAGTCCCTGGTGACCGGCTTTCCGCGAATGTTTGCCCAGTGGCAGTCCGACGCCAAGCTGTGCGAGGACACGCCCATCGAAATGGCGAATTACTTGACCGGCGATTCGGGTGCCATGAAGAGATTCTGCCTGCTCTACGATCGAGGTCCTCTGGTCCTCCACATGCTCCATACCATGGTAGGCAATGAGCGGTTCTACGCCATCCTGAAGACTTTTCTGGATCAGGCCAACAATGGCCCAGCCTCCCTCGAGGATTTTCAGAAAGCGAGCCGGGAAGTCCTCCAGTCGGATATGGACTGGTTTTTCCAGCAGTGGTTCCGTGAGGCCGGCACCCCGGAGGTTCGAACGGAGCACACCGTTCATGAGAGCGGAGGCAAATTCACGCTCATCGCCCGCGCCACGCAGCCCCCCGGCACCTCTTTCAAGAAGCTGCTGATCCCCTTTGTGGTGGATTACGGAGCCGGCAAGCGCGAGGTCAAGCTCCTCTTCGAGGACAAGCCCGAAGTGGAGGGGCGCTTTGATCTGCTGCAAAAACCGCAGAGCGTCGCGGTGGATCCCTCTCGCAACAACCTTGCGGTTTATCGATGAAGCCGGACTGCAAGGGGATCGGCCTTGCCGGGATGGACCGCCGGGATCACTCCCGGCGCAAGGATATCGCTGGACAGTAAAGCCCCTTCATCTCACGGCGCCACCAGGTGCCGTCCTTCCGCCGCTGCTCCGCATCCGTGAAGTGATACTGGTAGAGCACCGCGCGCAGGTAGCGCGGGGGCGATTCCGGAAAGGGGTTTTTCTCCAGCAGCGCCAGGACGTCCTTCGATCCCTGGAACAGACGAACCAGGAAGCTCTGAAACCAGGGGTTGGAGCGTAGATTCCCCAAGGCCGCGAACCACATCTGCCAATCGAGCCTGGGCTGGTGCGGCGCCACGAATGCCGGTCGGCGCTGCAGATCTCCCGGCTTCCACTTGAACTCGTACGCCAGCCAGGTCTCCCCATCGTTGCTCCCTTCCACGATGATTTCCGGCCGCGTCGTCGTCATCCGGCTGAACAGTCCGTATCCAGCCACCACCCGGAACGGAAAGACCTCTTCCTGCCACCGCTCCAGGGCATCGGGCCAGGGAAGCGGCCGCCGCAGGCAGCGCGAGAGTGCCATGCACTGGAGCGGCAGCATCAGCACGCACAGCGTTACGACCACCGCGGCGCGCAGCCACCGCGTCACCCCAGGGCGCCTGGGTGCCTCGGATTGGGCCGCCATTCCCACCGGAAAGTAGCGCACCACCAGCGTGTCGTCCAGCAACAGAACGCAAAGGGCGATGGTCAGGAGATTGAAGAAGCAGTAGTTGCCCGTCAGCGCAATGAGAATCTGAAAGCCGACGAATCCCACGAACGCCAGGAGCCGGCCCCGGCGCGGCAGAAAGATGAAGAACGGCAGCCCCAGCTCCACGAGAAACATCCCGGCGGTGCACCATTGGAGCGCCCACCCGGGGAGTTGATGGACGTACCAGCCGATCCAGGTGGGGAGCGGCTGCGTCTCGAAGTGCACCCTCAGCGCCGACAGATTCCACCAGGTGGGATCGTCACTGGCCAGCTTCACGACACCCGAGGCGAACATCAGCCGGAAGAGGAGAAAGCGCAGCAACCAGAGGGCGCCCGGCGATGGCTGGGTGTCGCGATAGATCCCGGGCAGGATCTTCCAGGGTGCGAAGAAGATTGAGAGAAATGCCGTCTCCAGCAGGAGAATGTCCCACTGGAACTCCAGGAACACCCCGGCGAGACTGGAAAGGGACAAGTAGAAGGCCCACAGGAGCACCAGGACGGGCCCGGGAGCCGCATCCACGATGAGCAGCAGCGAAAGCGCCGCTCCCCCCACCCAGAAAAGCTCCACTCCGGCATCGCCCGGACTGAGCCAGGAGAGCGTCGGAAACCTGAGGTAGCGCTCCGGCCCCAGCGACTCGGCAACCCTCGCCAGAGTGTTCTCCGCGGGTAGGATGCCCTCGGGACCCACCAGGCCTTTGGCCTGGATTCCGAAGGAGACGAAGGCGATGAAGAAAATGACTCCCAGCAGGCGCAGATAGAGCCAGCGGGTCAAAAGGTAGGAGGGTCGCTCGACACTGGCTCCCCAGAACCATCGAGTCAGTCGCGAGAAGGCAATCCGATGCGAAGCGACGACTCGGTAGAAGCTCTCGGCGAGGGGGGCGGCGAGGGGGACGTGGCGGTAGCACCAGTAAGGCAAGCCTCGCCCGGGCGCATAGGCCAGCGAGCGAAACACCGCCTCCGCCCCTTGGGTGACACTGCCATCGGTCTCGACCAGCTGAACCGATCGGCGGAATGCCTCGGGTGAAATGTCCGGGAACAGGACCGCCACTTCCTGGTAGGGAGCGTATTCAATCCGCTCGCCCGTTAACTGCCGCCAGCGGGCTATCCAGCGCCGGCAAAAGTGGCAATCTCCGTCGAAGATCAGGAGCGGTCGGTCACGGACTCGCACGTTAGCGGGTGCGCCGCATCTCCAGAGCCTTCTTGATGGCCGCCGCGACTCCGCGCTGGGCGCGCACCGCCCTCACTTGCGCCTTGGCGCGCGGCGACAGGTTGCGGATGAGGCCGATGTAACGTCCGTGGACGCGCCGGCCAGGCGACGCCTTCCTGCGGCGTCCGCCCGCCGAGCGGGCCGCCTCCTCCATGAGCTCGCGGGTGAGCAACCGGAAGCCCCGGCTGACCCGCCGCAAGCCTGCGTGGATCTCAAGGACTGCTTTCGAACGAGATAGAGCGCCGGCGCGCTGCGGCATGGAATCCTCCTGCGTAAGCCCGTGTCGGGCGGCCAGAATGGCCTCCGCGGTACACGAGAGTCCCTCTCAAGACGACTAACCTTACACTCATAGCCAACGAATTCAAAACAGCCCCGCTGGAACCGAGGGGCGTTCCGTTCTAGACTTAGCGTCCTTTGTTTCCCCTGGGGACCTGACCCGTTGCCACGAGCTGGGAGTTGCCTCTGCGCCGCCGGCTGTTCACCCGATGGATCCTGTCAGGCCTGGCGCTGATCCTCATCGCGCTTGTGGCGGGCCCATGGCTGTTTCAGATCTATTGGGCGCGCCGATCCTCCAATCCCGTGCGCCGCGGCGTGCAGAGGGCCGGAGAATTGGGTTGCTTCTCCTGTCACGGCAATCTGGGGACCGCCGGGCTCAAGGATCCAGGGGGGGAGAATCTCGAGGTGCCCGCCTGGAACGGTGGGTTGTCGATGATGTACGTGCAGAACGACCCGGACATCCATCACTACATTCTCGAAGGGAGCATCCCCAAGGTGGAGAGCCCGGACGCTGCCGCAGGCGGGACGCCTCCCAGCGCCGCGGTAGTGATGCCTGCTTTTCGCAGTGTTCTGAGAGGGAGCGACCTGGAGGATCTCACCGCGGCGTTCAAGGTCCTCTCCGCCATGGTCTCCCCTCCCGCCGGCAGCCCGGAGGAGCGCGGCTTCAAGCTGGCCCGCACCTGGGGCTGCTTCAGCTGCCACGGCCCGGGCGGCTCCGGAGGACTCCCCAATCCCGGCTCCTTCGCCGGCTTCATCCCCGGCTGGTACGGCCCCGACTTCCGCGACACGGTCCGGGATCGAAACGAGTTCGATGCCTGGGTGCGGGAGGGGCGCATCACCCGGTTCGAGAAGAACCCGGTGGCGGCGCGCTTCACGGCCCGGCAAAGGATTCAGATGCCGGC
>Ga0137425_1000036_pt1 | contig 45433 bp, 54 predicted proteins | sample EasRivERMZT640_2_FD_102318 | JGI IMG/M metagenome (GOLD analysis project Ga0137425, IMG submission 102318) | Soil microbial communities from meander-bound floodplain in the East River, Colorado, USA - East River MetaG ERMZT640_2 | ecosystem: Environmental > Terrestrial > Soil > Floodplain ...
GGAGGGGTGGCGCTGTCGCGTTACGGAATGAAGCATGCGCTTCCTTTCGGGACATTCCTGGCGCTGGCGGCATTCCTGTCCCTTACCTCGGGGGGATGGCTGCTGGGCTGGTACGCGGGGATTTCCGGTTTTGCGAGGTAGGGAGATGTGGCGCTTCCTGGGAACTTACGAAGCCCGGATCAAGATCTTCCTGATCCTGCTCGTCTTTTTTCTCGCCTCCGCCATCACCGTCAATTTCTGCCTCCTCATGATGAGCCGCGATGCGGTGCGCGACGAGATCGGGCAGCGCATCATCCTGGTGGCCGAAGCGGCAAAAGTCGAGCTGGGGCTCAGTGAGGGAATTCTCGGTGGTGAAACGCAAGCCGGGGCGGGGAGCCCCGCCAGCCAGGTGCGCCTGGCACGTCTCGCCAAGGAACACGGGCTGACCGAGGCGGAGCTGCTCGATCCGCAGGGAATCATCCTGTCCTCTTCGCTGGTGGGCAGGACAGGAATCCCCGACCGGGAGTATGCCGCACTGGGCGAGTCTCGGCGCGGCAGGCTGGCGGCCGGCAACAGCGTGCTCTCCGATATCCGGGACGAGGAGGGAATCGCCTACGCCACACTTTCCGGTTACCTGCCACTGATCAGCCCCGGCGGTCGGCTGGGGGCGATTCTCAAGGTGGAGGAGCCGGTGGGGAGCCTGGCCCGGCTGGATCGCAGCCTGAAGATGCTCGCCGGGATTCAGGCCAGCGGACTGTCCTGCTTGGTCCTTCTGGTGCTCCTGTTCGCCCGCTGGCTCCTGGCTCCCTACCGGCAGCTCATGGCGACCGCTGAAGTGGTCGAGGGCGCGGCGCAAGTGTCCGCGAGCCGGGATATTCCGGATCCCAACGTATTGCTGAGGACCTTTCAGGGGGTGGTCGAGAAGCTGCGTGGGCAGGAGATGGAGCTCGCCCGGCTCAAAGCCGATCGGGGAGACGTGGCCGACGAAGGATTCCCCGCAGAAAGCCTGGCGAAGAGCCTGACTTCGGGCATGATGGCATTCGATGCCGACGGGGTTCTGCGGCTGGTCAATCCGGCGGCCTTGCAAATCCTCGGGCGATCGCTTGCGGAGATGATCGGCAACAAGGCGGAAAATCTGTTCGGCGCCGCGGATGGACTGGGGAGGCTGCTCGGCGAAGGGCTGAGGCAGGCCGCGCCCCGAAGCCGCGAGATGGTTCCGCACCGCCGCCCGGACGGGCGGGAAATCCACCTGGGAGTGGGCCTCTCTCCGATTCGCAAAGAGGACGGGACGCTGCGCGGACTCATCTGCCTGCTTTCCGATCTCACGGAGATCCGCCAGCTTCGGGATCGGGTCGCTCTGAAAGAGAACCTGGCGCACCTGGGAGAGATCTCGGCGGGCATCGCCCATGAATTCCGCAACTCCCTGGCGACCCTGCAAGGGTATGCGCGGTTGCTGCTGCGCTGCCGGGAGGAAGAGACCGAGGAGCTGGCGCGCAGCATCCTCAAGGAGGCGGAGGGGATCGGCAAGGTGGTTGAAGAGTTCCTGCAGTTCGCCCGCCCTTCGACTCTCAACCTGGGAGCCGTCGACCTCGAAGCGATGCTGCAGGCCCTGGCGCGGGAGATGTCCGAGCCCGCCTCGGCGCCGCCGTTCAACATCCTCCTGGCCGGGGATCTCCCACCGGTCGTGGGTGACGAAAATCTGCTCAGGGGGGCTTTCCACAACCTGTTCCTGAACTCCTCCCAGGCGAGAAACGGAGAGGGCATCGAGGTCCGGGTCATCGGGACGCTCGAGGAGAAGCGGATCCTGCGCCTCGAGGTGGCGGACAACGGTCCCGGGATTCCCACCGAAGTACTCCCCAGGATCTTCACCCCTTTTTTCACGACCCGGCCGAAAGGGACGGGACTGGGACTCCCGCTGGTCCAGAAGGCGATCGTCAGCCATGACGGGAGCATCGAAGTCGCCAGCCAGATCGGCCTGGGAACTCGATTCGTGATTCGCCTGCCGCTGGCCGGCCCGCCCGAAAACCCCGTGCCTCTCTAATCCTTCGCTCCACTCCGGGCGTGATCAACCTGTCCGCCTGGGAAACCCCGTTCGGCCCTCGCTACCTTTTGTAACACCTCAAACGTCGCCTCTTGTCCCATCCGAGCGCGCGCCAGACGACGCTCGCGTCCAAGCATCCTGTCTTCAGTCAGATGACCCGGGTGTCACGGCGCTGACAGGGCGTGGCATTCGGCTTGCTGTCAGGGGAGTCGAACGCGCCACTCAAGGAGCAAGCCATGACGATACGGAACCGTGAGCCCGAAGCCAGGACCCGGCGCAGAGCCGAGGCAGGATTCTCCATCGTGGAGATGCTGCTGGTCCTGGCGATCATGGGCATCTTCATCACCTTCGCCGGACCGGCCTTCACCGAATCCTACCGGGCCTACAAAGTGCGGTCGGCAGCTCAGGAGCTCTCGGTCGCCATCCGGGCCGTCCGCCAGGTGGCGGTGAGCACCCGGGCAGCCAGCAATCTTCTCGTGAACACCGCCGGGGGAAGCTACAGCTGGACCGACGCCAAAGGGAAGACCCGCAACTGGGCGCTCCCCGTGGGAGTGTCGTTCATCTCGGCGACTCCTTCGACGATTACGTTCGTCACCAACGGGACCGTCAGCACCGGCAGCGCCGCCATCGTCCTGCAAGGGACGGTGAACGGCAGCCGAGCCGATCGATGGACCTTGACCCTCAACACCGTGGGGCAGGTGACCAGCAGCTTCAGCATGGTCGCACCCTAAGGAATGACGGAGAGAACCCATGAATGACATTCATCACTTCCGGACTAGAAAGATGCAACCCACCGAGCCGAGCCGGGAAGGCGGGTTCAGCCTCATCGAGGTCACCATGGCGCTCGGGCTGCTGGCTACGGTGCTCATCTCCATCGCCTCCATGTTCATCATCGGTGGGAAGCAGGTGCATCAGGGGAAGAGCGTCACCAGCGCGACCGCCGCGGGGCAGACCATCATGGAGCGCATCGACCAGCTGCCCTACGTCGAGACCTATGCCTACTTCGGCGGCGCCGACACCAGCACCGTCGTGGCCGTGTCCACGACCAACACCGGCAACAACGCCAATCAATGGCAATCGGAGATCCAGAGCCGGCTCGGACCCAACGCTTCCGCCAACATCATCATCACGCCGCTGGGCAGCGCCAGCCCCCTGAACATGGGAAGCGCCTCGGCGCTGCGGGTGCGGGTGACGGTGAACTGGACCGAGCTGGGCCGGCCCCGGAATGTCCAGCTCCAGACGATTCGTTTCTAGCAAGTAACGGCCCGGGCTGGCCCCGGACCGAAAGGAGGCTCCTCGTGAGCAGCATCGTACGGAACCGCAGGTCCTCGGAACAGGGATTCAGCCTGGTGGAGATGGTCATCGCCTCGGCCATCTTCGCCATCGCCGCGGCGGTGGCCTTCATTCTCTACACCGCGGCCCAGAAGTCCTTCAAGTCGGGGCAGAACTTCACTGACCAGCAGCAGAACACCCGCGCGGCTTTCGATCGGGTCCTGTCGGATCTGCGCAACGCCGGCTACAACTACAACCCGGATGGCAGCAAGTCCCGCAATGACGAGCAGATCGAGGCGGCCTTCGACAACGCCATCGTCCTGCGGGCGGATCTGGACTATGAAGACGCGACGCTGAAAGATGCTCCCGAGTCGAGCATCAAGGGGGTGTTCAACGCCGTGAGCACCGGCAATGACGAGATCGTGGCCTACGTGCTGGGCAAGCCTGGCGGGGGCGGCGGCAGCACCATGACCTTCACGGCAGACATCGACAATCCCACCCGGGCCACCATTACCTACCTGGGCAACAACATCAGCGTGGGGCCCCGCGACAGCGTGGCGGAAAACGTCCGCATGGGCAACGTGGCTCTTGTCCAGGACAGCCCTCCCTACACCCTGTACCGGGTGACCCTGAGCAACGACCTGACCAATTACAGCAGCGGCGCCAACCCCACCGCGGCCGCCTTCTTCACGAAACAGCCCGTGGCGGACAACATCAAGTCGATGACCTTCAAGTACTACGATGACGGCGGAGCCCAGATCGGCACCTTCACCCCGACCGATGCCTCCGACGACATCGGCGGCGGCGACGCCAACGCCCCCCTGCGCAGCCGCATCCGCCGCATCACCGTGGATCTGGTCGGGATGACCGCTGATCCCGATCTGCGCTACCTGGATCCGGCGGAGGCGAGCACCAGCAGCACCGCCCATTACCGCAAGTTCGAGCTCAGCTCCAATGCCACACCGGAAAACCTGGGCCGCTCCGGCATGCAGGACTCCGACAACACCCCCCCGGGACAGGTAACCCCGGCTCCGACCCTGTGCGGCGGACATTGCCAGGGCGTGCTGGTGAATTTCGTCGGACGCCCCGCTTCCGAGCTGGTGAGCAGCTACAACATCGGCTACGGCAGCACCAGCGCGGCAACCCCGCATGTCGTGAACACCCCCTATCCCCATTTCGACAATGGTGTCCCCAGCTACACCACGCACGGCTTCATCCGCGACGCGGCACGCCTCACCCAAGGCAGCACCTGGTACTTCAAGGTGCAGGCCAAAGATTCCTCGGGGAACGTCGGCACCTTCTCCGGCTCCACCTCTTCGGGCGCCCTGGCGGACACCACCCTGCCGGCCGCACCGGCCTCCGGCTGGGCCACCCTGAAGGGGAGCTCGACGCACCCGCCCCTCGATGCGCAGGTGGAAGTGCACTTCGATCCGGTCACCACCAACACGTCCGGTCCCACGGGCTGCGTCGATGCCGATGCCCCGATGATCCGTGACCTGAAGGGATACAAAGTCTGGCGGGGTGTGACCTCAGGCTTCACCCCCTCGGGGACTCCCTACGTGGACGATACGGTCCTCACCGCCGGCAATCAGCAATTCACCGACAGCAACGTCGCGCAGTGCCAGACTTATTATTACAAGCTGGCTGCCACCGACCTGTGCGGCAACGCGAGCGGCTACTCGCCGGCGATCGCCGGCTCTTCCGACACCACGATTGAGCCGGCGGCCCCGGGCACCATTACGGCCAGCCGCACCAGCCAGAACGACGTCACCCTCACCTGGCCGGCGGTGGTCTACGACGTGCAGAGCCGGACGATTCAGGTGGCTTCCTACGAAGTCGTCTACGCCATGGGATCGGTCAGCTCCAACCCGAGCATGCTCACCTTCACGGCGGTGCCGGGAAGCCCGGTCGTGGGCAGCACCCTGACGCTGGTGCACAATCTCAGCTCCACCGACAAGAGCTACCTCCAGATACAGGACAACACCTATTTCTACAAAGTCCGGGCGGCGGATGCGTGCCCCAACTTCTCAGCCTATTCCCCTCCCTCGTCCATGCAGTGCACCTTCAACGGCACTCCGTCCTTGTCCCCTGCAAACGGCGCCACGGTGGCCGGCTCCGTGCCCCTGTCGCTCTCCGTGAGCGGCGGTGGCGACACCTACATCCGCGCCAGAATCCACATCCCGAATCCTCAGGGCGGAGCGGACCTGTACGATCAGACCGCCACCGCCTATCCGTTCAACTTCCCCAACTGGAACGCCGCCGCGGTCGGGGCGGGGACCTACACCGTGTTCATCGAGGTGGAGAACAGCAACGGTTGTGTGAACTACCGGACCCAGACGCTGGTCGTCAGCTCCACCCTGGCCTGCCAGATCTCACCGGCCAACCCGAACCTGAGCCCCACCACGGGGACCATCGGTGGCGTGAAGAAGAGCGATCTGAGCTGGGACATCGTGAACAACGCCGCGAAGGATCTCTTCATCGATCGGATCGATGTGAGCTGGACGAACACCCTCGGCTTCAATCCGCTCATCCAGTCCTTCGAGTACCCCGCCGGAATCACTCCCCCCAGCTTCACCTGGACGACGCCGCTGGCGTCGCCGGCGACCACCAACACCTTCTCGCTCCCGCTCTTCTTCGACCGGTTCAGTGATTCGATGAGCCCGGTGAACGTGAAGCTGAACTTCACCAACTCACTGGTGAATTCCAGCGGGAACGGCGGCGAGACGATCACCATCCGCTTCAACTTCCACGATTCCTCAGGAACTACGGGATCGTGCACGTTCCAGGTCATCGCCAAGGACCTGGCCGTGTCGACCATTTAGGAGCTGACCATGAATCGGTTGACAAGCGTGAAGCCTTCAAGCGCCGCATCGCTCCCTCATGGGGGAGCGAGCGGCGGCGAGCGCGGCTCGGCCTTGCTCATCGCCGTGCTGGTCATGGTGATCATGACGCTTCTGGGGATCTCCTATCTGATGCTGGCCCAGACCGAGAGCCAGATCGCCGAGAACGAGCTCAACGCCCAACAGACCCTGTTCGCGGCGGACGCCGGGGCCCGCATGGTCATGAACTGGTTCAACGATCCCACCGGCACGGGATACAAGGTCCCCACTGCAGCGCAGGCCAATCGATCCATCCGGTGGTACGATCACGATGGCAACACCGGGACCGCTACCGTCCTGGGTGTGGCTTCCGATACCTCCAAGCCGATATACCGAGACGGGACCAACGATCTCTTCGACAAAGCTTATCGTGGGAGCAACGCCCTGGCCTTCATGGGCGAGGAATCCCACGCCGGAGGCGATGAGGGGCCCGATCTGCGCATCGATGCGGCGGCGGGAGGCGCCCAGGCGACTTTCCTGACGGACCTGAACAACACGCTGTTTCCCAGCTTCCCCTCGGTCAACAAGCGGGTCAGGATCACCCGAATCGACGCCTATGGCCCGCCGCTCATCAACATGGGGGGACAAAACGTCCGCTTCGGAATCGCCACCATCAAGGTGACGGCGGGGATGTTCATCTTTCCCGGCACCGCCGCCGAGCGGCAGGTGGCGCAGCGCATGACCAAGGTGGTGGTGTCGGAAGTGCCCTATCCGGGAGATTTCGGCCCGCTCACTTCCTGCAACTTCCTGAGCGTCGGGGGAGACTTCCAGGTCCACTGGGGATTCATCCTCGCCGCCGGGGATTTCCAGTTCAACACCTCCAACCTCGACAACAAGATGGACAGCGGGTTTCCTTTCGATGACTCGGGCGCGGCGGGTTTCCCCGATACCCACGTGACCGGGGCGAAGCTCGCCAGCTTCCTGGCCGCCAATGACAACAGCATCGAGGACCCCTGGTTCGGCACTAAGGCCGGCCAGCGGATCCTGGACAATGCGGGCAACCCTCTGGGCACGGCGGCCAACCAGCCCTGGCCTTTCACCTGCACCGGGGTCAACGACAACAACTGCACTGACCGCGATCACAGCAATCTGTTCCAGAGCCTGGGATACTCCACGATTCCCTGCCCCGACCTGGACTACAACTTCTGGCGGCAGATCGCCATTTCGGGAATCAAGAATGCCTACTACTACAAATACGTGGGAGGCGGGAACTTCTCCCTGAACGGCACCGGCGCGGCCACCGACATGTTGACCGCCACCTCGGGGCGGACCGGATTGTTCTTCTTCGACACCGCCAACGCGCTGCCTCCCACCGATTCCAATGCCGACGGCATCTTCGACAACCTGACGGCGGCGGTCACCCTCACCTCGGGATGGAACTCGGCCGGGTTTATCTTCCTCAATGCTCAGAGCCTGACGAGCACTGGACTGGGAAACTCACCCCCCAATCGCACCATGTACGCGCCGGGCGAGCCATTTATTGAGAGCAATGGAATCGATGGATGGCAAACCACAGAGACGGTCTTGCGGCTGAACTATCCGACCACCGATCCGACTACCTTTCCTTCCATCTCCAAGACGGGCACCTCGACGACCGCGCGAATACCCAGAGGACCCAATGTGACGGGAGCCGTCCACATGGCCGGGGTGATTTACAACACCGGCTATTGGAATGCCAAGGGCAACGGCCGGTTTTTCGGAAGCATCATCACCAAGCAGGGGATTATCGAGGCGGGCGGAGGACCGGCGGGAACTCCCGACATCTGGTTCGACACCTGTCTGAAGGACAAGTGCTGGCCCCCTCCTTCCTTGAAGCTGCCCCGGGTAGTGTCGACCAGCTGGGAAAGCGATATGTAGCGCTCCTTTCCTTGCGCCGGACCTCCGGTGGCTCTAAATTAACCCGGGGAGGGGTGCCTCCTCCCCGGGTTTTTCTATTTTGTTGAAAGGACAGAGTATGAAGGCATCATGCTGGAAAACGGGAGTCGCCCTGGCGCTGGTGGGGAGCCTGCTCGCAGCCATGGCGCCCACCGCCCTCAGGGCGGAGGAGCAGAAGGGCGCCTCCAAGGAGTCCGCCTCGTCCGAGGGGAAGAAATCGCCCCAATCGAAGCCTGCCAAGAAGCCATCGACTCAAACCAAGTCCACCCAGGGGAAGCCCACTCAAAAGGGGCCTCTGGTGTTCACGGACGAGGACCTCAAGAAGTACAACTCGGGCAGCTCGACCCAGCCGGCGCGCAACGTGACTCCCGCCGAGACTCCGGATCCGCTGAAAGCCATCAAGGACGAACAGGAGAGGACTCTCTGGCGGCAGAAGCGAACCGCCGAGCTGCAACAGAAAGTCCTCGACCTCGAGGCCCGGCTGAAGTCTCTGGAGCAGAGGCGCCGCTCGATTCAGAATCCGCTCCTGCCGCGCACCCCGGGTCCGGAAGGCACGGCGGAGCAGGAAATAGGCCTATCGGGACCGGAGCTGCTGGCCAGGACCGACGAAGAGATTCAGCACACCAACAAGCAGCTCGAGACGGCGCGCAAAGACCTCGCCACCTTCCTGGAAAAAAAGCCCGAATGAGCCATCCTGACGGCGGGGGGCCGGTGGAATCGCCGCGCGATCCCGCCGAGCGGGTCCTCCTGGTGGAGGACAAGGAAGGGCTCAGGGATGTGCTTTGCCGGACCCTGGAGCAGGAAGGCTATTCAGTTCTGCCCTGCTCGGACGGGAAGCAGGCTCTCTCCAAACTGCAGCGCGAGAAATTCTTCCTGGTGCTCTCGGATCTCAAGCTTCCCGGCGCGGACGGTCTCGAGGTCTTGAGAGCGGCCCGGCGGGCCGAGCCAACCCTCCCGGTCATCCTCATGACCGCGTTCGGCACCGTATCCGATGCGGTGGCTGCGATGAAAGACGGGGCCTACGATTTCCTGGAGAAACCGGTGGATCCGGACCACCTGTTGGCCTTGCTGCAGCGCGCCCTCCAGCACCGCAAGCTGGCGCGGGAGAACACCTTTCTGCGCGAGCGGTTCGCGGCCGAGCTGGGATTCCCCACGATCCTGGGAGGCAGCGCCTCGCTGCACCAGGCCCTCTCCCAGCTGGAGAAAGTGGCCCTCACTGAGGCAACGGTGCTCCTCCTGGGGGAATCAGGGACCGGGAAGGAGCTGTTCGCCCGCGCCCTTCATCACCTGAGCCGCAGGCGAGCCGGGCCTTTTTTCGCCATCAATTGCGCCGCGATCCCCGAGACGCTCCTGGAGAACGAGCTTTTCGGCCACGAGAAGGGGGCTTACACGGGAGCCGGGGCAACCAAGCGGGGAAAGATGGAGATGGCCGACGGAGGAACCCTGTTTCTCGACGAAATCGGTGATCTCTCACCCACGCTTCAGGGAAAAATCCTGCGGGTCATCGAGGAACGGTGCTTTGAGAGGGTCGGTGGAACCGAGACCCGCAGCGTCGATCTGCGTCTCGTGGCGGCCACCAATCGGGATCTCAAGGCCCTGGCCGCGGAGGGCGCCTTTCGTCAGGATCTCTACTTCAGGCTCTCGGTCTTCCCGGTGGCCATCCCCCCTTTAAGAGAGCGCCGCGAGGACATTCCCCATCTGGCCGCTCACTTCGCATCGCGGTTTTCGGCGGAGCAAAAGCGGCGAATTCCGGTGCGTGTATCGACGGCGGCCATGGACCTGCTCCTGGAGCATGGCTGGCCCGGCAATGTCCGTGAGCTGGAAAACGCTCTCGAGCGAGCCGTCATTCTCTGCGAGGGGGATGAGATCACCCCGTTGCACCTGAACCTCTCCGGTCCCTCGCCGGTGGAGGCGGAGCATCGGGTGAGCGAATTGGTCGGATTGCACGGCTCCCTGTCGGAAGTTTCCCAGCGAGCCGCGGCGCTCGTGGAGCGGGAGAAGATCCGGCAGGTGCTGCTCGAAACCGGGGGGAACAAGAGCCGGGCCGCCGAAGCTCTGCGGATCTCGTACAAGACCCTCCTCGCCAAGCTGAAAGAGCTCGGACTCACTCCGCTCCAACCTTGACAAGTTGAAGCTTTTAGCTATACTTCCGCCGTTCCGGAAGGTCACTTGGGTGCCTCGCCGGGATGCTTCGGTCGGTTACCGGAGCTCGGAGTGATAGCCCCGCAGATTGCTCTGGTTTATTGCGGCTGGAAACTGCCCGCCTCTGCCGGTTGTTTCTGGCAATCCCACGGCTTCTCAAAGACTTGAGCACCCCACTGGGCTAATCGCCCGCACTGCGGCGAAGTCCTCCCGGTCCGCTCGCTGGGGTATCTGCGATGGCCGGTCATTACCCCGAGCCAGAAGGATTCGAGCCCATGGCTTCCGGTCACCACCCATCGAGCGGCATGAAGGAATTTCGCATTTCCAATTCTATCGAGGTGAGTTGATGAGCGCGCGAAGGGTCTTGATCATGGGCGCCGCGGGACGGGACTTTCATAACTTTAACTTAGCTTTCCGGGACAGGGAAGATGTGGAAGTCGTTGGTTTCACGGCCACTCAGATCCCGAACATCGACAGCCGCGCTTATCCGGCCGGGCTTGCGGGGAAGCGCTATCCGAAGGGAATTCCCATCTTCCCGGAATCGGATCTCCCCATGAAGATCAAGGAGCTGAAAGTAGATGAGGTCGTTTTTGCCTATTCCGACGTCAGCCACGAATACGTGATGCGCCGGGCGTCGCTGGTGCTGGCCGCGGGCGCCGATTTCCGCCTCATGGGGGCCGATGCCACCATGCTGAAGGCGGCGGTTCCCGTGGTCTCCGTCTGCGCGGTGCGAACCGGCAGCGGCAAGAGCCAGACCACCCGACGGGTCTGCAGCAAGCTGGCGGCGAAGGGGCGCCGGGTGGTGGCGGTGCGTCACCCGATGCCTTACGGGGATCTGGAGAAGCAGAAGGTCCAGCGTTTCGCGACGCTCGCGGATCTGGACGCGAATCACTGCACCATCGAGGAGCGCGAGGAATACGAGCCCCACATCAAGGCGGGCACGGTGATCTATGCGGGCGTGGATTACGAGGCCATTCTGCGCCAGGCCGAAAAGGAAGCGGACATCATCGTGTGGGACGGAGGCAACAACGACCTTCCCTTCTACCGCCCCGACCTGGAGATTGTCGTCACCGATCCCCTCCGCCCGGGTCACGAGCTCACCTACCATCCCGGCACGACCAACCTGTACCGGGCGGGCTGCATCGTCATCAACAAGATCGATGCCGCGGCGGCGGAAGGGGTGACGAAAGTTCGCTCGAGCATCCGCTCGATCAACCCCAAGGCCGTGGTCATCGAGGCCGCCTCGCCCTTGACGGTGGAGACGCCCGAGGCGATTACCGGCAAGCGGGTCCTCGTGGTGGAAGACGGTCCTACCCTCACCCATGGCGAGATGAAATATGGCGCGGGTGTCGCGGCCGCCTGGAAGTTCGGTGCGGCAAGTCTCGTGGATCCGAGGCCCTTTGCCGTAGGCAGCATTCGCGAGACGTTTCGCAGCTATCCCGACATCGGAGTGCTCCTGCCGGCGGTGGGGTATGGAGAGGCGCAAATGGAGGATCTGCGAGCCACCATCGAGGCGGCCGATTGCGACCTGGTCATCATCGCGACGCCCATCGATCTGCGGCGCACCATCCGGATGAGCAAGCCGGCGCTTCGCGTGACGTATGAGCTGCAGGAGATCGGGAAGCCGGATCTGGACGACGTTCTGGCGCGATTCTGAGAGGTGCGCTTGCCCCCTCGCAGGCTGGCAGTGGTGGCCTTCGGCGGTAACGCCCTGATTCGTCGCGGGGAGGAAGGAACCCAGACGGAGCAGATCGAAAACTCCGAGCGCCTCGCCAAGCGTCTGGTGCTCTTCCTCGAGGAGGGCTACGGCCTCCTGCTGGTCCACGGGAACGGCCCGCAAGTCGGCAACATCCTCATTCAGGTGGAAGAAGCGGTCACCAAGGTCCCGCCTCTTTCGCTGGACGTGTGCGTGGCCCAGTCGGAGGGAAGCATCGGGTACCTCCTGGGCCGATCGCTGGCCAACGTCCTGTCCGCCAAGCGCATTCGCCGGGAAGTCGTCTGTTTCGTGACCGAAGTGCTGGTGGACCGGAAAGATCCGGGGTTCCGAAAGCCCACCAAACCCATCGGACCGTTCTATACGAAATACCGGGCCGAATATCTGATGAAGCGGATGGGATGGCTGATGGTAGAGGACTCCGGACGCGGCTATCGCAAAGTCGTGGCCTCCCCCCGGCCGAAGAGCATCCTGTCGTTTCCCGCCATTCAGGACGGCCTGCGGCACGGTTGGGTCGTGATCGCCGGGGGCGGCGGGGGCATTCCGGTCTACCGGAACGACGAGGGCAGACTCAAGGGTATCGAAGCGGTCGTCGACAAGGACCACACCGCAGGGCTCCTCGCGACCGAGCTGCGAGCGGACCTGTTCGTGATTCTGACCGGGGTCGACCAGGTCTACCTCAACTTCGGTCGCCCGGACCAGGTCCGCGCGGAGCGCCTCACCGTCTCGGACGCGCGGCATCACCTGCGGGAAGGGCAGTTCCCCGCGGGCAGCATGGGCCCGAAAATAGAAACCGCCGCGGCCTTCGCCGAGCAGACGGGAAACGAAGTGCTGATCACATCCGTGGACCGATTGCGCGAGGCGCTGGCGGGAAAATCCGGGACCCGCGTGGTGCCCGACTCGGCCGCGCCGTCCGGTCCGGCAAAAGGGAGGAGCAGGAAAAAGCGATGAAGCTGGCAGCCAAGGATTTGCTGAGTATCCACGATCTCTCACCCGAGGAGTTCCGGCTCATCCTGGAGCTCGCGGGCCAAATCAAAGCGAGCCCGGGGCGATACGCCCGCTCTCTCGAGCGCAAAACCCTGGCGATGATTTTCGAGAAGCCTTCTTTGCGGACCCGAGTCACTTTCGAGGCCGGCATGACGCAGCTCGGCGGGCACGCCATCTATCTGGCTCCTTCCGACATTTCCCTGGGAGCTCGCGAGTCGATCCCGGACGTAGCCAGAAACCTGGAGCGGATGGTGGACGTCATCATGGCCAGGACTTTCAGCCACGATTCGGTGGTTCAGCTCGCCCGTTACAGCCGTGTTCCCGTCATTAACGCGCTGAGCGACTATTCCCATCCCTGTCAGGCCCTGGCGGATTTTCTGACGCTTCAAGAGGTCCATGGGGACTTGCGCAAGGTGAAGCTCTGCTACGTGGGGGATGGCAACAACGTCTGTCATTCCCTCCTGTTCGCTGCCGCCAAATGCGGAGCTTCGATCACGGTCGCCTGTCCCGAGGGGTACGAGCCTTCCAAGCAGGTTGTCGAACTGGCACAACAAGACGCGAAGGCAACCTCTGCCACGCTGCGAATCGTCAACGATCCCTCCCAGGGGGTTGCGGGGGCCAACGCCGTCTACACGGACGTTTGGGCGAGCATGGGTCAGGAGGCGGAGACCGAGGCCCGCGCGAAGATCTTCAGGCCTTTCCAGGTGAACGAGTCGCTGATGGCCCGGGCGGCAGCGGGGGCCTGCTTCCTGCACTGCCTGCCGGCCCACCGGGGCTGGGAGGTCACCGACGGTGTGGCGGATTCCCCCGCTTCAGTGATTTTTCAGCAGGCGGAGAACCGCCTGCACGCCCAGAAGGCGGTCCTTCACCTTCTCGCGGGTCAGGAAGAACTCTCTTGACAAGCCACGGAGGTTGTTGTAAAAATTGCGCTTCTGCGAACATGCCTTCATGCGGGAAGCCTCCCCGCGGAGGACCCGGAGGAAGTTGATGTCGACGTTCGTTCCGAAGAAGGAAAGCACGGAACACCATTGGTTGCTGGTGGATGCCGAAGGACAAACTCTCGGTCGCCTCTCCACCTTCGTCGCCACCCGGCTGATGGGGAAGCACCGGCCTACCTGGTCTCCCGCGGTGGACACCGGTGATTTCGTCGTGGTGGTCAATGCCGAGAAGGTGAAGCTCACCGGCCGTAAGCTGGAGCGCAAGATCTATCGCTGGCACACCGGGTTCCCAGGCGGGCTCAAGCAAATCAGTGCCGGCAAGCTGCTCAAGCAGAAGCCCACACGAGTCCTGGAGCTTGCCATCCACGGAATGCTTCCCAAGAACCGTCTCGGAAAGAAAGTCCGCAACAAGCTGAAGGTCTACGCGGGGCCGGAGCATCCGCATCAGGCCCAGCAGCCCCAGCGTGTGAAGATCAGCGCCTAAGCCATATTGGAGGAAGCGTGACATCGATCCAGTACTACGGCACCGGCCGGCGGAAGAACGCCACGGCACGGGTGTTCTTGCGGCCGGGAGGCGGCGAGATCAAAGTCAACGATCGCTCCCTGGACGAGTATTTCAAGCGCGAGAGCCTCAAGCTCATCATCCGACAACCTCTCCTGCTCACCGAGACCGCCGAAAAGTTCAACGTGCTGGTCCGCATCCAGGGAGGGGGGATGGCAGGCCAGGCCGGGGCCATTCGACACGGCCTGTCCCGGGCCCTGGTGGATTACAACCGGGAGTTGCGGCCCAAGCTCAAGGACGCTGGCTTCTTGACGCGGGATTCCCGCGCCAAGGAGCGCAAAAAGTACGGACAGCGCGGCGCCCGTGCCCGCTTCCAGTTCTCGAAGCGCTAAACTCGACCCCAGTGGAGAAAGGAGCGGCTTTTTGATTTCCGTGTCGATGAAGGAGCTTTTGGAGGCCGGTGTCCATTTCGGGCACCAGACCAAGCGATGGAATCCGAAGATGAAGGAGTTCATCTTCGGGAAGCGGAACGGCATTTATATCATCAACCTCCAGAAGACCCTGCGGCAGTTTCAGCAGGCCATCGATTTCACCGTTCGAGTGGGGTCCGAGGGCAAGCAGGTACTCTTCGTCGGTACCAAGCGACAGGCGCAAGACGCCGTGGCCGAGGAGGCCCTGCGCTGCGGCATGCACTTCGTGAATCAGCGCTGGCTTGGCGGCATTCTGACGAACTTCAAAACCATCAAGCGGCGCATCGATCGACTGCGCAAGCTGGAGGAGCTCACCGCGGCCGGTGAGGCGGCGGGCTACACCAAAAAGGAATTCGCCCAGCTGCAGCGGGAGAAAGCCAAGCTCGCGAAAGTCCTGACGGGCATCAAGGCCCTGGAGCGGGTTCCCGACGCGCTGTTCGTGGTGGACCCGAAGAAAGAGCAGATTGCCGTCTCCGAGGCCCGCAAGCTGGGAATCCCCGTCATCGCCATCGTGGATACCAACTGCGACCCCGACGAGATCGACTTTCCCATACCCGGCAATGACGACGCCATTCGGGCCATCCGGCTGTTCACTTCACGGGTGGCGGATGCGCTGCTGGAGGGGGGACAGCTCCGGCTGAAGCAGGAGCCGGGAGGCGAAGGGATGGCGACCGGCCCACTCACGCAAATTGACGCGGACAAGCTGACCCGGGAGATGCTGGAAGCGGCTGACGCTCCCGAGGCCGCGCCCTCAGCGGATGCGCCCGCCCCCAGGAAGCCCCGCCGAAAGGCCGCTTCCGCGGCCGATGCCGTGGAGGACACCCGCGCCGCCGCTGCCGGGGCTGTCTCCGCCAAGGACGCGGGCTCCTCGTCGGAATAATCCTCTCCGTCGTGCGGTTGGGTGTTGTCCGGCGGGGGAGATCAGTTGAAACTCGACCTTCGGATCTTCCCACCGAACGGTCAACCTAGACCCTCGCAATCGAGCCAACCGCCTTTCAGCCTGGAGGCACAGGGGAATGGAAATCACCGCGGAAATGGTCAGAAGCCTGCGCGAGCGGACCGGCGCCGGCATCATGGAATGCAAGAGCGCGCTGTCGGAATCCAAGGGCGAACCGGAGCTGGCGTTCCAGATCCTCAGGAAGCGGGGACTGGCCAGCGCGGCGAAGCGCTCCGGCCGCACGACTTCGGAGGGGATTGTCTCGTCGTATATTCATCCCGGAGGGCGTGTTGGAGTTCTCCTGGAGGTGAATTGCGAGACCGATTTCGTGGCCCGCACGGCGGAGTTTCAGGAGATGGTCAAGAACCTGGCCATGCACATTGCCGCCTCCCAGCCGCGCTTCGTCTCCCGGGAGGAGGTCGCAGAATCGGTTCTCGCCAAGGAGCGGGAGATTTATCTCGCGCAGGCCCGCGCTTCCGGGAGACCGGAGGCCGCCCTGACGAAAATCGTCGAAGGCAAGGTGGGAAAGTTCTTCCAGGACCTCTGCCTGCTGGAGCAGCCCTACGTCCGGGACCCCAACCAGACCGTGCAGGACTATGTGACGGCCGTGGTGGCGAAAACCGGCGAGAACATCCGGATTCGCCGCTTCGCCCGATTCGCGCTCGGGGAGGTCGTTTCTCCCGAGGCGACCGGGGCGCCGCAGGTCGCGGAACAGTCTTGACGGGGACAGCAGCGGAATCCCCACGATGAACGAAACTTCGACTCCCCCTTCGCGCTACCGTCGAGTCCTGCTCAAGCTGAGCGGGGAGTCCTTGATGGGTGCTCAGGGGTTTGGAATCGATCCAACGGTCGTCTCCCGACTCTCCGAGGAAATCCGCGAGATTCACCAGCTGGGCGTGCAGGTCGCCTGCGTCATCGGCGGCGGTAACATTTTTCGAGGCCTTTCCGCGAATGCCTCCGCGGGGATCGACCGCGTGACGGCGGATCACATGGGCATGCTCGCGACTCTCATCAACAGCCTGGCCCTGCAGGACCAACTGGAGCGGCATGGAGTCCATACCCGGGTCCTGTCCGCCATCGAGGTCCGGCAGGTCGCTGAGCCGTACCTGCGGCGCCGTGCGGTCCGGCACCTGGAGAAGGGGAGAGTGATCATCATCGCGGCCGGGACCGGCAATCCTTACTTCACCACCGACACGGCGGCGGCCTTGCGGGCCATGGAGGTGAAAGCCGAGATCATCCTCAAGGCCACGCGGGTGGACGGGGTTTACAGCTCGGATCCCGAGAAGGTTCCCGATGCGGTGCGCTTCGAGGAGATCACCTACCTTCAGGTCCTGGAAAAGGGTCTGCAGGTGATGGACTCCACCGCCATCTCGCTGTGCATGGACAATCAGCTGCCCATTATCGTCTTCAACTCGGGAGTCCGCGGGAACATCCGCCGCGTCATCCTGGGCGAAAAAATCGGTTCCCTGGTCCGGGGCTAGACCCCCGCGTCAAGGAGAGGGAGATGACCAAAGAGATTCACGCCTCCGCCGAAAAGAAGATGAAGCACACCCTGGAGCTGACCCGCAAGGAGCTCTCCACCATCCGGACCGGTCGGGCCTCCCTGGCGATCCTGGATGGAATTCTGGTGGACTACTACGGCACGGCCACGCCGCTCAATCAGGTGGGAACTCTCGCCGTGCCGGATCCGACCCTCATCACCATCCAGCCATGGGACGTGAGCGTGGTCAAGGAAATCGAGAAAGCGATTCTCCAGTCGGAGCTGGGGCTGACCCCTGCCAACGACGGCAAGATCGTGCGCCTTCCCATCCCGCCCCTGACCGAGGAGCGCCGCAAACAGCTCGCCAAGAAGGTTCATCACATCGGCGAGGAGGGGAAGACGATTCTCCGGCAGCATCGGAGAGAGGCCAACGACCACTTGAAGGCGTTGTTGAAAGACAAGAGAATTTCCGAGGACGACGAGAAGCGCGCCTTGGAACAGATCCAGGAGCTCACCGACAAGTCGGTCAAGCAGGTCGACGAGCTCGTGCAGCACAAGGAGAAGGAAATCCTCTCCGTTTAGCATTCCGGCCACGGCCGTCGGCCGGTGCGCCCCCCGACCCACACTTCGTCCGGAAGCGAGGCCATGACTTCCTCCCCCGAATTCCGTTCCGGCTCCGAACCCTGCGCTGCGATCGTGGTGGCGGCGGGAAAGGGACTTCGAGCGGGTCCGGGTGAGCCGAAGCAGTTTCGCAATTTGGGCGGCATGCCCATGCTGGCCCGGAGTCTGCGACCCTTCGCTCTTTGCGGCGAAGTCACGCACCTCGTCCTGGTCGTCCCGGAGCCGGCGGAAGCCCAGGCGCGGCTCGCAGCCTGGCTTCCCGGCGGGTGCCCTGTCAGCTTCGTCCGCGGCGGCGCGACGCGCCAGGAATCCACCGCGGCAGGACTGCAGGCGGCGGGGAAGGCGGATCTATTGCTGGTCCATGATGGGGCCCGGCCGTTCGTCGAGGTCGGGCTCATCCGGCGTGTCTTGAGCGCCGCCCGTGAGGCAGGCGCGGCGGTGCCGCTGGTTCCCGTGCGTGAAACGCTCAAAAGCGTCGATCCCGCGGGACGCATCACCGGCACGGTGGATCGTGGCGCCTTCGCCCTGGCCCAAACCCCGCAAGGCTTTCGGCGGGACGTCCTGGAGGCAGGGCTGGACTGGGCCCGGTCGCACGGATTTGTTGGAACCGACGAAGCCGAGGTCGTGGAGAAGTCGGGGCGTCCCGTGGCCCGGGTGGAAGGGGACGCACGCAACCTGAAAGTCACCACGCCCGAGGATTTCGCAACCGGAGAGCAGCTGCTTTCCGGAGGGTCGCCGAGCGACGGATTGCGCATCGGGCTGGGTTATGACGTCCATGCGCTGGTGCCGGGGCGCCCGCTGATCCTGGGCGGAGTGCAAATCCCTCACGAGACCGGGCCGGCGGGACACTCAGACGGAGACCTCATCGCCCACGCGGCCACGGATGCCGTGCTGGGGGGCGCGGGGTTGCCGGACATCGGCCAGCTCTTCCCCGACACCGATCCTGCCTTGGCAGGGGCGGGGAGCCTGGAGCTGTTGGCCCGCGCCGGCGAGCGCGTCCGACAAGCCGGATTCCGGATCGTCAATCTGGATCTGGTGCTGGTGGCTGAGGCGCCGCGGCTGGTTCCTCACCTGGAAGCCATGAAGAGGAACCTGGCACGGGCGTTGGAATGCCCTTCGGAGCGCATTGGAATCAAGGGCAAGCGGGGCGAAGGGCTGGGCTTTGAAGGGCGCCGGGAGGGGATGGCGGCTCATGCGGTGGCCTTACTGACGTTTAGCGGCGGGAAAGAGTGAGCGGAAAGATCCGAACTCGCTTCGCCCCTTCCCCCACGGGTCTGCTGCACGTGGGAAACGTTCGGACGGCACTGTTCAATTGGCTGTTCACGCGTCATGCAGGCGGAGAATTTGTCCTGAGAATCGAAGACACCGATCGGCAGCGCTCGACTCTCGAGCACGAACAGGGAATCGTCGCGGAGCTCACGTGGCTGGGCCTCGATTGGGACGAGGGAACGAAGGGTGGGCCTTTCGGTCCCTATTGCCAGTCGGAGCGCCACGAGCGCGGCATCTACCGCCGCGAGCTCGAGCGACTCCTCGAGCAGGGAGACGCCTATGAGTGCTTCTGCACCCCCGAGCAGCTCGAGGCCGACCGCCAGGAGAGCCTGAAGGCCGGCCGACCTCCGCAATATGTGGGGCGATGTCGGGCCGTCTCCCCGGAGCAAGCCGGAAACCGGAAGGCCGCCGGTGAGCAGCCCGCCAGTCGCTTCAGGGTGCCGCCAGGAAAGGTTGTCTTCGAGGACCTCATTCGGGGCCCCATCGAAGTGGACTCCAGTCAGATCGGGGATCCGGTCCTGTTCCGCGGCGACGGGTGGCCGACCTACAACTTCGCAGTCGTGGTGGACGACATCCAGATGAGGATTACGCACGTCATCCGCGGGGAGGATCACATCTCCAACACTCCCAGGCAAATCCTGCTGTACCGGGCGCTGGGGGCCGAGCCGCCGCGCTTCGCCCACTTGCCACTGGTGCTGGGAATGGATCACGCGCCGCTGAGCAAGCGCCACGGCGACACCTCACTCAGGATGTATCGCGAACACGGCTACCTTCCCGAGGCTCTCTTCAATTATCTGGCGCTGCTGGGGTGGTCCTCACCTTCAGGTAAGGAGGTGTTCTTGCGACAGGAGCTGGTGGGTGAGTTCGATCTTTCCCGAGTCGGCCGATCGGCTGGAGTCTTCGACCCGGCGAAGTTGGATTGGATCGCGAACCAGCACGTCCGCAGGGCCGATCGGGACCGGCTGGTGGAGCTGGCCATTCCCTTCCTGCAGCAGCGGGGCGATCTTCCCGATCCGGCAGGCCCGGCGCACCGGGCCTGGGTGGGGGATCTCATGGAGCTGCTGCGGGAGTCCGTCTCGCGCCTTTCCGAGGTGCCCGGTACCGAGGCGGCGCAGATTCTGCTGCGCTTCGACGCCACGCGCGGTTTCTCGGATCCGGAGATCCAGGCCGACCTGAAAGACCCGGCCTGCCGGGCGGTGATTCGAAAGTTCTGCGAATTGCTGCCGTGTGATCGACCCATCGACCTGGAGGCCTACCGGCGGATTGCCCAGGAGACGGGGAAGGCGACCGGGGCGAAAGGGAGGGGCCTCTATCACCCCATTCGTGTGGCTCTCACCGCCCGCGGCTCCGGTCCCGAGCTGAACCGGCTGGTGCCCCTGATCGAGGGGGCGGCCGCTCTTCACCTTCCCAATCCGGCTCCAGGGTGCGCGCAGCGCGCAGCGCTCGTGGTGCGCCAGATGGGAGGCGAGTCATGAAAGCGGTGAAGGCGGAAATGGTGTGCGGAGTTCATCCGGTCTTCGAGACGCTCAAATCGGGCCGCAGGAAAATCGAGCAGATTCACATCGCCTCGGGCCGGCAGGATCGAAAGGTCCGATCCATCCTCGCCCTGGCAACCCAAAAGGGTATCCAGGTCACCCGGGTCCCGGGGGAGGTGCTCGACCGCCTGGCACTGGGAGCGGTGCATCAGGGGATCGTGGCTCGGGTCACAGGAAGCGGCCCGGTGAGCGTGGAGGAGGTCCTGGCCACCTCGGGCACTCATCCGTTCTTCCTGGTGCTGGATCAAGTGGAGGATCCCCGGAATCTTGGGGCCATCCTGCGCTCGGCGGCCGCGGCACGGGTTGACGGAGTGTTCATTCCCGAGCATGGGTCCGCCAAGAGCTCCTCGGCGGTGACCAAGTCCTCGGCGGGCCATGCCGAAAAGGTTCGGCTGGCGGTGGCGGGGAACCTGGTGAATCTGCTGGAAAGGCTGAAAGAGAAAGGGATCTGGGTTGTGGGCGTGGATCAGGAGGCCGGAACTCCCTGGACCCGGTTCGACTACTCCCTGCCCCTGGCCCTGGTGCTGGGGGGAGAGGAGAAGGGGATTCGCCGGCTGGTCCGGGAGCATTGTGACGTCTTGGTCGGAATTCCGCTGGCCGGGGGCGTGGATTCCCTGAATGTATCGGTTGCCGCCGGAGTTGTGTTGTTCGAAGTTGTTCGACAGCGGGGTGAGCGCGGGCCCGGGTGACAAAATTTTGATAAATTTTTATTGCATCTAACTGTTTGCTTTGCTAGCATTACGGGTTCGCACAAGCTGGCGTAGCTCAGCAGGTAGAGCAGCTGATTTGTAATCAGCGGGTCGGGGGTTCGAATCCCTTCGCCAGCTCCAAGCAGAGCCTGGATCGAAGGGTTGCTGGCGGAGAGATTCGCGGGACGAGGGCCTCGAGGGAGAACAGTCCCAGCATGGTTTTCCCAGGCGCCCGCCCGGACAAGGTCCGGGTCGGAGCGAAGGATGGGACGGTAGGGATCCCAGGTCTCGGTCCCAACGAGGGGGAGATTCCCGAGCGGTCAAAGGGAGCAGACTGTAAATCTGCCGCCGTAGTGCTTCGGAGGTTCGAATCCTCCTCTCCCCACCACTCTAGCGGCATGCATCAACAAGCGGTTCCACCGGCACGCAGCGCAGAAAATTTTCGGCTAACGAACGTGAGCGGGAGTAGCTCAGTGGCTAGAGCGTCAGCCTTCCAAGCTGAGGGTCGCGGGTTCGAATCCCGTTTCCCGCTCCAAATTCCCGGGATCGCGCCGTAAAGTCCTACCCCGCCGAGGGAGGGGAGCGACGCTCCTCCCCGGTGAGTCCGGTTCCGCCCACGTGGCTCAGTGGTAGAGCACGTCCTTGGTAAGGACGGGGTCACCGGTTCAATCCCGGTCGTGGGCTCCACCTGCTTTCTGGTCCTCAGGCCCAGGCCGAGAGGGAGGGTGAAGAGATGTCCAAGGAAAAATTCGATCGATCGAAACCGCACGTGAACGTGGGAACCATCGGTCACGTGGACCATGGAAAGACGACGCTGACCTCGGCCATCACCATGGTCATGGCGAAGCAGTTTCCCAAGGTGGTGGTGCGGTCGTTCGACAGCATCGATAACGCTCCGGAAGAGCGCGAGCGGGGCATCACCATCGCCACGGCGCACGTGGAGTACGAGACGGTGAAGCGGCACTACGCGCACGTCGACTGCCCGGGGCACGCGGACTACGTGAAGAACATGATCACGGGGGCGGCGCAGATGGACGGGGCGATCCTGGTGGTGAGCGCGGCGGACGGTCCGATGCCGCAGACGCGCGAGCACATCCTGCTGGCCCGTCAGGTGGGAGTGCCGCGGATCGTGGTAGCGCTGAACAAAGTGGACGCGGTGGACGACAAGGAGCTGCTGGACCTGGTGGAGCTGGAGGTGCGGGAGCTTCTGAAGGCCTACAAGTTCCCCGGGGACGAGCTTCCGGTGGTGAAGATTTCGGCGCTGAAGGCGATGCAGGGGGACGAAGAGGCGCAGCGCGGGATCGTGGCGCTGATGGACGCGGTGGACACCTACATTCCGATTCCGGAGCGTCCGATCGACAAGCCGTTCCAGATGCCGATCGAGGACGTGTTTTCCATCTCGGGCCGCGGGACGGTGGTGACGGGCCGGGTGGAGCAGGGGAAGGTGAAGGTAGGGGAAGAGATCGAGATCGTCGGGATCCGTCCGACGCAGAAGAAGGTGGTCACCGGCGTGGAGATGTTCAAGAAGCTGCTGGACGAGGGAATGGCCGGGGACAACATCGGAGTGCTGCTGCGCGGAACGGAGCGCACGGACGTGGAGCGCGGGCAGGTGGTGGCGAAGCCGGGAAGCATCACGCCGCACACGAAGTTCAAGGCGGAGGTGTACATCCTGACGAAGGAAGAGGGAGGCCGGCACACGCCGTTCTTCAACGGCTACCGTCCGCAGTTCTACTTCCGGACGACGGACGTGACGGGAGTGTCGACGCTGCCCGAAGGGGTGGAGATGGTGATGCCGGGGGACAACGTGGCGCTGAGCATCGAGCTGATCACCCCGATCGCCATGGACAAGGGATTGCGTTTCGCCATCCGGGAAGGGGGTCGGACCGTGGGCGCCGGCACCGTCACCGAGATCCTGGCGTGAGTCTCACGAGGAAAGCGGTGCAGGAGAAAGCATGTTGAACGAGAAAATCCGGATCCGGCTCAAAGCCTACGACCATCGGATCCTGGACCAGTCCACCACTGAGATTGTGTCGACGGCCCGTAGAACCGGAGCCCGGGTGGCGGGACCGATACCGCTTCCGACCGGCTGCAACCGTTGGACGGTGCTCCGATCTCCACACGTCGACAAGAAGTCGCGGGAGCAATTCGAGGTCCGGACCCACCGGCGGCTCATCGACATCCTGGAACCGACCCCGCAGACGGTGGATGCCCTCATGAAGCTGGATCTGCCGGCGGGCGTTGAAGTGGAAATCAAGGCCCTGGGCAAATAGGAAGAGGCGAGCAAGGCCATGATCAACGGAATGATTGGCATCAAGCTGGGCATGACTCAGGTCTTCACTCCGGAAGGGAACGTGATTCCGGTGACGGTGCTGAAGGCCGGTCCCTGCGTGGTCATTCAGAAGAAGAACCAGCAAAGCGACGGCTACGATGCGGTCCAGCTGGGATACGTGGAGCCGACGGCGGATCGCAAGGTGAGCAAGGCCGTGCTGGGGCACTTCAAGAAAGCGGGACTCTCCCCGACCCGCCGCATCAAGGAGTTCAAGTTCCTCGCCGAGGCCGACAAGGTCAACGTCGGGGACCAGATCACCGCGGCGCAGGTCTTCAAGGTGGATGAGAACGTGGATGTCATCGGCATCAGCAAGGGAAAGGGTTTCGCCGGCGTCATGAAGCGCCACCATTTCCGCGGAGGCGCCGCCACCCACGGCTCCATGTTCCATCGCGCTCCCGGCTCGGTGGGCGCCTCGGCGTTTCCCTCGCGCACCTTCCCGGGGATGCGAGGGGCCGGGCACCTGGGAGCCGCCCGCATCACGGTGAAGAATCTCCAGATCGTGAGGCTGGACGCCGAGAACAACCTCCTGGTGGTGCGCGGCGCGGTTCCTGGCGCCGACGGCGGCTACCTCATGATTCGCGTGTCGCCCGCTCCGCGCAAGCTCCGGCAGGAGCGCCAGGTGCAGGCCGCGCCCAAGAAGGGCGCTAAGACCGCGGCCAAGAGCCCCGCTCCGGCAAAAAAGAAGAAATAGGCTGAGGAAATCATGGAATCGCTGAAGGTCGTCAATCTGAGCAACGAGAAGGTGGGGGATTTGACCCTGGACGAGTCGGTCTTCGGCTATCCCCTGAAGCGCCACCTGATCTATGAAGCCGTCAACGACTACCGTGCGGCGGGCCGCTCGGGAACGCGGCAGACCAAGACCCGGGCGGAAGTGTCGGGCAGCGGCCGCAAGCTCTGGAAGCAGAAGAAGACCGGACGGGCCCGGGTGGGCTCGATCCGCAGCTCCATCTGGCGACACGGCGGAACGGTGTTCGGGCCTCACCCGCATGACTACGAGAGCAGCCTGCCCAAGCGAATGAGGAAGAACGCCATTCGGTCGGTCCTGTCCTCCAAGCTGCGCGGCGAGAAGGTGCGCATCGTGGACAGCCTGGATCTCCCCTCGCCGAAAACCAAGGAGATGACCCGGCTCCTGGAGACCCTCAAGCTCTCCGGGAAGGTGCTTTTCATCGACAAGGAAGTGGGAAGGAACCTGGAGCTTGCCACCCGAAATTTACAACGCATCGGAGTGGCCAGGGCCTCGGCGCTCAATGTGGTGGAGCTGCTGCACCATGACACGCTGGTCCTGACACGGTCCGCGGCCGAAATGATTGCGGAGATTTACGCATCATGAATCGCCCCGCTTACCAGATCATTCTGGCTCCCCTGGTCACGGAGAAGTCCACGCGGATGAAGGACGCCCAGCGGCTTCTGTGCTTCAGGGTCGCCAAGAATGCCAGCAAGATTCAGATCAAGCAGGCGGTGGAATCGCTCTTCTCGGTCAAGGTCGAGACGGTGCGAACCTCGCAGATGCACGGCAAGATGAAGCGGGTCGGCCGGAACTTGGGACGGCGCTCGGACTGGAAGAAGGCGTATGTGAAGCTCAAGACCGGCGAAAAGATGATTGAGTACTTTGAAGGCGTCTGAGCGCGGAGGATTGAATCGTGCCAGTTAAATCATACAGCCCCACCTCTCCCGGCCGGAGATTCCGGACGGGTTATACCTTCGAGGAGATCACCGAGGGCCGGCCGCTCAAGAGCCTCCTGGAGAAGCACAACAAGACCGGGGGACGCAACAACCTCGGATGGCTGGCCGTCCGTCATCGGGGCGGCGGACACAAGCGCCGCTATCGCATCGTGGATTTCAAGCGGGACAAGGACGGAATCCCGGGGAAGGTGGCGGCCATCGAATACGACCCCAACCGCTCCGCCCGAATCGCCCGCATCCATTACGCGGACGGAGAGAAGCGATACATCCTGGCGCCGCTGGGGCTGAAGGTCGGGGTGAGCATCCTGTCCGGAGCCGAGGTGGACATCCTCCCGGGAAACTGCCTGCCCCTGAAGAGCATTCCCCTGGGCACCACCATTCACAACATCGAGCTGAAGCGGGGCAAGGGAGGGCAGGTGGTGCGCAGCGCCGGGGGCGGAGCGCAGCTGCTGGCCAAGGAAGGGCCCTTCGCGCAGATCAAGCTGCCATCGGGCGAAGTGCGCAAGGTGGACGTGGAGTGCCGGGCCACCGTGGGACAGGTGGGCAATATCGAGCATGAGAACATCTCCATCGGCAAGGCCGGTAGGAACCGCTGGCTGGGGTGGAGACCTACCGTCCGCGGTGTCGCCATGAACCCGGTGGATCATCCCCTGGGCGGCGGAGAGGGCAAGACCTCGGGAGGACGGCATCCCTGCACTCCCTGGGGAGTCCGAGAGAAGAGGACGCGCAACAACAAGCGCACCCAGCGGTACATTGTCCGGCGGAGAAAGGTGTCATGAGCCGCTCCATCAAGAAAGGTCCTTACGTAGAGGCCTCGCTCAAGAAGAAGATCGAGGAGATGAACCGGAGAAGCGAGAAGAAGGTCCTGAAAACCTGGTCCCGGCGAAGCACGATTCTGCCGGACATGGTAGGGCACACGCTGGCGGTGCACAACGGCAAGAAGTTCATCCCGGTGTACATCACCGAGAACATGGTGGGCCATCACCTGGGTGAGTTCGCGCCGACGAGGATATTCCGGGGCCACGCGCGTGCCGCCGCCGCGGAAGCCGCTGGCGGAGGCGCACCGGCGCCTTCTGCGGGCACCACCACGGCCACCTAGGAGTCATCGAGATGGTTTCCAGGGCGAAGATGAAGTACTTGGGCAGCTCGCCGCAAAAGACCCGGTTGGTCGTGGACCTGATTCGCGGCCGGGCCGTGGAAGAGGCCCTTTCCACCCTGCGCGGCACGAAGAAGAGCGTCGCCCGGGATGTTTCCAAGGTCGTGGCCTCGGCTCTGGCCAACGCCAGAGTGAGCCGCGAAGACGTGGACGTGGATCGGCTGTTCATCAGCCGGGCCACCGTGGACGGCGGTCCGTCCCAGAAGCGAATTCGTCCCGCCCCCATGGGACGGGCTTTCCGAATTATTCGCCGGTCCTGTCACATCACCATCGAGCTGGACGAGAAAAAGCCGGCGGCGTCCAGGGCGGGGAGGTAGTCGCGTGGGTCAGAAGGTACATCCTTACGGGTTCCGCATCGGCGTCACCAAGACGTGGCAGTCCCGCTGGTTCGCCGAAAAGCGGTACGCCGACCTGCTCATGGAAGACATCAAGCTGAGGGATGATCTGAAGAAGCGGCTTTCACACGCCGGGGTGGCGGCCATCGAGATCGAGCGCGCCGCCAACAAGCTCAAGATCAGCCTGCACACTTCGCGCCCCGGCATCGTCATCGGCCGGCGCGGTGCCGAAGTGGACAAGCTGCGGGACGAGCTGGCCAAGCGTACCGGGCGGGAAATCTTCATCAACATCGTGGAGATCCACAAGCCGGAAGTCGTGGCCCAGCTCGTGGCGGAGTCGGTGGCCCTGCAGGTAGAGCGCCGAGTGGCTTTCCGGCGCGCCATGAAAAAGGCCATCGAGTCGGCTCTGCGCTTCGGCGCCAAGGGGGTTCGCATCCGCGCCTCGGGCCGTTTGGGGGGAGCGGAAATCGCCAGGACCGAGTGGTACCTGGAGGGGCAGCTGCCCCTGCACACCCTGCGAGCGGACATCGACTACGGCTTCGCCGAGGCGCGCACCACCTACGGCGCCATCGGCGTGAAGGTGTGGATTTACAAGGGCGAGGTGCGGACCCGGCCGGTGATGGAAGGGGCCGGAACCACCCCGACTCCCGCGGGGCGAATGGGGCTGTGACATGTTGATGCCGAAGAAGGTCAAGTATCGCAAGCAGATGCGGGGGCGCCGCCGGGGGAAGGCCCAGCGCGGCAGCAAGGTGAGCTTCGGCGATTACGGGCTGAAGATCATGGAATGCGGCTGGATCACCGACAAGCAGATCGAGGCAGGCCGCGTGGCCATGACACGCTTCGTGAAGCGGGGCGGCAAAATCTGGATCCGCATCTTCCCCGACAAGCCCATCACCAAGAAGCCCGCCGAGACGCGCATGGGCAAAGGCAAGGGCGCTCCGGAGGGATGGGTCGCGGTGGTGCGGCCTGGGAAAGTCATTTTCGAGATGGAAGGGGTTGCCGAAGATGTGGCCCGGGAAGCCATGCGCCTGGCCTCCCACAAGATTCCCTTGAAATCATCGTTCGTACACCGGGGATTTAGGCTGTGAAAGCTCTGAAAGCCTCATCATTGCGGGATAAGTCGGTGGAAGAGCTCCTGAAGGATCAGGAAGATCTTTCCACCCAGATGTTCAAGCTCCGGTTCCAGAAGTCCACCGGGCAGGCCGAAAGCCCCCTGCGGATCCGCGGAGTGCGGCGCGATCTGGCACGGGTGAAGACCATTTTGAGAGAAAAGCGCGGCGCGCGGGGTTAGTCCCCAGCCTGCCCTGGAGGAATCATGAGCGAACCGCAGACCGCCGCACCCCCCAGCCGAAGGGGACAGCGCCAGACCCTGGAAGGGGTGGTGGTGAGCGACAAGATGACCAAGACGGTGACGGTGCTGGTGGAGAGACTGGTCCGGGACTCCCGCTACGGGAAGATCACCCGGCGCTCGGCCCGCTTCATGGCTCATGACGAGGGCTCGAAGTGCCGGATGGGAGACCGGGTGGTGATCGTCGAGGACCGTCCCCGCAGCGCCAAGAAACGCTGGAGCGTGCGCACGGTCGTGACCAAGGCCGAACGGAACTGAGGATCGGCGGAGTCGAGGAGACAGAGCCATGATTCAGATGCGCACCATGCTGGAGGTGGCGGACAATTCCGGAGCCCGTCGCATCAGCTGCATCCATCCCCGGGGCCGCTCGGTGAACCTCATCGGCCGCATCGGTGACATCATCACCGCTTCGGTGAAGGAGGCGGTGCCGGAGGGGAACGTCAAAAAAGGCCAGGTGGTCCGGGCTGTCATCGTGCGGGTGCGAAACAACCAGAAGCGCGCCGACGGAACCTGCATTCGATTCGACGAGAACGCGGCGGTGCTGATCAACGATGCCGGCGAGCCCATCGGAACGCGAATCTTCGGACCCGTGGCGCGTGAGCTGAGGGAAAAGAACTTCATGAAAATTCTCTCCCTGGCGCCGGAAGTCCTGTAGGAGAAGGTGCATGGCCTCGCTGTTCGTGAAGAAGGAAGACAAGGTTCTGGTGCTGGCGGGCAAGGATCGCGGCAAGACCGGACGGGTGCTCCGGGTGATGCCCGACAAGGGGAGAGCCCTGGTGGAGGGGGTGGCGTACGTCAAGCGCGCGACCCGTCCCAATCCCCAAAAGAACATCAAGGGCGGATTGGTGGAGAGGGAATCCTCGGTGCACATCAGCAACCTCAAGCTCATCTGCTCGGAATGCGGTGCGCCCACCCGGGTGGGCCATTCGGTGCTGGAAGACGGGAAGAAGGTCCGGGTTTGCAAGAAGTGCAAGGGCATTCTGGATAAATAGGACGGGTTCCCCCGCGGGGCCCGCAGAGGAAGAATCGGCATGGCCACGGAAGCTCGACTGAAAGCCCGGTACGACCAGGAAGTCGTGCCCCTGATGATGGAGCGGTTCGGATACAAGAACCGGATGGCGGTGCCCCGCCTGAACATGATCGTCTTGAACATGGGGGTGGGGGACTCGCTGCAGAACATCAAGCTCCTGGACAACGCGGCTGAGCAGATGACGCTCATCGCCGGCCAGAAAGCGGCGGTGACGCGCGCCAAGAAGTCCATCGCCAACTTCAAGATTCGCGAGGGCAATCCCCTGGGCTGCCGGGTGACCCTGCGCGGCGGCCGGATGTACGAGTTTTTCGACCGGCTGTGCTCCATCGCGCTCCCCCGGGTGCGCGACTTCCGGGGGCTCCCCGCGAAATCGTTCGACGGCCGCGGAAACTACACCCTCGGGGTGAAGGATCAGATGATCTTCCCCGAAGTGAACTACCAGAAGGTGGATCGGGTGAGAGGCATGAATGTTTCCATCATCACCACGGCCAGGACCGACGAGGAGGCGAAAAACCTCCTGACGCTTCTGGGTCTGCCGTTCCGGAAAGACTGAATCGAGACACGGAGGAAGATTTGGCCACCGCAGCCATGCGCGCGAAACAAGCGAGAAAGCCCAAGTTCAAGGTCCGAGGATATTTCCGCTGCCGGAACTGCGGGAGGCCCCGCGGCTACCTGCGTAAATTTTCCCTCTGCCGCATCTGCTTCAGGAAGCTGGCGCTGCAGGGAATGATTCCCGGTGTGGTCAAGGCCAGCTGGTAGCCGGTCCGTCGCCCCGGAACGATTTAGGAGAGAAGGTCGCAGCTATGAGCATGACTGATCCCATCGCCGACATGCTGACGCGGATCCGCAACTCGATCCGGGCGCGGCACACTCGATTGGAGATTCCCCACAGCAAGCTGAAGGAGCACCTGGCGGAGCTTCTCAAGCGCGAGGGATACCTGGATGCGGTGGCGGTCCTTCGCCCCAAGGAAGGGGGCTTCCCGGTGCTGCGCATTGCCATTCGCTATACCCCGGGAGGGGATCCGGTCCTGAGCGGGCTGGAAAGAGTCAGCAAGCCTGGCCGGCGGGTCTACTGCTCGAAAGATGATATCCCCAAGGTGCTGGGGGGCCTGGGGGTCTCGGTAGTCTCCACTTCCCGGGGGCTGATGTCCGGGGAGGATTGCCGCAAGACCGGGGTCGGCGGCGAAATTCTCTGCAACGTCTGGTAGGAGCCGTCTCGTGTCGCGCATCGGAAAAAAGCCAGTCACGATTCCCCAGGGAGTCACCGTCAAGGTGGAGCGGGGGAGCCTGCACGTGAGCGCCGGCAAGGCGGAGATCCGGACGCCCCTGCCCGACGGGATTTCCGCGAAGATCGAAGGATCCGAAGTGGTGCTCACAAGGGATCAGGACACGCAGTCCAAGCGTGCCCTGCACGGCCTGGCCCGCGCGCTGCTGGCCAACGGCGTCCTCGGGGTGACCACCGGCTTCACACGCGAGCTGGACATCGTGGGAATCGGCTATCGCGCCGCGGTGGCCGGCAACAAGTTGAGCCTCAGCCTGGGTTTTTCCCATCCCGTGGAGTACGCGATTCCCGAGGGGATCGAGATTCGGGTGGACAAGCTGACTCACCTGGTGGTGAAAGGCGTGGATCGGCAGCAGGTAGGTCAGGTGGCTGCGAATATTCGCGGCTTCCGTCCGCCCGAGCCCTACAAGGGGAAGGGCGTCAAGTACACCGAGGAAGTGATTCGACGCAAGGCTGGCAAGGTCGGCAAGACGGCCTCGGCCTAGTCTGCAAGATTTTCGGAGAGCAACGTGCAGCGAGACACGCGCAAGCATGCAAGGCGGGCCAAGCGCCGCACCCGAATCCGGGCCAGGCTTTCGGGAACCGCCGCGAGGCCGCGGCTGGCCGTATTCAAGAGCCTGAGCCACATCTACGTGCAGGCGATCGACGATTCCCAGGGCGCCACGCTGGCCCAGGCCTCCACTCTCGACAAGGAGTGCACGGCGGGCAAGTCGGGCGGGAACCTGGCGGCGGCCCGGGCGGTGGGCACCCTGATCGCCACGCGCCTGAAGGAGAAGGGACTGGAGGAAGTGGTGTTCGACCGGGGCGGCTACCGGTATCACGGCAGGATCAAGGCCGTGGCCGACGCGGCCCGGGAGAAGGGACTGAGGTTCTAGCGCATGCGCTCAGAAGGAAGAGGTGGGAATTTGGAGCCGTTGAAGAGCTCGGAGCTCGACCTGAAGGACGTGGTGGTGCACATCAACCGCGTGACCAAGGTGGTCAAGGGAGGGAAGAACTTCCGCTTTTCCGCGCTGGTCGTCGTCGGGGATGCCCACGGCCATGTGGGCTTCGGGATGGGAAAGGCCAGAGAAGTTCCCGTGGCCATTGCCAAAGGGGTGGAGCGGGCGAAGCGCAATCTCATTCGGGTTCCGATCAAGGACGGAACCATTCCGCATCCCATCATCGGACATTTCGGCGCCGGTCATGTGATGCTCAGGCCCGCCTCCACGGGGACCGGAGTCATCGCCGGCGGGGCGGTTCGGGCGGTGATGGAATCGGTAGGCATCCAGAATATCCTGACCAAGTCGCTGGGGACGACCAATCCCTACAACGTCGTCCGGGCGACTTTCGCGGGATTGCTCATGCTCAAGGATCCGGAAACTTCGTTCCGCAGGAAACCGGTCGAGGGGGAGAAGAATGGCGCCGCGGGCCGCTAAGAAGAAGGGGAAGACCCTGGACATTGTCCAGGTGCGCAGTGGCATCTGCACCCCGGAGAATCACAAGCGCACCCTGAAGGCGCTGGGGTTTTCCCGCCTCAACCAGAAAGTGACCCGGCCGGACAATCCGGCCATCCGGGGGATGGTCGACACCATTCCCCATCTGGTCCGTATCATCAGCGAATAATCTCGAGGCGGGGAGTGATTCCCGCTTCAGGAGCGTCCCATGCCCCGAAAGAAGAAGGTTGCGGAGAAAGCCAAGGAAATCTCGCTCGAGAGCCTGAAGCCTCAGGCGGGCTCGCGCAAGAAGAAGTGGCGCGTCGGAAGGGGCCCCGGCTCCGGGAACGGCAAGACCGCGGGCGCCGGGAACAAAGGGCAGCTGTCGCGCGCCGGCTTCGTTCACCAGCGGGGATTCGAAGGGGGGCAGATGCCCCTGCACCGCCGGCTGCCGAAGCGCGGCTTCCGGAACCTGTTCAAGAAGCACTACGCCACCGTCAACCTGGACCAGATGGCCGGCTTCCAGGGCGAAATCACCCCGGAGAGCCTGCTGGCCACGGGGGTCATCCGGAAGGCCCTGGATGGCGTGGTGATTTTGGGCCGGGGTGAATCGCCGGCAGGAATCAAGGTCAAGGCGCACCGGTTCAGTGCCGAAGCACGCAAGAAAATTGAAGCGGCAGGTGGATCCGTGGAGATCCTGGCCCGCTAATCGGAAGGCCCGTGGACAGCATCAAGAACATTTTCAGCATTCCGGACCTCAGGAAGAGGCTCTTCTACACCTTCGCCCTCCTCACGGTCTACCGGATCGGCGGTCACGTTCCCGTGCCCGGCATCAACTTCGAGGCACTGGACTCGATCTTCCGCACGCAGGCGGGCTCCCTGCTCGGCTTCCTGGATCTCTTTTCGGGCGGAAATCTCAGACGTCTGACGATTTTCGCCCTGGGCATCATGCCCTACATCTCGGCCTCCATCATCCTGCAGCTGCTCACGGTGATCTGGCCCTACCTGGAGAAGCTCTCCAAGGAGGGCGGCGAGGTGGGGCGCAGGAAGATCACGCAGTGGACCCGGTACGGGACGGTCGTGCTGAGCGTGGTTCAGTCCCTCGGGATCGCCTTCTGGCTGGAAAACTTCCAGACCTCCGGCGGGCCGCAGGTGGTGCTGCATCCGGGCTGGTTCTTCCGCTTTCTGACGGTCATTACGCTGACCACCGGGACGGCGTTCATCATGTGGCTGGGCGAGCAGATTTCGGAGCGCGGGATCGGCAACGGCATCTCGCTCATCATCTTCGCCGGGATCGTCGTGGGGCTGCCGGGCGCCATCCTGGCCACGGTGCAGGATCTGACGACCGGAAACATCGGCATGATCGCGCTGGTCTTCCTGCTCGCGCTCATGGTCGCGGTCGTGGCGGCCATCGTCTTCGTGGAGCGGGCCCAGCGCCGCATCCCGGTGCAATATGCCCGGCGCGTGGTGGGACGTCGCACGTTTGGAGGCCTTTCCACCCACCTGCCGCTGCGGCTGAACACCGGCGGAGTCATTCCCGTCATTTTCGCATCTTCGATTCTCTCCATCTTCCAGACCTTCGGGCAGGTGCCGATGTTCCAGAAGGTCGCCTGGATTCGGGACCTCGTCCACCAGTTCGACTACACCATGCCGCTTTACAACTTCCTGTATTTCGTTTTCATCATCTTCTTCTGCTACTTCTATGTTTCCATCATCTTCAATCCCATGGACACCGCAGACAATCTGCAGAAATACGGCGGATTCATTCCGGGAATCCGTCCGGGGAGGAGGACCGCGGAGTACATCGACGCCATCCTGACCCGCTTGACGTTTGCGGGGTCCCTTTATCTGGCGATCATCGCGCTGCTCCCCACGATCCTGATCTCCGGACTGAACGTGGGAACGCTTCCAGGCATCGGTCCCGCGCTGGACGCCATTCTTCCAGGCTTCCTGACTCAGGGGCTGGGGGTGAAATTCTATTTCGGTGGGACGTCGCTGCTCATCGTCGTCGGCGTGGCGATGGACACGGTCCAGCAGGTGGAATCGCAGCTCATCATGAGGCACTACGAGGGCTTCCTGAAGGGGGCGCGGGTCCGGGGCCGGCGGGGGTAGCGGCAGGTGAACCTGATCCTGATGGGCCCCCCTGGGGCGGGAAAGGGGACCCAGGCGGTTCGCTTGCATGAAAAGCTGGGAATTCCCCATCTCTCCGCTGGCGACATGCTCCGGGAGCACGTGAAGCTGGAAACGGAGCTGGGCCAGAAGGCGAGAGCGATCATGGCGCGCGGCGAGCTTGTCCCGGACAGCCTGGTCTCCGAGATGGTGGGCAAGCGCCTGGCGCAGCCCGATGTCAGGGGCGGATTTCTGTTGGATGGGTACCCGAGAAACCTGTCCCAGGCATTGACTCTGGATGAGATTCTGAGCGGCCTGGCTCAGGGAATTGATCGGGTGCTGGCGCTCCGGGTGGCCCAGGAGGAGCTGGTTCGGCGCCTGACGGGTCGCCGGGTTTGCGGCCAATGCGGTGCGGGCTACCACCTCGTGAGCCAGCCGCCCCGGCAGCCGGAACGGTGCGATCGCTGCGGCGGCGAGCTGGCGCAGCGGCCGGATGACAGCGAAGAAGTCGTGCGCGAGCGGCTGAGGGTTTACGAGGCGCAGACACGGCCGCTTCTGGATCATTACCGGCAGCTCGGGCTGCTCTCGGAGCTGGAAGGGACCGGGTCGCCTGAGTCGGTTACCGCGTCACTGGCCCGGGCCATCGAGGAAGGACCACGTTGATTCTTTACAAGTCGCCGGGCGAGATCGAGTCGCTGGAGCGATCCAATGCCGTGGTGCTGAAAATCCTCGACGCCCTGGAGGCCATGGTGGCCCCGGGAGTCTCCACGGCGGATCTGGATCGGGAGGCCGAGGAGCTGACCCGCAAGGCGGGGGCCAAGCCGGCCTTCAAAGGGTACCGGGGATTTCCCGGATCCCTGTGCGCGTCGATCAACGAGGAGGTCATTCACGGAATCCCCTCGAGGAAGCGCGTGTTGAAGGAGGGGGACATCGTCAGTCTCGATTTCGGCGTTGTGCTGGACGGCTACTACGGAGACTCGGCGAGGACCGTGGCGGTGGGGAAGGTCCCGGAGGAGTCGCGCCGGCTCCTGGCGGTGACCCGCGAGGCGCTGGAAAAGGGTCTCGCCCAGGCCCAGGCCGGGGGGCGGCTGTCGGATATCGGCTTTGCGATCCAGAGCCACGTGGAGCACGCCGGTTTCTCGGTGGTGCGGGAATTCGTCGGGCACGGAATCGGAACGTCGTTGCACGAGGATCCCCAGGTTCCGAACTACGGTACCCCGGGGGGTGGGCCGGTGCTCAAGGAAGGGCTGGTGCTCGCCGTGGAGCCGATGGTCAACCAGGGTTCGCCCGAGGTGCGGATTATGTCAGACGGCTGGACCGCGGTGACCGTGGATGGACTTCCCTCGGCTCACTTCGAGCGGTGTGTGGCGATCACTTCCTCCGGGCCCCGGGTGCTGGGCTCATCTTCAGGAAGGGGCTGAGAAAAAACGGTGGCGAAGGAAGAGGCGATTCAAGTGGAAGCAACGGTGCTGGAGCCTCTGCCCAACGCCATGTTTCGTGTCGAGCTGGAGAACAAGCACAGGGTTCTGGCCCACATCTCGGGCAGAATGCGCAAGAACTTCATCCGCATCCTCCCCGGAGATCGGGTCCTGGTGGAGCTTTCCCCCTACGATTTGACGCGTGGGCGGATTGTCTACCGCTACAAATGATTCCCGCCCTCCCCGGGAGGGTGGAAAGGAAGGCAGCGTGAAAGTCCGGGCATCAGTCAAGAAAATCTGCTCCAAGTGCAAGGTCATCCGCCGCGCCGGGGTCATCCGGATCATCTGCGTGAACCCCAAGCATAAGCAGCGGCAGGGATAAGGGAGGAAGAGTGGCTCGAATCGCAGGTGTGGACCTGCCCCAGGGCAAGCGCGTTGAGATAGCCCTCACTTACATTCACGGCATCGGCCGGTCGCGCTCCAATCGGATCCTGGGGAAGGCCGGAGTTTCGCCTGATATCAAGGTGAAGGATCTGTCCGAAGAAGAAGTACGCAAGATTCGTGACGTCATCCAGGATGAGGGTCAGGTGGAGGGAGACGTCCGCAAGAACGTCTCCATGGACATCAAGCGCCTGATCGACATCGGGTGCTATCGGGGGTCGCGCCACCGCCGGAACCTTCCGGTGCGCGGGCAGCGGACCCATACCAATGCCCGGACCCGCAAGGGTCCGAGGAGAACCGTGGCGGGAAAGAAGAAGGCCCCGGCGGGCAAGAAGGGATAACGGGAAGGAACCATGGCAGACGAAAAGAAAGCAGCCGAGGCGGCACCCAGCGAACCTGCGACCGCGGCGGTCGAGGCGGGCAAGCCCGCACCCACGCCGAAGCGCCGGGGGGGCAAGGAAAAGAAGAACGTGCCGGTGGCGGTGGCGCACATTCATGCCACGTTCAACAACACCGTCATCACCATCACCGACATGCAGGGAAACGTGCTGGCGTGGTCCTCGGCGGGCTGTCTCGCCTTCAAGGGATCCCGCAAGGGAACGCCGTTCGCGGCTCAGATGGCCGCCCAGACCGCGGGGAATGCGGCCAAGGAGCACGGTGTGCGCTCCCTGGAGGTGCGTGTCAAGGGGCCCGGCTCCGGCAGGGAGTCCTCCATCCGGGCGCTGCAGGCCATCGGCATGGAGATCAAGGCCATCAAGGATGTTACGCCCATCCCCCACAACGGCTGCCGCCCGCCGAAGCGGCGCCGCGTGTAGGAACGGGATTTCAGAGGTCATCAGGAAAGGAAAGGGGACAATCACTTGGCGAGAATTCGTGGTCCAGTTTGTCGGCTCTGCCGCAGGGAGGGAATGAAGCTCTTCCTGAAAGGCGAGCGGTGCTTCTCGGAGAAATGCGCCGTCGAGAAGCGGCGCTTCGCTCCGGGGCAGCATGGCAAGAGGCGCACCAAAGTGCAGGGGTACGGCATCCAGCTGCGGGAAAAGCAGAAGGTCAAGCGCATCTACGGCATGCTGGAAAACCAGTTCCGCCTGGCCTACCAGAAGGCGGTGCGCTCCCGCGGGGTCACCGGCGAGGTCCTGCTGCAGATGCTGGAGCGACGGCTGGACAATGTGGTGCTCAAGCTGGGCTTCGCTTCGTCCCGGTGGCAGGCTCGACAGCTCATCAGCCACGGACACGTCCGCGTCAACAACCGGAAGGTGGACATCCCTTCGTACCTGGTGAAAGCGGGGGACCAGGTCGCCATGAAAGAGGGCATCCGGAAAAACACCTTTCTCCTGGCCGCGGTGGATCACACGCGCGCCCGGGGAATTCCCGAGTGGCTCGCCCTGGACGCCGACGCGCTCAAGGGGAGTGTCGTGGCTCTGCCGTCGAGGGAAAGCATAACCCTGCCCATCCAGGAGCAGATGATCATCGAGTTGTACTCCAAGTAATCCCCATTTACGGGAGAATGCTGAATGCTTTGGAAAGATTTCCAGCGGCCCAAGCGCCTTGAGTTCAATCCCGAGACCATCTCGGGCACTTTCGGTCAGTTTCATGCCCAGCCCTTCGAGAGGGGCTTCGGGACCACGATCGGCAACGCCATGCGGCGGGTGCTCCTGTCCAGCATCGAAGGGGCGGCCATCACCGCCGTGCGCATCGAAGGAGTTTTGCACGAGTTCACCTCCATTCCCGGAGTCGTGGAAGACGCCACCGATCTGATCCTGAACCTGAAGCAGGTTCCCCTGAAGATGAGCGTCGATCACCCGGAGACCATCACGCTGCGCGTCGAGGGCGCCGGCGAGATCAAGGCCGGCGACATCGAGACGAATCCGAACGTGCAGATTCTCGATCCCAGCATCCACCTGGCGACCCTCCAGGAGGAGGGGAAGCTGAACATCGAGATGCGGGTCCGGCCGGGACGGGGATACGTTTCGGCGGATCGGAACTACGAGCCGGATCTTCCGGTGGGGTACATTCCGGTGGATTCGGTGCACTCCCCGGTGAAGAAGGTGAATTACACGGTGGAGGATGCCCGGCTGGGGCAGACCACCGACTATGACAAGCTCACGCTGGATGTCTGGACCAACGGTGCCCTGCGACCCCAGGACGCCGTGGCGCTGGCCAGCAAGCTCATCAAGGACCACCTGACGATCTTCATCAATTTCGAAGAGACTCACGAGGCCCAGGAGAAGGAGATCGACAAGGAGCGGGAGAAGCTCAACGAGAACCTGAACCGGTCGGTCGAGGAGCTGGAGCTGTCGGTGCGATCGTACAATTGCCTCAAGAACGCGGAGATCCGGACCATCCGGGACTTGGTGCAGCGGACCGAGGCCGAGATGCTCAAGACCAAGAACTTCGGACGGAAGTCCCTGAACGAGATCAAGGAAATCCTGGCCGAGATGGGACTTTCCCTGGGCATGAAAGTGGATGAGCCGGCCCAGCAGCTGGCCCTCGATTAGCAGGGCGGAGATCACGAGCTATGAGGCACGGCAAGGCACTGCGAAAGCTGGGACGGACCAGTGAGCACCGAATGGCGCTGCTCAGGAACCTCTCCACATCGCTTTTCAAGGCGGAGAGGATCACCACGACCCTGCACAAGGCCAAGGAGCTGAGGCCCTTCGCCGAGAAGTTGATCACCATGGCCCGGCGGGACACGCTGCACAGCCGGCGTCTGGCGGCGCGCGACATTCAGGATCGGGCAGTGCTGAAAAAGTTGTTCGATACCCTGGGGCCGAGGTTCTCCCAGCGCCCCGGTGGCTACAGCCGGATTCTCAAGCTGGGCTGGCGCCAGGGGGACGGCGCCGAAGTAGCCATGGTGGAGCTGCTCGGCTCCGAGCCGGTGTTCGACAAGGGTCCCAAGAAGAAGAAGAAAAAGGCCAAGGAAGTGAAGGCAGAATCAGGCTCGGCTGCAACGGGAGCCGCCGGCCATGCTCACGACCACGAGGGTCACGAGCACGCGGATGCCCCCGAATCCGGGAAGAAGGGTGTGGCGAGATCGATGAAAAAAGCGCCGATTTCCCGGACGAAAGCCGGAGGCAAGAAGAAGTCGGGGAAATGATCGGAAGGGTCATGGTCCGATTCGATGTCACCCAGGGGGAGCCAGTGGCCCCCCTTTTTTTTACCCCGCAGGGCCCTGGGAGGGGGCATGCCGCGTCGCGATGACCTGAAAACCATCCTGATCCTCGGGTCCGGCCCCATCGTCATTGGCCAGGCCTGTGAGTTCGACTACTCCGGGACCCAGGCCTGCAAGGCCCTGAGGGAGGAGGGGTACCGGGTGGTGCTGGTGAATTCCAATCCGGCGACCATCATGACCGACCCGGAAATGGCGGACGCGACCTACGTGGAGCCCTTGACCGTCGACATGGTCGGACGGGTCATCGCCAAGGAGCGACCCGACGCACTGCTCCCCACGGTGGGCGGGCAGACCGCCTTGAACCTGGCTATCGACCTGGGCCGGCAGGGGATTCTGGAGCGCTTCTCAGTGGAGCTCATCGGAGCCAAGCTTCCGGCTATCCAGGTCTCCGAGGATCGGCTGCTCTTCAAGGAGGCCATGAACCGGATCGGCCTGGAGGTGCCCGCGAGCGGCTACGCCGGAACGGTGGCCGAGGGCCGCACCATCCTGGAGCACATCGGCTATCCCGCCATCATCCGCCCTTCCTTCACCCTGGGCGGGGCGGGAGCCGGCATCGCTTACAACGCCCGGGAGTTCGAGGAGGTGGTCGAACGTGGCTTGAGCTTGAGCCCGGTGCACCAGGTGCTGGTGGAACAGTCGGTCCTGGGCTGGAAGGAGTTCGAGCTGGAGGTGATGCGGGACCTGAAGGACAACGTGGTCATCATCTGCTCCATCGAAAACCTGGATCCCATGGGAGTGCACACCGGCGACTCCATCACGATCGCGCCGGCCCAGACCCTCAGCGACGACGAATACCAGCGGATGCGCACCGCCGCCATCCGGATCATCCGGGAGGTTGGGGTGGAGACCGGAGGCTCCAACATCCAGTTTGCGGTGGACCCTGCCACCGGGCGGCAAGTGGTCATCGAGATGAATCCGCGGGTGTCGCGCTCCTCGGCCCTGGCCTCCAAGGCCACCGGGTTTCCGATCGCGCGGATCGCCGCCAAGCTGGCGGTGGGGTATGCCCTGGACGAGATTCCCAACGACATCACGAAGGAGACTCCCGCCTCCTTCGAGCCCACGATCGACTACGTGGTCGTGAAAATCCCCCGCTTCACCTTCGAGAAATTCCCGCGGGCCGACAAGACCCTGACCACCCAGATGAAGTCGGTGGGGGAAGTGATGTCGATCGGGCGGACTTTCAAGGAGGCGTTCCAGAAAGGGATTCGCTCCCTGGAGATGGGAAGCGACGAGACCTTCTGGGATGGAGCGGAGATGAAGGACCCGGTGCTGGTGCGGGAGAGGCTCATCACCCCCACCCGGGAAAGGATGATGGCCGTGCGCTCCGCCATGCGCCTGGGGATGCCGCTGAACGAAATCGCCGCGCTGAGCCGCATCGATCCCTGGTTCCTGGAGAAGATCAAGGAAATACTCCGTTCGGAGGAGATCCTCGCCACCCATCGGCTGGAGGACCTGACGCCGGAGATCCTGCGGGAAGCCAAGCGGGACGGTTTTTCCGATCGGCGCATCGCGCATCTCACGGGATCCAGCGAGGAGGAGATCCGCCGCCGCCGGCTGCGCAACGGCATCACCCCGGCCTACAAGCGCGTCGACACCTGCGGAGCGGAGTTCGAGGCCAAGACGCCGTATCTCTACTCCACCTATGAGAAGGAATGCGAGGCGGAGCCCACCCGGCGGCGCAAGGTGATGATCCTCGGCAGCGGGCCGAACCGCATCGGTCAGGGGATCGAGTTCGATTATTGCTGCTGCCAGGCCGCCTTCGCGCTCAAGGAAGAGGGAATCGAGACCCTCATGGTGAACTGCAACCCCGAGACCGTCTCGACCGATTACGACACCTCCGATCGGCTCTATTTCGAGCCGCTCACCCTCGAGGACGTGTTGGCGGTGGTGGAGAAGGAGAAGCCGGAGGGACTCATCGTCCAATTCGGCGGGCAGACACCCTTGAACCTCTCGATGGCGCTGCAGCGCGCCGGAGCTCCCATCCTGGGCACTTCCCCCGATTCCATCGATCTGGCGGAAGACCGCAAGCGGTTCGCCTCTCTGGCCAAAGACCTGGGGATCACGGTGCCCGAGTGGGGAACCGCCTTCACCACCGAGGAGGCGCTGGCGGTGGCGACCCAGATCGGCTATCCGGTGCTGGTGCGCCCCTCGTACGTGCTGGGAGGTCGAGCCATGACCGTCGCCTACGATGAGAGCCAGCTCCTCGCCTTCGCCGGCCAGGCAGCGCTGGTATCGCCGGGGCATCCGGTGTTCATCGATCGCTTTCTCGAGGACGCCTTCGAGGTGGACGTGGATGCCATCGGGGACGGAAAGGAAATTGTCATCGGCGGGATCATGCAGCACATCGAAGAGGCGGGCATCCATTCGGGGGATTCGTTCTGTGTGCTCCCCCCCTACCGGATATCCAAGACCGACCAGGACCGCATGCGGGACCAGACCAAGCGCCTGGGCCTCGCTTTGAAAGTCAGGGGCCTCATGAACGTGCAGTTTGCCCTCAAGGACTCGACACTCTACGTGCTGGAGGTGAATCCCCGCGCTTCCCGCACCATTCCCTTCGTCAGCAAGGCCACCGGGGTCCAGCTGGCCCGCCTGGCAGCGAAGGTGCAGGTGGGACGCAGTCTGGCCGATCTGGGATTGACCGAGGAGCCGGCCCTTCCCGCCGTGTTCGTGAAAGGGGTGGTCTTCCCGTTCATGCGCTTTCCCGGGGAAGATCCGATTCTCGGCCCCGAGATGAAATCGACGGGGGAGGTGATGGGGATCTCTCCCAGCTTCGGCCATGCGTTCGCCAAGGCGCAGATGGCCTGCGGGCTGTCGCTTCCCACCGCCGGGAGGATCTTCATCTCAGTCAACGACAACGACAAGAACGCCGTGGTTCCCATCGCGCGCGGATTCGCCGAGATGGGTTTTCGGCTGCTGGCCACCACCGGCACGGCCAACCGGCTGGCCTTGGCAGGGATGATGGTCGAGGTGATTTTCAAGGTAAACGAGGGAAGGCCCAATGTGGTGGACCGGATCCTCAATGGTGAGATCGATCTGATTCTCAACACCACCCTCGGCCGGGAATCCCACTTCGATGAGATGGCGATCCGGCGCACCGCGACCTCGCGCGGCGTTCCCTGCATCACCACCCTCTCGGGAGGCGCCGCATCGGTGGAGGGGATCCGGGCCCTCAGGCGGGAAGAGCTGGAGGTGGCGCCCCTGCAGGCCTTTCATCCCACCGGCCCGCGGCCGAAAGCTTCCTAATCCGCTCTCACTCCCACTTTTCCCGCTCAGCCTGCCGAGGATCGAAAGCGATCGAGGATGATGCGAATCAGGTCCCTGGTGGCGTGCTCCTTGGCGTCGCCGACGATGGCCACCCTGCCTCCGATCTGTTGCACCGCCTCCCGCTCGGGAACCGTGTCGGAGGTATAGTCGGTGCCCTTGCAATGCACGTCGGGGGCTATCGCATGAATCAATGCTTGCGCCGTCGGCTCCTCAAAAACCGTGACGTAGTCCACGCATTGCAGAGCCGCCAGGATTTCACAGCGCTCCCCCGCCGGGGTGAGGGGGCGCCCCGGTCCCTTCAAGGATTGCGCTGAGGCGTCGCTGTTCACCGCCACCACCAGGATGTCCGCCTCCTGCTTTGCAGCGTTCAGATAGCGGACGTGACCGACATGCAGGAGATCGAAAATCCCGTTGGCCAGGCCGATCCGGCGCCCCGCGGAGCGCTCCTGTTGCACCGCCCGGACCAGGTCTTGTCGATTCAGGATGCGGCCCAAGCTCATCGCCTCGAGACCTTCCCGGCGGAGTCCGGGGAGCTCACCTTTCACCCTGCAGGGCCCGGACGATTTCCTCCGGCGCGAGGGTCGCCGTGCCCCGCTTCATCACCACCAGACCCGCCGCCACGTTGGCCAGCGCCGCGGCCTCGAGGCTGGTGCCGCCGGAGAGGAGTGCCGCCGTGAACACCGCGGCCACCGTGTCGCCGGCGCCTGTCACGTCGGCCACTTCGTCGGTTCCGTAGACGGGAAGATGCAGCGGGTCGAGCCCCTGCGCGAACAGGGCCATACCGCGACTGCCCAGCGTGATCAGCAGCGCCTCGCATTGCAGGGACTCTCTGAGCTTGCGTCCCGCCTCATCGAGCCGGAGAGTGTCGTGGCCCACCCGGATGCCGGAGGCCTTCTCGGCCTCCTCGAGATTGGGGGCTGCGGCGGTGATTCCCCGATAGAGGGCCAGCTGGGAGCGGGAATCCACCACGACCTTGGAGCCTGCCGCACGGGCCATGGCAAGAATCTCGGGGAGGTTTCCGGGGTGCAGCAGGCCGTAGCCATAGTCGGAAATCAGCAGGCCCGTGCCGTCGCCCAGCGCTCGGCGCAGATTGGATCGAAGGTGCTCCTCCTCCCCGGCGGTCATGCCGGCCGGCTCGCCCTGGTCAATACGGACCACCTGCTGTTTCACCGAATGGGCGCCACCGGCGAGTATCCGCGTCTTGGTGGGGGTCTGGTAATGGTCGGGAGTCCAGATCAGAGAAGAGGAGATGCCGCGCAGCTTGAAGCTCTTGAGCAGCGCGTTTCCCGAATCGTCGTCCCCCAGGCGTCCCAGAGGAATCGGGCGGGCTCCCAGGGCTTTCAGATTAGCGACGGCATTGGCGCCTCCACCCGGGAGAAGCTCGGTCTTCCGGTGCTTCAGGATCAGCACCGGAGCTTCCCGGGAAACCCGATCCGGCTCCCCATAGCGAAACTCGTCCAACACCAGATCCGCCAGGACCGCGACCGAGACTCCCGACAGGCGCTCCAGCAGTCCCAGGAGCCTCGCGGGATCCACCCCGCCGATGGCCTTGCTCACGACTGCCTCCTCTCGCGATCGAGAATCCACTCCACCGCCTCACTCAGGTTCTCGGCAATGTGCTCCGGCTCCACGGTCCAGCGGGAGCGCCGGTGCTCCAGATGCCCCCGGCCGTAGCCGGTGAGCACCAGGACGGGCACCACGCCGGCGGCCCGCGCCGCCCCCACGTCCACCAGCCCGTCGCCCACCATGTACGACCGGGACAGGTCGATCCCGAGGTCCTCCGACGCCTGCCGCAGCATTCCTGGTCGAGGCTTCCGGCACTGGCAATCCTGCCGGTAGGGAGGCGCGCCCTCACGGGGGTGATGGGGACAATAATAAATGCCGTCCAGCGCCGCCCCTTCCTGGCGCAGCAGCTCCTCCAGCCGCTGGTTCGCCTGTTGGACGACGAACTCCTCGAAGTAGTCCCGCGCCACCCCCGCCTGGTTGGTCACGATCACCGCCAGGAAGCCGGCGTCTCGTAACCGCCTCACCGCCCCGGCGGAACCCGGCAGAAGGCGAATACGCGAGGCATGGTTGACGTAGCCTACCTCCTCCGCCACGGTGCCGTCCCGATCCAGGAACACAGCGCGGCGCTGTCCCGGAATCGCCGTCACGCGCGCGCCTCGCGAGCCGGGGAAGTCGGTTGAGCGTTCTCGCGGGGGCGGGTCCTCCAGCGGCGGTGCATCCAGACCCAGTACTCGGGCTGGGCGCGGATCTGCTCCTCGATGATCCGGGTGCAATGCTGGGTCAGGGCCGCGATGTCCTGCCGGGTGTCGCCCGAATGGGGATGCGGCACCTCGGGAAGATACCGGATCCGATAGCGTCCATCGGGAAGCGGGATGCCGAAGACCGGAATGATGGGCGCGTCGGTTTTCAGGGCCAGGGTGGCCAACGCCGGCGTGGTGGAGGCCGGAGTACCGAAGAAATCCACGAAGAGGCCTTCCTCGCCGCGCACGTTCTGGTCGATGACGATCGCCACCCCCCATCCCCGGCGCACGGCGCGCAGCATCTCCTTCGCCGCCCCTTTCTTGTGGATGACCTGGTTGCCGGAGAGCGTTCGATAGGCGAACAGGGATCGCTCCAGGTGGGGATTGTCCAGGGGGCGCGTCACCATGGCCAGAGGCAGGCCCAGATACCCCTGGATCAGCGCCACCATCTCCCAGTTGCCGTAGTGCGCCGAAAACACGAACACGCCGCGTCGCTTGGCATAAGCGGCGCGCAGATGCTCGAGTCCCTCGAACACCGCGAATTCCTCCAGCCGATCAGGGCGCACCCGGGAAAATGCGGGGGTGTCGCACAGGAGCCGCCCCAGGTGGACGAAGGACGCCCGGGAGATCCGCGATTTCTCCTCCCGGGTCAAGGAGTCGGCGAAGGCTCGGTCCAGATTGGCGGCGGCCATGCGGCGCAGGCGAGGCACGAACGCGTAAAGGGCCAGCCCGAGGGCGCGACCTGCTCCAAGGCGGAGCCGCCTGGGCAGGAGGGCAAGAATGAAGAACAGGCACTTCACGAGCCCCACTTCGACGAGGCTGCGGATAGGGTGGCGCGTGTGAGGCATTCAGGGATTCTCCGCACGGGCACTGAAATCGAC
>Ga0137425_1000041_pt1 | contig 42575 bp, 33 predicted proteins | sample EasRivERMZT640_2_FD_102318 | JGI IMG/M metagenome (GOLD analysis project Ga0137425, IMG submission 102318) | Soil microbial communities from meander-bound floodplain in the East River, Colorado, USA - East River MetaG ERMZT640_2 | ecosystem: Environmental > Terrestrial > Soil > Floodplain ...
GAAAGCTCGCAGAAGACCTCACGTCCCGATTGGCCAGCCTGGCCGAGGACGTCGCAGGCATCCGCAAGGCAGCCGAGCGCTCTCTCCCCGAAACCCTGGACAAGATTCGCAAACGGATGGATTCGCTGCTGGAGGGCGTGCCGCTGGATCCGGGGCGGCTGGCTCAGGAAGCCGCCTACCTGGCGGGACGAAGCGATATCGCCGAGGAGCTGGTGCGACTCTCAGCGCACATCGGCAAGGCCCAGGAGAGTCTCCAGGCGCCCGACGGTCCGGTTGGGAAGTCGCTGGATTTTCTCGTTCAGGAGCTCCACCGCGAGGTGAACACCATCGCGTCCAAGACCGAAAGCCTGGAGGTTTCCCAGGTGGCGCTGCGCATGAAAGGGGAGGTGGAAAGGATTCGCGAGCAGGTGCAGAACCTTGAGTAGGATCCGAAAGGCTGGAACCGGCACAGGCGTCGGGGACAGACTGCGTGGCGGACGAAGAGGTGTCCTGCTCGTGCTTTCGGGGCCCAGCGGGGTCGGGAAGTCGACCCTTTGCCAGAAGCTTCTGTCCAGTGTTCCCGGGTTGGAGTTTTCCGTCTCCTTTACGACGCGCCCGCCGCGCCCGGGCGAGCGGGACGGAGTCGATTACCACTTCGTCTCGGAATCGGGATTTCGCCGGCTGCGGTCGCAGCGAAGATTTCTGGAATGGGCCCGGGTAGACGGTCAGTTCTACGGAACGTCCAAAGATCAGGCAGCGCAGGCGCTCCAGCGGGGAGCCGACATCTTGCTGGACATCGACACGCAGGGCGCGGAGCAGGTGCAAAAGCGGTTTCGGGATGCCGTCCTGATCTTCGTTCTCCCGCCCGGCCCCGCCTCGTTGCGGGCCCGCCATCGGCGGCGCGGGACGGACCCGCGGGTGCGGGAGCGGCGTCTCAAGCTGGCCCACCAGGAAGTTCTGGGATCAAAGAGGTATGATTATCTCGTATTCAACGACCGGCTCGAGACTGCCTTTCAGGATGTGAAGGCCATCATCCTCGCCGAGCGGTGCCGGTCGAAGCGACAGATTTTCCGCGCCAGGAAGGTCCTTTTGGCCTTCCGCAGGGCGGCATCGGGCTGAGGCCCCCAAAGAGAAGGAGCAGAGTGCATGGAAATTCAATCTCTGGAAAACAAGTTCAAGTTCATCAGCATCGCCGCGGCTCGCTGCCAGCAGCTGCAGCGGGGAGCCCGGCCGCGGGTGGATAGCAAGTCGCACAAGCCCACCACCGTCGCGCAGGAAGAAGTGCGCCAAGGGCTGGTCGCGGCCCGCGAGCCCGATGTCCCGCAAGAGCCGAGTCAGGACTCTGAGATCCCGACCCAGCCCGAAGGAACCGATGCCGGATAGACCGCCGCGCGAGATTGCCCTGGGCATCAGCGGAGGCATCGGCGCCTACAAGGCCCCAGAGCTGATCCGGGAACTGGTGCGCTCGGGGGTGAAAGTCACGGCAATTCTCACGCACAACGCGGAAGCCTTTGTCACGCCATTGACCCTCCAGACGCTCACCGGAGAGCCGGTGATCCGGGGACTCTACGATCTCTCCGGCGGCGCCGACGTGGAGCATATCGCCCTGTCACGGCGCATCGGGGTTCTTGCGGTGGCGCCGGCCACCGCCGCCACCCTGGCCCGCTTCGCCCAGGGCCTGGCCCACGACTTCCTGTCGACCTTTTTCCTGGCGGTCCCCTGTCCGGTGCTGGTCGCCCCTTCCATGAATACCCGCATGTGGCTGCACCCGGCGACCCAGGCCAACCTCGCGCTGCTGCGAAGCCGGGGAGTCCGGGTGCTGGAGCCGGATGTCGGGGAGCTGGCCTGCGGGGAGACGGGCAGCGGCCGCCTGCCGGAGCCACGCGCGATCGCCTCCGAAATCCTGAAGCTGCTGGACCGCCGGGACAGCTGGTCGCGAGAGACGGTGCTCGTCACCGCCGGCCCGACGCGGGAATACCTCGATCCGGCGCGAATCCTGACCAATCCGTCGACGGGACGCATGGGATATGCGGTGGCGGAAGAAGCGCTGTTGAGAGGCGCGAAGGTCATCCTGGTTTCCGGACCTTCCACCTTGCACGAGCCCTGGGGCGCCGAAGTGGTGCGGGTGGAGACCACCGAAGAGATGCGCACGGCGGTGATGCAAGCGCTGCCACGCTCGACCTGGGTCATCAAGGCGGCCGCACCCGCGGATTTCCGTCCGCGCAATCCCTCCGCGGAGAAAACCGCCAAGGCCACCTTCTCCCGGCTGGATCTGGAAGCGACCCCCGATATCCTGGCCGAAATCGCGCGCCACAAGAGCGGACAGAAGGTGGTGGGCTTTTCGGCGGGTACCACGGATTACCTGGAATCGGCTCGCAGGAAGCTGCAGGAGAAGGAGCTGGATCTGATCGTCGCCAATCGCGTGGACGAGCCGGACGCCGGATTTGGCGCGTCCACCAATCGAGTGGTTCTCCTCGGCGCCGACGGATCCCAGGAGGCGTTGCCCCTGCTGACCAAGCGGGAGGTCGCGGCCCGGCTCCTGGATCGCCTCGAGTCGCTGGGACATGCCGCTCGATGACCCCCCCTCCCAGCACAGAGCTTCTGGCGCAGCTGCGGGAGCGAATCCTGTTCCTCCAGGAGTCCGGAGTCGTGGCGATGCCTCGGCCGGAGCCGATCCAGCCCAGCGGCGCGACTCCCTCCCCGGATGGTTTTTCCGCACAGAGCACTCCGGGCGGAATCGTCGATCCGGAAAGTGCTCTCGCCGAGTTGCAGGTTGAAATCGGGGATTGCACCCGCTGCCGGCTGTGCGAGAAGCGAACTCGGTTGGTCTTCGGCTCGGGGAATCCCCGGGCGCGAGTGCTGTTCGTCGGTGAGGGGCCGGGCTACGAGGAAGATCGGCAGGGGCTTCCCTTCGTGGGAAAGGCGGGACAGCTCCTGAATCGGATCATCCAGGCCATGGGGATGACCCGTGAGTCAGTCTACATTGCGAATGTCGTCAAGTGCCGCCCCCCCGAAAACCGTACCCCCCTCCCCGATGAAACAGCCATCTGCTCGGAGTTTCTGCGCAAGCAGATCCAGATCATCCGGCCGCAGGTGATTGCCGCCCTGGGGAGCGTGGCGGTCGGCACGCTGCTGCAAACCTCCACTTCCATCAGCCGTCTGCGCGGAGCATTTCGCAGCCTCGAAGACGGAACGCCGGTCATGCCCACGTTTCATCCCGCCTATCTGCTCCGGAATCCCGAGAAGAAGAAGGAAGTCTGGGAAGACATGAAGCTCATCCTGGATTACCTCGCCCGAAACCCGCGGGTGTGAGCGCCGGGAGCATGCCGGACGGCCCGATCGCGCGCATCGCACTGGCGCTTCCGCTCGAAAAGACGCTCTCCTATCGAATCCCTCCGTCGTTGGATGAAGAGGTGATCCCGGGAACCCGGGTCCTCGTCCCGCTGGGGAACTCCCGTCGCGTCGGAGTCGTCGTAGGGCGGCATGAGGGATCGCCCCAGTCCCTTAAAGATATTCTGGCCGTGCTGGATGACCTCCCGCTCCTCGATCCACCCCTTCTGGAATTCACCCGCTGGGTGTCGGAATACTATTTCGCCCCCTGGGGATTGGTGCTGCAGGCAGCCCTGCCCATGGAGATGCGCCTGAGGGTCGTGCGCCGATTCCGGCTGCTTCCCGCCGGACGGGAGGCGCTCGAGCATCCCTTCTCGGACTTGTCACCCTCCGCCAGGCGCGTCCTCGATCTGCTGGCCAGGCGTGGCGACCTTGCCGAGTCTAAAGTGAGCCAGCTGGTTCCAAAGGCGGGGCAGCGGCTGATCGAGGAACTCTCCAGCCGGGGATGGCTGGAGGTGGTCCGGGAGAGCCATCTGCCCCAGAGACGGCTTCGGACGGAGGAGTGGGTGAGCCTCTCGAGGGATGAACGGCCAGCACGGGTCAGGGGAGCCGGGCAGAAGCGCGTGGTGAATCAGCTCGGTGCTTCCGAGTCTGCCGTGCGACTGGCGGAGCTCGCCGAGACGGCGGGCGTCACTCCCTCGCTGATTCGGACCCTGGCCAAAAGCGGGCGGATCCTGCTGGAGCGGCGGGAGCCGAGCCAAGCGCCACCGCCTCCACCATCCCCGGAGCCGTCCCGCATTCTCACCTCCGACCAGGCGGGTGCGCTGGCGATGATTCTGACGGCGCTCGAGAAGCGCGTGTTCCGGACGTTTCTCCTCGAGGGAGTCACCGGCAGCGGGAAAACCGAGGTCTACCTGAAGGCCGCGGAAGCGGCGCGCGACCGGGGGTTGCAGACCCTCTATCTGGTGCCGGAGATCGGCCTGACCCCGCTGCTTGCCGAGGCGCTACGGAATCGATTTGGAGAGTCGCTGGCGGTGCTCCATTCCGGACTGTCGGAAGGCAACCGATGGGAAGGGCTGCGGAGGATTCGTGAGGGCAAAGTCACACTGGTGCTCGGCACCCGCTCGGCGCTCTATGCGCCGCTTCCTCGCCTGGGCCTGATCGTGGTGGACGAGGAGCAGGATCCCTCCTACTACCAGACGGAATCGCCCCGTTACCACGCCCGCGACGGGGCTCTGATGCGCGCCAAGGGACTGGGTGCGGTGGTCCTCCTGGGCTCTGCGACCCCTTCCCTGGAAGCGGTGGCGGCGGCTCGCAAAGGAAAGTTCGGGCACCTCACGCTGCCCGTTCGTGTTCAATCCCGGGACCTGCCGGAGGTTGATTTGGTGGACATGCGGGAAGAATTCCGATCCACCGGCGCGGCCGCCCTCCTGTCCCGGGAACTCTCCGCCGCCTTGGCGTCGCTGCGAGAGTCGGGAAATCAGGGGATGCTCCTGCTCAACCGACGCGGCTACGCGACTTTCATGATCTGCCGGAGCTGCGGGCTCACGCTGGCCTGCCCGTCCTGCGCCATCGCCCTGAGGTACCACCGGGTGGAGGAGAAGCTCCTTTGTCACTACTGCAATCGACACCGCAAGGTTCCCTCGGCCTGCCCCCAATGCGGTTCCCGGCACCTCCACCTGGGAGGCTCGGGCACCCAGCGCCTGGAAGAGGCCATCCGTCTCCTGGACCCGGACCTGCGAGTCGGAAGATTGGATCGAGACTCGGCGAAAGGCGATGTGCAGGCGGTGCTGCTCGAGCGTTTCCGGCAGCGTGAGCTGGATCTTCTGGTGGGAACCCAAATGCTGGCCAAAGGGCACGATTTCCCCGGTGTGACTCTGGTAGGCATCCTGTTCGCAGACTCGCTCCTGGCGCTGCCAGAGTTTCGCGCGGCCGAGCGCACCTACCAGCTCCTGGCGCAAATGGCGGGGCGGGCCGGGCGCGGAGGTCTTCCGGGCAGGGTCATCGTGCAGGCGTATGACGTCGAGCATCCGGCCCTGCAAGCCGCAGCCGCTCATCAGCCGGAGCTGTTCTACGAGAGGGAACTGCGGATTCGCCGCCTGGCGGAGTACCCGCCTTGGGTGTCCCTTCTGATGGTCCGGGTGGAGCACCGCAACGCGGGAAGGAGTGAGGAGCTTGCAGCCCGGCTGGCCAAGGGGTTGCGAGGCGTAGCCGGGGGTCGGTTCCGGGTGGTCGGACCTGCCCCGGCGCCGCTACCCCGCCTGAGGGGGCTGTTTCGCCGCCAGATCCTGTTGAAGGGCTCGAGCCGACGCGCCATGGCGGAGGCGGTTCGCACGGTCCTGGCCAGCGACGCCTCCTCCTCTGGACATCGGCGCCGCGGAGTGATCGTGGAGCCGGATCCGCAGTCCCTCCTCTAGCTCGACGTGCGCCGAAGTGCTCACCGAGTAGGATATACTGACCGTTCAAGTTTCCGGTCGAAACCGGCTCCTGAGCGGGGTCGACGGCTCCGGGCTCGGGGCCCAAGGGTTTCACCGGATTTCAACACGAGAGCAGCATGTGCGGCATTGCCGGAATCCTGCGATTCGACGGCCAGCCCGCCGAGTCGCGGGAAGCCGATCTCATGGCGCGCCTGCTGGCGCATCGTGGCCCCGACGGTCAAGGAATTCACCTGGACGGGCCTCTGGCCTTCGCCCACCGGCGCCTCAGCATCATCGACCTCAGCTCGCGCGCCAGTCAGCCGATGTCCAACGAGGATGGGACGGTCTGGCTGATCCACAACGGAGAGATCTACAACTTCCTGGAGCTGCGGCCGGAGCTGGAAGCCAAAGGACACGTCTTTCGATCTTCCAGCGACAGCGAAATCATCCTGCATGCCTACGAAGAAGAAGGAGAGTCTTGCGTCCAGCGCTTCAACGGGATGTGGGCTTTCGCGCTGTGGGACTCCCGGCGGAGAAGATTGCTGCTCTCCAGGGACCGGCTGGGAGAGAAGCCGCTCTACTACACCGTCGATTCAAGAGGGCTCCTGTTTGCCTCAGAGGCCAAAGGGCTCCTGGGCCTGCGACCGGAGCTGGCCGAGCCCTCACTACCGGAAATCGCCCAGTTCCTTGCGGCGGGACTTACCGACACGGGTGAAGCGACTTTCTTTCGCAGGATTCGACAACTCCTCCCGGGGCATCAACTCGTCGCCAGCGTGGATGGCCGCCACGAGGTGAAGCGCTACTGGGCCGCACCCGATCCTGCAGACGTGCAGCCGATGTCCATGGATTCCGCCGCCATCAGGATTCGGGAGCTCCTGGAGGACTCGGTTCGGCTACGGCTGCGAAGCGATGTTCCGGTGGGGACCTGCCTCTCCGGCGGGCTCGATTCCAGCTCACTGGTGGCCGTGGAAAGCGCTCAGCTGGGATCCCAGCCCATTCACACCTTCTCTTCCGTCTTCCAGGAGCGTGAATTCAGCGAGGGGCATTACGTAGACGCGGTCAACTCCGCATTCACCACGGTCCCTCACCGGGTGACTCCCACGGCCGCTTTTTCTCAATGGCTCCCGCGCATCGTCTGGCACCAGGAGGTTCCCATTCCCGGTCCCGGAATCTATCCTCAATGGTGCGTCATGGGCCTGGCCGCGGGCAAGGTCAAGGTGCTTCTGGACGGCCAGGGGGCCGACGAGCTGCTGGGCGGATATTTCTACTTCTACCCGGACCACTTCGCCGATCTCCTGCGCGCCTCCTCCCGCATCGCGGGAGTCTGGGAGCTGGCGACGGCTTTGGCCAGAGTCTGCCGGCGCTCCAGCCTCGGCCAGACAGCGCGCTTTGTGAAGGAGGGATGGCGAAGGATCCAAGGCCATCCGATCCATTCGGGGTTCAAGGGAGGCTGGTTCGCCTCCTACCTCATGCCCGATGTGGCGCGGGAAGCTGTGGAGATCCTCGGTCCCGCGGCGCAGCCGGGAGCCGGATATACCGCGACCGCCCTGCACCGCGAGGTGGTCCAGACCAGCCTGCCGATCCTTCTGCATTACGAGGATCGCAGCTCCATGGCGCACGGAATCGAGACCCGAGTGCCGTTCCTGGACCACCGGCTGGTGGAACTCTGCATGCGGCTGCCCGGGACTCTGCGCATTCACGCAGGGGTGACCAAGGCGCCGCTTCGCCGCGCCCTGAACGGCTCGCTGCCGCCGGCTGTGGCGGGGCGCATCGACAAGCTCGGGTACCCGGAGCCGCTGTCGAATTGGCTGCGTCGCGAAGCGCACGGGGAGGTCGGGGAGATTCTCCTTTCCCGGCGGGCCCGGGAGCGGGGAATTCTCTCGCCGGAGGCGGTCGAGCGGGATCTTCGCGAGCACCGGATAGGGGACGACCGGGTGATCCCTCTGTACCGTGCGCTGACGCTGGAGGTCTGGTTTCGGAACTTCGTGGATGGGGAAGGAATGGCCCGGTTCGGCTCCGCACCCGCCCGGGGGGCGGAGGAACCCTGCATCACTAGGGGATGATTTCGAGCCCCGGGGGTTGAGCCGGGAACACCTCGCCGATGCTGGCGGCGCGGGTCTCCCCGCTGCTCTGGAGGGCCGCGAGGAGCGCATCGGCGGATTCCGGCGGAACGGCCATCAAGAGTCCTCCGGAGGTCTGCGGGTCGGCCAGGAGTGCCAGCATTTCCTCGGCGAGCCTGTCCGGCACGCGAAGCTTTCCTTCCACCAGTCGGAGATTGCACCGGGTCACCCCGGTTCCCGTCCCTTTTCGAATGAGATCCAGGCTCTCCTCGTAGATGGGGATGCGGGCTGCTGCCAGCCGGATTCCCACGGAACTCCCTTCCGCCATTTCCAGGGAGTGGCCCAAGACTCCGAAACCGGTGATGTCGGTGCAGGCGTGCACTCCATGCTCCAGCATCAGTCTGCAAGCTGAGGCGTTCAGGCGGGTCATTTCCGCGATCGCCTCTCGCATGGTGGCTTCGCTCACCCGCCGGTTGCGGTAGGCGCTGATCAGGGCTCCGGTGCCGACAGGTTTGGTGAGGAGGAGGATGTCCCCGGCCTGCGCCGTGGAATTGCGCACCACCTGGCGCGCGTCCACCACTCCGGTGACCGAGAGCCCGTATTTCAGCTCGGCATCACGCACGGTGTGGCCCCCGACCAGCGCGGCCCCAGCCTCCCTGACTTTCGCCGCACCCCCCATCAGGATACCCGCCAACTGCGATCGATCGATCCCCTCCCCGGGAAAGCAGCAGACATTCAGCGCGGTAAGGGGCCGACCACCCATGGCGTACACGTCCGAAAGTGCATTGGCCGCTGCGATTTGGCCAAACTGCTCCGGATCGTCAACCACCGGCGTGATGAAGTCGACGGTCTGGACCAGGGCGAGGTCCCCCTGCAGGCGGTAAACTCCCGCGTCATCGGAGGTTCCGAATCCCACGAGCAGGTTGGCATCGCCGACCGGCTCCAGTCCATGCACGATGGCCCTCAAGTCCTCCGGACTGAGCTTGGCAGCTCAACCACCGGAGGAGGAGAATTCCACCAGCCGCGTGCGCGTGCTGAATCTCACTGCCGACTCCTTGAAGAATGCAGGCCAGTACGCGGCAAATCATAGCACAGCGAAATAGTCGTACCGATTCGGGCGGTGGCGTTGGGTATAATGAGGACACCCGCCCAGAGAGGACCTGCGAGAGGGGGAGCCTTGCTGATTCTGGTCGCCTTGGCCGATTCCACCGACGCCCTGCTGCAGGACTACCTGACGGCCCCGCCATGCACCGATCTTGTGGAGCTCCGGCTGGATCGGCTGGCTGACTCCGACCTTACGCCGCTCTTCAAGGCGGCGGGAAAACCACGCATCGCTACCTGTCGCAGTCGGGCGCAGGGAGGATTTTTCGGAGGAAGCGAGCCGGAGCGGCGCGCGGTGCTGGAGCGCGCCATCGGCCTGGGCACCGAGTTTGTGGACCTGGAGTTCGAAAGCGACGACGAGGAGCTTCTCAGCCGCACCAACCAGAGCCGCCCCATGCTTTCCTACCATCATCGCGGTGGCACGCCTTTGAACCTGGAAGCCATCTACAGGCGGATGGCGCAACGCTCACCGGACGCCATTCTCAAGCTGATTCCCTACGCCGACGCCTGCTCGGACAACCTGCGAGTGCGAGCCTTGCTTCAGCTGGCGCGCTCGGAGGGAAGGGAGCTGATTGCATTTTGCATGGGGGAGAGGGGGAAGGTGAGCCGGATTCTCGCCCGGGCTTGGGGTTCCTGGGGTGTCTATGCCCCAGCCCGATCCGAATCGACCACCGCTCCCGGCCAGCTTCTCCTGAGCGAGCTCGAAGAGATCTTCCGGGAGGGGGAGCTGAACGAAAGCACGCCGCTCACCGGCGTCCTGGGCCACCCGGTCTCCGGATCGCTCTCGCCGATCCTCTACAACCGCGCCTACCGCGAGATGGGGCTCAACGGATGCTTTCTGCCCATCAACGCCGAGGGGGTGGCCGAGTTCCTTCCCCTGCTCAGCGATCTGCCGATCACCGGGCTGGCCGTGACTCACCCGCACAAGCAGTCCTTCGCGGCGCATTGCGACGAGCTCGACCCCGACGCGGCTGCGGTGGGAGCCGTGAACACGGTCGTCCGGCGATGGAATCGCCTCGTGGGGTACAACACCGACATCGAGGGAGCCCTGCGGCCGCTTGCGGCAGTCATGGATCTGCGAGGTGCAAGGGTTGGCATCCTGGGCTGTGGAGGCAGCGCCACCGCGGCAGCCTACGGTCTGAACCGGGCGGGAGCGCGAGTGACTCTGTTCGGACGCGATCCGCAGAAACGGGAGGCGGCCGCCGGCAAGGCAGGCTGCGCGGCCGAGGCATGGGACGCGGCGACAGCCTTCCGGGGTGATGTGCTGATTAACGCCACTCCCGTGGGGATGGCACCCTCCCCGGCCATCAGCCCGCTCTCCTGGGAGAAAGCCAGGGCCGAAATCGCTTTCGACCTGGTCTACAACCCTCGCGTGACCCCGTTCCTGGAAGAGGCCAAACGGTCCGGAGCGCGCATCGTCCCCGGAGTCTCCATGTTCCTGGAACAGGCGGTCCTGCAATTCGAAATCCTCACGGGAAAGCCGGCGCCACGGGCTCTGTTCGAGGAGATTCTCGCCACCGAGCTCGCAGGAAAGCAGGCATGAGCGGGGAAGGAGCCGACCGAAACGCTGCACGCTACCTTCGGCAGATGACTCTTCCTCAGATTGGCGAGGCGGGGCAGGAGCGGCTGCGCAGCGCCAGGGTCACGCTGATCGGGCTGGGTGCGCTGGGATGCGTCCAGGCCGCCTATCTGGCGCGCGCCGGCGTGGGATCGTTGCGACTGGTGGATCGGGACGTGGTGGAGGAAGGAAATCTCCAGCGCCAGTTGCTCTACGACGAGTCGGACGCGCGTGAGGGAGCCCCGAAAGCGGTTGCGGCCTGTCGGCACCTCCAGGCCGCCAATTCCGGAATAACCCTGGAGTGCCAGGTGCGCCATCTGGAGCCGGGAAACGCGCGGGAGCTGCTCTCGCACAGCGACGTGATTCTGGATGGGACCGATAACTTCGAGACTCGATTCCTGATCAACGACTATTCCATCGCCACCGGAGTCCCCTGGGTCTACGGTGCCTGCGTGGGGATGGTTGGAATCGCGGCGCCCCTGATCCCCGCGAAAACCGCCTGCCTCAGGTGTCTGCTGTCGCCGGAATCACGCACGGCAGAGCCCACCTGCGAAGGAGCGGGCATCCTGGGACCGGCGGCCGGCGTCATCGGCGCTCTACAGGCCGCCGCGGCCCTGCGGATCCTGGTGGAGGGAGACGCCTGGGATCCCTGGGGACCGGTGCAATTCGAAGTGTGGGAGGGAACCCCGACGGCGCTGCCACGCAGCAAGCCCGATCCCCGCTGTCCGGCATGCGGCGAAAAACTGCTGGAGTTTCTGGAGGGTCACCGGGCCACGGCCCAGGAGGTCCTGTGCGGCAGGGGAGCGGTGCAGGTGCTGCCGGCGCGCCGTGCGCCGCGCGATCTGGAGCAGGCGGAGGTCGCGCTGCGGCCGCTCGGAGACGTGCGCAGGACTCCTTACCTTCTGCGTGCGACCCTCGGGGGACATCGGTTCTCCATTTTTCCGGACGGAAGGGTCATCGTGTTCGGAACCTCCGATCTTCTCCGGGCGCGCGCTCTGGTGGACCGATTCCTGGCTGGATTTTGAGGGGTGCAAGGTTTGACACCTGGAGCCGGGGTGGTCTAGCATTTCCGGGCATTCCGAGGCCGGGCGGCCGAGCAGACCTCTTCGCCAGGAAGAGGTCTTTTTGTTTCCGGGAAGCAATCCATCTTGGAGGACCTGCCGATGCCGTTTCCCCGATCCGAGCGAAACTCCCGGCGGACGCTCGTCGGGGTGGCCCTCGTCTGGGGGCTGCTCCTGGGGGGGTGCGCGTCGACGCCCAACCCGAACGTCGTGTCGCCCTATTCCACCAAGCTCAGCACCTTCAATTACAAGGATGAAGGAACGCTCGTACTGCTCATCGTGGGGGTGGAAGCGGCCCAGTACAATGTGCAGGAGAAGTTCTTCCCGCTGTTCGTCACGCTGGCCAACAAGGGGGCCCCGACACTGCACGTTACCCCCGAGAGCTTCGCCTTCGAGGATTCCCTGGGTCGCAAGTACAGCCCCGTGCCGCTCACCGTGATTCAGGCCGAGTACCATCGGGGGGAGTTCGATCGGAAGCTCTTCCGGCAGAACTATTCCTTCACGGGCTCCTCGGTGGATCGATACACTCCCATCGCCAGCAACTTTTATCCCTCGATCACGCGGGGCGTCGTCAACGACAATCTCCAGCTGCCGCGCTTCGCCTACATGAACGACCTCCTCTACTTTCCGGTCCCGGAGCAGGGGGTGGTGGGAGGCCCGTTCCGTCTCTATTTCAAGACCCCGGAGATCGAGGAATCGGTGGTGGTGAGCTTCGAGATCGGTAAAGCGATGAAACCTTGAGATCCCCGGCCTTCAACCTCACCGAGGAGGAATTCCTTCGGATCCGGCAGCGAGGCAATCTGGTTCCCATCTGCCGGGAGGTCGCCGCCGATCTGTTGACCCCGGTCCTCGCCGCGCTATCCCTGACAGGAAAGTCCCGCTACCACTTCCTTCTGGAGTCCGTCGAAGGGGGCGAGTCCCTGGCCCGTTACACCTTTCTGGGGAAGGACCCCTACTGTGTCCTGCGGGCCACGGGACATCGAGCGGTGCTGGAGGAACGGGGCCGCAGCCGGGATCTGCAGGAGGATCCCCTGCGGGCCCTGGAGGGGCTGACCTCACGATACGAGCCGGTTCGGCTCCCCGACCTTCCCCGTTTCTCGGGAGGCGGCGTGGGGTATCTCGCCTACGACCTGGTGAGGCTGAGAGAGAAAATTCCCTCGAGCGCCCGGGACGATCTGCGCCTCCCCGACCTGCTTTTCGGGTTCTATGACTCGCTCCTGGCGTTCGATCACCTCCGTCAGCGGATTCAGATCCTGGTGCTGGTGCGTACGGAAGAGATGCCCGGCACGCCGCGACAGCAATATCGCGAGGCTTGTCGGAGAATCCTTGAATTGGAGCGGGGATTGGCGTCCCGGAGGTCTCTGCCGGGCCGGAGGACCCGGCGCCTTTCGCGGCCGAGAATCTCCGTCAATCGTCCCGCGGCGGAGTACCGTCGTTCGGTGCAGCGGGCCCGGGAGGCGATCGCGGCCGGAGAGATTTTCCAGGTGGTGCTCTCCCGGCGATTCCAGCGACGCTGCCAGGCCGCGCCCTTTGCAGTGTACCGCGCCCTGCGGCGGCTCAACCCCTCGCCGTACCTGTTCTGCCTGGGCTTCCCGGAGATGACCCTCTCCGGCGCCTCCCCCGAGATGCTGGTGCGTGTGGAGGGAAGACGGATTCAGACTCGGCCCATCGCCGGGACCAGGCCACGAGGAAAATCCGAAGCGGAGGATCAGGCCCTGGAAACGGCGCTGCAAGCCGACGCCAAGGAGCGAGCCGAGCATCTCATGCTGGTCGACCTGGGCCGCAACGATCTGGGCCGAGTCTGCCGGTACGACTCGGTGCGCACGGCGAGCTTCATGGAAGTGGAGCGTTATTCGCACGTCATGCACCTGGTGTCCCGGGTGGAGGGAGTGCTGCGCGACGAGGTGCGCCCTCTGGAAGCCCTCATGGCGAGCTTCCCGGCGGGAACCGTGACCGGTGCGCCCAAAGTGCGAGCCATGGAGATCATCGACAGCCTGGAGCGAGTCAAGCGCGGTCCTTACGCCGGGGCCGTGGGGTATCTGGATTTCTTCGGAAACCTGGACACCTGCATCACCATCCGTACGGCGCTTCTCAAGGACAACACCGCCTATCTGCAGGCGGGAGCCGGAATCGTGGCCGACTCCACCCCCGAGGGAGAGGAGCGGGAGTGTCTTAACAAGGCGGAAGTGCTGTTCGCGGCGCTCAACGAGGCGGAGGAGCTGGCGGGATGAGAGTTCTGGTCCTCGATAACTACGACTCCTTCACCTACAACCTGGTCCAGTACCTGGGCGAGCTCGGTGCCGAGGTCGAGGTTTTCCGCAACGACGCCTTGAGCGTGGTGCAGGTCCTCGAGGCTGGCTACGATCGAATCGTCATCTCGCCCGGGCCCGGCATTCCCTCGCGCGCCGGAATCACCGTGCCCCTGGTCAAGGCGCTGTCGGGGAAAGTCCCCCTTCTGGGAGTGTGCCTGGGGCACCAGGCGATTGGCGAAGCGTTCGGAGGCCGCATCATCCGGGCCGGGGCGATTTTCCACGGCAAGACCTCGGAGATCCACCACGATGGGCGCGGCCTGTTTCACAACCTCGCCAATCCCTTTACCGCCACCCGCTACCACTCCCTGGTGATCGATCCCGGGCAAGTGCCCGCGTGTCTCGAAGTGAGTGCAAGAACCGAGGATGGCGTCATCATGGGAGTGCGCCATCGTGAGTTCTCCGTGGAGGGAGTCCAATTCCATCCCGAATCGATCCTGACCCGGGAGGGGATGAAGCTGATGGCCAATTTCGTGGAGTCCTGAAGCCGATGGGGCGAGTGGAGGAGGGGCTGAAGCACCTGGTGGAAGGGCGCTCCTTGAGCGAGGAGCTGGCCCGAGGGTGCTTCGAGGAGATCATGCAGGGAGAAGTGGCGGAAGCGCTCCTGGGCGGCTTCCTGGTGGCTCTGCGGATGAAAGGCGAGACGCCCCAGGAGATCGCGGCGTTTGCCGGCGTGATGCGGGAAAGGGCCCGGCGGTTGTCCCTACTCCCGGAGGACCTGCTCGATACCTGCGGCACGGGCGGGGATGGCCTCGGGAGCTTCAACGTGTCGACGCTGGCGGCGCTCGTGGCCGCCGGAGCCGGCGCTGTGGTGGCCAAGCACGGCAACCGGGCGGTATCGGGAAAGTGCGGCAGTGCCGATCTCCTCGTCCAGCTGGGCGTGAATCCTGATTGCGACGATGCCACCCTCGTGCGCTGCCTGCAGGAGGCGGGAATCGCGTTTCTCTATGCTCCCGCCATGCATCCGGCCATGCGCCATGCCGCCACTGCCAGGAAGGCCCTGGGGGTACGAACCGTGTTCAACTTGCTGGGGCCACTGACGCACCCCGCCAGAGCGTCGTGTCAGCTCATGGGGGTATTCGACCGGCGCTGGGTGGAGCCGGTGGCTCGGGCGCTGAGTGTGCTGGGCACGCGGCGCGCCCTGGTCGTCCACGGACTGGACGGCATGGACGAGATCACCACGACGGCCCCCACCGCGGTGGCGGAGCTGGATGGCGGGCGCATCCGAACTTATCTGCTGGACCCGCTGGATCTGGGAATTCCCAGGGCGCAGCCTCATGAGTTGCTAGGTGGGGATGCCGAGGTCAATGCCGAGATCGCCCGGGCAATTCTGCATGGGGAGCAGGGCCCGCGCCGGAGCCTGGTGGTGATCAATGCGGGGGCCGCACTCTGGGCCTGCGGCAAAGCGGCGGATTTGCGAGAAGGGATGACCCTGGCCGAGCTTTCGCTTGATTCCGGTGCCGCCGCCAAAAGGCTGGAAGAGCTGATTCACCTCACCCATTCGCCGGGAGACAGGACGTGATCGTCTCAGGCATTCTGGCCGAGATCCTGGAAAGCAAGCGCCGGGAAATCGAGGCTCTCTCCTCGCCGGAGGGACGCCGCCGGATTGGGCACATGCTGGGCCAGGCTCCCGAGCCCAGGGGTTTCCGTGCTGCCCTGGAGACCGGCGGGAGCTTTCGCATCATTGCGGAAATAAAAAAGGCCTCACCGAGTCGGGGAATCCTGGTGCAGGACTTCGATCCCGCACGCCTCGCACGGGAGTATGCCGCGGGAGGAGCGGCCGCCCTCTCGGTGCTCACCGACGCACCTTACTTCCAGGGGGGACTGCCGGACTTGAAGGTGGCCCGCGCCGCCGCGCCGCTGCCGGTGCTGCGCAAGGACTTCATCCTGGATGAATCCCAGGTTGAGGAATCGCGTGGATGGGGGGCGGATGCCGTCCTGCTCATTGCCTGTGTTCTGGAGGTGAATCTTCTCGGCAGACTCATGCGGCGCGTCAACGCCCTGGGGATGGAGGCGCTGGTGGAGGTGCACGACCTGCAAGATTTGTCTCGCGCCCTGGACGCCGGCGCCGGCATCATTGGGGTCAACAACCGGAATCTGAGCAGCTTTCAGGTGAGCCTCGGGGTATCCTTGGAGCTGGTTGGCAGGATCCCGCCGGGAATTCTCCGGGTGAGCGAGAGTGGCGTCGCCTCGCGCAGCGACCTGGAGCTTCTCTCCGCTGCGGGGTATGAGGCCTTTCTCATCGGTGAGTCGCTTCTGGTGGCGGGAGACCGCTCGGCGCGCCTGCGGGAGTGGATCGGATGAAGGTGCGCGTGAAATTCTGCGGCATGATGCGTCGCGAGGATCTGGAATGGGCCGCCGAGCTGGGCGCCGATGCCGTGGGACTGGTGTTCGTCCCCGGCACCCCGCGCTGCCTGGATGTCTCCCGGGCGCGAGAATTGCTCCGGGGGTTACCGCCTCTGCTGGCCCGCGTGGGCGTGTTTGCCGACGAGGATCCGATGCGGGTGCGGCGGGTACGCGAAGATCTGGGTCTCACCGCGGTTCAGCTGCATGGATCGGAGTCTCCGGGGAATTGCGCCGCGGTGGGGGGAGTAAGAATCAAGACCTTTCGAGTTCGGGAAGACTGGGATGTCGCGGCCCTGGCGGCGTACGATTGCGAAGCCTGCCTGCTGGAAGCCCCGGTGCGCGGAGCCCTCGGGGGCGGCGGCGTCACCTTCGATTGGGAAAAGGTCCGCGGGGGCGTGCCGGACCGGCGCATCGTTCTCGCGGGCGGTTTGACCCCGGAGAACGTGGGCCGGGCCATCGCCGTGGCCCGCCCCTACGCGGTGGATGTGAGCAGCGGCATCGAATCGTCGGTAGGCGTCAAGGATCACCATCGCATGCAAGCCTTCCTCGATTCGGTCAGGGCTGGTCAAAGATGAACACGGGTCCGGATTCGCGGGGCAGGTTCGGGAGGTTCGGAGGGCGCTACGTCCCTGAAACTCTCATGAGCCCGCTGATGGAATTGGAGGAAGCCTACGAGGCGAGCCGGGCGGATGACTCCTTTCGCAGCGAGATGGACCGGATCCTCCGGGATTACGTGGGCCGTCCCACGCCTCTCACGCGGGCTCATAGGCTGGAAACCGCTTTGGGAATGCGGATCCACCTCAAGCGCGAAGATCTCAATCATACGGGAGCCCACAAGATCAACAACACGGTGGGCCAGGCGTTGCTGGCCCGGCGCATGGGAAAGTCGCGCGTCATCGCCGAGACCGGGGCGGGCCAGCATGGCGTGGCCACGGCGACGGTGGCGGCTCTGCTGAGCCTGGAGTGCGTCATCTACATGGGTGAGGAGGACATGGCGCGGCAGGCTCTCAACGTGGCGCGCATGCGCCTGCTGGGTGCCACCGTCGTACCTGTCGGCTCGGGAAGCAGAACCCTGAAGGATGCCATCAACGAGGCGATGCGCGACTGGGTGACCCACTGTCGCACCACCCATTACATTCTGGGTTCGGTGCTGGGGGCGCATCCTTACCCCAGGATGGTCCGGGATTTTCAGGCGGTCATTGGACGGGAGGCGCGCGCGCAGTATCTGGCGGCGGAGGGCGTATTGCCCGACCTGCTGGTCGCTTGCATCGGCGGCGGCAGCAACAGTATCGGGCTGTTCACGGCCTTCCTGGACGACGCCGCGGTGCAGATGGTGGGCGTGGAGGCGGCCGGCGATGGCCTGGCCACCGGGCGGCACGCCGCGCGCTTCCCCGGCGGCTCGCCGGGAGTGCTGCATGGAACCTTCACGTACATTTTGCAGGACGCGGTCGGCAACATCGCCGCGACCCATTCGGTTTCAGCGGGGCTCGACTATCCTGCCGTGGGGCCCGAGCATGCCCACCTGCGGGAACTGGGGAGAATCCGCTACGAGACCGCCACGGATGAGGAGGCGCTGGCGGGTTTTCAGCTGCTCTCGAAGCTCGAGGGAATTCTCCCGGCCCTGGAGTCGGCGCACGCGATTGGCTGGCTGGCTAGCGCCGCCTCCACGCTTGCAGAGGGCAGCCGGATTCTCGTGAACCTCTCCGGCCGAGGGGACAAGGACGTCGACACCGTCGCTACCCGTCTGGGGATCGTGCCGTGAGCCGGATTCTGCAAGCCTTCACGAAGGCGAAGGCCTCCGGCCGCGTCGCCCTGATTCCCTACCTCACCGCCGGAGACCCCAGTGCGGATCTGACCGTGGAGCTGGCGGGGCTGCTGCAGGACAGCGGAGCGGATGTGATCGAGCTGGGAGTTCCGTTCTCCGATCCGCTCGCCGATGGAGCGATCAACCAGCGATCCGCCGCCCGGGCGCTCGCTAAGGGAATGAGCCTGTCGGGGGTGCTGCAGGTGGCGTCGCGCATTCGGCGCACCCGTGCACTCCCGATCCTGCTGTTCACCTACTTCAATCCCGTGCTCCGCATGGGTTTGACGGAGTTCGCCGGGCGCGCGCGCGATGCCGGGGTGGATGGAGTACTGGCCACGGACCTCCCGGTGGAGGAAGGGGACGATTACCGCCAAGCCCTCAACGACTCCGGGATGGAAGCCATTTTCCTGGCGGCACCGACCACCGGCGAGGCGCGCATGCACGCCATCGGGAATGCCTCGGGGACGTTCGTCTATTACGTATCACGCACGGGCGTGACCGGAGAGCAAACTTCGCTTTCCGGGGAAGCTCGAGGTAAGGTCATGACCCTCCAGCGTCTCACGGGGAAGAAGGTGGCCGTGGGCTTTGGAATCTCGCGGCGCGAGCACGTCGAGGAGGTCGCAGGCTACGCCGACGGCGTGGTTATCGGCAGCGCCTTGATGAAGGTCGTTGAGGAGACCGGGGAAAAGCCTCTTCCCGGGCGATTGGAGCAACGGTTTCGGGAGCTGCTCCCACGCGTGTGGTCCCACTGACAGCGAAGGAGTGAAGCGTGCCAATCGGGATGCGAGCTTTGACCGTCCTCTGGATGCTTTCCGCGGCCCTGGTGGCCGGGCCTTCCGCGGCCGGAACGGAAGACGTCAGAGTGCGGATTCGCAAGGAGGCAGTGCTCTCGCTACTGACCGCCGCCGTCCCCTACAAGGTGGACGTGGGAGCGAGCCTGCTCAAGGAGACTCTGACCTTCACCGATCCCAAGGACCTCACTTTTGCCGAGGGGAAGATCACCTTCGCAGTACGCTGCCAAGGAAGTCCTTTTCCGGTGGACCAGGTGATCCATCCTGTTTTTACGACGCGCCGAGGGGCTTCGGGGTATCAGCTGGTGGTGGACAGCCTTCCCGTGGGGATCCCGGGATTCGGTCGCGTCGACCTGAAGGAACTGTTTCCGCCGGTGGAGCTGCAATCGCTCCTGCGCCAGGGGCTGAACCTTTCCGGGCGCCCGACGCTTCTGGAGGTCCGGGTTGAACAAGTCGAGATCTCCAAGGACTTCATCGACCTGTCGACCCGATTGCTCCTGACTCCGCTCACGACCCGCTGAGGCTTTCTCAGATGGAATTGCCGGCGGGCCTGTCGATCTGCCGGAACAGGGCCTCCACGGAATCCACGCCACGCTCGCGGTCGAAATCCCTCTCCACACGCTCCCGCCCGCGCCGGGAAAGCTCTTCGCGGAGCGGCGCATCCGTGAGCAGGCCGCGCAGAGCCTCGGCCAGAAGTCGCGGATCACGCGGGGGGACCAAGGAGCCCAGATGACCTCCCTGGAGCAGCTCCCGGGAGCCTTCGTATTCCGTGCTCACCACCGGGGTCCCGCACGCCATGGCTTCCACCAGGACATTGGCGATACCGTCCATGTTCCTGTTCGGGGGCGGATAGGAGGCGAGGGTCACGACCGTGGCCCGGGCCAGGGCCTGCAGTATCTCAGGGTGAGGCGCCACTCCTTCGAAGCTGACGACGCGGCCCAGGCCGAGGCGATCCTTCTCGCGCTCGAGGGCGGGCCTTTGGGGCCCCTTCCCAAAGATCCTCAAGCGAAATTCGATTCCCTCCTGCGCCAGGCGAGACGCAGCCTGCAGGAGGTCGAGAAAGCCCTTCTCAGGTGTGAGCCTCCCGACCGAAACGATTTCAGGAGGATGGGCGCGCGGGACCGTTCCCGGGGGTGGGATCTGAGAGAGGGTCACCCCGTGATGGACGGTGTGGATTTTCGCAGCTGAATCGGGAGCCAGTTGCCCCAGGCTCGCGTGGGTGGCGTTCTGACAGGTGAGGACGAAGCGCGCGCCTTTGACCTTCGCGGCCAGAAATGACTGGTCCGAAAGCACATCGAGCCCCGCGTGCCCGGTGAAGCTGTAGGAAATTCCGAGCAGTCTCGAAATGGTGTAGGCCACGGTGGCGGGGTAATGGGCCCAGGTGCCGTGCACGTGGCGGGTGCGCCGCTGCTGCATGCGCCTGGCAAACACCAGGCTCTTGGGAAACAGCGCCAGCGCGTGGGCCAGGTAGCGTGGACTCGCGGCATTCCCGGCAACGATCGCCAGGAGGGCTCCCAGGGTCGAGAACGGACGGCGGACCAGGAAATACAGAGCCGCCTGGGGAATCTCCCAGCTCAATAGATAAGGCGAACGCTGGATCTCCAGCCCCCGGTCTCCCTCCCGGTCCGAGGGGTTGGCGATTTCGCGAAAATTCCGAGTGGCATAGAGATCGATCGGGAGTCCGCGCTGCAGCAGGGCGCGGAATTCCCCTTCCACGAAGGTCTCGCTGACCGTGGGAAACGCGGTCAGCAGATAGGCGATTCTGGACACGCTCAAGAAGGCTTTCTGCTGACGGCGTCCTGTGGCCTGACCACCTGTCGGCACCAGATCTTGAGCCAGAGGAGGACCCAGAGAGGTAGGGCGCGATCCAGACCGGAATCGTAGAATTCACCCAGAATGCGGCTCACCTCCCGCCGGCTGACATGCTCGTAGAAAGGATCGTCCGTGGAGGCGAAGAGGTCGCGGACGTATTCCTTGAGATCGTTGCGCAGCCATCGGCCGATGGGAAGCACGAAGCCGTGCTTTCTCCGCTTCATAGTGCGGTCGGGGAGAAAGTTGGGAAAGGCGCTGCGGAGCAGGAGTTTTCCCTTACCTCCGCGAAGCTTGTAGCGGCTCGGCAGCGAGAAGACGAACTCCACGAGCCGATAGTCGAGAAAAGGGACCCGCGCCTCCAGGGAAGCCAGCATGCTCATCTTGTCGACCTTCATCAGGAGATCATCCTGCATGTAGGTCTTCAGATCCTGAAAGAAGATCCGATTGAGGCTGTCGCCGGGAGGGTAGTCGTTCGCGGCACTTTCCATCGCTTCCCTCGAGGCATCCGGAAGCCCCTGGGTCGAAGCGAGGAGAATCCGCCGCGATTCTTCAGCGGTGAACGTCGATCGCAGGCGCAGCTGCCTATCCGGCCCGCTGAGCGCGGCGGCCTCCAGGGCCCGTCGAGCTCTCTCGGGAAAGTGCGACAGGGGAAGCGCAGAACCGGCCCGACCGGCCAGGCTTCCCAGGGGTCCGAGGGCCGACAGCAGCTGCTCGAAGCGGTACTTGTCATAACCTCCGAAAAGCTCGTCGGCGCCTTCCCCCGTCAGGGCCACGGTCACCCAGCCGCGCGCGTATCGGGAGAGAAGGTAGGTGGGAAGGGAGGCAGGATCGCACATCGGCTCGTCGAGCGCGGGCACCGTCTGCTCCAGCGTGGAGGGAAGGTCCAGAGAGGTCACCTGGAGGGCATGGTGATCGGTCTGGAAGTGCCGCGCCACGATTTCCGCCTCGCCTGACTCGTCGTACCACCCCTCGCCTTGAAATCCCACCGTAAAGGTCTTGACGGGCCGGTCCATCACACGACTCATGAGCCCGACGACGAGGCTGGAGTCCATCCCGCCGCTCAGAAAAGCCCCCAGGGGGACTTCCGAGAGCAGCCGAACGCGGACCGCATCGGCGAGCAAGTCGCGAACCCTCTCGGCCGCCTCGGGAAACTCGGGAACCCGATCGAGGGTGAAGTCGGGGTTCCAGTAGCGCTCCACCCGAACCCCGGTCGAATCCGCCACGAGAGCGTGCCCTGGCTGGAGCTTGTGGACCTCGCGGAAAATGGTCCTGGGTGAGGGGACATAGAGCAGATCCAGGTAGGAAGCCAGGGCCGAGGGATCCAGGTCGGTCGCCACCAGCCGCGAGGCGAGCAGCGATTTGATCTCGGAGGCGAACAGCAGAAGTTCTCCGACGCGCGCATAGTAGAGGGGCTTGATCCCCAGCCGGTCCCGGGACAACAGGAGACGGCGCCGTGGGAAGTCCCAGATCGCAAACCCCCACATTCCATTCATTCGATTCATCCCGGGGATCCCCTGCTCTTCCACCAGGTGGAGAATGGTCTCGGTGTCACTGGCGGTGCGATACCGGTGCCCCTTCTTCTCCAGAAATTCGCGGACCTCCCGGTGATTGTAGATCTCGCCATTGAAGACGATGAAACGGGTGTCGTCCTCGTTGGCGATGGGTTGGTGGCCGCCCTCCAGATCGATGATGCTCAGGCGGCGATGTCCCAGGGCGGCGGCCGTGTCGAAGTGATAGCCCTCGTCGTCGGGACCCCGGTGGCGGAGTGCGTCGGTCATGGCGCGAACCACTTCCGGCCCGGGCAGGCGTGCGTGTGGCGTCAAGGCCACGATTCCGCAGATTCCGCACATCAGCTCAGTTCCCTCATGGTTCCTGAAGTGGGACGCTCTTTGCCGGGGGATTCATGGCCCACAATTATAACGTATGGAAATGAGTTGCTCCGCGCCAGGTGCGCCGCCCCAGCGTGGGTATCAACTCTCGCAGGCCGGGAGATCCAGGATGACCTCGGTGCCCTCTCCCGGCGCCGAAATCACCCGGACCCGACCTCCCTGATCCTCGGTCGTCTTTTTAACGATCGAAAGTCCGAGACCGCTCCCCGTGGCCTTCGTGGAGAAATACGGCTCGAACAGTCTCGACTGAGTGGTTTCATCCATTCCCGAGCCGGTGTCGCGCACGCGGATCCTTACTGTGGGGCGGCCGCCATCCTCCGAGCCGGGAATGGGGCCGGCCGAGACCGTAAGCGTTCCCCCTTCCGGCATGGCCTCCATGGCGTTCTGCACCAGGTTGATCAGCGCGCGTCGCGTCAGCAGGGGATCCGCCTGCAGGTCTGGCGTTCCCGGCTCGATGTTCAGGTGGAAGCCGAGTCCATCCGGAGGGTTGTCCCGGTAAGGAGCCAGCACCTCGTCCAAGAGTTCCCGGGTCGGCAGGCGCTGCGGCGCCAGGACGGGGATGCGTGCGTAATCCGAGAAGTCGCCGGCGATGCTTCTCAAGGAGCGCACCTGTTTCTGAATGGTGTCGAGGCACTGTTCCAGAATTTCCGCAAAGCGAGGATCCGCCGAGTGATAGACCTTTCTCAGATGATCGGCGGAGAGCTGGATTGGAGTCAGGGGATTCTTGATCTCGTGGGCGATTCTGCGGGCCATCTCTGCCCACGCCTCCAGGCGGCTGGAGCGCACGGCTTCGCTGACATCCTCCAGAAGCAGGATTCTGCCCGGAGGCGCCTCGGGGGTCTCGCGAAAGGGGAGAGAGGCCACCCGCAGGGTCGCTGGCCGGTCGCCCAGCGGCAGCTCCACCTGCCAGCGCGCCTCGCGCTCGGGAGGACTATCAGCGAGCGCGCGGCTCAGAGGCGCCAAGGCGGCGGAATCACCCAGCACCTGGGTGAGGATCGAACCGGTGCCCGGGGTGGTGGTGAGACCGAGCAGGAAACGCGCCGCCGGATTCAACGTGACGATGCGCTCGGAGGCATCGGTAGAGATCACGCCCGTGGTGGCATTGAGCAGGATTTTCCCGATGTAATCCCCGCGCCGCCGGAGATCCTCGCGCTGTCGGCGCAGCGAGGCCGCCATGCGGTTGAACGATTCGATGAGCAGCGCCGGTTCGTCTTTGGTCCTGAGGCGGACCTCCGCATCGTAGTCGCCCGCTTCGATGCGGCCGGCGGCCTCCGACAGGGCGGTGATCGGTCGAGAGACCCGTCGCGCCAGATAGTCCGACAGGGCGGAGAGCAGCAACAGCATCGACACCGTCACGATGAGAATCGCCTCATCCACGTCGGCCCGCTTGCGGCGATTCTCGCGCTCCTTGAGCGACAGGGGAAGGGAGAGAATTCCGGCGGACGGATCTGCCGGGGAGAGCGGCGCCGAAATGGTGAGCGTGTCGAGGCTCTCCACTCCCCGACGTGACAGCGAGAACGGGCGCCCTTCAAGGATCAGCTCCCGGTAGACCGCAGCCTCCAGCCGTGTCGGGAGCAGCCCGGAAGAGTAGAGCTCGCGAGTGCTGGACGAGGAGAGGGTCTCGCCCCGGTACAGATTGACGTCCTGGTCCACCACGCGGGAAATCCAGTACGCCACGCCATCGTCGATGGAAGCCTCTCCCTCCTCGGAGGCTGTCAGGTAGTCCTCCACGATTCTACCCGCCGCCCCCAGCGAGCCGAGTCCCTGGGAGAGCAGGGCTTCCTGGAATTGCCGGCTGGCGAACTGGTGAAGGAAGATGGCCAGGGCAAATAGAGGAAGCAAGGAAGCCGCGAGAAACCCCAGCAGCAACCGCCGCGAGTAGCCACTGGGCGGCAGGAGCTTCCAGCCGCTGCCTCCTGCAAGCAGCGCCAGGATTCCGCTGGCCGCTGCACCCAGCGCCAGTCCCAGCAGCGTGAATCGGACAAAACTCCCGATCACCTGCAGCGAGGTGGGAAGCAGGAAGCCCAGGATGACAAAGCCGTTCGGCTCGCGACTCGCCAGCGCCCGGTAGCGCTCGTCTCCGACCTGGGCATGGGTCCATCGCGGCCGGAACTGGTCCAGGTGCTCCAGAGAGCCCGGCGGCAGGTACGTGCCGCCTTCGAGGTTGCATTCCAGCAGGCGGGCACGAGCATCGAAAAAGGCGAGTAGCGGCTCGGAGGCGATCAGCTCAGGGTTGGTCTCACGGGGGAAGGAGGCCTGAAAGAGGCGGATATCGGGATTCGCCGATCGAATGAAGAAAAGATTCTCGCTTTCATCCAGCAGATAGACCTGCGCACGGTACGTTGCGTTGGCGGCCCCCGGCAATTCCACCTCGCCGGCGAGGACCCGGCGCCTCAGCCCCCCCATGGTGAGCAGCAGGTGCTTGATCTGGGCCGGCGGCACGCGGGGGAGTTGCTCGAATTCCGGCTCCGCGGGCAAATTCAGTCCGAAGGTGCCGAGGAGTCGTCCGTCCGGGGCGAACAGGCGAAGCGCCGAGCTGAGTCCCTCCCGCTTCAGACGGGTGATGGACCAGAGCCGATAAGCCGTTCCCTCCTCGCTTATCGATTCGGCGTTGGCCAGGATTCGGCGTGCGTGGGAGGAGCTGCTGAGGTCGTCGAGCACCTCTCGCAGGATCCGCTCGCGATTCGCTTCCTGGTTCTCGACATCGGGAAGCAGGGTCTTGAGGAAGAAATCTTCCTTCTGATGCAGCGATTCCCGGAGAAGCAGGGGAAGGAACAACAGAACCGAGAAGGCTACGAAAGCGGAGCTTCGGGCCGGATGGAAGGGCTGAGGCCCAAGCATGGCGAGCGACGAAGATGGCTTCTTCCTGAGGGAGGCCACCCAGGCCGTGGTCAGGTAGAGCCAGGATCCAAAGAGCATGCAGAGCGACGATTGAACCAGGAGTCTCGGCCAGTCGAACGGGAAAAAAACTACCCGGGTGACGTCGAACCGGGCATCCTCCGGAATCTCGGCCGCGAAGCGCAGGAGCAGCATACCGCTTCCTGCCAGAACTGGAAGGCCCAGACCGAGGGTCAACCCTCGCCGGGGACGCAGTCCGCGAGAAGGATCCAGGAGCCTTCGCCCCCAACCCGCCAGAAGTGAGATCAGCAAAGCGGTGATAAAGCAATCCGCGGGAGATCGGAACAGCGGGGCCGCGATGGCGCAGCCGAAAAGACGGGATCCGAAGAGATCGCGCTCGTGTAGAACCCACCCGATGGGAAACAGCACCACTCGGGCGGCCGCCAGGAGAGCGAGCCCTGAGGCGAATGGCAGCAACACAGCGCCGCCCTCCCTCGAGACAGCGGCGCGAAAGCAGACCTGGGAGAAGGCGAGAAACGCCAGACACGAGAGGACGATTCCCAGGACTTGGTAAGTGCCGCGCGATTGCAGCAAGCTTGCCTCGGGGGGGCGATCCCGCAGGGTGAGCACGATCAGGGTGTTTCCCGCGGAGTCTCGCAGCGGCAGGTAGAGCGTTGTCTGACCCGGCACGATTCCATGGCGTGACCTCCCCGCTCGGGAGGATTCGAGATCGGGGGCGCCTCCCGGCGGGAGAATCGATGAGAGCGAACCCAACTGCACGCTGTCACCGTCCATTCCCTTCCGCACCGAGGGGAGCCGGAGAAGCGGGGTTGACTCCAGAGGCGATTGGAGGAGGTATTCCGACGTGAGCGTCCATAGCTTTCGAACCGGTGTGGAGGCGACCAGGAGGACGGAGGCCCCCTTCGCCACGATCGATAGCGAGGTTCGGGTGGGGACGGGAACCCCCCCTTCAGAAAGCGCTGTTCGGCCTGCCCAGGAGTCTGGTGCGCCGTTCTGCCAGAGGGTCCATCCGTAACGTTGCTGGTCGGAGGGCATCCCGGAGAGAAACTCGGCCAAGCGCTCGAAACGCGCGGTTCGCTCCAGCGGGAACTCTTTCGAGAGCTCTGCGGCGGGCCTTGTGAGACCCTGGAGGAAGTGCTGAAACTCGCGCTCGATTCTGCCTGCCCGATCCGTAAGCCGCTGAGTCGAGCCCTGCATTTCCGACGAGAGAGAGCGCCGTGAGCTGAAGTGGAAGGCGAGAGCGATGCACAGGAGCGCGCTCGCCAGGCTCACTCCCGCGAGGAAAATCGTGCGGGTCCGGCCGCTGCGAACGAAATGCCACCCCAGCATGACAAGCGTCAGGGTCAGTCCCAGACACACCGCGAGTTGCCACATCGAAAGGAGGGAAAAACCCAGAGCCAGATCGATCTGGATGAGAATCAGTAGCGCGGCAAGGGTCAGGATCGGAGCGAAGAAGAGGCGCGCGGGCGGACTCCCCGGTTTCAGGGCCCCGTTACGGAACGTCTCGGACTTCCTTGAGGGTCCAGCCACCGTCTCTCCGGATCAGGGTGAAAGCGATCTCGACCGTTCGATCCTTGGACTTGCCTGTGCGGTAGGTCCATCGCGCCAGGGTCGCTATTCGGGAGGCGTCCGGGGGGAGGTCTGCCCCCTTCAAGAAATTGAAACGGACAGTGGTCCGGGAACGAAATAATTCCTGAATCAGGAGGCAAAGCTGGTCCCCGCTGTAGTAACCGTCCTCAAATCCCAGGCTGGGAGAGGACAGGTAGATTTTTTCACCCCGGCTGACCAGCTGTCGAAGTCCTTGGACGTTTTCCTCCTGAAACACCCTCTCCAAAGTCTCCAGCGGCTCCTTGATAGCCGACCCGCCGGCGGCCGCGGCGGTTGCCAGTAGGAAAAGGAGGAGGATGCGAGGAACGGACACGAGGATTGGCTTCACTTGATATCCAACTCCCTTCAGATATTGAAGTTATGCTAGACTCTCGACTCCTGCCCGTCAAGGAGCGCGTCCTCCATGCAGGCCCGTGGCAAATTGGGAAGCGCCCTCCTCGCCGCGTCCACAGCTCTCCTGGGATGCCAACGAGTTTCCCAGGAGGATCTGGCCGCCCGGCAGCGACTCCTCCAGCACGTCCGTCAACTTGCCCAGGAAATCGGTCCACGCCCGACCGGATCGCCCGCAGAGGCGCGGGCCCGCGAGTATATCCTCCGCAACCTGGAGGAGGCGGGGCTCGCCGCCAGCGAAGAGCCGGTGCACGAAACTCGCATTAGCGAAACAACCGATCTGGTGGCCGACTCCGCCAATGTGGTCGGCATTCTCCAGGGTGGGACCCCGGGGGCCATCCTGGTGGGGGCCCATCACGATAGCCGCAATGCGCACTGTCCCGGAGCCTCGGACGATGCGTCGGGTGTCGCGGTCCTGCTTGAGACGGCGCGTCGGATGGCTGGCAGACCGCACCGCCACTCCCTCGTTTTTGCGACCTTTACCGGCGAGGAAACCCTTGGACTGCCCGGCTCGCGGGAGTTCATTGCCAACTGGAAAGGACCGCCCCTGTCGGCTGCCATCACCATGGACTTCGTCGGCACAGGCAAGGTCTTCGTGGCCCCCTTCCCGACCGCCCCTGGGCTATGGGCGAGCCGACTCCTGGCAGGCGCCGAAGCCCGCGCCAAAACCGGCCGAGTCCTCTTCGATCCCTGGCTGGTGATCGTCCCAAGAGTTCTGCCCCTGCCGTACGGTGCCGACCACGCTTCCTTCCTGGAGGCAGGTATCCCGGCCCTCAACCTGAGCTGTCAGTTCCCCGCCTGGACGTATCACACGTCCCAGGACACTGCGTCCCGGGTCGATCCGGAGACCCTCTTCGCCAGCCTGGAGCTGGTCTCCAGCATGGTCGGCATCCTGGACGAGGGCTCCGGTTCCCCCCCTGAAGTAGAAGCAAGAGCAGAATACCTCCCGCTGCCGATGGGGGGCAGAGTATGGTTCGTACCGGGCCCGATGCTGCGGGGTGCGGGAGCTATCGTCATCTTCTTGGCCGGCTGGCAATTGTTCCGGCAGCGGCGGGAGCTCTGGCATGGTGGCTCATGGGGGGAAGCCATCTGGGTCCTGCTGATGTCCATTCCATTCACTGCCCTGGCTGTTTCGGGTGGATTCGCCATGGAGTGGATGCTGGGGTATCTCGCGGGGGTGCGGCACGCCTGGGCAGCCCACCCCACCTCCCATCTGGCCGGAGGGCTGGTGGCGATGTTGGCGACTTTCTGGGTTTCCACCGGAGCTTTTCGGTTCGTGCGACCGTCGATCCGATCGGGACCCTATCTGACGATGGCGGTATTGCTTCAGGTGGCCTTGGCAGGCGGCCTTGCTGCGCTGCGCCGCCACGATATCGCCTTCGGGTTCTGGCTCGGAGCCGCTGGGATGCTGGCGGCTTCCTTCTGTATTTCAGCGAGTCGCAGGCTTGCTTGGGGAATCCTGGGAGTGGTGTGGATCCTGCCGATTCTCTCCGCGACGGCCTACCGGATGTTTCTGGAGCTTTCCGGTGCCTCTCTACCGGCGTTCGCTCTCGAAGGGATCGTCCTGGTTGTAGCGCTACCCTGGTTTCTCTTCATCGAGCACCTGCTTTGCCTGCCCCAAGTCCTGCTGGATCGAAGACCTCCGCGATTCTGGTCGCTGGCGGTTGGCGGCTGCCTCCTGGCTGTGACTCTGGGGGCCGCCCTGCTGAACGCCTCCCGCGCATCGTACGACTCGAACCACCGGGCGGTCGTAGAGGTTGGCGAATCGGTGGATATGACGCAGCGGCGGGTTGAAGCCACCTTCTCCTCTCCGGAATCCTTGCGTGTGGTGCGCGCCTCAGGTTGGAATCCTGCGCCCCTTCCCGATGTGCTCTGGACACAACTTTCCATCGCTTGGGAGCGGATTCAGACACCAGACTTACAGGTTGAGTACGATGAGGAGCTGGGTGAAACGGTGCTGCGATTGCATGGAAGCGTGCCCGGCTTGCCGAGAATGGCCAGCCTGACGATCCGGGGGAGCCGTCCGTTCGAGGTGATGCGAGGAGGCGCCTGGGAGTCAACCCAGCGGTACCGAAGGGTGAATCTCCCCAGCTCGGGGGTGATTCATCAGGAGATTCGCCTTCGCCGTCCCGAGGGAGAGCACCTCGAGTATGAAGGCGAAGTTTCGACGGACGACGATCTGCTGGGGCTCAACCCGACCGCTTCCTTCCGGGAGTTCAAGTTTTCCTCGAAGGTGCGCCTCTCCGGACGGATCCCGTGACACCCATGGGGACCAGCGAGTGCCCCATGGGCACCTCTGTTATACTGGCGCCCCTCATGGAAAAAATCGGCAAGCTGAAGCCGGTAGGGGAAGGCTCATTGCCCCCTGGGAGCGCGGCGGACGGGAGAACTCCCACGGATCCGCTGGAGGATGGGGCGATTCGCGCCGATGGCCGGCTCGACACGGTTGGCCTGTTTTGCCCGATCCCGATCATCAAGACCGGTGCCAGAATGCGCGGCATGGATGAGGGACAAGTCCTGGAGGTCATCTCCGATGACCGAGTCATACTGGTCGACCTGCCCAACTGGTGCCGGGGAGCAGGCCACGAGTACCTTGGCTGCTTCGAAGCAGTCAGCGAAATTCATCTCTTCGTGAAGAAGCGCGTGCGGAAGCCATCGCCGCACCCGGGAAAGTGAGAGTAACGCGGTGACAGCTTTGACAGGAATCAAGGCCCTGGGCCTCATCTCCGGCGGACTGGATTCGACCCTTGCGGCCAGAGTCCTCATGGAGCAGGGAATCGAGGTTCACGGACTGAATTTCTCCACCGGCTTCTGCTCCAACGACCAGCGTCGTGCCCTGGGTCGTGCGGACGAGGAGCCCCACCGGCTGCGCAATGAGGCGTTGAGAGCGGGAGCGGACCTGGGCATCGAGGTGGAAATCGTACCGGTGGAAAAAGATTACTTCGGAATCGTCGTGAACCCGAAGTTCGGTCACGGCGCCCATATGAATCCCTGCATCGACTGCCGGATATTCATGCTCAGGAAGGCGAAGGGGCGAATGGAAGAGGTGGGGGCCCATTTCCTGTTCACCGGAGAAGTCCTTGGCCAGCGCCCCATGTCCCAGCATCTGGCGGCCCTGCAAACGATTGAGAAGGAAGCCGGGCTGGAAGGACTGCTACTGCGACCCCTTTCGGCCCATCACCTTCCCGAGACCCTCCCTGAGAGGCGGGGGTGGGTGGACCGAGCGCGCCTGCTGTCCATCGCCGGTCGCTCCCGGCGAGGCCAGCTGGCACTGGCTCAGACTTTTCAGATCGCGGAGTTTCCGCAGCCGTCCGGAGGGTGCTGCTCGCTTACCGACGATACGTTCTCACGTCGACTGCGGGATGTCCTGGACCACCAGGTTCCTTTCGAGCCCGGAACGCAGGATCCGGTGCTGCTGAAGGTGGGACGCCACTTCCGCGTCTCCCACCAGGTGAAGGTGGTGGTGGGCAGGGATGAAGCGGAGAACCAGTTTCTGGAAAGGCTTCGCGGGGGAAAATGGTGCTTCGAGGTTCCCGGCGCGGGGAGCCCCCTGGTTCTGGCTCAGGGTGACCCGGATGATGATCTGCGCAAGCTGATTGCAGCGATCACCGCACGCTATTCATCGCGGCGGGCGGAAGACTCGGTAGAGGTCCAGGCCACCAAGGACGACAGGATCGAAACGATCCGGGTCGCGCCCGCCGCGGACACCTATCTGGAACAATGCCGGATCTGAAATCGCATCGGCGAGACGTGGTACAATGCGCTCCGCCGCGGCGAGTTTTAGCGGATCTTCGATGCCGTGGGGCGTTAACTCAGCGGGAGAGTGCTATCCTCACACGGTAGAAGTCGCTGGTTCAAATCCAGCACGCCCCACCATTCCTTCCCTTTCCCACCCATGATCACGGATCGACACTGACGGATCCCATCGAGCTTCACGCACTATCCCGATCCGGTGGGAGCGCTCTCTCCCAGACCCAACGAGGCCGCGGAGCGCTGCAGGGCTTGCAGGACAAAGGCGATGTGCTCTCCCAGATCGACTTCCAGGGCACGCGCTCCGGAAAAAATGTGCTCCCGATCGACGCCCCGCGCAAAATGCTTGTCCTTGAGCTTCTTGAGGACCGACGCAACCTTGACTTCGGACAGGCACCGTCCCGGCTGAACCAGGGCGCAGGCAACCAGAAACCCGCACAGCTCGTCCACGGCGAAGAGCGCCTTCTCCATGGGGGTGATTCGCTCGACTCCCGTGTACGGCGCATGAGACAGGATCGCGCGGATCAGCGCTTCGGGATAGCCGGCAGCGCGCAGGACGTTGGATCCGAAGTAGGGGTGCTCCTGAGCGGAAGGATGCGCCTCATAATCGAAGTCGTGGAGCAGCCCGGCCAGGCCCCAGAGCTCAGGATCCTCCCCCAGCTTCAAGGCATAGGCCCGCATGGCAAGCTCCACCGCCTGAGCGTGCTTCAATAACCCGTCTCCTTGGGTGTGCTGCTTCAGCAGCCCCCAGGCTTCCTGGCGGCTGGGAAGGCTCATGGATCCTCCTTGACGGCGCCTGGCCGGCTTCCCTAGAATGGTGCGGCTTACGATTCAATCGTGGGCGGTTAGCTCAGCTGGGAGAGCGCTGCGTTCGCAACGCAGAGGTCGAGGGTTCGATCCCCTTACCGTCCACCAATTCTTTCCATCCCCCGCGATTCAACCCAAAAACGAAAGCGCCCTGCGGTGGCAGGGCGCTTCTGTGACTTTTCACACGGAAGGTCAAATCGCTATCTAGGGAATCGGCTCCGACCCGCTCGCCTTCTTTCCGTTGCTGCAAGCCTTTCCACAGACGCGCTTGGCGAGGCCCAGGTTGGAGCAGCATTCGTGACAGTCTTTGTTCTTGGGCATGCTCTGGCAATCCTCGATGGCCTCGAGTCCCGGGACTCCGGAGATCTGCGATCCGTTCCCGCCGCGAATGACCGTGGGTGAGGACGCAGATGCCCCTTCTGCCCGGGCGGCGAAGGTGTCACCGAAAGTGTTGACGAGCGCCTGGGCCCGATCTCGGCTCATGATCGCTTCCGAATGCTCCGCCTGGATGGTAATCCCGAATTGCTGGAAGATGCCCACGGCGTCCCCCGCCGAAAGCACCTCGCCGGGATCCGCGGTAATCTTGACGCCTGCCTTGGCGAGCTTCTCGAGGGCCGCCTGCGGGGAGGCCGGGGCCTGTCCGCTATCGGAGGACTGCATCCGAGCGGCGACCATCTCAGCGAATTCTCCCACGGTCAAACTGCCGGTGGCGGGGGCGGGGGAGGCTGCCAGCAGGAGGGCGGCCGTCAGACCCAGTCCCAGGCAGGTGATCAAAAAGCGCTTGCTTCGACTCATAAGGGCGTCTCCTCAGGGGACGAAATGACCGGAAATGCAGGAAAACCTCTCGCTTTTCGGTCGGCAATATACGGTGAAGGTCCAACAGCGTCAAGGATCAAACGCCTGAAAACCGGCGGGTTTACTAAAGAAAAAGGGCGCATCCAGTATTGAATGCGCCCTTTTGTACTCAGAGTTTTTCGGATCGAACTAAGGGGTCGGCTCGACACCGCTGGCCTTCGGCCCGTTACCGCAAGAAGGTCCACATACCTTGTGGGCGTACCCCAGAGCCAAGCAGCACTGATGGCAATCCTTGGTCTTGGGAAGAGCCTGACAGTCTTGGATCGTCGTCTCGATTGCAACCGTCGTCGCGGCGGGGCTGGAATTCTTTCCCGGGGAGGTCAGGCGGCTCGATGCATCCGACTTGGCGGCAAGCGTGTCACCGAACGTGCCGACCAGCGCCGACGCCTTGCTGCGATCCAGGTTGCTGCCCGGACGCATAGACTGGAGGGTGATGCCGAACTGCGAGAAAATCTCGCTGGCATCGCCTTCAGTCAGGGGCGAACTCAGGTCCGACTTCACCTTGACGCCGGACTTGCCGAGCAAATCGACGGCGGACGAAGGCGTGAGACCCTTGGCGGCCGCCTCGGGGTTCACCCGCGAGGCGATCATCACTGCAAAATCTCCGACGGAGATCGAGCTGCTGGAAGAGCTGGTTCCTGCGAAGAGAATTCCTGCGGATACAACAAGACAAGCCAGAGTTCCCAAGGCAAAATACTTACTACGCATCATAAGGAAGTCCCCCTCTAGAAGGCTCAGTTCTGCCTGCGGTGAACCGGATATTACGGCGATTTGCGTAATCGGTCAAGAGATAATTGATAATTCTGCCCGGAAACGCCGGGAGGATTGGGTCTCCCGGGCGATTGTCATAATACCATAACTGCCCAGACTGCCTGAAATTGCTTGACAATGTGGCCTTTCACGGTACCCTTCTGAGTCGAAACTCGACCATGGCCAGGTGTTGAGATTTTGACGAGAGGGGACCTCCACTACGTTTGCAGGCTCCCTCCCTCTTGAATTTGGCGATCCCGAATGCGGTTTCTCCTGTCTCGCCGGATTTTTGGGGCAGCGCTCACGGCGGTTTCTCTGACCGCGCTCCTGCCACAAAGTCCGGCGGTTTCGAACTTTACCTACTACGTCGACGCGGCATCCGCGGCGGTTTCCAATTGCCCCATCGGCACGTCCTGTCCGCTGGCATGCACGGCGCCTAGCTGCGGAACCCAGGGCACCCCCTGCAAGAGTATTCAAGAGGCCATCAACATCGCCAACTGCGCCATAGGAGCGAATGGAGCTCTGGAGGCGGATATTGTGGCGGCGGCAGGGACCTATCAGGAGAGGCTTTTCATCTTCCCGAACATTCATGTGATTGGCGCCGGCCGGGATGTGACCACCATCGACTCTCAGGGAGTCGCCTGTGGCTCCGGCGGTGCTCGCTGCTCCGTGGCATTCTTTTCGGAGGGCTCGGGGTTCGGTTTCGGACGGCCCAAGGTGAAATTCTCCATCCGTGGGTTCCGCCTGATCCATGGGACAGGCTCGAGCATTCTTCAGGGAACTTCGGTCCGGGCGGGCGGAGGCATCGTGGTCTTCGGCGAGGTTGGCGACCCCGGCTGGCCTCACATCACCGACTGTCGCATCGAAGACAACACGCTCGCCGGGGTCGCGGGGGACGAGGACTGGAACGGCGCGGGAATCTACATTTCTGCGGGTTCTCCGACCATTTCAGGGAACATCATCCAGCGCAACGTCACCATGCCTCCGGATCTGTCGGGTCAGTCGGAGGCCGAGGGCCAGGGAGGCGGCATCTACACTCCCAATGAAGACTGCCACCCGATCATCACCAAAAACATCATTCGCAACAACGTGGCCGTGGCGCAACTGGGGCAAGGGGGAGGAATCCGGCTCCTGCACAGCGCCGCGGGCACGGTCGTGTCGAACAACCTCATCGTCGGCAATGTATCCCTGGATACCGTGTCGGGCTACGGGGTGGGCGGCGGAGGGATCAGCGCGGTCGGTTATGCTTCCGCCTACAACAACCTGGTGGTGGGAAACATCGCCAGAGCCACGGCCGGGGGCTTGGAGCTTTTCGAGCTGAATGGAGCCATCACCAATAACACGATCGTGGGCAACGTGCTCACGCAGCACACGGTTCCCAAAGGAAGCACCCTTTCAGGCTACGGGGGTGGGATTTATCTGGGGAACTATCCCCTGAGCACGACTCCGACCATCGTGCGCAACAACCTGCTCAACGGGAACGATGCCACGGGTCTGGGAGCGGGGGGGGGCATGTACACTTCGAGCTCCCTTGCTGCCACCCTGCAAAACGATGATTTCTTTGCCGACCTGCCCAATGAAATACGCGGCGATCGAACCGACGCCACGGTGATCGGAAGCGATGGCAACATCTCGCTGAACCCCGGCTTTGCCAATGCCCCGTTGTTCTGGGACCACACCAATGCCGCAGGCACGGCCACCACCGCCATCGTATTCGACTCGACGCGCTACGCGATCGACGACTGGATCGAGTACAACGATGACGGAGTCGCCAGAAAAATAACCGCCATCAACAACACCAGCAAGACGCTGACCTTCACACCGGGACTCGCGGCCGGCACCACGGCCAGCCCCCGCATTCTGTCGAACTGGGGGGCAAACGCGCTTCCCGGAGGCCCCGATGTCATTGAGGACTTCCGGCTCACGGCCTCCTCGCCGTTGAGAGATGCCGGGACCAACACGGGCGCCCCGACGACGGATCTGGACGATCTGCCCAGGCCCACGGATGGTGATCTGAATGGCTCGGTCATTACCGACATCGGGGCTTATGAGTACCGCTTTGCCGATACGGATGGCGACGGGGTTCCGGACTCCATCGATTGCGCCGACCTGGTGAACAGCGTCTGGAGCAGTCTGGATCAAGCTCCATCCCCGCTCGCCATCTCGAACGCGCAGCTCCTGTCCTGGCCTCACCTATCACAGGCGAATGTCTACAATGTCTACTCCGGAACTCTGACGACACCCTTCAGCAACAACTCGACCTGTCTGATTTCCGAGGTGCCCGCCCTATCGGCCTCCGTCTCCGGAGCGCCTCCGCCCCTGAACACGGCATTCTATTACCTCGTGGGTGGGGTCAACTTCTGCGGCGGCGGCCCGATCCACACCGTTCCCACGGTGAATCCCCCCGGCACTCCCGCCGCGTGCGCTCCGCAACCCGGCGATGCGGACGGGGACAACGTCGAGAATCTGAATGACAACTGTCCGACCATAGTGAACCAGACCCAGGAGGACCCCGATCACGATACGCTGGGTAGCGTCTGCGACAATTGTCCGGCGCTCTATAACCCGGGGCAGCTGAACACGAACGGCAACTCCTTTGGGGACGAGTGCGAAGATATCGACAATGATACCTATCCCCTGGTGAACGATTGTAACGACAACAATCCCGATGTGAACCCCGGAGCCACCGAAGTTTGCAACAGTATCGACGACAACTGTGCCGCCGGCGTGGACGAGGGCTTCGACGTGGATGCCGACGGCTTCACCACCTGCGGCGGGGACTGCAACGACGGCAACAACGCCGTCCATCCCGGTGTTACGGAGACCTGCAACGGGATTGACGACAACTGCGTGAGCGGAGTGGATGAAGGCGACGCCGCCCTATGCCCCGACAGCGATTTGTGCACGCAGGATCTTTGCGGTGGTGCCTCAGGCTGCCAGCACCCCGCGGCGTCGGATGGCACCCCATGTAACGACGGGAATGCCTGCACGGCTCCCGACACCTGCCAAACGGGGATTTGTCAGCCGGGAGGGGTGAAGGATCAGGATGGCGACGCCCACCCCGATGCCGCCTGCGGCGGCAACGACTGCAACGACCTGGATAACCTGGTCTGGTCGGCTCCTGCGGAGGCGACCAACCTGATCCTGACGACTGTCTTTCCAGCCGATCTATCCTGGGATTCCCAGTCGGTCCTGTCCGGGCCAGCAACGGTGTACGATCTGGTTTCAGGATTGTTGGGTCCGGGCGCGGGTGTGAGCTTCCCAGCGGCAAGCTGCCTGCAGACCGCGGGTCCTCCCACCTACTCGGACGGCCGTCCCGATCCCGCAGTGAGTAGCGTGTACTGGTACCTGGCGCGTGCGACGAATTCGTGCGGCGTGGGAACCTATGGCACCGCCGCGCGCGACACTGACATCCCTGCCTGCCCCTGATCGAGGATTTTCGCGAAGTTCCGAAGACGGAACCCCCGAATCAGGAATCCCCAACCCGCCCCCAAATTCAGCACGGGTCGATCGTGTCCGCGCGGCTTGCGCGTCGAGGCTAAACGGGCTTGGAGCGGTGTGTCATCCGATCGTGGACAATCATCAAGGCGGTCGAGGCGAAGCCAATCGCCGCCAGGGTGATCCACATTCCGGCAGGGCGGTTCGTTCCCTGCAGGTAGCGCTGGAGGAGCCAGCCGGAAAGCGGCCCGGCCACCAGTGAGCCGATAGCGACCGGCAGGAATGCGAAGCCCATGAAGGTACCCACCTGCTCCCGTGGGGCGAGATCCGCGACATATTCGTAGAACCGCGGCGCCTGCATGGCCTCTCCCAGCGCAAAAAGGGCGATGGCGGCCACGAGCACCGGAATCGACGGGATCGCCGCAATCAACAGCCACGAAGCGCTCGCAATGGCGAAACCCACGGTCATGGCGACGATGGGCCGGGCCTTTTTCATCAGTGCGGCGACCGGGACGGTGAGGATGATAATCGACCAGGCGTCCACCGTCTCGATGAGCTCGAAGCGGGAGAAGTTGAGGACGTCGCGCACGTAGAAGGGGAGTGAATAGAAGATTTGCCAGAACATGACCCAGAAGCCGGAAAAGATCACCAGGAAGCTGATGAACCTGAAATTTCTGAAAACCATCATCATGTCCGCGAACACCCGCCCCAGGGTGCGGCTTGAGGCGGGACCGCCGGAGGCGAGTGGCTCCTCGAAAAAGAGCAGGGTGCCCAGGAGATTCAGAAAAGAAACCAGGGCCGACATGATCAGGACGTACTCAATGCCGAACCCCTCGCGCACCGTGAGAGCCAGGATCGGCCCGATGGCTCCGCCGAGATTCACCAGGGTGTAGTAGATGGAGTAGCCGAGACCCTTGGTCTCCTCCGTGGTGGTGCGGGCCACGGTACCGACGATGCACGGCTTGATCAGCGAACCCCCGATGGCGGTGAGCAGGAGCGCGCCGATGATGTACGGCACGCGCCCCATGGAGTCCACCAGCCCTTGGCCCCAGGAGATTCCGGCGAAGCCCACGGAGAAATAGCCGATGCTGAAAATGAGGAAGCAGGCCGAAAGACTTCTGCGAAATCCGTAGCGATCCACGAAGACGCCCGCCAGGATGGGAAGGAAGAAAACGGCGAACCCGTAAAGTCCCACCAGGGTGCTGCCCAGCGGCCCCAGTCCGACCTTTTCTACGAGGTAGACGGCGAGCACGGCCTTGGAGCCATAGAACGCCAATCGCTCGAACAGCTCCAGCGTGTTCGCGACCCAGAAGGTCCGCGTGAATCCGCGGCGGATGCGGTTGAAGCTGGCTGCGAAGTCCACACTCACTCCTTGTAAGAGAAGGCAGGAACGGCGGCCTGCTCAGGATCTGCGTGGTCGGGTGGGGTCCTGGCTCAGGCCGATCGGACCGGCCCCACCGCGGGCTTCTCGGAAGTCACCTCTTCCCCCAGCGATTCGACCTGCTCCAGGTTCCACTCCACCTTCTCCATTTTCCGCCGGGCGTCTTCCAGGTTACGGGCGGCGTTGAGCAGGTGCTTGCTCAGAACTTCAAACGACTCGCGGAAGGCGGCCAAGTCGCCACGCAGCGACGACAGTCCCGTCAGAATACGCCGCGCCCCCTCCTCGATTCGCAGTCCCCTCAAACCCAGATGCAGGGTGGTCAGGTAGAGGGAGAAGGAATTCGGGGAAACGGGGAAGACGCGCAGGGCGAGGATCTCGTCCCAGAGATCCTCGGCCCCCGCTCCACTTTCGCCACGCGCGAAGGCCTCGTAGTAGACGTTCTCCGCCGGGACGTACATCAAGGCCAGGTCCAGGGTCCCTTCGGAGGGCCGAATGTACTTGCTTGCGATGGAGCGGCCGTGGCGCCTGATGTCCTCCAGGAATGCCCGGCGGGCCCTCCGGCCCTCCTCCTCTCCCTGACTGGAAAGGATGCGCTGGAAGTTTTCCAACGGGAACTTGGCGTCGACCGGAACCAAGCCGCCGGGGAGCCGAATGACCGCATCGACTTTTTCGCCATTGTTGAAAGCATGCTGGATTTGGTAGTCCGCTGCGGGAAGGACGTTGCCCAGGAGATTCTCCAGAAGCTGCTCCCCCAGGCCACCGCGAACCTTGGGGGAGCGCAGGATGTCTTGAAGGCTGCGCAGGTCCTTGCCCATTTCGGATAGGTGGCGAATCTCTTCGTCCAGCCTCCCGAGCCGCTCATGCAGGATTCCCACCTTCTCCCCGACCTCCTTCGACTGGGAGGCGACCTGGCTGGTGAGGTGGACCTGGGAGGACTGCACGAGATCGGTGAGAGCCTTGGTGCCGCTCTGCAGCTGGGTTCCGGTTTCCTGGGTGATCTGATGGCGCGTGTCGTGCAGGACTCGAATCAGGTCGGTCACTTGCTGCTGAAGATGGGCCAGGGCCAGGGGAGTCGCCGCTTCGGCGCGGCCGGAGCGCCGCAGCATGAGAAAAATGAAGACGCCTCCCAGGAGCGTGCCCAGGGCGAGAAAAAGCGCGGCCCCCCATGATGGATTCAAACGCCTGCCCTCCTGGGGGCGGAGTCTAGGTGCGCGATGGGGGGGTGTCAAGAGACATGAAGCACGGCGAATTTCAGATAGCGGGTCTCGGGGACTCCGGGGTTGATCGGATGGTCCGGAGACTGCCCGTGCAGTCCCACCCAGCGCACGCTGCGCTCGGAATCCACGGTGGCTTCGCGCAGGATCGCCACGAAGTCCTCCGCGCTCAGGTGAAACGAGCAGGACGATGTCAGGAGGATTCCGCCGGAAGAGAGGAGTCGCAGGGCTCTCAGATTGATTTCCTTGTATCCCCGCCAGGCCTGGGCGACGCTGCGCGCGGATTTGGTGAAGGCGGGAGGATCCAGGACGACCAGATCGAACTTCTCTCCGCGGCGATCCAGGGCATGCAGCAGATCGAAGGCGTTCTCGAGTCGATACTCCGTCTGCTCCGCATAACCGTTGAGCTCCGCATGCGCCCGCGCCTGCACCACGCATGCTTCCGACAGATCCACCCCCAGAACGAACGAGGCGCCGCCTTTCAAGGCATACAGCCCGAATCCTCCCGTATTGCAGAACGCGTCCAGCACCCGTTTGCCCGAGGAAAACGGCAGGATTTCCCGGCGGTTGAGCCGCTGGTCCAGGTAGAGACCGGTTTTCTGCCCGTGAGCCAGGCGCACGCGGAATTCCAGTCCATCCAGGTTCACCCCAATCTCCTCCGGCACGCTCCCCATCAGGATCCCCTCCGCCGGCGGCAGCCCTTCATGGGCGCGGCTGGAAAGATCGCTCCGTTCATAGATTCCGAGCGGCTGGAGCCGGTCCTGTAGCACGGAGAGGATGAGCGGGCGCAGCTGGTCCATTCCGAGTGTTCCGATTTGAACGCACAGATGGTTTCCGTAGCGGTCCACCACCAGCCCGGGGAGCCCATCTCCTTCGCTGTAAATCAGTCGAAGCGTCGTCTCGCCGGGGAACAGGCGAGCGCGGTAGGCCAGCGCGTCGTCCAGTCGACGCTCAAAGAATCCCCGGTCGATGGGCTCGTCGGCCTGCCGCGTGAGCAGTCGCACCGTGATGGTGGAGGCGGGGTTGTAGGTGCCCCGACCCAGGAGCCGCCGTCGAAAGTCCCGCACTTCCACGATAGCGCCGGCGGCGGCTCCTTCATCCACCGAGGCGATGTCTGAGGCATAGATCCACAGGTGACCCGCCTTGATCCTCCGATCTCTTCCTTTCCCGAGCACCACGGCAGCCATGGACCCTCTCGCGCAAGTCGAACCAGGAGTTTGTTGACCGATGGAAAACGGGAGGCTATCATCCAGCCCGTTCCCATGCCAAATCTGTCGCGCCGCTACCACGGAGGATTCATGTTCAACTTCAAGCTTGCTACCGTGTGGAGTTTTCTCGGCACCGCCTTCCTGGCGCTCCTGATGACCTCGGCGGCCTGGGGCGCTGCCTCCACTCAGCCCGCGAGTCATCCCGGGAAAATGGTGGTGCTGAAGGGGAGCCGGGAGCCCTACAAGGGGTATCTGGTCGAGCCCAAGGGGAAGGGTCCCTTCCCGGCGGTGATCGTCATCATGGAATGGTGGGGCCTCAACGATCAGATCAAGGGGGTGGCGGATCGTCTCGCCAAGTCAGGCTATGTGGCCCTGGTTCCTGACCTGTACTATGGCCAGACCACGACGGATCCCGAGAAGGCCCATGAGCTCATGCGCGGGTTGGATCAGAAGGAGGCGATCGCCGATTTGGGCTCCGCCATGGATTACCTTCGCTCACTTCCCGAAGTCGGGAAGTCCCACATCGGGTCGCTGGGCTTTTGCATGGGGGGGGCCCTCTCCCTGCAATTGGCGCTGAGCCGGCCGGATCTGTCCGGAGCTGTCATGTTCTACGGGCAGCCCGACACCGATCCGATGGCATTGGACAAGGCGGCCTGCCCGGTTCTGGGGTTGTTCGGCGCCGAGGACAAGGGAATTCCTGTTGCCAAAGTCCAGGAGATGGCCAAGGAGCTGAACGAAGTGGGGGAGGGGGCGGACATCAAGATCTACCCGGGGGCAGGTCATGCTTTCTTCAACGAGACCCGGCCATCCTACAATGCGGAGGCTGCCGCCGACGCCTGGTCGCGCACTCTGACATTTCTTAACGCCCGGCTGAAAGAGTGACGTGACGGCGCTCTCGGAGATCCGGCAGGAGTTCGACCTTCATCCGGAAGCCGTTTACCTCAATGCAGCCAGCGAAGGCCCTATGCCTCGCCGCGCCCAGGCGGCGCTCCTGCGGGTGCTGGATCGGAAGACTCACCCGTTTCGCCTGGGAGGAGAGGAGTATTTTCAGATCCCCCAGCGCTCGCGCGAGCTGTGCGCCAGGCTCGCGGGGTGCCTTCCGGAAGAAGTTGTGCTCACCAGCAGCACGGGGGCGGGGATCAACCTGGCTGCAGCGGGGCTTCCGCTCCAGACCGACGATGAAGTGCTGCTGCTCAAGGGAGATTTTCCGGCGCTCCTCAATCCCTTTCTCCATGCCCGGCGCAGGGGCATCGTGCCGGTGGAAGTGATCCCGGCGGGAAAGTTTCCTTCCCCCGCCGACTTCCAGCGTGCCATGACTTCCAAGACCCGTGTTCTGGCAATCAGTCATGTCATGCAGTCCAACGGCTTTCGCCACGACCTGACCGCCCTGAGCGGGCTTTGTCGGGAGCGCGGAATCTGGTTGGTGGTGGACGCCGCCCAGTCGGCGGGCATCCTGCCGCTTCGTATGATGACGGACGGAGTCGACCTGCTGGCGGTCCCGGGGCATAAGTGGCTGCTTGGATTTCCGGGGACCGGGTTCGCGGCCATCCGGCGGGATTTGATGGAGCGTATGGTCCCTCCCGCTGTGGGCTGGATGGGGTGCCTGAGCAACGCCGCACAATTCATCTCACTGCCGGCTTTCGATCTGTCCCGCTTCACCGGCGGCAAGAAATTCGAAGTGGGAACCACTCCCTACCCCCAGCTGGCCGCCTGGAACGCGGGATTGGAGCTGATTCTGGAGACCACGGTGGAAGCCATCGAGGCGCACGTGAAGAGTCTGCTGGAGCCGCTGTGGGATTACCTGCAACGCTCCCCCTACAAGATTGTCTCTGCGCCCGATCCTGCCCACCGATCGGGC
>Ga0137425_1000044_pt1 | contig 42129 bp, 38 predicted proteins | sample EasRivERMZT640_2_FD_102318 | JGI IMG/M metagenome (GOLD analysis project Ga0137425, IMG submission 102318) | Soil microbial communities from meander-bound floodplain in the East River, Colorado, USA - East River MetaG ERMZT640_2 | ecosystem: Environmental > Terrestrial > Soil > Floodplain ...
AGATCCCAATCCCAGAGCCCGTCATTGGCTCCTTGCGCCGCGAGTGCATAGCGTTCCTGGCTGTGCCGGAGGGCTTCGGTCCGAGTCGCCACAAGGTCTTCGAGGTGGCTCGAGTGATAGATGAGTTTGTCCTGGAGTCTGCCGGCCAAGCCGCCCACGAACGCCAGGAGCAGGGCGAACCCGTCCGTAAAGAAATGAACCGGCGTGACCTCGTGGAGTCCCTGGATCATGGCGAGACTCATGGATTCAGGGAAGGTCTTGTAGAGCGCGTAATAGTCGACCAGGTATCCCACGAAGGTGAGAACCAGGCCAAATGCGAAGCCCAGTGCGGAATACTGGACCGTCTTCGAACGCAGCATGGGGCCGACGGCATCCAGAACTGGATGAATATCCCCCGGCTTCCCCGATTGTTCGGAGCCGGGAAGGCGGCGATGCGAGGGTCCCGTGCTAAGCCGCATTCCCATGGACCTTTCTCTCGGGGAGTCTCGTCTCTAGCACAGAGTCGACGGGTTGGGCGGGCATGCGCTCAGAGGACAACCGTCTGCCTCGAGCCACAGCCAGCCATAGGGAGAATCCGGCGATGAGGGCCAGTGCGCCGGTGAGCAGGCCGTAGGACCATTTCGTTGCCGAGGAGGTCCCGAGCATCTGATCCTCGACCGGACAGTTCTCAACCACCAGTGCAAGGGCTTGAATCCGCCGGCTCTGGTCCGCTCCCAGCCTGGCGCGGGTGAGGATTCCGTTGTACCGCCGATAGCGGTCTAGAGCCGACAATCGCGCATCGCGTTCCAGGGAAGTCTGGGCAGAGAGCAGGCGCATCCTTTCCATCTCGCGGTCCAGGTGCTGCCCGAAGACCTCTGACACGTCGGCCGGCCGGATGTTTCTCTGGGGCGCCTGAGGGACGCCTTCGGTGACCAGAGCGACCAGGGCGCCGAGATAGACCCTGTCGTCTGAGCGCGACGCTTTCACTCGTTGCTGGAGCTGGTCGCGCTCGATCATGATCCGCAAGAGGTCTTGCTTGAGCTGGCGGAATCGAACCTGCACCGGATCGCCATTCGGGTCCTCCGCCGGTGGGTCCGCAATGCTGCCCGCACTGGCATCGGCGATACTTTTCAACACATCCGTTTCCAGGAGCTGCTCGGTCCGAGCGTAGCTCGCCGTTCGGGTCAGCGCCGCCTGTTCCTCGGGATTCGAAAGTCCTGCGCTGATAATCTGGTCACGCTCACTGCGCAATCGTTGGACGACGGAGGCAGCCCAATCGGTATAGCGGTGCACAGCCGAATCGTCGCCGCTGATCTCGGGGGGCTGCAAGTCCTTGAGCGCGCGATCGCTGAACTCATCCAGCTGGCGCGAGACAGACTTCATGCGCCGCAGCCGGCCCAGCAGAGGAGGGAGAAGCTCGTTCGCGAAAACGCCGTCCGGATCCCACTGCGAGCCACGGGAGACCATATTTCGAAGCCGGGTGAGCAAGACCTCGGCGGACTGCAGATCGCCGTTTCTCAGTTGACTGCGTGCGGCCTCATACAATTCGTGGGGATCCGCCTCCAAGGTTGACGCGCGCAAACAGGTGAGCGCCAGGAGGAAGACTGCCAGACAGGCCGGGACCTTACGGACAAACACTTGAAACCTCACCCCGGGAGTCGATGAACAGGGGAGTGGCATTCTTGCGATCGAGGCGCAGGCACGAAGACCGCGACGAGCCGTATCGGGAGAGCCGGGAGCCCTTGAGCACCGATTCAGCCGTATCGAGATCGATGGGGATGCGGCGGTAGGATGCGGTGGAAGTGCCCGGCCGGGGAGTAATCTCCCAGAGCGAGTGAAAGCCGTCTGCAACGATGTAAAAACGCCCGTAGTACATCATGACTTGAACGGTGGTGACCGTTTTTGGAGAAACCTGGAAGCCTTCCGCCTCGAGAATCGGAGTGAGATTCATGCGGCCGGTCAGGGGTGGCTGCTCTGCGAGGCTTACCGAACCGTTCGCACCGACTTTGAGCGGAATGCGAAGGGTATGCTGTTCGAGTGTGAGTGTCGGTTGGCGTTCGATCGTGGCACAGGCCGAGGCGACCGCTGCCGCCAGGAGGAGGCAGACAAGTCGCAGTTCGCGGCTCCCGGATTTCACGCTGAGCCCCCCGTAATCATTTCATGAACAGAACTCTCAGGGAGATAGCACGCCCCCCTATCAGCGTCGAGCCGAGGGTCTCCGACCGGTCCCTCGCCATTTCAAGGACAATTTCAAATATAGGTTTAAGTAAGCCTCAATCAAGAGGAAGCCTGTCGGTACAGAATCGTAACGGCACTCCAGGGATACCGGGCTTCTGCTGTCCCGAAGCCCCGTACAAGGTGGGGTGTTTAGAGGGAATCTGCGGGTTTCTTGGCGTCAATCACACTTCCGATACACCGCACGGCAAACGCAACAGGATTATAATGCGCGCAAGATGCCTCTCACACCCGGTGCCCGGCTGGGTCCCTACGAGATCATCGCGCTTATCGGCGCAGGCGGAATGGGCGAGGTGTATCGCGCCAGCGATCCGCGCCTGGGCCGAGAAGTCGCCATCAAGGTGCTTCCGAAGGATTTCTCCGCGGATCCGGAGCGGCTGCGCCGCTTTGAGCAGGAAGCCCGGGCGGCCTCGGCTTTGAATCACCCCAACATCCTCACGATCTTCGATGTCGGGACGCACGGCGATGTGCCGTACGTGGTCTCGGAGCTGCTTGACGGGGAGACGCTGCGGCAGCGGCTTGCCGGCGCGCCACTCCCGCCGCGCAAAGCCATGGACTACGCGAGCCAGATCGCCGAAGGGCTTGCGGCCGCGCAGGAGAAGGGAATTGTTCATCGCGACCTGAAGCCCGAAAACCTCTTCGTGATGGGGGACGGCCGGGTCAAAATCCTGGATTTCGGCCTGGCCAAGGTGACGCGACCAGAAGTTCCCATTGCCCTGCTGACGCAGGCCCCGACCAGCATTGCGGAAACAGAGCCGGGCCTGGTGATGGGGACGGTAGGCTACATGTCGCCGGAGCAGGTGCGCGGCTTGCCGGCGGATCCCCGCTCGGACATCTTCGCGTTTGGGGCAATCCTTTACGAAATGCTGACGGGACAGCGGGCGTTTCGCGGCAGCTCTCCCGCCGACACCATGAGCGCAATTCTCAAGGAGGAACCGGAGCTCGCCGCGAGCCTCCCGGGCGCCACGCCAACGTTGGCGCGCATCGTCCGCCGCTGTCTGGAGAAGAGCCCGCAAGAGCGTTTTCAGTCTGCACGGGACCTGGCGTTCTCTCTGCGAGAAAGCTCGAGTGCCTCCGCCAGCCCGCCATCGGTTCTCTCGCCGGGGTCGCGATCCCGCGCGTTCCTCTGGCTCGCGCCCCTGGGCCTCGTAGCCTTGCTGGCTGCGCTGATCGCTGCCGATGCGGGCGGCCTTCGCGAGCGGCTCTTTGGGTCCAGCGCTTCCACTCCGATCCAATCGCTTGCCGTGTTGCCCCTGGAGAACCTGTCGCACGACCCGGAGCAGGAGTACTTCGCCGATGGGATGACCGAGGTGCTCATCGCCGATATCTCCCAGATCAGCGCGCTCCGGGTGATCTCTCGCACTTCGGTGATGGGTTACAAAGGGGCGAAGAAGCCGCTGCCCGAGGTGGCGCGGGCGCTGAATGTGGACGCGTTGGTCGAAGGGTCGATTCTCCGCTCGGGAGACCGCGTGCGGATCACGGTGCAGCTGATTGAGGCGAAGAGCGATCGGCATCTCTGGGCGAAAAGCTACGAGCGCGACTTGAAGGACGTTCTGGTGCTGCAGAACGAAGTCGCGCGCGCCATTGCCGGAGAGATCCGGGTTGCGCTCACACCTCAAGAGCGGTCTCGCCTGAGGACCCAGCGCGCGATCGACCCTGAGGCCCTCAACGCGTATCTCATCGGCCGCCGTTACCTCGACGAGGGGAGCCCGGAGGGACTCCAGAAGGCGATCAAGTATTTTCACGACGCGCTCGACAAGGAGCCCCGCTACGCGCTGGCCTACACCGGCATCGCGGACTATTACAGCATTCTTCCTTTCTACAGTAGGCTCGCTCCCAAAGACGCGTTCCCCCAGGCGAAGGCCGCCGTAACCAAGGCCTTGGAGATTGATGAGGGGCTGGCCGAGGCGCATGCCTCTCTAGCCTACGTTCTGGCCTATTACGATTGGGACTGGAAAGGAGCGGAGCGGGAGTTCAAGCGAGCGCTCGAGCTGAACCCCAGTTATGCCTCGGCGCATCACTCCTACAGCCGATACCTCGCGGCGAGGGGTCGTCTGGAGGAAGCAACCACCGAGATCGAGCGCGCCCAGGAGCTGGATCCGCTCGAAATCCTGCTCAAGGCAAACAAGGCGATGCTGGCCTACTTCGGAGGCCGGTACGACCAGGCCATCAGCGAGCTGCAGGTCACGCTCGAGCTGAATCCGGATTTTCCCGTGGCGATCTGGGGGCTCGGATTGTCCTATGAGCAAAAGGGAATGTTCGAGAAGGCCCTCGCCTCCATGCAGAAGGCGACGGGCCTTTCCCCCAGCCTGAATTTCAAGGCATCGCTAGGCCATACCTATGCAGCTGCGGGGAAACGGCGTGAAGTCCAGTCGGTTATCGATGCGCTGGCGGAGCAGTCGAAGCAAAGGTATGTCCCCGCCTATTACTTTGCGTTAATCTACGTCGGACTGGGGGACAAGGATCGGGCCTTTCACTGGCTGGAAAAGGCATTTGAGGAGCGCTCGACCCTGCTGGCCTACCTGCGGCTGGATCCGAGGCTCGCCGGCTTGCGCTCGGACCCGCGGTTCGCGGATTTGATTCGACGAATCGGCCTGTCGGGGTGAAGCAAGTCAGCCGCGGTGGCCTGCCCAGTCTGCAGGGGAAATCAAATCCTATGGGAGTAGCGGAGGGTGTCGATCACGTCCTCGATGAGGGCGCTGGCGCCGTTACGCAAGTCGCTCAGCTTGTACGCACCGGTACGGCCGCTCCAGAGACGTGCCGGCGTCCCGGTTGTCCACAGGGTCACCTCCACGCCATACAGCTTCGATTTGGTCGGCTTGACCGGCAGGGACCTTTGAATCAGATCCCGCAGCGTGCCCGCGCCTTCGGCCTCGCGCATCCATGCCGCGTCCCAGGCTGCTTCGTCGCTTTTCTCGAGAGGAACGGCCCGGAAGCTGAGTGCTGAATCGATCTCCTGGGCCTCGATCTTCTGGAGAATCTCCTCCCGGCTTCCCGGTGCCTTCAGGTCCGGCACCAGCGAGTAACTCGTCACGGCGAGGATGTCCTTGCCGCGCAGGTGGGTGACCACGTTGTCTTCAAAACGGTGCCGGAGCGCGCGATCGTCGGTGATCCCGATGGCCAATATCTTCTGGACTTTCTGCCCGGTGTCCGCCGGCGAGCTCCACTGCGCGACCAGCTGCGGCGGCGGAGCCGCTCCCAGCAGCGCCGCGGCCATCAAAGCCAGAACGATCTTCGCAGCATGACGGCGTCTCATGGTCTTCTCCCTCATTCAAGCGGTTGATCTTGACCCGCATCATACTCTCTCCATAGCGCGCTTTTCACCACCCGAGCCCGCCCCTTCACCTCGTGAAGCAAAGTAACCGATCCCCCCGATCCGAGGCCTCCCCCTGCTCGAAGGATAGTTAAAGCTCGAGGCCTGAGAGGGGTTATCGTGTACACTACCAACCTTCCATACCCGGTCAGCTTTGGCGGAGACGAATCGTGACAGCCGTGCTCATCGGCGGAACCATGTTCGTGCTTGTTTTCGGCGGCGCGCTCGGCGGCATGTATCTAGGCAAGGCGCTGCCCGAGCGTTATTTGGCGGAATCACGGGATCTGGTAAAAGTAGGCGTAGGGCTGATTGCGACGATGAGCGCGTTGGTCCTCGGTCTTCTGATCTCCTCGGCAAAAACCTCTTACGACAATCAGAGAAACGAAATCTTGCAGCTTTCTGCGAAAGTCGTCTTACTCGACCGCGTATTGGATCATTATGGACCCGAAGCCAAAGCGGCTCGCGACGTGCTGAAGTGGAACGTTGCGAATATGATCGATCGAATGTGGTCGAGAAACCACTCCCCACGAACGCAGGAATCGATGGTGGGCGAAATTCTTCTTGACAAGGTTCAGGGACTCTCACCGACGAACGACGCTCAACGAGCGCTCCAGTCGCGGGCACTTAACATGACGATCGATCTTGGCCAGACACGCTGGTTACTCGTCGCGCAAAGTCACCTATCGATGCCCGAGTCCTTCCTGGTGGCGATTGCTTTCTGGTTCTGCATCATCTTTGCCAGTTTTGGCCTCTCCGCGCCACGTAACCCAATGGTCATGATTACCCTGTTGATCTGTGCGATATCGGTTTCCCTGGCGGTCTTCATGATCCTGGAGTTGGACCAGCCTTTCCAGGGGATAGTTCAGATCTCCAGCGAACCATTGCGCAACGCACTGGCGCATCTTGGCCAATAAGGCGTCCACCGCCCTTATCTCACTTTCCGCCCGGCCATGTGACGGAGGTACTCGAGCAGTAGCTTCAGATCCGCGTCGGAGAGCTGCTCGATCGGAAATGCCGGCATCTTCGCCTGCGGCCAGGAGCGCACGCTCTGCGGGTCCCGCACCAGCGCGGCGAGCCCTGCCGGCTTCCAAGTCTCAGTGACATTCATCGGCACGTTGAGATCGGGACCCAGCTCCGACTCACCCTGCCTGTTCATGGTGTGACAGGCAAAGCAGTTTTGCACGAAGAGCTGGAACCCTCGCTGCACGGAAACCGGTGCCTTGGCGTCGGGCAGGATGGCGGGGTAGCTCGACCCAAGAGTTCCCTTCACTTCAAAAGAAGCGAGCTGGAATGGCCATTCCTCCCGTTGAATCCCCGATTTCTCCGGATTCACCCATACAAGGTAGAAGGGACCGGGCGATATGCCTTTGGTGTTCCTCGGCCAGGGTTCCTCAGGCGACTCCACCGCGAGATAAGCGATGGAGGCAGACCCGGACGCATTCAGCAAGCGGCCCTTGGCGATGGGTGCGGAAAACCCATCGAGGCAGTCAAACTGCAGAAGCGCGTCGTCCGACACCGGCACACCCTTCCAAAGGGCGTGAAAGAGCACCGCCTGATAAGTCCGCGGCTTGTCATCGTAAGCGGGATCCTGGGCGATTTGAATGCGGATCCGATCCGGGCGGCCGAGAAGCTCAGAGCGGGTGTAGCTTCGGCTCCCGGTTGCCCATCGCAACGTCAGGGCGGGTTCGCCTTCGGTGGCCTGAGCCCCAAGCCCCAGGATCAGCGCGCCTGCGGTCACGAGCAGACGAGTCATCCCCAACCGCAAGGTCCTCATGAAACTCCTCTTGGTCCGCAAATCCAGATGTGGCCGTCAGAGCTTTTCCGGCGACTTCGGCCGTGGGAGGTCATTTCATCCAACACCTCGGTCGTTGGTGCCGGGTCCTGACAATCCGAGGAGATTGTACGATGAAGGGGTGTCGCGGATGCGAACTTCATCCCGCGCGGCCTGCGCTCGTCCCTTGCATTTCGTGCAATGGGGGTCGAAAATGCACGAAGCTGACTCCCCAGGAAGGGCGAGGTTGACCCCATTCCCAACATAAGAACAAAGCATTGCGGTGCTGGCCTCTTCGTTCCGATACTATTGCTCGGTCTGACGATTCCGTCTCTGCCCCGCGGCGAACCAGAGCCTGAGGAACCGGCCGCCGCGCCCGGCATCCAGCGCGAGCGGGTCCATCTCATTCTCATCGATGTGGTCGTGACCGATCGTAAGGGAAATCGCGTTGAAGACCTGCGCCCCGAGGAGTTCCGGCTCCGGGTGGATGGCAAGCCTTACCCCATCGAGTCGGTGGAGCTGCTGCGCGTGAGCGCTGAGCCTGCGGCAGCAGTCTCACCGAAAGGGGAAGGCGAAAAGGGCCCGCCGGAGGCGGGCCGCGACTTTGAGGTTCGGAAGAACCGGCGCTTCGTCCTCTTTTTCGACGGATTGAACAGCGAGCGGGGCCTGGGGCCCAGAGCCATCCAGGCCGCCCGCGGTTTTCTAGAGAAGGGGCTGCCTCGGGGAGACGAAGTAATGGTGGCCGGGCAGGCGAGGGGATTGAAGATCTACCAGGAGTTCACCGCCGATCCGACGAAAATGCTCGCCGCCATCCAGGCCGTCGAATCAGATCCGCAGATCAGAAATGCGGGCGAAAACCGGGTCCGTCAGAATCTCCAGGGGCTCAAAGAGGCCGAAGAAAACTGCAGCTTCTGCACCTACCCGATGCTCCAGAATGCGGTGCAGCGGGCTGCGGCACTGTACGCCCGGGATGACCGGATGCGGATTCTCCGTTCCCTCGAATCGCTGCGTGCCATCGTCGCCTACCTCCATTCGGGAACGGGGCGTTCCGAGCTGTTCTACTTCACCGACGGTTTTGCCAACGATCCGGGCGCTTTCTACGGCGCTCCCGACGAGCCGGATGTGAAGGATGAAATCATGCGTTTGGCCCGGGAGGCGAGCGCCGCCCAGGTGATCATCAATCCGATCAACACCCAGGGCATGCCTCCCGGCGGGACCCTGGTGCGGCTGTGGACGGCTCCGGACGTCGACTGGAATTCCCTCATCGAAGGCCGGGCTTCGGACACTCTCGCGGCGTTTGCCATCGGGACGGGAGGCCAGGCGGTACGATTGAAAAACAGCTTCGAGACGGACATGGTGCGGATTGAAGCGCAGACGCGCTCTTCCTACCTGGTCGCCTACGTCCCGCAAGGGAACCCCGACGGCCGGTACCATTCCACCCAGGTCGAGGTGCTCCGCAAGGGCGTCAAGGTAAGGGCCAAGGAGGGGTTCCTGTGGCTGACCGACGAGGAGAACCAGGAAAGAACCGTGCTGGCTGCACATCTGTCACCAGAGTTGTTCCATGATTTTCCGCTGGCCTTGGAAGCACGTTCCTACCTTGGGGAGGGTGGGAAGGCGTATCTAGAAATCGCCATCGCGGTGCCCGACACCTCGCTGCTTTTTCTCCCGAAACAGGGACGCTACACGGCCCATCTGGAGGCGGGCGTCACCCTGCGCCAAGGACGCAGCCGGGTCGTGGACCAGTTCAGCCGAAAGGTCGAAGCAACGATGACCGAGAAGGTTTTCTCCGAGCGCGGCTACCTGACCCTGATTTCCCGGAGGGAGGTGCCTCCCGGCGAGTTCGAGGCGGTCACGGTCATCCGGGATCTCGGGACGGGGAACATCGGCGCCCTGCGGAGCTCCATCAAGGTTCCTGCTTTTTCATCCGATCGGATCGCCGTCAGCTCGCTGGTCCTGGAGAGCCCGCAATTCAAGGCGAGGCGGGTGGACGTCGATCCGGCAACGGAATCCGATCCGAGCCTGGTCGTCCCGGTGCCCTTGAGAATCTTCGCGCAGAGCGCGCAGGTGTCGGGGTCCTGCGTCGTTTATCATCCGCAGCGCGAGCCGAGCACCGGAGAAGCCAGGGTTCGGGTGAAGGGATCGATTCGACGGGGTGACGAGACGGTACCCATCGCGGACACGGTGCACACGTTCCAGCGCGACACCCGGACCGATGTCGTCCCGCTGGAGTTTCCCCTCCCCCTGTCCAGCCTGAGCCCCGGTGTCTACTCGCTGGAGATTTCGACTCTGGACGAGGTAGGCAATCGCGGCGTGACTCAGAGAGTGGACTTCCTGGTGCGCTGAATTCGCTCGGGGTTTCGGCACCTCGGGGGGGAAAGCTGCTAGGATAGTTGGCACGCGAACCCCCTGAAGGAATAACGTTTGCCTAAAAACCGGGTGATTGTCCCGCTTCTGGTCTGCCTGTGCGCGGCTACTCCCGCCGTCGCGCAGAGCGACCTCCTGCTCGGAATTACCTGGCCGGACAGCCTGCTGGTCACGTTTGACCCCGCTCAGGGAGAGATCGTCGAGACCCACCTGCAGCTGAATCCCCGTGAGCGCTTCCGGGGACTGGCCTATGACCGGCTGCACCACCGGCTCTACGCGCTGGCCCAGGTGTCGAACAATCTCTACCTCATCGACCCATCCCGACCCGGAGTGCAACACCTCGGGAATCTGCGCCTCGATCGCGTCCCCGGCGAGAACCTGGACGCAGGAGGTCTGACCTACGATGCGGTATCGGATCGCTTGTTGGTTACGCTGGAGCACTGGGCCGGAGAGGGTGGCACCGGGGCGTGGAGCGAGCTGGCCGAGGTGGATGTCTCCAGTTCGTCCGTGCACCGGATCGGCGTGGTGGACGGCACCTTCTTGACGAGCGTGGCGTTCGACGAGGGATCGGGGCAATTGATCGGGCTGGCACTGGACGGGGTCGGAACGTGGGATGATCCACAACTCACCCGAGTGGTGCAGATTGATCCGGAGACCGCCGAGACAGTCTCCCTCCTGGAGACTCCCTTTCACACCGTGATGGGGGTGGCCCTGGCCGGAGGCTCCCGGTTCCACTCCTGGGTCAATGGACCGGAGCACTTCTTCGCCTTGATCGATCTGGGAGCAGGAACGTTTTCCACGCAGGGATCCTCGGACCGGGCTTCCGTGTTCTCGGCAATGGTGACGAGGGATTTCCCGATCCGCTCCCAGATCCTCCCCCTGCCCCCGGTCCCGGTGGCGTTCCGGATCGAGGGAGTGGTGGAAGCGGTGGAGGATCCCGGGAATATGCTGCGGCGCCGGGTCCGTCCCGGTGGACGATTCGCCGGTTACCTGGCCTACGATGCGAGCGCTCCCCATCAGCTCCGCGACCCGAATGCGGGAAAGGTGCATGGACTGAGCGTGAGCTTCGGCACGGTGGCCTGGTCCGCGCAGGGGCTGCAGGTCACGGTAAGCAACGACCTCTACCTGGGCCCGGAGCAGGGAAGGGTGGACCGGTTCGAGATTTCGGGTCGCGGGGGCGGAGCGGATTTGTTGTGGGTTCTGGCCGATTCGAGCGCCGCTGCGCTGGATGACAATTCCATGCTGCCGGAGTCGTTCGACCTCGGAGACTGGGGGGAGAATTCCTTCACCATCAGCGCGCGGGGAAGGTCGAAGCATTCCCAGCCTTTCGAGATCCGGGGGCGGATCGACCAAATCACCCCATCGCCAGTGCGGGGTGGGGTCCGATGGAAGAGCCCACCGCACCGATAGACCGCCCCGTACCATTGCCACGGGCATTCCTTCCTGTCCTTGATTTCCCGCCAGCGCGCGGTAATCTGACGTTCCGACTCCTTCCCTGTGCAGATTCGAGACATCTTGGGCCGATCGAGGCTTTCGCCTGGACTGTGCCTCGAAAAGGAATAACTTTTCGAGAGTACGGAGACGGTGGCCAGGATCGCTTTCTCATGAGGTTCAAGATGTTCCGCATATCAGTCCGCATGGCCCTCGCTACTCTCTTCCTGACGGCCTTCAGTGTTCCGATCTCCCTCGGCGAGCCCGTCGTAGCGCAACAGGCCTCGGTCGAGAAGACCAGTTACGAATCGCCGATGACCCTGGAGACGGTCTTCGCGGCGGCGGATCCCTCCCTGTGGGATCCTTCCCAGGGGCACCAGCCCGGCGCCTGGTTCTCCGTTGAGGATTACAAGGATCTCGGCCGCTACAGCTGCGACGGAGTCTTCCTGCGCCACAAGTACAATCGGCGCCAGGAAACCTGGCAGCCGGGCCTCGCCATGTCAGTCACCCAGACCCCGTATGGAAAGCTCAAGGTCAGCGTGCGAGCGGTGGTCGACAATCCGGACGACAACCGCGATCGGCTGGTCGAGGCGCGCTTCGATGTGATCCAGAACGGCCAGGTCCTCGCATCCCGAACGGTCAAGAAATCCATCGAAGAGGGTGAAGAGAAAACCCTCACCGCGCCGTTCGACCTGGCTGCGTCGGATCTGACTCGGGACGTGACGAAGCTCCGAGTCACCCTCAAGGTCGTGAAGGACTGAAAGCTCCCCAAAACCGGCACGGCTGATCCGGCCCGCTTTTCCCTCCGCAGCGACAAGACCTTCGTGTGACCCGGTGGGAGGCCTGCCTCATCGGGCGGGCATGAACCCACCGCATTCCTGGCCTCTAACGATATTGACGTGCCGGGGGATGAGTCACTTCCGCCGGCCAGGCACGTCCCAATTCATCGCCCTGTCCTTGAGCGCCCTCTCCGGATTGAGGCTCCTTCCCGGACCTCGAAATGTAGCTTATAGTTCCCATCCATCGGGTAGTTGGCACTTCCCGGATGCGTCGTACGGATCGATCACTCGAAGGGGCTATTCGTCTGGGGGGGAAGAAGTGAGGCGTGATCGCGTTCGTCCAGCGAAGATCCTCGCTGTTGTCGCACTGCTGGCCCTGACGGCTGCCTGTAGCGGTCAGCAGGAGGCGCCCGCTACGACGCAGGCGCCCGCTACGCCGACGGCAGCGCCGGCCGCGGCAACCGCATCTGCGCCCGACGCGCCCATCCCGGACTCAGCCTCGCCGTTTGATGCCCTGCCGGAAGACGTGCGGCTCGTTCTGGACAAGCCGTTCACCGGCGACTTCGACGAGATGGTCAAGCGCCGTGCGATTCGCGTGGCCGTGACCTTCAACCGGACGCACTACTTCATCGAAAAGGGGCAGGAGCGAGGGATCACGTACGAGGTCCTGAAGTCGCTCGAGACCGATCTGAACAGGGAATTGAAGACAGGAACCCTCAAAGTGAACGTCGTGATCCTGCCGATGTCTCGCGATCTGCTGTATCCCGCACTCGCGAGCGGCGAGGTCGACATGGTCGCGGCCATGCTGACGGTCACGCCCGAGGCGGAAAAGCTCGTCGCCTTCTCCGAGCCGACGCGCACCAACGTGAGCCAGGTGGTGGTCACGGGACCAGGAGCGCCGTCCATAGCCACGGTGGACGATCTCGCCGGCCAGAAAGTGTTCGTCCGGCAGCCGAGCGTCTACGCCGAGACCATCACACACCTCAACGAGCAACTGAAAGCGCGCGGCAAGAAGGCCATCGTGATCGCCGAAGCCCCCCAGGTGCTCGAAGACGACGACGTGCTCGAGATGGTCAACGCCGGGCTCGCGCCGATCACCGTTGTCGACGACTATCTGGCCGATTTCTGGAAACAGGTGTTCACCAGCATTACCGTGCACCGCGACATCGCAGTTCGTTCCGGTGACCGCCTGGCGATCGCATTTCGGAAGGACAATCCCCGGCTCCGCGAGGAAGTCAATCAGTGGATCCGGAAGCACGGAAAGGGCGATGCCTTCCGGAACGAGCTCGAGCGGGAGTACCTGCAGGACTTCAAGTACGTGAAAAACGCCGCGGCGGACGCCGAGCGTCAGAAGTTTCTGGCCGTCGTCGAGCTGTTCAAGAAGTACGGTGGGCTGCACGACCTCGACTACCTCTTGATGGTGGCGCAGGGCTACCAGGAGTCGACGCTGGACCAGAGCGTCAGGAGTCCCGTCGGCGCGATTGGCGTGATGCAGGTCATGCCGCCAACGGGGAAGGAAATGAACGTCGGCGACATCCACAAGGTCGATCCGAACATCCACGCCGGCGTGAAGTACATGCGACTCATGATGGATCAGCACTTCAAGGACGAACCCATGGACGACCTGAACAGGGTCCTGATGACGTTTGCCTCCTACAATGCCGGGCCGGGACGCGTGCGCCAGCTCCGGCGCGAAACGGCGCAGCGGGGCCTCGATCCCAACGTCTGGTTCGGCAACGTCGAGCGCGTCGCATCGGAACGCATTGGCCGCGAAACCGTCACCTACGTCAGCAACATCTACAAGTACTACCTGACGTACAAGCTGGTTTTCGCTCTGAGGGATCAGCGCGAGGCGGCGGAGGCTGAGGTCGGGAAGAAATGACATGAAGCGGATGGCTCTTGCCGCAGTGGTGTCGGGCCTTGGCATGCTGCTGGCGCATTCCGGCGCCGGATTGGCACAGGATCGGGCCGTCCCCGACGCCCCCGGTCAGTCCGCCGCAGTTACGGCGCAGCCACCGGCGAGTCCCTCGGCCAACATGGCTGCTCGAGAAGGAGCGTCTGAGAGAATCACGGAATACAAGCTGACCCCCGAGCTGCATCGGAAGGCCCACCTCTTCAATCGCATTCGCTTCGGCTCGCGGCTGTTTGATGTGTTCTACGGAGGGTTCCTGCTATGGCTCATTCTCCAGCGACGCTGGTCGGCGAAGTTCCGCGACTGGGCTGAGGCGGCCTCGCGCCGGCGCAGCATCCAGCTGGTTGTCTATGCGCCGCTCCTGATTCTCACGCTTTCCGTCCTGCACCTGCCCCTGGACCTCTTCGACCAGGCAACTTTCAAGCATTATGGAGTCTCCGTCCAGTCCTGGGGCTCCTGGATGGGCGATTGGGCAAAGCTGCAGGGCCTGTACCTGTTCCTCGGTAGCCTGTTCATCGGGATTCTCTATGGAGTGATCCGCCGGAGCCCTCGCCGATGGTGGCTGATTTTCTGGCTGATTTCCCTTCCCATCCTGCTGTTCGTTTTCTTTCTCGAGCCCTTCGTCATCGATCCGATGTTCTTCCGGTTCGAGCCGCTGTCCGCCAAGGCCCCGCAGCTCGTTCCGGAGCTTCAGCGGGTCGTTCGCCGGGCCGGGATGGAGATCGCTCCCGAGCGAATGTTCTGGATGGAAGCCAGCTCCAAAACCATCGCTCCCAACGCCTACGTCACGGGAGTGGGCGCCTCCAAGCGGATCGTGGTGTGGGATACGACCCTTTCCCAGGAGACCACCGAAGGGGTCCTGACGGTGTTCGGTCACGAGCTGGGTCATTATGCCCTCAGCCATGTTTGGAAAGGCCTGGCCTTTTTCGCCGGGATGGCCTTCCTGGTTCTATATATAGGGTTCCGCACGATTGGCTGGCTGTTGGCGCGGCGGGCGGTGGCGTGGGAGATCCGGGGCGTGGACGATTGGGCATCGTTGCCGGCGCTGCTGCTCCTGGTCACCCTGTTCGGGTTTGTGGCCAACACATTCGGCAATGCCTTCAGTCGCTATCTGGAGCGCCAGGCAGATATCTACTCGCTGGAGGTGACTCGCGGGATCGTGCCGGATCCGGGGCAGGCCTCGGCAGCCTCTTTTCAGAGATTCGGGGAAAAGGTGTTCACCGACCCCGATCCCAACCCCGTGGACGTCTTCCTCTTCTTCAGTCACCCCACGCTGTCCGACCGGATCCATCTGTTTGCAACCTACGACCCCTGGTCGCGCGGGGAAGAGCCGCAGTTCGTGAAATGAGACCCGAACCGACCCTGTCAATTCATCAAAACCATGAGAGGTAGGGCGATCTGTAGAGTTTGATTTCGCTGATCGCGTATCATCTTGGCGAGCCTGACGGCGGAAAAGAAGGTCGTGTGGATCCCGGCTCGAATCCGGTTGGCGATTGTCTTCCGCATCAGAAGGACGGTGGCGACTTCCAAGGCCGCGCTCCCTGCATGATGCCTCTGTTTCGGCGCTCCGAAGCCGAATTCGATGCGCCGCACCAGGTTTTCCGTGAGCAAATCTTCGATGGCCATGTGGAGAATGCTTGCACCGGGGGAGAACGCGGCATACTTCCTGCCGCAAAGCGTCTGGAGCGCGAAATAGGTGGTTTGATGCTGCAGTCCCTTGATCATGCTGACCGGATCATTACCGCACGTGAGGACATAGCTTCGCAGGAATCCGCGACTCCCGAGATCCGCGACCTTGGATCGGCTCCAATGGCTGATTCCCTAACCCACTCCGCTTTGCTTGCACCGATCCAACCCCGGGTGTCGACGGTCCACTGGTCATCATCAACAATCGCATCATGGAACGTTTGACTTGTCGCTGAGGCCCCTGAACCGCCGATATTTTGCTCAATGAAGCGTCACATGATTTCGATCTGAGCTCGATTTAACACCGCCCAAACGATGTGGTAGGATGACGCCCATTTTCACCATAGTCCGGCGGGGGCGGTAGGGCGGGCATGCCGCAGATCTTCCATCCCAGCACCAACACTATTGCGCGCGTGAGCCTGTTCGGCGCGCTGTTTCTCGTGGGCGGAGTGCTCTGGGTCCTGGTGACCGTGCAGCGCTCTTCCTACGTCACCCGCCAGGGTGTTCCCAGGACGCAGCCGATTCCTTTCTCCCACCAGCACCACGTGGGGGGAGTGGGTCTGGATTGCCGGTTCTGCCACACTTCCGTGGAAACTTCCTCGTTCGCGGGAATTCCCCCGACCCAGACCTGCATGATCTGCCACTCCCGCCTCTGGAGCGACAGTCCCATGCTGGCGCCCGTGCGTGAGAGCCTGCGAACCGGCGTCTCCCTCGAGTGGAACCGGGTTCACAACCTGGCCGATTTCGCCTATTTCGATCACAGCGTGCACGTCGCCAAAGGGGTGGCCTGCCTCACCTGCCACGGGCACGTGGACCAGATGCCGCTCATCTATAAGAGCGCGTCGCTGCAGATGGAGTGGTGCCTGGAATGTCACCGCCAGCCGGGAAAATTCCTCTCCCCCAGGGAAGCCATCTTCCGGATGGAAGATCCGGCGCCGGGGGCGGCCCGGCCCACGGGCGCGGAGCTGATAAAGGAGTACCGCGTCCACACGCGCACCGACTGTTCCGCCTGTCACCGGTAATGGGAAGCGAGGACCATGAGCGACGAGCAAAAGAATAGCGCGCCATTCGTAGGCCAGGGGCACTGGCGCAGCCTGGAGGAGCTCACCGACTCGCCCCAGGTGCGCGAATTCCTGGAGCGGGAATTCCCGGAGCAGGCCTCCGAGTGGAATGACCCCGCAGGGAGGCGCCAGTTCCTGCAGCTCATGGGCGCTTCGCTGGCCCTGGCGGGGCTCGCCGGATGCAGCGAGCCGCTGGGCGAGAAAATCGTTCCCTACGTGAGGCAGCCGGAGGACCTGGTGCCGGGCAAGCCCTTGCGTTACGCCACGGCCATTCGTCTGGCCGCCTCCACACTCCCGGTCCTGGTCACCAGCACCATGGGAAGGCCCACCAAGATCGAAGGAAACCCGGAGCACCCGGACAGCCTGGGTGCCACCGATGCCTTCACCCAGGCGGCGCTGCTGACTCTCTACGATCCCGATCGATCCAAAACCGTGACCAACCTGGGTGGAATTCGTCCCTACAGCGACTTGCTGGGAGTGATCCGGGATGCAGCCGAGGCGCAGAAGGGCGACCGCGGCGCGGGACTGCGAATCCTGACCGGGGCGGTGACCTCTCCCACGCTGGCCTCGCAGATCGGCGAGCTGCTCCGGGCATTTCCGGAGGCGAAATGGCACCGGCATGAGGCGGTGGATGACGACAACGCGCTCGCCGGGGCCCGCCTGGCCTTCGGCGAAGCGGTGGAAGCGCATCTCCACCTGGACCAGGCCGACGTGATTCTGTCGCTCGATGCCGATTTTCTCGGCGGGGGAGTGGGCCGGGTCCGCCACGCCAAGGAATTCGCGCGGCGGCGCCGCGTTCCCGCTGCAGGGGAAGCCGAGCCGGGAAGCCGGGGCAGCGTCATGAACCGGCTCTACGTGGCGGAAAGCATGCCGAGCCTGACCGGCTCCATGGCGGATCACCGGCTCCGGCTGCGATCCAGCGACGTGGGAGCGCTGGCCCGGGCGGTGGCGGCTGGACTGGGAGTCCTGGGCGTGTCGCGTCCCGCCGATGTGCCGCGCCTGTCGGAGGCCGATCTGGCCGCCTCCCTGGGAGTCCCCGGGGCGCAGCGGCCCGCATCGGTGCCGGGATTCTCCGAGACGGTGCTGGCGGCGATCATCAAGGATCTTGCGAAACACCCTTCCCGCAGCCTGGTGGTGGCAGGCCTGGCCCAGCCTCCGGAGGTCCATGCGCTGGTGCACGCTGTGAACCATGCCTTGGGCAACATCGGCACGACGGTGACCTTCCATGCCCCCTTGGACGCGGGTGCGATCGGGGCGGCACCTTTTTCCGAGCTGGCCAACGACATGGGGGCGGGGCGCGTCCAGCTCCTGGTGATCCTGGGTGGCAATCCGGTGTTCACCTCTCCGGTGGACATTTCCTTCGGTGACCTTCTCGCGAAAGTGGGGCTCACCATCCATCTGGGCCTCTACGACGATGAGACGGCGGCGCGCTGCCAATGGCACGTCCCCGAGGCCCATGACCTGGAATCCTGGAGCGACGCCCGTTGCCCCGACGGGAGCGTCACGCTGCTGCAGCCCCTCATCGAGCCGCTGTACCACGGGAAGACGCCTCACGAGCTGCTGGCGGCTTTCACGGATCGCCCCCTGCGCAACAGCGCCGAGATCGTCAAGGAGTACTGGACCAGCCAGCCGCCCGGGGCGCTGACCGAGACGCAATGGAGGCGCGCACTTCACGATGGAGTGGTGGCCGGCACCGCGCCGCCGCCGATGCCGGTGACCCTGCGCGGAGGCCTGGGCGCCGCGTCGCGCGAATCGGGTACCGCCGCTGGAGAGCTGGAGCTGGTGTTCCGGCCCGACCCTTCCGTTTACGATGGCCGTTTCGCCAACAACAGCTGGCTGCAGGAGCTGCCGCGGCCGCTCACCAAGCTGACCTGGGACAACGCGGCGCTCGTCAGCCCCGCCACGGCGAAGCGCCTGGGCCTTAAAAGTGAAGATCTCGTGACGCTCAACGTGGGGGGCCGCCGCGCTCGGGCGCCCTTGTGGATCCTGCCGGGGCACGCCGACGATTCGGTGACCGTGCACCTGGGATATGGCCGCGAACGGGTCGGACGCGTGGGAAAGCACACGGGATTCAACGCCTATGCGGTGCGGCTGTCGGCTTCCCGCTGGATAGCGCCGGACGCCCGGATCGAGGCGACGGGAAAGCGGTACCCCCTCGCCACTACGCAGGACCACGGGAGCATGGAAGGGCGTCCGCTGGTGCGCCACGCGACGCTCGCTCACTACCTGCAGCATCCCGACTTCGCCCAGGAGATGGAGGAGGCGCCGCCTGCCGGCCTCACCATGAACCCGCCGGTGAAGTACGAGGGGCATGCCTGGGGAATGGCCATCGACCTGAATGCCTGCACGGGCTGCAACGCCTGCACCATCGCCTGCCAGGCGGAGAACAACATCCCGGTGGTCGGTAAGGACCAGGTGCTGGTGAATCGCGAGATGCACTGGATCCGGGTGGATCGCTATTTCGAGGGGGAGCCGGAGTCGCCGGCCGTGCACCACCAGCCGGTGCCCTGCATGCAGTGCGAGGACGCGCCCTGCGAGCAGGTCTGCCCGGTGGCCGCCACGGCGCACAGCTCCGAGGGGCTTAACGACATGGTCTACAACCGCTGCGTCGGGACCCGGTACTGCGCCAACAACTGCCCCTACAAGGTCCGGCGGTTCAATTTCCTCCAGTACAGCGACTACACCTCGCCCACCGCGCGGCTCCTGTTCAATCCCAACGTCACGGTCCGGACGCGCGGAGTGATGGAGAAGTGCACCTATTGCGTGCAGCGGATCAATGGGGTCCGCATTGAGGCGGAGGTGGCAGGGCGTTCCATCCGGGATCTGGAGATTCTCACCGCCTGCCAGCAGGTATGCCCATCGGATGCCATCGTTTTCGGGGACCTGAACGATCCCCGCAGCCGGGTCACGCAATGGAAGGCGGGACCGAGAAATTACGCTTTGCTCGGCAACCTGAACACCCGGCCGCGCACGACCTACCTGGCGTCGCTGAAGAACCCGAATCCCGCAATTTCCAAAGGCGAGGAGTGATGGAACACGACCCGAGGCCTCCGGGCGCCGAAGAGCCCTTTCAGAGTCCCATCGTGGCTCCGGGCCACACCTTCGCCACGCTGAGCGACAAGATCGGCTCTATCGTCCTGGCGCGCGGAACGCCCTATGGGTGGCTCGTGGGCTTCGCCATCTCCTTCTCGCTCCTGATGCTGCTGCTGGTTGCCGTGAGCACGCTGTTCGTGGAGGGCGTGGGCATCTGGGGCGTCAACAATCCGGTGGGCTGGGGATTCGACATCATCAACTTCGTCTGGTGGATCGGCATCGGCCACGCCGGGACGCTGATCTCCGCCATCCTGCTCCTGCTGCGCCAGTCGTGGCGCCAGTCGATCAACCGATTCGCCGAAGCCATGACCCTGTTCGCCGTGGCCTGCGCCGGGATGTTTCCGCTGCTGCACATGGGGCGGCCCTGGTTCTTCTACTGGATGACCCCCTATCCCAGCACGATGGGCACCTGGCCCAACTTCCGCAGCCCTCTGGTGTGGGACGTCTTTGCCGTGTCCACCTATGCCACGGTGTCGGCGTTGTTCTGGTTCGTGGGGCTCCTTCCGGATCTGGCGACGCTGCGCGACCGGGCCAGGAACCGCCCGGCGCGCATCATCTACGGAATGCTGGCCATGGGATGGCGCGGCTCCGCGGCCCACTGGCACCGCTACGAAGTGGCGTCGCTGCTCCTGGCGGGCCTGGCGACGCCGCTGGTGGTCTCGGTGCACACGGTGGTCAGCTTCGATTTCACCATCGGCATCATCCCGGGATGGCACGCCACGATCTTCCCGCCCTATTTCGTGGCGGGCGCCATTTATGCCGGCTTCGCAATGGTGTTGCTCATCGCCATTCCGCTGCGGGCGGTTTACGGCCTCGGGGACTTCATCACCCTGCAGCACCTGAGGAACATGGCCAAGGTGCTGCTGGCGACCTCCATGATCGTCTGCTACGGCTACGCCATGGAGGCCTTCTTCGCCTGGTACAGCGGCAATCCCTACGAGCAGTACATGATCCTGAACCGCATGCTGGGACCCTACGCCTGGACCTACTGGATGCTCCTGGTCTGCAACCTGGCGACGCCGCAGCTCCTCTGGTTCGGCCGGGTGCGCGACTCGATCCCGGCGCTGTTCGCGATCTCCCTCGTCGTCAGCGTGGGAATGTGGCTGGAGCGCTTCGTGATCGTGGTGACCAGCCTGAGCCGCGACTTCCTTCCCTCGTCGTGGGGGATGTACTACCCGACCCGCTGGGACTTCGCGACCTTCTTCGGCAGCATCGGTCTGTTTCTCACGCTGCTGTTCCTGTTCATCCGGTTCCTGCCGATGATCTCCATCTTCGAGATGCGCACCATCCTTCCCCAGGCGGAGGTGGACGACCATGCCGGCCACTGAGGGTCGAGTGTACGGGCTGATGGCCGAATTCAGCGACCCGACCTCCCTGGTGGCGGCGGCGCGGAAGGCGCATGTCGAGGGATACCGGAAGATGGACGGCTACTCGCCCTTCCCCATCGAGGAGCTGGGGGAGGCACTCGGGTACCACACCCGCGGGCGGCTCCCGAAGCTGGTGCTCGCCGGCGGCATCACCGGCTGCGTGTCGGGGTTCGCGCTGCAGTACTGGTGCTCGGTGATCGACTATCCCCTGAACATCGGCGGGAAGCCTCTGAACAGCTGGCCGTCGTTCGTTCCCATTACTTTCGAGATGACGATTCTGTTCGCCTCCCTGGCCGCCGTTCTGGGGATGCTGTGGCTCAACGGGCTGCCACGGCCCTACCATCCGGTGTTCAACGTTCCCGAGTTCAGGCTGGCGAGCCGGGATCATTTCTTTCTGTGCATCGAGGCGAAGGATCCGAAGTTCGATTTCCGCGCCACACGCAAGTTTCTGGAAGGGCTCAGCCCGGGGCATGTGTATGAAGTGGCGAACTGAGATCCTGGCGCTGGTGCTGCTGGCCCTGGGCGCGGCGGGCTGCCGGCAGGAGATGGCGGATCAGCCCGCCTACCGGCCCCTGCAGTACAGCGATTTCTGGGGGGACGCCCGCTCGGAGCGGCATCCCGTCCCGGGGACCGTGGCCAGGGGCCAGCTCAAGGAAGACGATGCCTACTTCACCGGGAAACGGAACGGCGAATTCGTGAATGTCGTCCCGAGAACCGTGGACAGGAAAATGCTGGAGCGGGGACGTGAGCGATTCGACATCTACTGCGCTCCCTGTCATGACCGCCTGGGAGAGGGCCGCGGAATGGTGGTGCGGCGAGGTTTTCCGCAACCTCCCTCGCTGCACCTCGATCGCCTGCGCGAGGCGAAGCCGGGGTACGTCTTCGACGTAATCACCCGGGGTTTCGGCCGCCAGCCCGACATGGCGGCGCAGATTCCGGTTGCGGATCGCTGGGCCATCGTGGCCTACGTGAAGGTGCTGCAGTACTCGCAGCACGCGCCCCTGAGCGCCGTGCCCGCGGCGGATCTCCAGAAGCTGGAGTCGGGGCAGGCAGCCGGGACGCAGGATTCCCCGGGTGGTGCGGGGGAGGAGAAGCCTTGAACCCAGCCGCGCCGGAGAGCGGAATTCGAGTCGTGACCGCGACACCGCCGGATTTCTCCGTCTTTCGCAACCGATCGCTGCTGATCGGTGCGGCCGGATTCGCCGTGATGCTCGTCGGGCTCTTCCTCGACACGGAACAGTTCTATCGCTCCTACCTGCTCGGCTATTCGCTCTGGGTGGGAGTTGCCCTGGGGTGCATGGGAATTCTGATGCTGCAGCATCTCTCGGGAGGGGCCTGGGGCGTGGTGCTGCGCCGCATCCTGGAGGCAGGCACCCGGACCATCCCCTTCATGTTCGTGCTGTTCGTGCCTCTGCTGTTTGGCATCCGGCGGCTCTATCCCTGGGCCGATGCGCAAATCGTCGCCGCCGATCCGCTGCTCCAGGCCAAGGCCGCCTATCTGAATCCCATCGGCTTCACGCTGCGGGCCGTGGTCTATTTCGCAATCTGGTCCGGCTTTGCCACTCTGCTCAACCGCTGGTCCGACGCGCAGGACAGGACGAAGGACACGGCCCTGGTGGACCGCCTGGGCAAATTGTCGGGCGCCGGAATTGCGCTTTACGTCCTGACCATGACCTTCGCCTCGGTGGACTGGCTCATGTCCCTCGAGCCGCACTGGTTCTCCACGCTCTACGGCGTGTTCATCGTCATGGGCCAGACGCTTTCCGCCATGGCGTTCGCCATCCTGGCGCTCGCGGTGCTGGCCGGGCGCGAGCCCCTGCGGGGAAAAATCGGCCCGCGGCACTTCCACGATCTGGGAAAGCTCCTCTTCGCCTTCGTGATGATCTGGTCCTACTTCGCCTTCTCCCAGTTCCTCATCATCTGGGCGGGAAACCTGCCCGAAGAGATCCCCTGGTATCTGAAGCGCCTCACCGGCGGCTGGCAGTGGTTCGGATTGGCGCTGGCTCTGCTGCAGTTCGCCTTTCCCTTCCTGCTGCTGCTCTCGGCCAGTCTCAAGCGCAACCCGCGGCGGCTGGCCCAGGTCGCCGCTTTCCTGCTGGCGATGCGGCTGGTGGACATGGCCTGGATGATCGGCCCCGCCTTCCACCCGGGGAAACTGTCGCTGCATTGGATGGATCTGGTGGCGCCGGTGGCTCTGGGGGGAATCTGGCTCGCGCTGTTCGCGCGCTTCCTGCAGGCGAAGCCGCTTTTGCCCCTGGGAGATCCCTTCCTGATGGAGTCGGTGGATCATGGTCCATAGATCCCCTTCCGCCCGTGAGGGCTACGAGCATCGGGACACCCGGGTCAAGCTGCTGGCCTGGCTGCTGGCGGGGCTGCTGGCCGCGACGTTCGTGGTGCTGCTGCTCATGAAAGGGCTGTTTGACTACCTCTCCTCCCGGGAGGACCGGCATCAACCGCCTCCTTCGACGCTGGCGGGGATTCGCAGCGGCGTCCCTCCGGAGCCGCGGCTCCAGAACACCCCGTTCGACGAGCTGAGACGGATGCGCGCCGAAGAAGATGCGACCTTGACCTCGTACGGATGGGTGGACCGCCAGGCGGGAATCGTGAGAATTCCGATCGAGCAGGCTCTGGAAATCGCGGCGCGCGGAGGGGTGACGGAAGAAGCGGACCGGAAGACCGCGGCGACCTCCGGAGGCACCCCGTGATCCGGCACTGCTTGTCCGTGGCGATTCCGGGGTTGCTGCTCATGGGCTCCACCTTGGCGCAGGTGCCGGAGGACTCCACCCCGCCGGCCCTGCAGGGAGTCGGGCTGGATCAGCATCTCGGAGAACAAGTGCCGCGCGACCTCGCCTTTGTCGACGAAGCGGGGCGGTCCGTGCGGCTGGGGGATTACTTCGATAAGCGCCCCCTGATCCTGACGCTGAACTACTACGAGTGTCCCATGCTCTGCACCCTGGAGCTCAACGGCCTGGTCGCGTCGCTGAAGACCATGTCTCTCGAGCCGGAGCGGGATTTCCGGATCGTGACGGTGAGCATCAACCCCAAAGAGGGGCCGGCGCTGGCGGCCGAGAAGAAGGCCCTCTACGTGAAGAACTACGCCCGCGCCGGGGCCGCATCGGGCTGGCACTTCCTGACCGGCGAGGAGCCCAGCATCCAGGAGCTGGCCCGCCGGGTGGGATTCCGTTATGCCTTCGATGCGGCCAGCGGCCAGTACGCGCATGCCGCGGGAATCGTGCTGCTGACCCCCTCGGGGAGGATCTCGCGCTATTTCTATGGCGTCGATTACGCGCCCCGGGACCTGCGCCTCGCTCTGGTGGAATCGTCGGAAGGAAAGATCGGGAATCTGGTGGATAAGGTCCTGCTGTTCTGCTTTCACTACGATCCCGCCACCGGCCGCTACAGCATGGCGGCGCTGCGGGCCATGCGGCTGGGGGGCGTGCTCACGGCGCTGGTGCTGGGCGTGATGATCCTGCGAATGTTGCGCCGCGAGCGGGCCCGGCGCGCCACCGAATCCCTGGAGTCTTCTCCCCGTGCGCTCTGATCTGCCGCTGTTTCCCGTGGCTGCATCCGCCGAGGCGCGGGAAGTGGACCTGCTCTTCCTGGCCACGGTCCTGTTGAGCATTTTCTTTGCGTCGCTGATCACGGCGCTGCTGATCGGATTCGCCATCAAGTATCGCCGGCGTCCCAAGGACAAGCCGCCGGCGGCCATCCATGGCTCCATCGTGCTGGAGATCCTCTGGATGGTGATTCCGCTGTTCCTGGCCCTGACCGTCTTCGTCTGGGGCGCCGATGTCTACTTCCAGCTGAGCCGGCCGCCGGACGATACCGTGACGGTGAACGTGGTGGGGAAGCGCTGGATGTGGAAGCTGCAGCACCCTTCGGGGCGCAGGGAGATCAACGAGCTGCACGTTCCGCTGGGGACGGCGGTGCGACTGAACATGACCTCGGAAGACGTCATCCACAGCTTCTACGTCCCGGCGTTCCGGGTGAAGGCCGATGTCCTGCCCGGCCGGTACACCACGGCCTGGTTTCGAGCCACGCGCCCGGGGCGCTACCATCTGTTCTGCGCCGAGTATTGCGGCACCCAGCATTCGGGCATGATCGGCTGGGTCGAGGTGATGGAGCCGGAAGCGTTCCAGGCCTGGCTGGCCGGCGGGGCCGGGGAGATTTCCATGGTCGCGGCCGGAGAGCGGCTGTTCAACGATCTGGGTTGCACCACCTGCCACAGTCCCGGTTCCAGGGACAGGGGCCCGCTGCTGGACAAGCTCTACTCCAGCACGGTCAAGCTGCAAACGGGGGAGAGCGTGCCGGCGGATGAAGCTTACCTGCGCGAATCGATTCTGTATCCCGCGGCCAAGGTCACGGCCGGCTACCAGCCGGTGATGCCCACGTTTCGCGGGCTGGTCAACGAGGAGGGAATTCTGGAGCTCATCGAATTCTTGAAGTCCAGGGCCGCGGGCGGGGAGGATGTCGAAGCGCCCGTGGCGGTCCCGCCGCCGGCCGCTCCACACGGGAAGAGACCGAAGCCATGAGCGAGCACGCGACCGGAACGAACTACCTGAACTCGGGCTATGGGATCCGCTCTTGGCTGCTCACGGTGGATCACAAGCGGATCGCCCTGCTGTACCTGGGGTCCGTGACCCTCATGTTCATGCTCGGGGGAATCTTCGCCGCATTGATCCGGCTCGAGCTGCTCACTCCCATGGGCGACTTCTTTCAGGCCGATACCTACAACAAGATCTTCACGCTGCACGGCATCGTCATGGTGTTCTTCTTCCTGATACCGGGCATTCCGGCGGTGTTGGGAAATTTCCTGGTTCCCATGATGATCGGCGCCCGGGATCTGGCCTTCCCGCGGATCAACCTCCTGAGCTGGTACCTGTATACCATCGGGGCTCTGTTCACGCTGTTCAGCATCGTCGCCGGGGGCGCGGACACCGGGTGGACCTTCTACACACCGTACAGCTCCTCCTACACCAGCACCAATATCGTGCCGGTGGCGCTGGGCATCTTCGTCACCGGCTTCTCCTCGATCCTCACCGGGCTGAACTTCATCATCACCATCCACAAGATGCGGGCGCCGGGATTGACCTGGTTCCGCCTGCCCCTGTTCATCTGGGCCCACTACGGCATGAGCATCATCGTCATCCTGGGGACACCGGTCATCGCCATCACGATTGTCATGCTGGCCCTGGAGCGGGTCTTCCGGCTGGGCTTCTTCGATCCGGCCCTGGGGGGCGACCCGGTGCTGTTCCAGCACTTCTTCTGGTTCTACAGCCATCCGGCGGTCTACATCATGATCCTGCCCTCCATGGGCGTCATCAGTGAAATCGTCACCTGCTTCTCCCGTAAGCGGATCTTCGGCTATTCCTTCGTCGCCGCCTCCAGCCTCACCATCGCCCTGCTGGGCTTCCTGGTTTGGGGGCACCACATGTTCGTCAGCTCCCAGTCGGTGTTCGCCGGGCTGGTGTTCTCGGTCCTCAGCTTCCTGGTGGCGATCCCCTCGGCGGTGAAGGTGTTCAACTGGACGGCCACCCTCTACAAGGGATCGATCTCATTCCAGACGCCGATGCTCTACGTCTTCGGTTTCCTGGGACTGTTCACCATCGGCGGACTCACCGGGCTCATGCTGGCCTGCCTGGGCATCGACGTGCACGTCCACGACACCTATTTCATCGTGGCCCACTTCCACTACATCATGGTCGGGGGAACGGTGATGGGGTACCTGGGCGGGCTGCATTTCTGGTGGCCGAAGATCACCGGGCGGATGTACCCGGAATGGTGGGGCCGGCTGTCCGCCTTGATCATCTTCGTGGGCTTCAACCTGACCTTCTTCCCGCAGTTCATCGTGGGCTACCTGGGCATGCCACGGCGCTACCATGCCTATCCGGCGGAGTTTCAGGTCCTCAACGTCATGTCGACCGCGGGGGCATCGATTCTCGGCGTGGGGTATCTGATCCCGCTGGTCTATCTCATCTGGTCCATGCGCTATGGAAAAGTGGCGCCCGCGAACCCGTTCGGCGCCACCGGGCTGGAGTGGCAGACCCCATCGCCTCCTCCCACGGAAAACTTCCCAACGCCTCCGGTGGTGACCGAGGAGGCGTATGCCTATGACAAGATCCCGGTCCCGGAGCATCGCGCCTATGCCGGCTGACGCCCACGCCGCCACCGCGGCCCACGCCCATCAGTTCGAGGACGCCGCTCAGCAGCGGGAGGCCGTTACTCTGGGGATGTGGGCGTTCCTGGTCACGGAAATCCTCTTCTTCGGCGGGCTGTTCACCGCCTACACCCTCTACCGCTGGAGCTTCCCGGCGGCCTTCGCCCTCTCCAGCCACCATCTGGACGTGGTGCTGGGCGGAGTGAACACGGTGGTCCTGATCTGCAGCAGCCTCACCATGGCGATGGCGGTGCACGCGGCGCAGGTCGGGCGGCGCCGGGGGCTGGTGGCGTTTCTGCTGCTGACGCTGCTGCTGGGCGGAGCGTTCCTGGGCATCAAGGCGGTGGAGTACACTCACAAATACACCGAGCACCTGATTCCCGGGCACTCCTTCCGCATGGCCACGGAGGAGCTGCCGGCCGGCGTGGATCCGGCGACGGATGCAATCATCGCGGCGGGGGTTCCCTCCGTCAATCCCGGGGTGGCGGCAGATCTACAACGCCACGCGCAGATCTTCTTCTCCCTCTATTTCGCCATGACGGGCATGCATGCCCTGCACATGATCGTGGGGCTGGGGCTTCTGACCTGGCTTCTGCTGGCGGCGCGGGGAGGGCGGTTCACCCCCGAATACAACTCGCCGGTGGAGATCGTGGGGCTCTACTGGCACTTCGTGGACATCGTCTGGATCTTTCTCTTCCCGCTGCTTTACCTGATCGGACGGCACGCATGAAACCCGAGCATCCTTTGCCCAGCCACAACCTGATCTCGGAGCACATCGTCCCGCCGAGAGTTTACTTTGCCATCTTCGCGGCGCTGATGGTCCTCACGGCCGCCACGGTGGCGGCGGCATTCATGGACCTTGGCCCCTTCAACCTTGCCGTGGCCCTGGGGATCGCCACGATAAAGGCGACATTCGTGGTGCTCTACTTCATGCATGTCCGCTACAACCCGAAGCTGATCTGGCTTGCCATCGCGCTGGCGGTGTCCTGGCTGGGCGTGCTGGTGGTCGTCACCATGAGCGACTACCTGAGCCGCAGCTGGCTTCCTTTCCCGGGGAAATAGGCTGGCTGCAATAAAAAGGGCGGCCCTCTGCGGCCGCCCTGCACGGTATTAGAGATCTTGCGCTCGACTACTTGCCCCACTTCCAGTTGAATCCGACCTGGCCGGAAATCCCGTCGAAATCGGCGTCGTCGTCGAACGACCCGAAGCTGAGGGATGTGTCCATCACGCGCCACATCGCCTCCACGAAAAAGCGGGAATTCTTTCCAAATTCGAGGCCCGCCTCGCCGTACCATCCGGTGGTGTTGTCTACCGAGGCGTCGCTGGCGTCCATGAAGTAATAGCTGGCACCTGCTCCAGCGTAGATGTTGACCTTCGCGTCGGGCAGGAAATTGAACCGCAGGCCGCCATCCACGGGGGTGGCCGTGATGTCAATGGTTGAGCCCAGGATGTCGGCGCCGAAATCGGGGTAATAGGTCCCGTGGAACTCCAGCTCCATCCATTTGAAGAAATCAAACCCCATCCGCACACCACCGCCCCAGCTCGCGTCGGCATCACTGCTGTCCCAATAGGAGCCGTAGACGCCGAAGCTTCCGGCCCAGGACGGGACCGCGAAGAGGAACATGGCAGCGACGCACAGCGCTACTTTTCTCCAGTTCATGCGAGACCTCCCTTCAATGAAGGAGTCAGTCCCCCCCGCAATGGATGAAGACCGACCCGCGAATTGTCAGCCGGGCGCAGGCATCTTATTACACTTGGCGCGGAGGAGCCACCACGAGAGTGGCGAGCAGCCCTCCCAGCGAGAGGGAGACGGAAATCAGGCAAACTTGCAATAGCGTCCAGAGAGTCTCGGACATGTCGCCGGCGAGAACCGGAGACAGGCTCATGAAACCCAGCACTCCGGGAACCAGAAGCAGGATGGCGGGCCCGAGCGTCACCAGCGACGGACGGCGGGTGCGGTAGGCCAGCGCATTGCTGGCCAGGGTCGCGCAAAACGCTCCCCAGAAGGCACCGCCGGTGGCCCCCAGGAGCGGGGTCGCGAAAAAGGCGGTCAGAATTCCCAGGTAGCTCACGACAGCGACCCAGCCGTTGTCGCGAGCGTCGCCTGATCGGAGAACCGAGAAGGCGATGCCGGCGAGCCCGGGAGCGGCCAGCCAGCCCCAATGCAAGCCATTGCCCGATTCCATCGCCGCACGGGAGACCGGAACGATGGCGGCTGCCAGCTGCTCTCCCGTCATGGCGCCCAGAACGAGAAGCAGCAGGCGTGTGGCCCCCGCGATCAAGCGGGTGGATCCGGCCACCCAGTGCCCCGTCGCCAGCTCGACCATGGCGGCGGTCATTTGCAGGCCTGGCAGAAATGAAACCAGCCCGGCGACCAGCAGCGGGATCGGATGCACCGGAAAGCCAAGCCGATGCGCCCAGAAGACGAGTAACGCCGCCACCGCGGCCATGAGGACCGGGATCGCCTCGCGGGGACCCTCGCGCAGGCGCTTCGGAAGCAGCACGGCCCCCGAGCACAATCCGAGCAGGAGCGCCAGAGTGGTCTCCCGCCAAGGCATGGAGAGCAGGAGAGCGGAAGAGCCGCTCAACACCGCTGTCGCGGTCAGGCGTGCCACAGCGCCGTAGCGTGGCTGCCAGCCGGAAATCTTCTCGACCTCTTCCGCGGCTGCCGAGAGGCCAATCTCCCGCCGCTCGACCCGCTCCAGAAGGCCCAGGAGCGCGCCCAGCTTGTCGTAGTCCGGAGCCTGCGGATTGCCGCGTACCACGCGGGTTAGAGTGGTCCGGCCGTCCCCCAGGCTGAGGAACACCGAAGTCGGCGTGGCGGTGATCTCCGCTGTCAGCCCCGAATTGGCGGCCAGGTGCTCGAGAATGCCTTCGATCCGGTTGCAGATGAGTCCCTGATGCAGGAGCAGGCGGGCGACTCGGACCATCAGCTCGGCGAGGGAAGCGGGATCGACGCTCGCCACGGCGCTCGAGGGCGGGCCGGGTTCAAGCGGCACGGCAGGATCCCCGCTGGATGGAACGTGCGGTGTCCCGGTTCACGACAGAAGAACCCGGCAGATGAGGGAAGTGGGTGACGTTCAAGTCCATGACGGGAAGAGCCAGGCGCTTGCGAGAAAGGTGGCGGGGTGGGGGAACAGGCGCGGCATAAGCAGGTGCGCCGGCGGGTAGCAAAACCCCGCCGGCGCATATGAGTTGACAAGATACAAGATCGGCTTCATGGGCGTTTCCCGCCCTTCGCCGCAATATCGGGAGGAAGTGGAGCTCCTGCGGCCGCCTCTACTTCTTCGTTGCGCCGCTCGGCGAAATGCTGTTCGCCAGGTCCTTGATGGCAGTCTGTCCGCTTGCGATATCGGTCTTCACCGTGGCGCCGGTGGTGTTGCACTTTTCCATCAGCGGCTTGGCTCCGGTCATTCCCGAAGCGGACAGGTTGTCGCCGAAGTAAAGGACCAGATCGTTCAGGTCCTGCATGAAAGGCCCAAAGGCGTCCCTCGCGGCGCCCAGCGACGTCTTGATCGCATCGATCTTGGGCATCAGCTCGTTGCGACGGGCTTCGGAAGCCGCCTGAAGCTCCGGGTTTTGAATCTTGGCCTGGGAGGCCTGCCACTGCTTGAGGTACTCCTCCCGCTGTGCGGCGGACTTCTGGGACTGGGCCTTGGCCTTGTCGGCCATCCCCTGCAGCTTCTTCACCTGGCCGGTGAAGTCCTTGTATTTCGAGGCCATGTCGGCGGGCGCGGCGGTGCCAATGGCGTTCATGGAAGTGAGCGTCACTTCGATCTGGGTGGAGGCCTGGGTGAGCGCCTTGTCGAAATCGAGCATCCTCTGGGCCACTTTCTCGGCCTGCTCGGGGGCGGCGGCACCCACGAGAGAAAGGGACAGTGCAAGCATCAGCGCGAGGGCGAAACTGTACTTCAAAGCCTTCATCGTGCCTCCTCCTTGGCGAATCCTCTGTCGAGTCGCGGAACAGGTTCTCGTTTTCAGGCGGTTAGTGGGCGGCATCATAATCGAATTCACCCCGCGCGGCAAACAGGGGGGAAGGGAGGGCAGCTTCCGCGGCGCGGCGATCCATCGAGCTGAGCAGTCGATTAAGGCCGCCGGACGATTTCGCCGTCCTTCATCACAAAATCCACCTTCGAAACGGCCTGGATGTCCTTGAACGGATCTCCCGGAAGTGCGACGATGTCGGCAGTCTGACCCGCCGCCAGACTCCCCAGGTCGGGCCGCCCGAGCAGATCCGCCGCTTCGGTTGTGGCCGCCCGGAAGGCCCGGGAAGGGGACATTCCCGAATTCACCAGCGCCACGAACTCCCGCCACGCCTCTGCATGCGGGTAGGCTCCCACATCGATGCCGTAAGCGATGCGCACGCGGCTCTTTACCACCGCCGCCCGACGCTCCAGAAACTGGGGCTGGTAGCGCTCGAGCTTTTCCAGGGCATATTCCGGGTACCCTGCCGAGCGGGCGTTCTGCTTCAGCCAGTCGACGATGCCCCAGGTGGGGACAAGAAAAGTGCCCTTCCGCTCCATCAGGCGCAGCCCTTCATCGTCCACGAAGGTGCCATGCTCGATGGAACGGACACCGGCGCGCACCGCCCGCTTGATCCCCTCGGCGCCGTGGGCATGGGCACAGACGTGGTGCCCGAGCGCCTCGGCGGCTTCGACCGCCGAGAGCAGCTCCGCTTCGGTGTAGGTCGCCACACCCGGCTCGTCTCCGGCGGAGAGAAACCCTCCGGTGGCCATGATCTTGATCCAGTCGGAGCCGTTGCGCAGCTCGTTGCGGACCATCTTGCGGATTTCCTCGGGACCGTCGGCGACGGCGGCGCCGTGGATGCCGAATTCCGGCGCGAAGTGGGACCAATCGCCGTGCCCCCCCGTGGCGGAAACTGCATGGGCCGCCACGAACATCCTGGGCCCTTCCACCAGTCCGGACTCCACGGCCCGCTTGAGGTCGGGCGCCCCCCAGTCCAGGTCCTCATCTCCCGGAACTCGCACGGTGGTGAATCCCCCCATCAGCATCGCCCGGGCGTTCGCAACGCCGTGCAGCGTTTTGGTGGCGGACGAGCGCGTCACCATCTGGTTGTCGAAATTCCCCGGCTCGAACATCAGATGCGCGTGGGTGTCGATGAACCCCGGAAAACAGGCACGGCTGGTGAGATCGATGAGGGCGGCGCCGAGGGGGCGGCCGACGGAAGGGGATATCCAGACTATTTTCCCGCGATCGACGAGGATCTCCATCGGCCCCGTGAGGGAGGCCGACTTCCCATCATAGATCCCGCCGCAGCGCAGGACCGTGGCTTTCGCAGAGGGCCCAGGAGCGGCGCCCGGAACCAGCAGTGCGAGGCACAGGCAGGCTAGGGCGGGGCCCCGTCGCATCCGACGCTACGCCCAGCGCCTACTTCGCCGCTTTCAGACTCAGCATGTAGGCCACCAGGGCATCCATATCAGCATCGGAGAGCTTCTCTGTCGTATACGGCGACATGGGTGGCTTCGCTTCTGACTTGGCTTTGGCCGCCATCTCCTTGGGCGTGCGGATCCAGGCCTTCATGTCATCGGCGGAGAGCTTGCTGCCGACCCCGTCCAGGGGGTTCTTGGCGTTGCCCTGGCCGGCAACGGCGTGGCACATCGTGCACTTGGGACTGACGGTGGAAAAGAGCGACTTGCCTTTCTCAATCTGGGCAGCGTCCTGAGCAAATCCCGCGAACGATGCAGCCAGCAACACGATTCCAGACAAACACAAAACTCGGTGCGCTTTCATACCGTGCCTCCCGGTGAAATAAGGCCGTCTTCGATGTTTCCCTGAGGGACCTTCATTATAAGGACGGACCTCCCATGGAGCAACTGTCGTTGACAAGGAAGGGGAATCGTCCTAGCCTAGGCGCCGTCTGACAGTTCCTAATTTCTCGGAGAACAATCCCATGCACACCGCTTCCGACCCGAATCGGCAGTCGAGCGCGGCATCCCACTACGGGAACCGGCGTTCAACGGCATTGCATCACCCCTCAGCAGGCCTGGGTCGCGTGTTCGGCATTCTGGCGCTTCTCATGATGGTCGGCGCCGGCACCGCATGGGCCGATTTCCCGGGCGATGTTCCCGACCGGTTCAAGATCCAGGCGGGCGGAGTGGATGCCAATTTCAACACCAATGCGTCCCTGTCCCTCACCGACGGGCCAGCTGGGGCTTACATCGATTTCGAGCAGGTATTTGATCTCCCGCTGTACCAGAAGGACTGGAACATACAGGGATTCTATCGGTTCAGCAAAAAGGGCTACCTCGATTTCGGCTACGTGGATTTCGCAAGATCGGCTCAGACCATTCTCGACGAAGACATTCAGTGGGGGGAGTACACGTTTCAGGCCGATGGCCAGGTCACGGTGGATTTCGGGACGGCGTTTTGGTATGCGGCCTACCGCCACGATTTCCTCCAACTCGAACAGGTACACATTTCCGGGTCCGCGGGGTTCAGCTATCTGGAGCTCACTTCCGGCCTGAATGCAAGCGGAAGCGTTCTCGATCAAAACGGCAACCCGGTCGCGGGCGAGGTCGACCGGAAAGCTAACGTATCGTTTCCGGTTCCCCTGCTGGGGCTTCAGCTGGACTGGAAACTGACGAAACGCACCGCCATCCAGATGTACACGCGCCTCCTCTACATCGATTATCAGGATTTTGCAGGGGGCATCAGGCAAGCCGGCATCTTCTACGAGTGGTACCCCGCCCGGCACTTCGGGATCGGTGGAGGCTGGAGCTCATATCAGATTAACATCTCCCGCTACGAGACAGGGGATTACACAGCCAGGTTCGATTACGATGTGAACGGGCTGGAGCTATATCTGAAGCTGGCCTTCTGAGTTCCCATCGCCAAGCCTGAATGTGCGCGGCCGCCATTCCACAGCGGTCGGTTTTGTTCCTCCGTTAGCGACTCCCTCGAAATGGGCACCCCTGATCGCGCCTCGCGCGTCCGTTCGGTTGTGGCTGCCTCTTGCTCCCCCAGGGAGGAAGGTGTAAAAAGGTGTCTCCTTTCATCGCCAGGAGACCATGACTATGCGCATCGTCATCGCTGCCGATCATGCCGGCGTGGACCTCAAAGACAAGATTGGGCACTGGCTGGGGGAATTGGGCCATGAGCCGGTTGACCTGGGCACGCACGGCCACGCTCCAGTGGATTACCCCGATTTCGCGGAGGCGGTCGCGCTGGCAGTGCGCAAGCACGACGCGGATCGGGGCATCGTCGTGTGCGGCAGCGGCGTGGGAGCCTCGGTGGCCGCCAACAAGGTCCCGGGGATCCGAGCCGGGCTGTGCCACGATACCTACTCGGCGCACCAGGGAGTGGAGCACGACGACATGAACGTGCTGGTCCTGGGAGGGCGCATCATCGGGTCGGAGCTGGCCAAGGAGGTGGTCCAGGCTTTCGTGCGCGCCGAGTTCTCGGGCCAGGAGCGGCACAAGCGCAGGCTCGACAAGGTGATCGCCCTGGAGAAACGCTTCACGGGTGTGCAGAGCGAATAGGGCAGCGAGCGGGTAGCGCCTGGGAGGAGCGAATCGAGTGGGGATCAACCGCCAGACCTACAAGCTTCCCGCGCCGTTGTCGTCAGCGGTGTCGGAGGCGCTGGCTGATTGGCGCCGGCAGGAAAAGGTGCGGCGGCTCTGGGAGCGGGACGCGTCGCTCTGGACCGGGGGAGACGAATCGCGCTGGCTCGACTGGCTGACTATCGTCTCCGAGCAGCAGCGCGAAGTCCCCACCTTGAAGGCGTTCGCCGAGGAGATCCGCCAGGCCGGCTTCACCCAGGTCGCGCTCCTGGGGATGGGAGGCTCCAGCCTCTGCCCCGAAGTACTCAAGGAGACCTTCGGGCGGCGTGAAGGGTATCCGGAGCTGTTCGTCCTGGATTCCACCGACCCGGCGCAGATTCGCTCCCTGGACCGCCGCCTGGATCTGCCGCGCACGCTCTGCATCGTCTCCAGCAAGTCCGGCAGCACCCTCGAGCCCAACATCTTCAAAGACTATTTCCTCTCCCGGATGCGTGAGACGGTGGGAGAGTCTGCGGCCGGCTCGCATTTCGTGGCCATCACGGATCCAGATTCCAATCTGCAAAAGGCCGCCGAGGCCGACGGCTTCCGGAAGATCTTCTTCGGCGTGGCCGGGATCGGGGGCCGCTACTCGGCGCTATCCCATTTCGGAACGGTGCCCGCCGCGCTGATGGGGCTGGATCTGGAGCGCTTTCTCGGATCGGCCGCGTCTATGGTGGAGGCCTGCGCCTCGGCGCCGGCCGATGAAAACCCGGGGGTCGTTCTGGGATGTGTGCTGGGCATGCTCGCCTCGCGTGGCCGCGACAAGGTGACCCTGTTTGCTTCACCCGGCATCGACGATCTCGGCGCCTGGCTGGAGCAGCTTCTGGCCGAGTCCACCGGTAAGCAGGGCAAGGGCCTCATTCCCGTGGACCGCGAGCCAGCGGGAGGGCCGCAGGTGTACGGCCAGGATCGGGTTTTCGCCTATCTGCGGCTGACGGCCGAGGCCGATGCCACTCAGGAGGCCGCCGTGGCGGACCTGGAAAGCGCCGGGCAGCCGGTCATCCGCATCGAGCTGGCGGACCGGTACCATCTTGGCCAGGAGCTCTTCCGGTGGGAAATCGCCACGGCCGTCGCGGGATCCATCCTGCAGGTCCATCCCTTCGACCAGCCGGACGTGGAAGCGAGCAAGGTGGCCACGCGGGAGCTGACGACCGCTTACGAGAAGACCGGCTCTCTGCCCAGGGAGGAGCCGCTGCTGGAAGATTCGGGGCTGAGTCTGTTCGCCGATCCCAGCAATGCCGACTCCCTCAGGCGGGGCGCCGGGGCGGGAGCGGGATTGGAGGCGATCCTTCGGACGCACCTGGGACGCCTGCAGGCGGGAGATTATTTCGCGCTTCTAGCCTACGTCGAGATGCGCGACGAGCACGAGTCGCTCTTGAGCGCCATGCGCCTCGCGGTGCGGGAGCGCAAGCGGGTGGCCACCTGTGTGGGGTTCGGGCCGAGGTTCCTGCATTCGACGGGGCAGGCCTACAAGGGAGGACCCGGCTCCGGCGTATTTCTGCAAATCACCTGCGACGACGTCGCCGATCTTCCGGTGCCGGGCCGCAAGCTCACGTTCGGAGTGGTGAAGGCGGCGCAGGCGCAGGGGGATTTCCAGGTCCTCTCGGAAAGGCGCCGCCGGGCGTTGCGGGTGCATCTCCAGGGAGAGCCGCAGGCGGGACTCAGGCGGCTGCGCGCGGCGCTGGATCGGTCGCTGGTCTGAAGCGATTGCCATAAGGGGGAGCTGATGCGGATCGGCATGGTGGGTCTGGGGAGGATGGGAGGCAACATGGTGCGGCGCCTCCTGCGCGGCGGACATGAATGCGTAGTCACCAGCAGAACCGCCGGGCCGGCGGAGGCGCTGGCGAAGGAAGGGGCCGTGGCGGCCGCCTCGCTTACGGACCTGGTCCGCAAGCTGCCGGCGCCCCGGGCCATCTGGCTCATGGTCCCCGCCGCCGCGGTGGATGCATCGATTGAGACGCTGGCGCCATTGCTGCAGCGCGATGACATTCTCATCGATGGCGGCAATTCCTATTACATCGACGACCTGCGCCGCTCGGAATCCCTCGCCCGCCAGGGAATCCACTACCTGGACGTGGGGACCAGCGGCGGCATCTGGGGGCTGGAGCGAGGCTACTGCCTGATGATCGGCGGAACTGAGCAAGCGTTCCGCCGCCTCGAGCCCGTCTTCAAGACGCTCGCACCGGGACGCGGATCCCTATCCGCCACTCCGGGCCGGAAGGTGGGGAACGGAACGGCGGAGGAGGGATACCTGCACTGCGGCCCTTCCGGCGGCGGGCACTTCGTGAAAATGGTTCACAATGGCATCGAGTACGGAATCATGGCGGCCTATGCCGAGGGGCTCAATATTTTACGACGCGCCGATGTGGGGAAGCAGGGACGCGCGGTCGATGCGGAAACTTCGCCGCTGCGCCATCCGGAGCACTTCCGCTACGACTTCAATCTCGCGGATGTCGCCGAGGTCTGGCGCCGAGGCAGCGTCGTGGCGTCCTGGCTGCTCGATCTCGCTGCGTCCGCCCTGGCCAAAGACCCGTCGCTCGAGCATTTCTCGGGAAGGGTTTCCGATTCCGGCGAAGGGCGATGGACGATCAACGCCGCCGTGGAGGAAGGGGCGCCGGCGCCGGTGCTCAGCGCCGCGCTCTTCCAGCGGTTCAGCTCGCGCGGCGAGGGTGAGTTCGCCCAGAAGATCCTCTCTGCGCTGCGCGCTGAATTCGGCGGCCACGGCGAGCCGACCGGCGGCGGGGGATCCTCTCGATGACGGCGCCGTCGGCCCCCCCCGCCTCGCCCCCCGGCCGAAGCGCCGATCCCTGCATCATGGTCATCGGCGGGGCCGGAGGCGATCTGACCAAGCGCAAGCTGCTGCCGGCCCTGTGCAATCTGGCGAAGGCTGGTCTGCTATCCAAGCAGTTTGCCATTGTCGGCTTTTCGCGCGGCGCCCGATCCGACGAGGATTTCCGCAAGGAGATGACGGCCGACATCAAGGAGTTCGCCACCAGCCCGGTGGAGCCGGAGCTGTGGAACTGGTTTCTGCAGCGTATCTATTATCTGGGCGGGGATTTCAAGGACCCATCGGCGTACGAGGCTCTGGCGGACCGCCTGACTGCCGTGGAGCGAGAGCACAAGACGCAGGGAAATGTCCTGTACTACCTCGCCACCGGCCCGGAGTTCTTCGGGGAGATCGTGCGCCAGCTACATGCGGTGGGCCTCACTCGCCAGGAAAACGGCCGCTGGCGCCGGGTGATCATCGAGAAGCCATTCGGGGCCGACCTCGAATCGGCCCGCGGGCTGAACGCGGAGCTGAAGAAGTGCCTTGAAGAAAAACAGATTTATCGCATCGATCACTACCTGGGGAAGGAGACGGTCCAGAACATCCTGGTGTTTCGCTTCAGCAACGGGATCTTCGAGCCGATCTGGAACCGGCGCTATATCGACCATGTGCAGATCACCCTGGCCGAGACCGTGGGAGTGGAGCGCCGTGGTGGTTATTACGAGCAATATGGGGCCATGCGGGACATGGTTCCCAACCACCTCTTCCAGCTGGTGTCGCTCACCGCCATGGAGCCCCCGGTCTCCTTCCAGCCCGACGCGGTGCGTGACGAGCAGGCCAAGGTTCTGCACGCCATCCAGCCACCCAGTCCGGAAAGGGTGCTCGAGACCACTATTCGCGGGCAATACGGTGAGGGTGTCATCGACGGAGTCAAGGTTCCGACCTATCGGGCGGAGCCCAAGGTGAGCCCCACTTCCAACACCGAGACGTTTGTCGCGCTCAAGCTCGTTCTGGACAACTGGCGCTGGGCGGACGTTCCTTTCTACATCCGAACGGGCAAGCGAATGGCGAAGCGCTACACCGAGATCGCCATCCAGTTCCGGCGGGCTCCCCTCATCCTGTTCCGCAATACGCCGGTGGATCGGCTGAGGACCAACCGCCTGGTCATTCGCATCGCACCCGACGAGGGGATCGCGTTGCGCTTCGGCGCCAAGGTGCCCGGCCCCATCATGAACATCGGGGCCGTGGAGATGAATTTCAGCTACGTGGACTATTTCAAGACGCTTCCCAGCACCGGATACGAGCGGCTGCTCTATGACGCGATGACCGGCGACGCGACGCTTTTCCAGCGGGCGGACATGCTGGAGGCGGGATGGGAAGTCATCCAGCCGATCCTGGATGTCTGGAAGGCGCTGCCCCCCCGCTCGTTTCCGAACTACCCGGCGGGAACGATGGGCCCTGAGAAATCCGACGACCTGCTCACCAAAGACGGCCGGGAATGGAGGCCCCTGGACGGATGATCCTGGCGGGGGATATCGGCGGCACCAGCACCCGGGTCGCACTGTTCGAGGTGGAGGGAGGTCGCCTGATCTCCCGAATCCAGACGAATTTTCGTAGCGCTCAATATCCCGGGCTCGAAGCCATCCTTGCCGAATTCCTGAATGTAAGCCGCTCCCAGGTCGACGCGGCTTGTTTCGGCATCGCCGGCCCGGTCAGGCTGGGGCGGGTGGAAACCCCGAACCTGACCTGGGTGGTGGATGCCCGCAGCCTTTCCCAGCAAATCGGACTCGAAACCGTCACGCTCCTCAACGATCTGGAATCCACGGCTTACGGGATAGCCGCGCTAGGCGTGCCGGATTTCGCCGTTCTCAACGAAGGTGCCCCAATCGAGTCCGGAAGCCGTGCCGTGATCGCCGCAGGTACGGGCCTGGGGGAGGCGGCGCTCCACTGGGACGGCAAGCTCCATCGCCCCTTCGCCTCGGAAGGGGGCCACGCCGACTTCGCGCCGCGTGATGCGCTGGAAGCGGAGCTGCTGCTTCACCTGAGCAAGCGATTCGGCCACGTCAGCTATGAGCGGGTGGTGTCCGGGCCGGGGCTGCTCAATCTCTACCAGTTTCTGCGCGACACGGGGCGCGGAGCGGAGCCCGGGTGGCTGTCCGAGCGATTGCGCCAGGAGGATCCCTCGGCGGTCATCGCCGGTGCGGCGCTGGAGAAAAGCTCGGAGCTCTGCGTGCTGGCGCTGGAGCGGTTCGTCTCCCTCTATGGCGCGGAAGCGGGCAATCTGGCCCTCAAAGTCCTGGCCACCGGAGGGGTTTTCGTGGGGGGAGGCATCGCCCCGAAGATTCTCTCCAAGCTCAAGGAGCCGGCCTTCCTCGGTGCGTTCCTGGACAAGGGGAGATACAGGAAGTTGATGGAATCCATTCCGCTGAAGGTCATTCTCAACGACCGGACCGCCCTGCTGGGCGCCGCCCGTCACGCCGCCCTGAGCGCCGGGCTGCTTGAAGCGTGAGGCGTCCTGCGGCCGCGTCGGATCGGGCGGGGAATGGTACAATGCGCGGAAATCGCCCAGGCTCTCGAGCCTCGAACAAAAGCGCAGGGAATGGAGTGATCATGATCGAGCAGATCCGCAAGCACCTTGGCGACAAGGCCGAGCATCTCCTGGAATTCAAAGACCCCAAGATCTCCCGGGAGCGGCTGGTGCTCCCCGGCCCCGATTTCGTGGACCGGGTGGTGGCGCTCTCAGACCGGAACAACCGGGTCCTGGGAAACCTCCAGCGGCTGTTCGGGCACGGTCGGCTGGGGGGGACCGGCTATCTTTCCATCCTGCCCGTAGACCAGGGGATCGAGCACTCGGCCGGCGCCAGCTTCGCGAAGAACCCCGATTACTTCGACGGCGAGAACATCGTGATACTGGCAATGGAAGGAGGGTGCAATGCTGTGGCCTCCACCTTTGGCGTGCTGGGCTCGGTGGCCCGCAAATACGCCCACAAGATTCCGTTCTTGGTAAAGATCAACCACAACGAGCTGCTGACTTACCCGAACAAGTTCGACCAAATTCTCTTCGGCACGGTGGAGCAGGCGTATGACATGGGAGCGGCCGCGGTGGGAGCCACCATCTACTTCGGCTCGGAGGAGAGCGGCCGGCAGATCGTCGAGGTCAGCGAGGCCTTCGCCCTGGCGCATGAGATGGGATTGGCGACGGTGCTCTGGTGTTACCTGCGCAACAGCGCCTTCAAGAAGGACAAGGACTACCACGTGGCGGCGGATCTGACGGGCCAGGCCAATCATCTGGGTGTTACCATCCAGGCCGACATCATCAAGCAGAAGCTTCCGGAGAACAATGCGGGGTACAAGGCCATGGGCGCCGGCTACGGCAAGACCGATGAGCGGGTCTATTCCGAGCTTTCCTCCGACCATCCCATCGATCTCTGCCGATACCAGGTCGCCAGCTGCTACATGGGACGGGCGGGGCTCATCAACAGCGGCGGGGCTTCGGGGAAGAGCGATGTGGCCGACGCGGTGGCCACCGCGGTCATCAACAAGCGCGCCGGTGGCACGGGTCTCATCTCCGGCCGCAAGGCCTTCCAGCGTCCCATGAAGGAGGGGGTGGAGATTCTGCACGCCATCCAGGATGTCTATCTCTGCCAGGAAGTCACCGTAGCATAAGTGTCATCCACCACTCTTCGGGGATAGAGCATGGCCGCATCCGGTTTAGGGCCTCAGAGCGGAACTCCAGTCCCTCTTCCGATTTCGGCTCGGATCAAGAAGTTCTTTGTCCGCCTCCTCATCTTTTCGATCATCGTCCCGCCCATCGGATTGGCGCTTTACATCTGGGCCGCACTCTCGTTCACCTACTCGTCGGGGGAGCGCGTGGGATACGTCCAGAAATTCTCCAACAAAGGCTGGATCTGCAAGACCTGGGAAGGGGAGCTCGCCATGGTCAATCTCCCGGGGACGATGGCTCAGATCTTCCGCTTCACCGTGCGCGACGCCAAGGTGGCAGAGGAGATCAATGCCACCTTGGGGAAAAGGGTCGCCATGCACTACGACCAGCACCGGGGTCTGCCCACGACTTGTTTCGGGGATACCTCCTACTTCGTCACCTCGGTCCAGAGCGTTGAGCCTTGAGACTGACACAGCCGACCACGAGCGCCGGCTGGATATCCGCCCGAACCTTTCTCATCGCCATCCTCCTGTCATCTTCCCTTCTGGCCCAGGAGCAGGAACCTCCCACGAGCGGCGCCGGACCCGCGAATGTGGCGGCGGAGCCCGCGCCCCAGACTGCCCCGGCGGAGCCGCCCAAGCGCCTGGAGATCAGCGACGATCCCACCTATCTCAAGACCAGTCTGCGCGGCGTCGTAGAGCAGATCCAGTTCGTGGGGGACGTCTCCCTGGAGCGCCTCCGGATTCGTTATCTCCAGGCGCTGGGAAAGCGTGACGCGCTTCTCGGGGATCTTCCCCTGGGCCGGGTGGATCCGGGCGCCGGATTCTCTTCGTCCTATGGCTCGGGAGATCTGACTCTTCAGTATCTCCACCTCTTTCCTTCCAAGAGCCGGACTTTGCTACAAGCGGGGGGGGTCATCTTCGTTCTCAAGACCGCCTCCGATACCGATCTTTCGGGGCACACCGCACTTTATGGCTTCACCTATGCTGCG
>Ga0137425_1000047_pt1 | contig 41554 bp, 52 predicted proteins | sample EasRivERMZT640_2_FD_102318 | JGI IMG/M metagenome (GOLD analysis project Ga0137425, IMG submission 102318) | Soil microbial communities from meander-bound floodplain in the East River, Colorado, USA - East River MetaG ERMZT640_2 | ecosystem: Environmental > Terrestrial > Soil > Floodplain ...
CAGCAACGCAGCAACGCAGCGGGGTATAGGTTTGTGGTTAAACGCAGTACATAACATTACATAACAAAAAGGGGTTTTACAATGGCAAGCAAGGCAACAATTACACAGTTACAAAACGTTTTACTGGCAACCCGCAATTTTAAGTTGCAACCTTTAACCCGCGCACAGCGCATAAACTTTTACCGCGCCGCACGCAACCCGTACGCAGTACGGTATAGCGCAACGGGTAACCCTACGGGGTTACCCGTAGGGTTAACGTTTGTAGGGTTTGTACAGGGGTATACGGTATTGCGCAACCCTAACAAACGGGGTTATACAATTGTACGGGTATACAGTACGGGGTACGCAGCAACCCCGTTTTACAGCGCAACCCGCAAGGGTATACCCGCTGCAATAGCGTACAAACTTGCGTACGGCGCAGCAATGCGCAGTACAAACCATAGTGCATGGCAAATAGGGTACAAATACCCTGCGCCGTTGCAAGCACAGGTACAGCGCGCAGCGCGTACCGCTGCGCGTATGCAGTTGCTTGCGTTGCAAGCACAAATTGCAGCGGGTATACCCGTTGTAGCGTAGGTTACGTTAAAGGCGTACGGTTACCCCGCTGCGTTGCGCAAGGCAACACAACGCAGCGCAGCGCAGCGCAGCGGGGTATACGTTTGTTTTTAACTATACATAATACGTACACAGCAAGGGGTACATAATGGGGTTAACAAATAGCACAGCAACAAAAGTTGCAAACGCAAGGCATAAGCAAAAGGTAGCAAGGTTTAACGCAACGCAAACCCGCAAACTAGCAAGCACAAAACCCGCACAGCGCGCACAAGGCGCAGCAATGCGCAAACCTGCGCAGCGGGGTAACCCACAACCCAAACTTAAAAAGTTACCTATAAAAATAGGGTTGTGCGGGGTTGCCTTGCTAGGTTACCCGCACAATATATGGCATATGCAAAGCAATATGTACATAAATACCGTGTTGCAAATACGCGCGTACGCCTTACATACGCTACCAAACGGTTACATATGGTTTTACGTACCCGCAAAAGGTAGCAAACCCGCGTACCATATTAAGGCGCACAGTAACCCCGCTACCTTTACAGCGGGTATACAACAATTTTACATAATAAAGTGGTTAAAATAGGTTACATATAGGCAACACAAACCCCGCGCCGTACGGCGCAACCTACGGGGTTTGTGTTGCTTGTTATGTACACTATGGTACATAAAACACAACTTTACATAACCAAGAAAGGTTATAACTTACCATGCAAAACAATACCGCAACCCTTACCCCTATTGTTAAAAACAATGCTTTAGGGCAATTTGCACACTATGCGCAAGCACAGGCGCAAAAGGCGCAAGCACAGGCGCAACGCCTTGCAAACGCAACCTACGTACTTGTTAAACCTAGCAAGGCAAACATTACACGTAACAAGCAAGGGGTTACCGCACAGCAACAAGCACAGGTTAACGCAAACCTTGCTGCAACGCTTGTATTGCAACTGTACCCTTTAGTTGCGCAAAGTGGTTTAACCCCTGCGCAGCAAGCACAGGTACAGCAACACTTGTTGCAAAGTGTATATACATTGCAGCAAGTTACAACGCTACCCGCAAGCAAGTACGCAGTACAGTTACAGTTACCGCCAAACCCATAACCCGCGCCGCAAGGCGTACCCCGCAAGGCAACGCAAACCCGTACCGCACAGCGCAGCGCAACCCGCTGCGCAGCGGTACGGGGTTGCGGCGCACAGCAACGCAGCGTACCCCGCAAGTATAGGTACGCTGCGTTGCTGTACCCCGCAAACACAGCGCAAGGTACAGCGCAACCCCTACGCAACACAGCGCAGCGCAACGGCGCAAGGCGCAAACGTACGGGTAACCCGCAAGGCAACACAAACCCGCAAGGCGCAGCGCAGCGCAGCGCAGCGCAGCGCAGCGCAGCGTACCCGCAAGGCGTACCCCGCTGCGCCGCAAGGCGCACAGCGCAACGGCACAAGCATACCCGCGCGTATACGCGTACGCGTATGTACCCGTACCCGCGCTTATGTGCGCGTACGCGTACCCGCGTATGTGCGTACCTGCGCGCACGCGTACCCGTACGCAAGGGTACGGCGCACAGTACAGCGTTGCAACACGGTAACCCGTTGCAAAATTGTACTGTGCGCAGAAATTGCAAAACAAATCTCGCTACAGAAAATGCAAAACAAATCTCGTGGGCAAAAAACAGCCACAAAATCTGGTAGCAAAAAATAACCACAAAATCTGTAGCAGTTTTTGCAAAACAAATCTAGCAGTTTTACCAACACAAATCTCATAAAGGGGCAAAACATGAAGCGAAAAAATATGTACGTAGGCAAACAAGTTCAGATTAATGTTAACGGCACATTAACTACAGGTATAATCTCACACCTATACCCTAACCTTAAATCTGAACTACAGCAACAGGTAGAAATAGATGTACTGCATAATGGGCAATTCTTAAGCCTAACATTGTACGCCTATCAAATCTACGCTGTGCCACATATTACCACCAACAAATTTGACCCATACGTACAAATTGCCTAACAACAATCTGCAAACTAGGCAGCATAAGCAAAACAAATCTTGTGCTGCATAGTGTGCAAATCTGTTGCACAATAAACCAAAATCAAATCGGAGGTAACAAAATGCAAGACGGGCGCAACTACAGCGGTTTAAGCGAAAGCGAAATAAGCACGCTACTAGATCTGAGGGATAGGGTATACGAAGATCATGGTTGCATAACGCATAGCCAAAACCACCGTATTCTGATTAACCTATGCTACCATATGATGTGGGAAATAACCACAGCATTATCTGAAGAGGGTGGTAGCTGGCAAGAAGATGAGGCGTTTTTGCAAACACACGAAAAGTTGGTACAGTTGCTCAACTATACCCGCCCCGTATATTCCGAAGACTAGCATAAAACAAAACAACAATCTGCAAACTAGGTTGCACAAACAAGAAGGTTTGTGCAACATAGTGTGCAAATCTGTTGCACATAAAATACCAACACGATCAGAAAGGCACAACAATGTTTATGGATACATGGGTTGCTACCGATGGGATTACTACGGTACGCTTTTCCGACCTGCAAAGCGCAGAAATATATTGCGCCCAAACAGGATGGCAAACATCTGACCTTTGGTGTATACGGCAGCAACTAATCGTAACACCAGATGGGGAAAGCGCAATAGTAGAACCCTGGTGCAATCGGATGGACCCAGATGTAGATACAGAAGTACAAGGTACGTGGCTAGATCATGTGTTTGTACCGCCTGCAAATTCTGTAGCCAACGGTACAAGCGAAGATGATGTACCTGTAACCTACAGTTCTGAATATCTACGCCAGCTAGGTAGTATTTCAGAGCGGCTAAGGTGGGATTTTCGTGACCTAGCTGCAACAGAACCCACTATTTATAACAATCTAGTGGCTTACGTTAAAAAGTGCGATGCAAAGGGCAAGAAACCTACCCTAAAAGAAGCAGAAAAAATTGTGGGTAGGTACGCCAACTAATCTGGTTTGCAAGCAAAGGGTACGGCCCATCATCAGATGGGTGGGCCGTTACCTTTACTTACAATCTGGTAAGTAACACACAAAACAAAGTTCAGAAAGGACTTATAAAATGCCTTCTCCAAGTAAGCGTACTCAGATTGCCGCTATCTTAAAGCAGCAATATGGCAATCAAGTAGATACGCCAACGGTAAAGCAACAAGCGAATTACGAAGCGCACAAAGCTGTATCAGAATACTCACATGGCTATTATCAGGATTGGGGTGTTCTGGTAGGTATGTACGCAGGGTACTACGTAATTCAGCTTGACAGAAATGTAAGAACAGATCGGGATGCCAACGAAAATCTGTATGTTGCTTTCCGACTTTACTACAACATCTATAGCTTTACCCATGAAAATGAAATTTGCTATATCCCGCAACATAGCAATGGGGTCGGAGGCCAAACGCTAGATGACTGCCTAAATGCAATCTGCTATCATATTGCCCACAACGCAGCTTATCGCAGCGCAAACACAGGATTGTGGCAACGTAGGCTTCCAGTTCATTTACAGCAACTTCCCAACGTACCTAATCGGTTCGGAGTAAGCTAGGTTGCACATAGGCTGCATAAACAAGATTTGTGCAGCTTATTGTGCAGATTGGCACAGCAAGCAAACAAAGCAAAGTTCAGAAAGGCTTTATACAAATGTCAGAATATCCATTGGTTGCCGTACCCCACTTACATGAAGATCAATTCATGGAAGGGGATGGGGATATGGGTTTTGCCGTACATCCGATGGCTGGCTATGGTACAATCATAGTTAGCGTGGATGGATGGGATTGCCCGTTGCAATTCTTCCGAGTAGACGGCATGGGTAGCTATCAGGTTTACGAATACGTAAACGAAGAAGATGGTGTAATCTGTTACATGGTTAATCCATCAGAGTTTGCCACTGTAGTACCTGTATCGCAAGAAGTGTAATCACGCACACGATACGGCATAACCCCCACAATCTGTTGTGCCGTATAGTGTACAGGATTGCTGTACAGTAATCGTCCTATGAAATCTCCAGAAAGGGATACATGAAATGAAGTACATATTGCTAGTACGTAAAGATGGCGAGGAAGCACGACCAATAGAATGGGGTGCAAGAGAACGCCTACGTACTTTCCAGCTAGGCTACAAACATGGTCTTTTGGATCAGGGTTGGAAGAGCTATGCCACTTATCAAAAAGATTATTACAATTTGGTAGATGGCAAAGGTAAACACATCCAACTATATATTCTGACCGAGCAAGAATGGAAAGACGAGAACTAACATGCACTATGTAATGTACAAAGAAGCTGACGGCAACAGTGAACCGGAAGTTCTGTTTGCTGGCAATAGAGACAAGGCTATCGGTTACTACGAAGGCTTTGTAGATGCAATCCAAAGAATGGGCAACCATACACCAGATTTTAGGGGTGGCATGAAAGACCCAGATATTGATTTACGGATCGCACGCATACACTTCTATCGTAACGATAATCCTGGTTACGCTTTCAACTTATGGGTTAAGAATTTACAACTTCCGAGAGCTTATAACTACAAAGAAAGATAAACAACCATGTTGCACGTAGAACCAGAATTTGCCATTATCGCAATTGTGTTCTTACTGTGTCTATTGTGGGGCCGTAAGGTTTAGGCGCAAACTAGATGCTATCACCTGATTAGATGGTAGCATTTAGTGTGCGAATAGACGCACAATATCTTATTAGCTAGGTTTCAAGAAAGGAACCAAACATGAACGCCAACACCACCACGATCAAGTTCCCCCGCTTCAAGAAGGATGGGATCATTGCCAATGCCGTTAAAAACCATGAAGATTATATGGCTCGGCAGAAAGCACGTTTCACCTTCATCAAGCAAGCGGCACGCATGATCGATGAGAGCTGGTTGCCTGAAGATAGCCGTTTCTACGTAGAAACCTACGGTATGACCATCTACATTCCTTGGTCAAAGGCTAATCTTATTAAGGCACGCAAGGCTATCGGAGCTGGCTGGAAGTACGATAGCCAATACCAGAACGATAATGGTACGCTGACCAAGAATTATCACACATACTTGGAAAGCGAATACATTAGCTTGACTCTGGTAATGGATGCAGAGAAGTTGGTCGAAGGTACTTGCAAGAAGGTCTTAGTGGAAAGCAAGACCGAGATGGTGCAAGTCACACGGCAGACCTATAAGGTCATCTGCGAAGATGGCACAGAAATGATGGAAGTAGAAACAGAACGCAACGTGTAGTGCAGAGGACGGCACACCCATGATCTTGTGGGTGGGCCGTAATGCGCCTTCCACTCGGAAGCTGGTTCCAAGTCCAGGCACATTATTACCCAGAAAGGTATAACATGAAAGAAGAAGAAGGTACGTATCTTCTGCAATTCCAGTTCGATGAGGCAATAGACATGGAAACAGAATGGTTCTACCATCTGCAACATGCGTTGGTGCGCCTTACGTATCTGAGCCAAATCCACCCCGACTATCTGGTAGCTTGTATCTTATTCCAGGCTAGGGATGGTGCGCTGTTCGATGTGTGTGAATTTAACATTCGGATAGGCTATGGTTTTGAAACAGATAGGATCCCCTATGCTACGGAATTGTAGTGCAGATACTTTGTACGGCAAAGCAGATGATAGGCTTTCTCGCATTACGTCTGCCTTACTACATCTAGCGCAAGAAAAGCAAGAAAGCTGGGAAGATTGCGTACTGTGGTCTGCTCCTACAGAGTGCTGGAAGCAGATCGAAGATACGCATGATCGCAAGAAAAGCCTAGTTCTCTTCTATGTAGGTATGGATGAAACCGAATGGCTTGCTGCCGTAAGAGAACGCACCAGTGAACGATGGGTCTATTACAACTTACCATTTTAGGAGATTACGATCATGGCAGAAGTACAGGAAATGGATCAGTGGGAACGGGATGAGTTACGAAAAGCAGCTCGTCAAGAGTACGAGAATAATATTCTCAAGAATCTACGGGATGCAGTAGCAGATGCCTACGTACCTCTCTTCCCGCCGATGGCCCCGACCAATGTAAGCCCGAAAATCGAAAGATTGCTGGCTTACCTTACCTATGCGATCACCTTGCACTTAGATGATCATGAGGATGGTTGGTGGGAAGATGAGGATACCATTCAGGAATTTGACACGTTGTTTTTAGGATAATCAAGAAAGGATACGAGAATCATGTTAGTTGTCTATATATCTATATGGTTGATCAGTCGCTTAATCTATGTTGTGCTGATAGCCAACCAAAGATCTGTTCCAATCCCAGTTCCAAAGAAGAACTATACTCCTGTTTCTAGCCCACGCTGGCCTGAATAGGGTAGAATGCAGAGTCCGGCAGCACATCCTAAAAGATGTGTTTGCCGTAATGCAGGTCTCGTGGTATAATGAGTCTACGGGACAAGGTGACAACTCCTTAAGAAGCATAGTCTTAGCTAGTTTCAAGAAAGGAACTAAAATGTTTAATCCCAAAATCCAAAAGTTAATTAAGGATCAAATGGCTGCGGATGATCATCTTCCTGCCTACGCATGGCCTGGAGGCTATCCATTGTTTTATATGGATGAGGAGAACAATGTTCTCTGCCCCAGATGTGCCTTCAAGGATAAGGATGATGAGTATCGCATCATTACAGATTACGAGATTAACTGGGAGGATTACAATCTTCGTTGCGATGAATGCAATGATTTCATCGAATATGCTTACGGCAGCGATGGAGATGAGGATGCAGAGCGGGAACGTCAGGTCATGTTAAATGATCAGGAGGAAGATGAGGAATGAGAAAAGTCATCATCCACCCGACCTACAAGCAAATGACGGATGCACAACTTAAAGAGTACATCCGCCACAAACTTGAATCCCATCCACATTGGGCAAGACGTGCCTTGCTTGCGCTATATGATGAGCAAACGGATAACGAGAAGGAAGATCCCACCGTCCACGAAAGTAACGGTTACGGATTCTCCCCACAGGATCAGGAATTTCTCACATCCCTAGCGCAGCAAGCGTTACGAGAGCAAACCTTCTCGATGAAGCAGTTGGGTTGGCTCTACACTCTTCTTCCTAAGTATTCGGGTCAGTTGGTAAAACTGATACGGCAGCAACAAACGGAAGAAGAAATCTCCATCGACTTAAAACGTGAACAACAATGGGAACAGGAAGAAGAAGACGAGGACGTAGATGTCGAGTTCTAAAAAGGTTTTTGAAGTGCTAACAAAGTCAGACAGAGATGATAGTACAGAAACTCTGTTCGCGGGAAGTTGGCGAGCTTGTTGCATCTATTTGCAAGCCTATATAGATGCCATTGTAGCTCTCACAGATTATAAGTATCTAACTGAAGGGGATGCAAAAATCCCCACAGAATACGATGTAGTGTTGATGTTCCGTTCACCCCTTGTATCACAACCTGACTTCTTCCTTTGGATAGACCAGGCAGCATAGTTCCACATAGGTTGCATCAGGATCTGGTGCAACTTATTGTGTAGATATGCTACACGATAATCTATTTAGTTGGTTTCAAGAAAGGAACTACATCATGGCACACAATCTTTTCAACGAACGCTTCTACTCCCTTCGCCAACCTGCTTGGCACGGACTAGGGAAGATCGGTGAAGAGGAACAGACGGCAACGGAGATCTTCAATGGGATGCAACCATACATTGTGACTCTGGAACCTGTCTTCACTAAGGTTGGCAACATCAAGTTGGAGTTGCCTAATCGTGTGATCACTCGCCACCCGCTTCCTGACGACAACAATTTCCGCAGTTTTGGGATTGTTGGGCCGGAGTACACAATGGTAGATCCACTTCGCACTTGTGAAATCTGGGACGAATCTACCAAGAAGCCCGTTGAAACGCTCGGTGTTCTGGGGCAAGGTGAGAGCATCTTCATCACCACAAAGCTACCCTCTTTCCAGATCATGGGAAATGGTAGCGTAGCGGATGATGTGGATAGCTATCTTCTGTTGCACAGTCCATACGGTGATGGCGCAATTCAAGTTCGTGTTACGCCAGTACGTGTGGTCTGCCAGAATACGTTGATTGCAGCGAAATCTGCCAGCACCGAGAGTTTCAGGATCATCCACGATAAGGACGTAGAAACACGTCTGTCTGGTTGGATGGAGGGCATTGTGCAACGTGCCGAAAAGAAGAGCGAGTATCTAGCCGAATGCTTCAATTACATGGCTTCCACTACCATCGATGATGAGCAAGCAGAAGATGCTCTCAAGCGTATCTATGTGGATCCCCGTAAGCCTTCTTATGTTCCTGACCAGTCGGTTATGGAACGGCGAGAAAAGGCTTACGAAGCCAATCTAAAAGCGAACATCGGCTGGCGGGAGCGTGTTATGGAAGATTGGCAAGGTGAGGGCATGGGCATGGACTCAGACGTGCTGAAGGGTACGGTATGGGGTCTGTATAATGCTGTAGTGGAGATTGAAGACTATCGTCCTACAGTTGGCCCTATCGGGGACAGTCGTCAGTGGAATACGCTTTTTGGGGATCGTAGTAAGACCAAAGAGCTGGCTTACGAGCAACTGTTCCAGTATTCCATCGAGTCGAATACCTAATATGCCACGCTCAGGAACCCCACCACGCAAAAGTCACTACAGTCCACTAGAAATCAAGTACAAGTATGTCTTGGCTTGGTGCGTATTCGTGGATTCTCATGACTACTTTATCAAAAAGCAACTTACGGCAGCAGAGGAATCTAATGCGCCGAAGGATGCTTATTCACAACGTCCGGATGGTACATGGCGCACATTAGATGAGATGCCTGACCAAAAGACGGCACAAGCTCTCAAGGAATGGGCTGCTTACGTCAAATAGTTTGTAAGTTCAAACAGATAGCTCTCATGAAAATGGGAGCTATTTGTTTGCACTATACAATGTGCAAATTACAGCGTAGGGTATAGGCAAAACACCTGTTTTAAGGTTTTATACGCCTATAGTGTACGCTGTAAAAACACCTATACCCCATTACAGGTACTACCCCACACAAAACACCTATACAACGTTTTGCAAGGGTAGTACAGCCACCCAAGAAAGGTCAAGATATGAGATGAAGCTCATCCGGGATCGCTGGATGCCTATGTTTCAGCTTGCTAGAGAATTGGAACCCAAAGTAGATAAACTCTACAAAGGGGATCCAGAATACTCTAAGGCTTTCGTAAAGAAAGCAGAGCAAGGCATGAAAGCGGACTATCGTGCGGCAGAAGCCTTGATGGCAATATCTGAAACTATTGTGCTGCCATCCAGCATTATGCTGGATTTAGTTCACAATATCGACAGAATCGACACCACAGGATGGATTAAACTGCCGTATCCCTACGTTACCATTCAGTTCACCCACCCTATTTTAGAAACTGAGATCATGCTCCATGAGGAAAAGAATGACCTCATGACCAGATTTGGTTTAGAAAATGATACGGTGGAAGGAATCATCCTTGGTAACGCAGATCAGGATCAACGTCCTTTTCCACCACAGCATGTTTTCAACATGATGAATTGCTGCATACTGTTCAACTCAACAAGTGTGAACAGAGTAGCGTGGATAGGGACGAGCAGTCCGGCAAGACCTCACTGGCAGAACAGCATGTTCCGTGAAAGTGAGATGCCATACAAATCTAGGGAAAATAAGTACAGGATGATCAAGTTATGTTATGCGATTAACCTGTTCTTAAATGCTCCCAACGTCATCGTAGTAAAAGAGAAGCCAGATCCCCACGTTAATGCAAAGCGTGAACGTAAGGGGAAGGCTATCCTGCCGGAATACCATACGGTGACAATTCAGAAGATACAAGTGAAATACGCAGAACCTAGCGGGAAAACGGGAACGGCCCACACACGTATGTATCCTGTGCGTGGTCACTTCCGTAAACTTGCACAGTTTGAAGACCCAATCTGGGTGCATAATCACTTCCGTGGACTCAAACATGGCGAAGAAAGCCTCGTCAAAGAGATCTACAGAGTTGCGCCCAAGAAGTAGGTAATAGCGGATTGGTCGGTACGGAAATTTGCCTTGCCGACCCATTCGTGTTACAATAAATCGTGTAGTTATTGCAGTCCCCACACAAACCAAGAAAGGTTTTACATCATGGAAGACCAAGTTCAGCCCAGCATCGCCAGTCAAATCGAGGCCCTCGTTGCCGCTAAGAATGCGGAAGGTGAGTACGTCACCGTCCGTACCGTATCCAAGCAACTGGGAATCAAGCAAGCCGATGTACGGCCAAACCTTCCGGCAGGAGCTACGCTTCTTCCCTCCAAGAATGGGACAATCGGCGAAAGCCGTATTCAATTGTCAACTGGAGAGGAGGAAGAGTATGTAGACGCAGATACTCTGCCCTCTACTGACTCCAGCAACGAAGAGGAAGTCGTTCAGTTAATGCTACCAAGAAAGACGAGGCGTGTTAAAGTGGAAACTGAACCGAAGGTACAAGAGCTCGATGAGCAGGGCAACCCCATTCCGGAAGCGGAAAAGGTAATCTGCACCATCTGCGGAAATCCCGTTCGCAAGAATACCATTGTGCGACGTGGGATTTGTCCTCTCTGCTTCCGTCAGCTTGCCAAGAATGTAGGCATGAATGCTACGAAGTTGGAAAGCCTTACGGATGAGGAGTTTGACATCGTAACTGGTGAAGAGCTGAGCCGTCGTCGCACGTTGGAAGAATACAAAGCAGGACGTATTCTTACCGATGAGCAGTTCAAGGCGATGGAAGGCACGATTATCCCCGTTAAGGAAGTCTTTGCTGCCGCTAAAGCTGCGGGATACGGGCCTGGTCGTGTCGCTCAAGCAATGGGTGGCGATCGCTTCCGGCACGAGCCTCTGGGTGGTTTTGACTCGGTGTGGACGCCCTACTTCGTAGGCGCACGCAAGGGATGGTACTTCAACATCGATATTCTCAATCACTTCGATGACCTTGCCAAGCCTGTGAAGAAAAAGAAAGCCAAGAGCGCAGGAACCCGTTCGGCAGGAGCAGGTCGTAAGGGAGCTCGTGGTGCAGCCATGACGCAAGTCGTGGAGAGTGATGAGGAAGCCACGCAAATGATGGATTCCACCAATCCAGAAGAGGATGAGTTTTACGAAGAAGAGCAGGATGAGGATTACATCGACGAAGTAGAAGAGCAGGTTTAATCTTCGCACTAAACTGGAATCCCTGGAGCAATCCAGGGATTTCTTTATTTGTAGGGCAAATTGCCCATCTTAACTTTCTTGACCAGAGCAAGTCGTAAAACTGCTCAGGAGAATCTACCATGAATTGCAATTTTGACATCCTGATCAACCAGCTTGAGAAGCGTGCTGCCGAGTCCCGAGCGCAGATTGGCAAAACCCGCACTAAGTTGGAAAGTCATGAGCTGAAGGGCGAAGTCTATGCCATCAACGAGGTGATCTACATGGTCAAGGAATTTGCCAAAGCACAGGAGAACAGTAATGGATCCGCAGATCAGGTGGAACCTGTGGATGCTGCTGCATCTTAGTCTTCTAGTCGGGTTGGCCGTAATCGTTCTTTTGAAGCTATGGAGTGGATCATGAACAAAGAAGAGCAGAAGAAACTGCTAGAGGAACTGGAAAAGCGTAAAGCTGATATTCTGGCAGAGCAGATCAACGAAACTTTCGCTTACAAGAAAGGCTTGAACACAGGAGCTATCCTTGGAATCAATGATGCCATTAAATTGATCAAGGAAGCAACTAAGTAAAGTCCGGCCCCACATCCCCAGGAGCAATCCTGGGGATTTTTTTTGATCTTATCCTATTAGAATGAATCCTGGGGTACTGATAGGAAAGTCGATAAGACCTAGAAGGCTCAGAAGCCATAAGATCAGAACCAAGACCACAATCCCCAATGATATCAGACGCCAGGGTGGGGGAAATCCACGAGAGAGATACTCGATTCCCGTCACCAATAAGATTCCGATAATGATGTAAATAATCCAGTTCCCCATAGCAGATTTCCCCTATCAGATCAGCAACTTCACAACTTCAGATCTTGAGATCTTGACCATTCAGACGAATCCGTAAAGCAGATTTTGATGTTGAGATCACGGTGGAGGTCCTTCCTCTTCCTGAGCTTTCCCTTGCGGTGGTGCAGATGTAGGAGCCACCAAGACCTCAGGTTCTACAGGCCAGATGTTTGTGAGAAGTGGAAACCATTTGGTCACAAAAGTTTGGATTGCGCCAGCGGCAGAAGCTGGATTCTCAGCCCAGGGATCAAACTTCACCGTCCAATCATAATCTGCTATGATGGTCTGAGGAAAGAAGAAAGTCTCTGGCTGCTTGATGACACGAGACATCAGTTCCTTATTAGGATCTTCTGCCGTAAGGCTTTCTGCCGCATCCAATCCTTGCTTCTTTACTTCCGCATCTACTTGATTGCGAAATTCTTCTGAGTTGGAAAAGGCTTTCTGTTGCAAACTATTGATGGGCATTAGTTCCCCCCGATACCAATAGAGCGTGCCGTAGCCGGATCAGCTTCATGGATAAGACCGTTGAGCATCATGAGCGCACCCGTAGTACGTTGGATTTGCTCTTCTACTTGCTTGAGCCTTTCCTGGATAGCCTCACGGTCAGCCTTGATGCCATTAAGATCAGATAGTAGTTCTTTACGCTTTTCCACGAACGCATCAATATCCATAGTTGCTGTCTTCTGTGCCGTACTTGCTGTTTGTTCCACGATCATATCCCCTGCGTTCCTCTCCGAGTGATTCTGATTGTTGCGGATTGTGGCTTCAGCTTCCATTGTAATTCTCCTTGCGATAGTTAAATAGTGTAGATAAAGTAACCAGAAATAAACGTGTTATTGGAGAAACTAGCATTAGTTACTTGTGACATAGATGCTGCACCCGCTGCCGGAGCAGCGAAGAAGCGTGCGGAATTGCTTCCTGCTATGCCACGTAGAACCATTGATGAGAAGGTAGTTACACTAAGATTAAGATAATTTACTGATCCCCCAACTGTATTGTCTGGTACAACGAAAGGGAAACTAGCTAACTCAGCAGCACCAGATGATAGTGACCCTTTGTTCATCAAGGATACTTCATACATAATAACAACAAGATTACCTATACGTATCCAAGAACCCGACCTAGATTGATAAGTTACTCCGGCAGCACTATTAGCGAATCGTACATCTGGAGTATAGACTCCACTCTCAAAGTAGGTAAGAGTGCTTTGTCCGAAATTGATACCTGCGCTGGCAGTTATAAGACCAGTTGCTCTAAGAGTACCTGTAACTTCTAGCTTGTACGCAGGAGCAATATTTCCAATACCGACGTTTCCGGCAGCAAGGATAGTTAAGCGATCAAGTGCATTTGTACGTAAGCTAAGATCATGATTGCTCCATGATCCTATATAGTTGTTGCCGTTACTATGGGCGAACATACCCATTTCTTGCCCAAGTGAGTTTTTAAGATGGATACTGGCAACACTAACATTTGGAGAAATCTGTATACCACCTGTATAGAAACTAACTGCTCCTACAGTTCCTGGCCCCACATGAAGTAATGCTCCTGGAGCCGTATTGTTGATCCCCATATAACCAGTAGTCTTTATGGTGGCTCCTGTTACTGAGGAAAGATCTGTAGAGGGGGAGATGGCGAAAGCATCAGCCAATGAACCGTCAATTCCTATTGTCCAGTTGGTCGTCTGTTGTGTAAATTGTAGACGTGCATCCCCTGCTCCTGCTTGCTGTATCTTCAAACCAACGGCAGAGATAGCCGTAGAATTATCATAGATATGCAAACTATGATCAGGGTTGGTTGTGCCGATGCCGATGTCTCCCGTTGATTCTATTCTCATCCTCTCGACGTTACTCGTGCCAAAAATAAGATCATGAGCATTGACAGTACGGATGACAAGACGAGCAGCATTAGCAGCGAGCGAGACGTCACCATTGGTTAACGGCCCCGACGTTCCCCACCCGCTACCCATCATACCGAATACACCCGAAGTCCCTGCCACACCACGTACCGCCACTTGCGCCAACGCTCCTGCTCCCGTCGAAAGATTCTCCATCATCAACGTAGTTGAAGTCGCCTGATCTTTCTTGATATGGACATAGTAAGCAGGAGCAGCAATTCCGAAGCCAAGATCTCCTGCCGCCGTTATTCTCATCTCCTCTACATTGTTGGTAGCGAAGATCATGTCATTAGCACCAATGGTGCGGAGTACCAACCGTGTAGAACCACCTGTGATATAAGCATCTCCACTGGTCATCGGCCCTGTTACGCCGTAGCCGCTACCGAGAACACCCATTGTAGCAGATGCAGCACCACTACGAGCAGAGAGTGAAGCGACGGCCCCTGCTGCTGTGGATGGATTCTCAGAAGTAATATTGGTTACTGCTCCTTGGGATTTAGAAACGTGTAGCAGATAGATAGGAGTATCCGTACCGATACCAACTTCACCCGTTTCTACAATCCTCATCCATTCAGTACCGCCATTGCTATTTGTATATCGCAAACCGCCACCCTGCAAGCCACGAATTTGAGCTAAGGCAGCGGGAGTCGTCCCTTTATAAAAGATGAGATAGGGTTCCACCCCTACGGCATCACTTGTGCGTGAAATGCGAATACCGGCGGCTGCACCTTCAACATGAAGCAGAGCTCCAGGACTTATCGTGCCGATGCCGACGTTACCATCGTTATGGACACGCATAGCCTCGACACCATCGATGTAGGAGATGACATGACTACCAGAAAGATTCAATGGATAGTAGAGCAAATTGTTATCGTTGTAGGAGTTTAGAGTAGTCGAAGTAGCACTCACGCTCCAGTCAGAGCGCAAGTTAGGATGCGTCCCACGTCCTAATCTTATAGTGCTGACTGAGCCACCCCGAAATTCAGCGACAGCAGTAGAAGGGATAATCGTAGTTGTACCTACACCAAGTTGATGTGCTATGTAAGTAAGATCATCTCGTATGAAGGCAGCAGTTTCGGATCTTGTGGTTGCTACGTTGCCGCTTCCGAAGTAAGCTCCCGTAGAATCTAACCAAATATTGGAAGCTACTGTGGTCGTAGAGTTGATTCCGGCAAGTCTAACGGCCCCACGAGTATACGAATCATGGGATAAGCCGTAGCTAAAGATCTCTGCAACGGAATAAGCAAGACCACCTACCGTCTTCTTGTCTAGCCCAACTGTTCCACGCTTTTTAGAGGGGAAGGTTGTGATGCCATCCCCCATTTCTTCATACCAACCAATAGAATTGTATTCTGCTGAACCGAATTTCATACTAATTCCACGTACTTTATCAATTGTAAAGATTGTATTTTGTGATTGATAAAGTCGGAAATCTACATTCCATAACTTTATGCCGTTCTTCACCCCTCCGTTGGCTACGCTCCCTGTCACCATTGCAATCCCACTCAAACCATCAGCGGGTGACTTGGTAAGATCATCTGCGGCAGCAAAGCCAAAGCCATCCGAGAGATCACCCCATCCTGCCAAACTTCCCATGCTGACCACAGGAACGGTATCATTCCAAAGTGCAGTAGCGGAACGAGAGTAAACGGTGATAGTAGGGCCAATCTTGCCATGCAAGGTAGTAAGACTAGATAGATCTATATAGCCATCACCGACGTTCTTACCAAGACTTACAATAGCATCCCCAGATTGCCATGCGGTCGTAGGCCCACCATCTACATTACGAGTTACAGACCAGCGATAGCCATCTGTAATGACCGTATGAGTTGTAGATGTAATCTTTAGAGCTTCTTGTTGCGGCAGCGAAGTAGTAGGATTTAAGCCTTCCATATACAGATAAGTATTCTGGAACCAGGAAGCCCTCATATCGTGTTTTACATCTATTGTACCCGCACCACTAGCGGCAGCAAGATCAGCAATAAGATTACTGGTGGGTGCAATCATCACACGGCCACCAATCGTAGCCATGACCGATGAAGCCACCAATGTTTCTACATAGAGTTCTGAAGCATAAAGACTACGCCATTTACGATTATAATAGCCTATGTCAATCTTACCAGAACTCGTAGGTAACATCTTGGCATAAGGTGCTATAAGATTACCAGGATTGATGACTAGATCACCACCTGAATTGATGCTGAGGATAGTAGCCGCAGGTGATGTAATCTTCCTTGCGCCACCTATGAAGTTTAGATCACCGCTAATCTGTGGATTTGTATTGAAGGTATAGACGCCAGTGTTGAACTGCGCTCCGGCACTCATATATACCATCGCATTGAAAGTAGCGGTCTGCGCCCAACTTTGGATTCCAGTCCAATCGAAGGCATAGGCACGATTCACGGCCACACCATTAGGATCTACTGTAATTCCCTGATAAGGCTTTACAGATACTCCCGTAGCCCCTACCAGAATACCGTTATCTTCCTTAACCCAAACACCCAAAGTATCTGAGATAATACCATGATAAGGTTTAACATCTACTGTGTTTGCCGTTACTAAGATCCCATTTCCTGGCCCTACGTCAAATCTCATAGGAGTAGCCAGTGTGCCACCACCCGTAAGACCATCTCCTGCGGTGATAGTATAATCTGTAGTGAGTACCTTACTAAAATCTAGCGATAACTCAAGATCACCCGTTAACGGCCCACCACCTATAAGACCACCCGTAGGTGGAGTTAAGATTTGGAGATCTGTACGTACTACAGTATCATCTACCGTTAAGCTGGGATTCGTACTGATGGGTGCGCCACCCTGGATGCCACCATTAAGAGGTGTAACAATAAGAGCAGAAGCTCTTGCGACTTGGGTGAAATCTACAGCCAGTGTTACATCACCCGTTAATGGCGCACCACCTGTAAGACCACTTCCCGCTAAGGTCTTGATCTGTGTAGTTGTAGATACAACATCATCGAAGTCTACGGCTAAAGTACGGTTGGCTGTAAGATTACCACCCCCCGTAAGACCGCTTCCCGCATTAGTGAAGAAAGTGATCGCGCTACGAGCAATGGTATTGTCTACATCCATGATCTTATTGGTCATAATAAGACCAAGACCAGCGATGCTATCGCTAATCCATAGATCATTATTTACATCAAAAGCCAAACCAGAATAGGGTGCAGCCAACTGGATGCCAAGAGTACGTGTGGCCGCAAGAGTCCCGCCACCGTACATCCCATTTCCAGGTAAAATAGACGTTGCGGCAAGAGCAACATAGGCAGGATCAATGTTCATAATCTTGCCAGGAGCCATGTCAAGCCCTGTTCCGGCAAGCGCATCATTAAGGAATATACCACTGGCACTCACGGTAAGACCACTACCAGATTGCGTTAAGGCTTGGATGAGGATGTCGGGGCCAGCTAACGTCCCACCTCCTGTAAGACCATTCCCTGCCGTAATCGTGGTCGTGGTACGAGCTACAGAAGCATTGACGCTGATGTTACTACCAGCCAGGATAATACCATCTCCTGCTGTGAATCCCGTTGGCGGCGGAGAACCAGAGGCACTAAATCCTGGAATTGTGACTTGTCCTGTACTAGGATCAAAGGTAAAGAAATCATTAGTGCCTAATCGTTCACTGGCAGATATCCTAAACTTTCTGGGAAAGGTACTATCAATTCCTATAGAATACCACTGATCCGACATAAAGACCGGATAGTTGTCGGGATCATATTGGTGCATTCTGAAATGCAGTACGGCATCACCGATTGCACCACCACCTGGATCCCATGTGCCTTGCTGCTCAATCGTGACGCCAACTTTACGACCAGTTTCAGTACCCGCATTAGTGATATTAAGCTGCGATGAGCTTATGTGATCACTGAAACCTATATGAACATTACGACCTAGCTTCACTTCTTCAGCCATCAAACTAGCTACTTCCCCATATACACCAGTAGATAGCATAGATTTAGTGCTAAGATTTAGTGAAGCAAATACTTCATCGTAATAATTTGCCGCTTGTAGGGATATAGAAGCTTCCTCAACTAGCTCTGAGGAAGTCATCATGGTCATACCTAACTCACGTACAAGATGACCACCACCTCTATCCCAAAAAGCCGCAGTAATAAAAGCGGCTGGATAAAAGCCCTCAGTAGGTGGATTAGCTATATCATCATACCAAGTAATATTTCTTAATGGATCATTTCCGGCTAACGAATCAAAGCGCATTGAGATACCAGTATCTCGCTTGACTATCAAGCTCTCAATGCTACCTTGATACATCGTTAAATTAGTATCGTAGAAGTCAGCACCATCTTCGTTAATAGATATACCGATGAAGCCATCTCCAGGAACCTTCGCCAAACTGTTTCCGGCAGCCAATCCATAGGTATCTGTAGTGTTTCCTAACACTCCATTAAGATTACCCATCCTCACTTTATTGAGGAAGTGCGGTGCATTTCCAGCTATTGCATCAAAGGTCTGTACTTGGATGTACGGGCCTTTATTGGGATGAAACAAACTCGTCGCATAGACCACACCTTGACCGTGAGGTTCTTCAACAGTAGGTGGTTGGCCGAAGTCAACACCTGTTTCACCCTTATGGATGAAAGCACCTGTGAAGCCACCTTCCCTACGCTTGAGCCGCCATAACTGACGTGACGGCCTTTCATCTTCGGGTGTCTGTGTTACTCGATTAACATAATCATTAACGCCAGCATCTATTACAATGAAGTTTACGGTTTGGATTACTAGATTAGTTTCCCAATCAATTGTGCGGAACTGTATCCAGTTATCTACCAAGAATAACTTGTGGCCGTCTAGACCAGGAGCTTCCTCAAACCATACATCTACATTAGCATTGATGGCCGGAACTTCAAAAGTTGTTTCTACAATACCATAGCTTCTGGTTAGGAACCATTCTCCCCGCTGAACACGAGCTTCATCTGCTACAAACTTACGAGCATAAAGATTATCTACCAACAATTCGGAGATGGTAAGTTGGCTCTTATAGCCACCCATCCACGCTATTTCCCAACCATCGATACCAGAAATCATATTCTGTGCATTGGATGTACGTAGCACCTGATCATCGGGGAACATAATGTTCTTACGGGGAACAGGTGGATTTAGATCATCCCATACATAACCAGTAGGTGTGGATTCTATATAAAGATTACCCTTTGGTTTGATCTTAAGATCATGTGTACTGATGATGTTATAAACGCCATTGATGAAGTTAATATCACCACGTAAATCTAAAGTCTTTAGTCCTAATTTTCCTAGTGAACTATGCAATAAGATGTTCGCTGCGCTGACACTAACATCTGCTGAAGATGCTACGTCATGAGTATGTCCTACATTGCCTGTGCCGCCTTTGAAGTTTACAGAATCAAAAGTTAATGTATCAGGATCATTCATTGCGATCCCGTTGACATTAGTCTGTAAACCGCCAGCGGGATCTATTTTTACTTGAATCTTGTTTGTTGCACCAACTTCACTAAGCCCTTTATTGGTATCTATAATATCCGTAACATCTACCCTTACACTGGTAGATAATACATCAATTCCTTGCCCACCCCCAATCCCAAGTCCAAGCGTACTCGTACTCATACCACTTGGATTCTGCAAAAAGATATGTAGACCTGGAGGTCCGGCAGCAAGACCACCATCTAAACTGGCACGAACTCCAATACCAGTAGCATCTATTAAGATAGCTCTATCTGTATTGGATTTAGCCGAAATAATGTTATCTACGGATATATTGATACCGAGTCCTGCGGTATATGTTCCACCACCCCCACCACCACCCGTAGGAGGGAAGACAGGCTTGAATGTAGAAGTAGCTGCATCCCATGTAGGTACTTCACCTGTATCCCAACCTGTAGATTGTACGTTGGTGAGATCAAACATTGACATGGGAGCAGGAGGAATTGGATCACCTGTACGATAGGCAGCAGCTTCATAGATAACAAGCTCACCGTTTTCACGGCGCATCCTCACTTGCTGTCCTACCACCATCGCAACATCTACTCTATCTTTAGCGATGGTTACACCCTGATCCGCACGATCTCCCATAGTCACATGCACATAGCCAGGACGTCCCACAACAGGGATAGCGTCTGGAGTCTGCTCCATCAACCCCAAACGTCCTATGATGGCAGTACGTATATTACTACGTTCCCAGATGCGATCAAAAGCTCTAAGAATCTCTGATTCGCTCATACGGTTCCTTCCTCAGGGACGTCCGGCCACAAGATCACAGTGTTTGCCGGAAAGCCGGACGTTTCCATTTCCCAATGTATACTTACGTCACGAGTAACACCCGTAGATTCATAGGTATATTCTGTGGTCATTTCCGTAACAATACCCCGTACTTCATCAAAGCCAATAGCTTCACGAATAGGACTATTCGCATCGGAGAACGTGAGCTTCAACCATTTGGCTTCTGCCGGATCAACCCACTGAGATACAAGATCTCTTGGTGCAACAATCGTAAAGGGCTGGAACTTAGCGTTTAATTTAGCGAAGCGATTACCTTCTTCGTCATTAAGATTACTTTGCCCTAAAGATATGCGCTCACCAACTTCCATGAACTGCTCACCTTGCCCATGCTCTGTACCAGGAGCAACACAAGATATGACTTCCAGTTCTTCTCTGCCGTCTACTATAATAAAATCATTAGTAGATATTAAAGATTTGGTTTGGATAATCCCGATAGTAGATTGGTGAGAATAAGCCCATGTGATGCTAGTCCAACGGCTATCATCTAGGGTATCCATTATGTCATCCAGATTATTTGGGCGATCTACTACCCGCATAATATTAAGATCAGGAACCATCTTTAACTGACCCAGGCGATTGCAAGACATCCTATAGCTAGGACTTAATCTGCCACCAAGATCTTGTATCTGTGCGTTCAAATTTTGCTTATCACTACCTAAAATTGCAAACTTAAATATAGATAAGCTATGCGTATAATCAAAGAAATCAGCTACTTCCAATACTGTAGAGTGCATGTGCAACATGAACCATATGTAGTAGAGCATATTGCCCCACAAGGTAAGAGACCAATCCACTCCCACTGTAGTAGCATACTTCATAACTACAGTGAAGCCAGGTAACATCGTCAATCTTTTACCTGCGTCAAAGAAGGTTAGTCTTGTCGTATTGGTGGTTGCCGTTGGTTCGGCACGAATCGCTATATCATCAGCTTGATGCCAACCTATGAACTGCATTTGATACCGAAATTCTGGAAAATAAGCAACGGCATCATCCCACATCATCATTAGAAAGCCATCATAATATTGCTCTCTTGGAAAATCTTTATACATCTCTATTGTTAGTTCTTGCCCTATTTGGTCATGCAAATGGGATACTATATTGAATTGTGTAGTAGATAGATCATTAGCAGGATCACGAGCGAAAATAGGAATCTTCTGCGTTCCTGTATGATAAACTCCCAAATTATCGACATGAAGGTATACATAGTGAAATCCAGGAGCAAAATTTAGAACAACTCTAGATGTTGTGTTGCTTCCCCCTACTAGGGTTGCTCCAGCACTCCATTCCCATCTAAAGTTATTGGGAACAGAAATAGGTGGTGATGCAGCTAAATCAAATACAAAGCTCTCGGCATTGAACTCAACTTGCAACAATCCCGTTGCAGGATTTATATCTCCTGCGGCTCCTGGCCCACCATTAGGAACAGGTTCAGGCTTTCCATTGTTAAGTTCAGAACCTATATCTGTATCTTTCCACATAGCTGCACCAGCGAAGACGGGAATCTTAGCCCATACTCTATATTCTTCTAATACTGTGATATAGGAATTATCTACGATATTAGCTTCACCAATACCTATACCACGAGAATAGCGAGCAACGTGCATCTGAACTAGCGGAAAATCAGGATCCATATATCTATATCTAAGTGTACCATAATCATTTTTATCCGGCGCAGAACCTAACAGCACCGTCATACTTTCTTTTAGGAGAGAAGTATTTCCTACAGTTACGGTATCAAAATTTATAATTTCCTGTGGATAGGGTAAAGTCGTACCGTTCATATTCACTCTGGCACGCATGATGACTTTAGGTTTGTTGATATACATACGTAGAGTCATGGAAGTAACTTTAGATCCCTAATAATAATCACCATATTACGAATAAAATAGTTTTCCCAAGTAGCCTCTGGTTGGATGGCCGTACCCGTATATCTTTTATATTGATAAAGTGGATTGCGGGTATAGATAGTAACGGTAGCAGATGGCAAAGATTGGATTCCCAACGGTGTTAAGATCGTAGTGAGTTGGGCCGGAGTTTCCACCATACTATAAATCCATTCCACATAAAGCCCCTCATCCAGCACACTACCATTTCCCAAGAATATACGTCTGGTAGCTTTAAGACCAGGACTAGTAGGTTGTGGATTTATTACCGTTAAGGAAGCTAAAGCTACATTACTTCCTACAGCCGCACGATAGTCGCTCATCCTGATGCCGCCACTTTGTTAAGTAAGGTCAAAAGTTTAGAATCAAATTCTGCATAGATACTAGCCGCTGACATCCCAGGAGGTGCATTGATTACGATAGCACCCGCATCTACTCTTATGTTTGATGTCTTCACTGTATTACCGCCCATCCCAGTTATAGAACCTGGAATTACTTTATCATAGACTCCGCCTTCGCCCCTGACAGTAGGACTGAATCCGGCAGCAGATGGCCCACCCGTACCAATCCTAACAATCACATCTTCTGGCTTTGGTAGTGCATCTATAATACCTTGCTGCGTTTCTATCGAATCACCGATTGCTTCTATCGCCTCATTAGTGGTCTTTAGTGCATCTTGTAAAGGCCCAAGATCCTCACCTGTAAAGGCGGCATCAGCGATCTTTTCCTCGATAATAGCCTTACGAGCATTAGCCCGAAGAAGCTTATCTTCCAATAAATACTTTTTATGTTCCTCAAGCGCAATAGCAGTTGCACGATTCTCAGCTTCCTGCCAAGCAGAATTAGCGAAGTTAAGATCAATCATTCGTTGATTGTGCGCCGTATTCAAAGCAGTGAGTTCTGCCGTAGCATGTTCACCAATTTGCGTAATACGTTCACCATGCACCCGATTCATCTCCAAGAGTTGTGCATTGTGATGGGTTTCATCCTTACCCAACCGTATCCCACGATCAATATCTTCTTCTGATTGCCTAAGAATATGAGCATCCTTCATATCCTGCAAGCGTTCAGCATCCTCAAGCCCTTGTTCTTCCAATCGATCTGCGGCAGCAGCTTGTTGATCTGCAAGTTGTAGAGCATGAGCTTCATTAGCATCTGCTACACGTTCCAGATGCGCTTTGTTTTGCTCTTCGATTTCTTCTTTAAGATTTTCCTGTATCTCGGCCAGCAACTTATCTTGAGCTTCTTTGTTTTCTACAAGTTGCTCATCTAACTTTTCTTTTTCCTTCTCAACTGCTATCTTCTTATCTTCTTCTGCTTGCCGTTGCTTTCTTGCAAAATCACGTTGTTCTTGGTATACGGCAGCAGCATCTAATCTAGAAGCAGCATCTAGGATGGCATCATTATGATCCTCTGCCGCCCTTTTCTGTTGCTTCTTAAAATCTTCTTCAATTTCCAAGATGCGTTTGGCAGAGTCTTCACGAGCTTCAAGTTGCTTCTCATTAAAGTCTTCAATAGCATCTTCGGTTCGCTTACGAGCTTGCTTATTAGCATCTGCTATGCTTTCCTGAAGATCTTCAGCATACTCTGCAAGTCTACGATTATGATCCCTGGTCATCCTAGCTATATCATCAGCTAAGTCTTCCTGAGCTTTTAATCTATCCTTCGCCATATCTTGTTCGGCTCTGGCGAGATCGGCAGCAAAGTGTGCGTTATCACGAGCACGCTTCCTAGCAAAGTCAGCCGCTTCCTCAGAAACCTGTTCCTGATAGTCTCGTTCTACTCTAGCCCGTTCCCTAAAGTAGCTACGATTCTCATCCAGTATAGCTTGATCAGCATCAGCCGTGATTCTTCTTCGTTCCGCAGCAAAAGATACCATTTCATCTATCTGGTCTGCTGTTGGTCCCACATCACGAGTACTCCCTGTGGGATCTGGTCCAGAATAGTCCAGATTAAGACCTTGCTCCATGACTCGTGCTGCGTTCAGAGCAATCACAGAGTTGGTAGCCGCCTTGAGCATTACGTTCACTTCTGCAAATTCTTGCGCTATCCTCTCGGCTGTAGGCTCAATCCCCAACATTGCTGTACTGAACTTCCCTGCTTCCATATTAGCTTTCGTCATCTCCAAGCCTAGCTGGATTGATCTGGCTTGTCCTAGACTATGACGATTCTTATCATCTTTTCCCCAAATCCCACCTTCTACATCCCCCATACGTGTAAATTGATCAGGAGATTTTCTATTTATTTCATCGAAGAACTCGGTTGCTGATTCTGCAGCAATCGTAAATCTTTTAGCCAGAAAATCTATTGGCCCACCAACGCTCTCTGAGATCGCTAAACCAAGATTATCATAAGCCGCAGCAAGTCTTTCTACTTCTGTAGCTTGTCCTGCCGCACTATCGGCAAGAGCACCATAACGTTCCATAGCATGATCTAGTACCGCATTTTGATAGGCTTGCTGTTTTGTGAGAGAACTATTAGCCGCCATCAACTCGTTAGTTTTCTTGCGTACTACATCATATTGTAAGCCTAACTGATCTAGACGCTGTCCACGTTGCGTGAACATCTCTAATATCAAGTCATTCTCTACTGCATCTTGCGGTCTACCTGTAGCTAATGAAATACCACGAATGGATTTAGCCGCTTGCTCAATTTCTTTTGCGCTATCGGCAAAGCCTACACTAAGTAATTTTGTGACGCCTTCCAGTTGCTGCTGCTTACTGAGAACACCACCAGTGGCTTCCGAATATACTTGCAGTAGTTCATTAACTTCCCCTTGACTACCAGCTAGACTCCTTGCCGCTACAGCTTGACGAGAATAGGCGGCGGTTACTGTATCGGCAGCAGCAGCCGCATCCGTAAGATTCTTTACAACGGCTGTGATCTGCCCTACAATCGCACCCCCTGCAAAGCTCCCCGCACCTAATCCAACTAAGCCACCCAACAGTCCGGCCCCACCACCCCCACCTAACGCCTTACCAACCGTACCCAAACCCTGCAAAAGTCCGCTAGTACCCCATGCCGCACCCCAACCGCCTTGACCGCCGCCTTGCCTTGCTGTGCGTCCCGCTTGCCTCTGTTGCAGCAACATCATACGGTTCTGTTGCTGGAACGCTGCCATCGCAATACGTTGCTGATGATTCTGCGATGATAGATTCGCTGCCGCAGCCGCTTGAGCAGCTTTGCTATTGGAGCTTATGATCGCAGCTTGTACCTTGCCCGTTGCTGTCACAGCCGCTTGGATTTGCTTCTGTGCCGCTACTGCAACTTTCGCATTAGCTGTGTGTGCCGCTTGCGAAGCCTTTGATGCTTGCATCTGCTGTTGATGCACAATCATCGAGCTTTGCAAGATTTGCTTGTTAGCAGTAATCGTGTTACTTACACGGATTGCCGTATTCGCTTTATTGGTCTGAGTAAGACGCTTTTGATGTTGTTCCAGTTTAACTAGAGCTTGCTCAGATAAATCTATCTTTATCTTAGCTTCTGCTCTAGCAACAGAAACATCTACACCTTTCTTGGTTTCAGCCCGAATGATACGGGTTCTAGAATCTGCTTGTGCTTTGGCCGTCGCCGCTTTTAGCTGCTCAAGATTACTACGAGCATTGGCAACCATCACAGACAAACTTTGGGACACCAGCTTTATTGAAGCATCGGCATCCTTCATACTTGCCTTGACGCTCTGACCTAAAGCCGTCATGTCAATGATGGCTTTTTTAGAGTCAGAAGTGTCAATTATAAATTTGATTTCGGGATTGTCGCCACTACCGCCAGGAAGATCGCTCATTAGTTTGGCTTATACTCCCATTTCTTAACACCGCTACCTTGCTGTCCGGCCAGAGCCAAAACAGTAGCAAGACCCTCCCCTGAGAATGGATCATTGCTACGCTTCTTAGCTTCTTCTTCTTTGTCCATTGGAAGCTTGAACTTATCATCTAGTAATTGATGAATCGTATACTTTTGCTTCCATTCCTTCTTGTCACCCATCCCTACTTCTATACGTTCATGTACGGCATTCTCAATTACATTACCAAAGGTCACAACGGCAGCATCGAATAGATAAGCTACCAAAGGATCTTTAACGCCTAGAAGATCAGACGGTCGGCTGTGGGTCTGCTGCACCGTTTGCCACAACGTCCACATCTGACGGCGGTTGGTAACGAAACCTGGACAATGCTTCGGAAGGTGCGAACACCAGCCGGAAGATGTAAGCACGATCAGCTATTTCAATGTCATCAATACTTATTTCATTGTCCAGAGTTGGATTATCTACAACCTTCGGTTCCACCATTCCGGCCACACACACTACACGTAAGGATTCCAGCATGTCTGCTGCCGCATCGGGCGTTTCGTTCTCGGTCAAGAATCGCTGAAACTTATCTTCATCACCCTTGTCATATATCATCTCTAAGACAAGTGTAGATAACACTTGCGGTATCTTACCCAACTTTAGAAGCTGATCCGGCAACACGGTACGAATCCTTACGATGTAACCGCTATAGGGGAGTTGAATTAACTCCCCTTGCTCACGCTTCTTACGCCACTCTAATCCTGAACTTACGGGCAAAGTTTCCATGATTAGGGGTTCGCCACGATTCCAGCGGGCGGGAACGCTGTAATAGGCACATCGGTTGGATGCGTGATTACATTGATAGAACCCCAACTGGCATCATCCACCACTTGCATTGTGACTTCAGGGATGGTGAACGTACCGTATTCCATCTGCGCCAGCGTGAAGCCGCTAAGGATTTTGCACTTCGGCAGAAACAGCCAGGTATCTCCAGCTTCCGCTGAAAGTGCTTTTAGGATGATCCCAACATAAGGCATCTTCTGACCACCACCAATGCGTAGACTCTTAATACTGGCAGAAGTAGCGATGCTTTTTCCAGTTAAGATACCAAGTGTATCTAGATTCAAACCACCCCAACGCATCTGTAACGTACCGCCAATCGCATTTGCTGCGATGGCAGTTTGGGTATCATCACCCGTTAGAATGGCAGAGATGATTTCCATCGCCACCGAACCCATCTGGATGGACATGATGTCACTTCCAGAGGGAGGATTGTACGTCGGAGGGCTTCCTGCTTGCCAAGTAGAAATTTTTGCATCATTAAGACCGTATTGTGGTGCTCCCTGATCGAACGGCATCTTATTCTTCCTCTCCTAATGTTACAAGACCCAACCTTGCGATTCTCTTCAAAGATTGCAATATTCTTGGTCCCCAGAAATCTTTTGCGGGAACTAGAATAGAGTAACGTCCTTGATGTGCTAATTCCAACCAGATAGTATAGTGTAAAGATGGATCGTGCTGTAGCACAATCGTACCAATGGGACCGCTAGTAGGATCTACCCAAGCCTTCAAACCTTGTCTGGCTTTTGTAGTTCTGTCCTTCCAAGGAGCATTATCCTTTGCCCATTGCTCCATTTCTGCTGCTTGCCGTATCGCTACATTCCTACCTGACTGGAAAGTTGCTTGCAAGAATAGTTCTGTGGTCTCCCCCATTCTGGTAAGGGAAGCTGGATTCTTTACGTATACCCCTGATTGATTCGCCATCTAATACTCCCTCATCGTGCAATAACTCTATCATTCCGGCGGCAGCATCCTGCCAAGTCTGATTGCCAGATAACCACGCTCTTGCCTTCTTGCCCCTGGTCAAAGCCTGATCAGGTTCATTGTAGCAATAGAGCATTGCATCTGCTAATCGTTGGATATCGGCTATCATCCATTCCCCGCAAGATCTACTTCCTCTCCTGCCAGGAGGGATTGGTGTCATCTTACCACCACCCACGATGTAAGCCCACTTATCCAAATGACCGTCGTCCATGCCGGAGAACTTCTGCGTAAGAACTTCCAATCCCATCATAGCTGCTTCACGGTGCGGCATCCCCCATCCCTCACATCTCGAGGGAATGGCGAAGCAATCACCTTTGTTAAAGAAGTCAGACATATCATCATAGATGTTACGCTCAACAGATATCCTAGGATCCATGTCTTTTGCCCTAGCAATAAGATCCACTATACGATTGCTCTTGGGCAAGCTCTTGATGATTAAACGTACATCCTTTATCCCATCTGTCTTGCTGCCGAAGGCTTTGTAGAAGGCATAATATACTTCCTGCCATCCTTTACGATCCCCTCTGTCAGACAGAGCTAGGAACGTATAAGGTCGTGAATTATCTACCGTCCTCATAGGAAATTCTTCAGGATCTGTTCCTAACGGCACAACCTTAATAGGAATCTTAACACCACTATCTTCATATACATCCTTACAAAACTGCGACGGCACAAGAATAAGCTCTACGCCACATTTATGGATTGCCTTGACTAAGGCTTTGGATATTTGACTTCCCTCACACATCGTATAGAGCCAGTGTTTCCCTTTAACTTTAGGAACATTAAAAGGTTGATGACAGGTGATCGAAAGATTATTCCAATCTACCCGCATCTGATCTAGCATCCATTTAGGTTTCTCAGTATCCTCTACGGTTATCGGCAGCACATCCAATCCAAACTCTTGCATCTGCTTCACTAAGCGTGCCGAGAATCTACCGTAGCCATCATAGTGTGCGTAATAACTAATCCAGTTAATCGTCATGCCCATCGCAACTTTCGTGTGATGTAATCTGAACGCATCATGGAAGCTCCGTTCAAACTACCTGGATCAGTAAGAAGACCTGTTGTATACATCCAGTTGATTGGATAGTAATCTGGAAACTTATGATTCTGTAACAAAGTAAATAGAAAGTTATCCATTACTTCGATAAGATCATAACCTACCCATTGATACATCCAAAATTCTACTACCCTGGTTAATCCAATTACACGTTCTTCAGGATCCATGATAGCAGGATTAGGGATTGGTGAACGGGCTTTGATAATAAGGATCGGCAGCAAATAGCCATCAACATCATAAGCTGCGGGTGTAGAATCACGGTGTATACCTTGATGCCCTAATGAGCTAAAGGCGTAGATACCACCAGTAGCGATAGCGACTAGCGCAGCATCACCTTGCAGATAGTTTAAGAACATACCCTCAATGGTAATGGGTGGAGCTATGATATTAGGAGTTGGTATTGCGCTCATTATCCCCATCCAGCATAGCTTGTACAAAAGCAATAAGATCCTTGATATACTTATCCGTAACTACAAAGCCATAATCCCGCTCTATCTTTTCACGGATAAGATCTATATCCTTACTCTCCACTAAGATCTCTAGCTTCTGCCGTTTCGCCATTATCCAGTAGCTTCCCAAACACCTTGAATCTCACCTCTGGTCGTAATAACATCTACACACTTGTACTCATCACCTTCATATACAAACACATAACCTTCCTTCATATCAGTATTTGGTAATGTAGGATGGTTCTTAATGCCGTATATAATGACCTTGCGTACAGGTGCGCTTCCTGCTGTGCTTTCTCCAGGTGTTGCCGTGTTGTCACTCTCAATCCTTACGGTTTGCGAAGCGAGTCTTGTACCATTGGGAGTACGGAATACTGCCTGAGATGGTCTTGCGGAGATCCTCCGCAATGCCTCTGCCGCTTTCATCCCAGTATCGATCTCGTTCGATCTCGTAGTTTTGGATAGCTTCGAAATCCAGGTCGAGAGATCTACCATACATAGCCTCTTGGATATTCTTTAACTCTAGGAGGGTTCTGCATAGGCTTCCCGGATCTGACCGCTCCCGCTTCGGCGGAGACGGCGTCCTCAAGCAAGTTCTCCCATCTACGCAGTTCACGCACGAGATGATCGTATCTTTGGGATGCTTTCTCGGTTGTGTTGTTCTGCGTATAATCTACTTCATTAGCCGCTTGCATCACCATGCGCCGCAACGTTATCACGCGAGTGCTAATCAAGATAGAAGTAGGATCACCAAACCTCTCCCCTGCTTCTACGAAGATAGCATCTATGGTTGCATCAGATAGCGAGAGAACGTCATCCGGCGCAAAGCCTACATCCATACGAAGCCGTTGCTGCTCTAGTGCTGTAGCCATATGTCCTCTTAGACAGGCCAGGTAATCTCTTCAACGGAACGCAGCGGATTGGCATAGATCCCCAACCACACATCCCATACGATTTGATCCATAATGAAGCGGCTCACATCAGCGTTACCTTGTGCTGATTCTAGCGGTTGCTTCACCAGAGAAACAAAGTCATCCGAGCGATACGTGGTGCTGATGAGGTAAGATTTGCCAAGCGTCACCCCAGGATAGGTAACTGTCTTCTTACCACGAGTACCAGACCAGCCACTATACCCGATGACCGCCCCGATCTGTGAGGAAGCCGATGAATCCAGCGCAAAGCCTTCCTGCGGTACACGATTCAACATACGTTGGATCATGAACATCTGTGCAGGATGACACAAGAGTACATACGGGCCTGGTCGTGGATTCACGGTGTCAGCTTGTGCCGCCACAATTGCGCTTTCCAAAGTAAGGAACCAATCTTCAGTCGTCGTAACACCTGTCGTCACGGCAGCAGATTGGTTGGCAGCAAGATACGTATAGTTCAGGATTGGCTGCAAGTGCATGTGATTGAGCAGCGCATTGTGCGCTTCCCCAACAGCACGCTCGATGCGAGCAATCTGCCAAAGCTGATTGAACATCATCAGCTTCTTGCTATACTCTAGCCCAACGCCGAACTGACGTTGTGAAACAGATACTTCCGCTGTGGTGATGTGTCCAAACTTAACTTCACCACCTTCGAAGACTTCCTCGAATACGAAGCCACCTGGCCCCCAATTCTTAAGATTAAGGGTTTCCGGCAGCGAACTATCTACGATGATGTCATAGATTGGTTCGTATACTGTAGGAACACGAGTACGGCCAGCATTAACTTCGTAGGTAATGCGGGTGTACCAGTCGGCAGCAAAATCATCTGAGCCAATGAACTCATAAACTGTCTGTCCATTGACACGCACTTCCTTGAGGCTTTTGCCGAGATCAAAGCCCTTCTCAAATTGATAATACGGTAGCTCCTTGCGAGCATTAGCCCCGTTGTAGATTACGCCCATTTCTTCCTCTCCTATAAAACTATTGTGAATGAGTTGCGAACTACGAAGCTAATGAGTTGGCAGCGAGCAATCTACCAATCACAACATTGTTGGCGTCTTTGGCTTCCATCGCCTTGAAGAACGCCACGATCCCTGCTCCTGGAGCAAGAACATACGCTGCATCCTGCGGAGTGTGACCAGTCACCGAAGCCAGTGTAAGATACACGATGGTTCCCTTCGGTACGGCCAGCGCAGCAGGAACAGTAATCTGATAGGCACGATCATCAATAGCAATGGCAATAGTTTCACCGATTGCCCCTGCACTTTCAGCGATACCTACCCATCCTTGTGCGACTACAACTTGCCCCTTAGCGACCGCAGCCGTAAGAGTGACATTGACAGCCTTGCCATCATTGTCAAAGTATGAAAGTAATCCGGACATTTTTCTTCTCTCCCTGTATCTATTGAACTACCGTTCTAGTTGCTTGCCGCATTCTGTGAGGGTGGAAGAACAAACCATTTGCCCTTCATCTTCGGGTCTGTTCCTGCCGTAGTCCCACTTTGGTTCTGAATAGGTGTGGTCTGGTTTGGCCCCATGCTCTCTTGCAATGCCAGATCAAGAGCTTTCTTCACTGAAGGCTTTTCCAAGACTTCAGCGTAAGCCTTCTCTGCATCTGCCACTGTGAGCGGATTCTTGGCTTCCACCATGTCGATGACCATTTCCCGCACAGCCTCAATCTTGATTGCCTTGTCGCCCGTAGTAGCCATCTCAGTAATACGGGATGATACCGCTGCTTTCTCACGAGCAGCGTCCTTTGCCTGGATGCTTTTTACCGCATCCAAGATGTTCCCGTCTGTCAAGCCAAGAGCTTCCTTGATTTCCTTAGAGTACTCTTGGATGATAGCGGCACGAACTGATTCCGGCAGCACACTAGCATCTGCTGCTGTCATCTCCAACATGGCTTGCTTCTTTTCTTCTTCTGTCACTTTCTTACTCTCCTTGATTGGTCTAACAACAATGATGCCACTTTGTGTAGCCATCTCTTGTGTTAGCAACGGTACGGCAGACAGATCCGATATTCCTGCTCTATCAGCGGGTGCAATATCAATCTGATTAAGCACCAACGTAGAGGCTATCATCTTGTAAGCCCCCAACTGCTCACTCCAGACGCCATCACCTCTAGCGTCTATACTGGTAGCAATCTTCTTCTGAGTTGCACGATACCTCTGCAACCTGTTACGGCTATCACCCGAAGGCACATAGCCCTTTCCTATAAGATATTCCTTGACTCGCATTGTACCAATCCAATGCACAGCTTCGGCAGGGAAAGCAAAAGCACGATCACTTTCAGAAAGATGCCCCATCAATCCTATGGGCTTGTTATCACGAACTTGCTTTTCCAATTCGGTAATGAAGGCTTCATCGTAGAACCTTTGGTTCCCTGATTTAGCATTTGCTTTACCGATTGGTAATGTGACGAAGATAGGTTTATCTTCTCCGCCTGTAAGTTCCCTGAGGTCAATGTCCCTGAAAATAGGCACTTCAGGAAATGCACCTGTGAACTCCGAGATGAGCAAAGTATCATGAAAACTTCCCTTGAGCTCTTCTCCATCTTCCATAGCCCCTCCTACTGTGTAGGTCGTACCTGACGTGGTGGCGTGGAAGTAGAAGTCGATGAGCGTCCTTGTTGTTCACGTTGCTCACGCTGCTTCCTCTGCTCATCGGTTTCTGGCTTGCTCTCAGCAGATTCCACTTCGGCGTCTGACTTCTCTTGCGCTTCCTTTTGCTTCTGTTCTTCCGTCTTAGGATTGTTTGGGTCTTCCGGCACAGGCGTCACAGGTGGCTTGATTGTGCTGGGATCTACAGGTTCAGCTTCTTCTTCTGCTGCGGCTTCCGCTACCGTCTTGCCTTCTGCCGGAACCACAGGTGGTTCAATCGTACCTTCTGGAAGTTCTGCTTCTGGCTTGATTGCATAAGGTTGTGCAGATGATGCCATAGGTTCTGCTTCTGGTTTTGGCAAACGTACATCCTTTGCTCTATCACCCAAGAGCGCATTAACTTTCGCATCCAAAGCGGCTACTGCATTTTGCACACGAACCAATCGCTGTTCCAGCTTAACATTTTCTTTTGATACAGTCATTTCTTCCCCCTCCATTAAACTAATAATTCCAATTCTTCTTTTAGAGACTCATCCATTTCACCTAACTTCTTCCCGCCATTGGGTGTTGGGCCAGGATCTGGGGCGTTCTCCTTTTGCATCTTCATCTGTCTTTCCATCTTGGCTTCGTCATTTACTTGCCGCTTTTCCGCATCCCGCTTTGCTTGCTTCAGCACTTCATCGGGATTCTCTATATCAATTGGAAGAAGGGTAAGTGCTGTCTTCTCATCCAGCAAGCCTTCCCCGAAAGCCCAATTCACCGCATCCAATACCATACGGCCATTCTGTGTGAGCTTGTTCCATTGCAATATGGGATCCTCTCGCCGTTCAGGGGAGATGATTTCCTCATACGCCTGTACAATACGGCACACCTCTAGAATCCAGGGAGTGCAGCTTTTCTGCCTTGCCGTTATGAAGACTTCAAACACTGGCATTTGTGTTTCGGCAGAAGCCTTACTTCCCTCAATTGCATTACCGAACACGAACTCTGGCACTTCCAGATGCTCAATGATAAGGTAGAACAATAATCCCAGAATCCTTACAGCATCATCCGCAAAACTTCCTGGACTTTTGTAATCCATCGTAGCCCCCGAAAGCGTTAGAACATCGCTCATGTCGATGCTAATACTCTCGGATTCCCTCGTTGTCCCATCGGGTAGCTTTGTAGAAGCCTTGCTGCCGTATCGACGCCAGAAAGCATTAAGATCTTGCACCGTGTTAAAAGCAATCACAGGTGTTGGTCTACCTTGCAAGATGTTCCCCTCCACTGAGGCTTCCAAGATTTGTCCGTAACGATGTAGCAAATCAAGAAGAGCCTCAGCTTCAGGATGCCCGAACTGCTCACCTTCCCCAGGATGATTTGCTACGTGAACTACGGGAATGATTCCTATAAGATTGGGGTAAGTTTTCGTTCGGATTGTGCCGTTGGAAAACTCTTCTCTATGCACTCGTCTATCTATATAGTACTCATCCGTTACGGTCATCTTTAGCGATCCGTCCTCAGGATGGGCGAACACTTGACGAATGCGCCAGCCTACTCGTTTGCCGTAGTCATCAGGAGCAACGATGGGATCTACGCAGTTAGGCGGCACAAGAGTCACACTACGATCTGCGTTGATTACGAAGAAAGCGTCACCATGCTTCAAAGATCCTTCATAAGCACGCATTATATCTTCATGATGCAGGGAAAACCATTCATCTAACTTCTTCTGCGTTCGCTTGCTTTTAAGCAAGAACACGGGAAGGCTCCCCAACACCCATGCGGGTATCTTATGCACGATAGGTCTGATAAAGAGACCGGAGACTTCGAGTCCGGCCACCTTACAGTAGTATGCTCTAGTCCAGAAGTCATAGTCACTACGTCCCCAACTATAAGTAGGGGTTCGCCAGATTGTAGAACTTCTGCGGATGATAAGGCTGAAACTACGTCCCAAGTCACGGGAGACGTCAGCGAATATCTCATAGAATCTATCCCAAATTTTCGGTAGGCGCATGGACAGCCCTCGTTGATGTTCTGATTACCCGTACAGTACGAGTAAAATTAGATTGCCCACGCCGCACAGTAGATACGGCCCCAACAGGTATTTCATCCCCCACAGGTTCCATTTCTGGTGCAGCACGTCGCCCCTCAACATGAGCAGAGGCCATCATCACGTCCCCACCGAGAATGATGATGCGAGCACACTGAGCCAGCGCAAAGCTCGTAGCTCTGTCGTCATGCTCATGTTCAGGGGCTTTTAACGTGCTACCGACTATGGAGGCGAGTTGTTGATAAGTCGAAAAAGCATGTACAATCGCGTCTTTTTCCTGTATAACCTTTGTACAATGTGTATACATTATAGCCTTTCCCTTAGTGGTATTGAGCCACCCAGGACGGCTATCCATGCCATTCATCGTACCTTCAAAGCCATCCTCTGCCAGCTTGAGCAGCACAGCATGACCATGATTGTTGCGCTCTACCAAGACACTAGCTTCATTATAGAAGCCAGCTAACTTCTCAATGTAATCTGCAAAGGTGTTCGGTTGCAGCCGTTCGGCTAACAACGCTACTTCCTCGCCTGTAGCCACATCCATAACAGTTGCAGAGCTATCATCTGAGTTAGGATTTCCTTCTGCAGGATCCGCCCCAATGACATAAATGTGGCCGTCTTCAGGTCGCTTAAACACAGTAAGACCAGGAAGCCCAATATTATCATCCCCCTCAAGCTCCTCGTAAACTGCCGCAAGCCATTCATAGGGAATCCTCTTATCCAAGGAACGGGGTTTTAACGCCTCAGAATCGGTTGCTGGATATTGCTCGTACAGGTCATCCAGGGAACCTGTACGAGATTCAATATCCACCTTCTCCTTCTCATACCATTCCGGAGTCCTGCGAGGATGGACGTACCAGGGCAAGAAGATGTGCGCCCAAGCCGTCTTGCCAGCTTTGGCGTCAATGTATATCTTTTTGAAGTCAGAGATGGGCTTGTCTTTATCGGCACGAGATAGCAGTATCATTTTCCCACCATTTGCGATAGTGGGTTTAACTGCTCGGAGAAGCGAGTTTAGGTCAGGAGAGAGATCAGCCTCGTCGACAATAGCCAGAGTAGCAGTATAAGAATCCCCAGCAGAAGTAGGAAAACTTCGGGCTGTGCTTTCATTCTCCATACTCCACTCATGGGCATTGTCAGTGAAGACTGTGTGACCGCCCTTCATCCATTCCGGCAAGCGGTCATACATCCCACGAAGGCGGTCTTCGGAGAGCAGGTAGATTGCATCTATGTCCCGCTTACTAAATATCAACACAGATGCAATCGGCCTGAAAATCATGCACCATAAAGCATACGCAAGAACAAGCCAGGTGAGACCAATCTGCCTTGCCTTGAGTACGATGGATAGCTGATTACTATGTATGATGTCCAATGCGGCCATTTGAGCGGGCCACAAAGTGAAGGGAACCCAACCTCCCTCTACAGTATCGTAGATATGACAATATTTGTTTATGAAGTAGGCAGGACTATTGTAACACTTCCCCAGTTCCTCTGCTTCCATCTCCGTCATGGAGTAGCTTGGGGACTGTGAAAAGTTCGCCTTCCTCAACAATGTCATCTTCTTGGACATCTATAGCCTTTGTGCCGTTCCGCATTGCAGCAATGAGCGAGCGAGCATCCACGTTGACTTGCACGTTATTGTTCGTTGTAAGGGTCTTGGAAGTATCGTAACCACGATCCTTCGCTTGGGTTCTGAGGAAGAACATCAAAAGACCTGGCTCTGTTTCCATCTGAGAAACCAAAAGATCTTCAGCATGATCCTTAATGGCTTCTTTGACCTGTATCCTAGCGTCCATTACGGCAGGATGGTGTACCATGTAATCCATAAGCTCGCCACGAGAAAGACCAAGCTCTTTAGCGGCCAGCCCCATATTCCCCATTTGATTGCGAATGGCGAGGATTACTATACTTTCTTCCAGATATTCTGCCTGATTTATCATCTAGGATTCCTTGCGATGAATGTGTTAGGTTTAGCCTAACACAACATAACGTATTTGTAAAGCAGCAATAACCGTATATTGTGGGCATATACCCAATTTGCAGCCTAGCGGCGGCTGTGCTATACTGCTAAATACGTTATGCGCCCAAGCATAATAAAATATTACAGCCGAGAAAGGCCAAGACAGAATGCCAGAAAAGCAATCGCCAGCTCCAGATGTTGGCAGAGTAACCTTCCTACCAGAGACAAAGCAAGACTTTTTCTTCTTCATCCCCACCAAAGTTAATCCCACCCTTAAACTGCTAGACGGTAGCATGTGGTTCATAGCCAACAATCCTACGTTGGGTTTGTGCTATCGTGCTACAACTTCGTTGGAAGCTCTACACTGGTTACGTGATAGCTTAGGCCCACTGATGCTTGCGCCGGATGTAGCAAAATGGCGCAGAGAAGTTACCTTCGTTAACCCTATCCCAGAAATACGTAATCTACCTTTGTTCCCTTTCCAGCGTGAGGCTATTAGCTTTCTAGCTGACCGTCAGCGTGCCATGCTATCGCTTAGTCCAGGATTAGGTAAAACGATTTGCAGCATTACGGCAGCGAACCTACTCGAGGATGTGGATACTGTACTGGTCATAGCTCCGCTTTCCCTACTGTATATGTGGAAAAGCGAAATAGAAAAATGGGAACAGTTCCTACCTCGTAAGAGCAATGTGATTATCTATCACGGCAAGAAAGCCACATTGCAGGAAATGAACAATAAGGTACGCAATCGCATGACCTGGGTAATTACTAATCCAGAAACCGCTATAAAAATTGTACCGACCTTGCTGACCAAACACTTTGACCTCATGGTACTAGACGAAAGCATCCTATACAAAAGTCGAACTTCGCTACGCACCAAAGGTGTAGTAAGATTAGCTAAGGGTATCCCCAGAGTATGGGAATTGACAGGCGCACCAGCCAACCGCATGATAGATGACATATGGTCACAGTTCAATATCCTAAAGCCCAAAGCCTACAGTTCCTATTGGCGGTTTGCCCAAGAGTATTGCATGGTGAATCCTACACCCTGGGGCAATCAAGTAGTTGCTAACAAAATGGATGCTGAATACGTCATAAAGAAACGCTTTGAAGATATATACTTTGCTCGTAGTCAAAGCGAAGTGTTAGATATACCAGAGTGGATTTTTGAGGAAATAGATATACCCATGAAGCCTAAGCAAGAAAAGGCTTATCATGAGATGGCTGTAGACTTAGCCACTACGCTAGAGCAGGAAGACGATAGCGGCAACGTCACGGCCAGCACGAAGATCACAGTAGAGAACCATCTCAGTAAAGTAACCAGATTAATCCAACTAGCCAGCAATCCAATGCTGCTAGACGGTACAAACGAAAGCGGTAAATGGGATGCTCTGCCGGAGCTAATGGAAATATACGATGGCCCCTGGCTCGTATGGGTGAGCTTCACACGTACCGCCTACTATCTTGAAGAGTTCCTGGCCCGTAAGGTAGATCAGCGTATCGGTAAAATCATTGGAGCTACTGATACAGAAGAGCGTAACAATTGGATACGTAAGTTCCAAGAAGGCGAAACAAAGATTCTCATCCTAAACATGCAAACAGGTAGCTTCGGCCACACCCTCACGGCAGCAAGGACAGCCTTCTACCCTGAAAGAAATTATGATAGCAACTACTTTCAGAGTCTTCATCGTTTCCGCCGCATCGGTACAGTTCATGCTCCTAACGTGGTTCATCTACGATCTGTGTACCAAGACGGTTCACCTACTATTGACCATCTGGTTCACGGTCTTTTAGACTATAGAGTTGGGATGATCAAAGATTTAACTACTGGCATGTTAAAGGATATACTTAAATGAAAATGCAAGAGATGACTACAGAAGGTTTACAACGCTTAGAAAATCCAAAGTTCCACAAAGCCTTTTGCGGCAAACCTGGATTCCGCCTACAAGCCCTGAAAGCCTATGCGGAGAAGGTAGAATTTATTACGGACGGTTACAGCACGGATGTTAATGAGTTAGCGATGCAGGTGAATACCAACCTCGCTACTTTTAATCCCCAAGAAGATTGCTTGATTCCGGCAGGGACTGGCATCATTAACATCATGGTAGGTTATTATCTAGCTAATCACTTCCCTAAAGAATCCATAGCTGTGGCGTTCTTTCAGCGTGAGATTACAAAACATGATAGAACGGTAATTCCAGAAAACTATGAGTTCTACCGTTTCTATCCCAATGCCCTTCTGGGCCTGATGTAAGGAGGCAACATGGCGTGCAGATCACCGCCGATAAAAACATACAACGTTGTGTAAACCCGCATTCGTAGAAGTGAAACAGGAGATAAACTAATGGCAGATCCCGCAGAGAGGATCGCACAACCACCTTCCCTTGCAAGGGATATACCCTTCGGTACTTGGGATGATACTACAGCAGAAGATAAGGGTTGGAAAATACTTGTCTATGGCGACAGCGGTAGTGGTAAGACCTACTTCGCTGGTACTTTCCCTGATCCACTCTTCCTTGACTTAGAAGATGGTATGCGCTCACTTCTACCATTAAAGCGTAACATCAAACGATACCCCAAGAGTCCGGCCCAACAGATCACAACTTTGGATGAGGTGAAAGCCTTCTACCAAATTGTGAAGAAGATCAAACCAGAAGATGCACCATTCAAGACTATTGTAATAGATAGCTTGAACGAACTGCAAATTCTGGTGTTAGAGAATTCGGTGAAGACTAATCCAGCTCAGCGAATCTACGATGATCAACCTACGATGCAAGATTACGGAAAGTTAGCCCGTGACATGCAGACCTTAGTGCGATTGTTCATCAAGCTACCCTACAACATCATCTTCGTTGCGGGATGCAAGGAACGTGAATTTCCTGAAGATAAGTTGCTGCCGTTGTTTTCCGGCAAGAAGACTGGGCCTGACGTCAGAAGGATCATTGAGCAAATCGGCTATTGCTATACTAAGCAAGCGGCGAAAGACCAACCCGCTGAGCATCTTATAGCATTTGCAGATACTCCGGCCTATATAGCCAAAGACCGGACGGGGAAGTTAAGCAGACCAATTCGTAACACCTATGAAGCATTGATGAGTGTAATCAACAAGGGGAAAGAATAACCATGAAAATCGATCTAGAGCGTTCAACACTGTTGGCTGACGGCATTTACAAAGTGCGTATTATGGAGACCGAAGACCGCACAAGTGCCGCTGGCAATCCTTACGTCAATCTTACCTGTGACGTATTGGACGAAGCAGGGAAGTCCACTGGCAACACCATCTGGCACACATTAACCATGACTCCAAAAGCTAAGTTCATGGTTGGTCGATTCCTGGATGCGGTGGGTGCGCCCCTCACGGGTAGCCTGAATTCCCGCAGCCTGAAGAACAAGACCCTGTGGGCAAAGATCGGCAAGGACACCTATCAAGGCAAGAGCAAGAATGTAATCGTCGAACCGCTTACCCCAGAACAAGCAGGCAAGGATGCGGAAAGCGTCAACAATGTTTTTAATCTGGGTGACGATGCAGACACCAGCAACGGCTTTGAGGATGATATTGCCAGTTGGGAGAATGAGGAAGACGATTCCTTAGCAAATGTTCCCGACGAGATGAGTGAAGATTCCCGCTTCTAGTTAATCCAGGGGGTGCAGAAATGCACCCCCTTATCTATGGGAGACCAAGAAATGGTGAGCATCAGCCGTATACTAGCCTTTGATCCTGGTGAAAGCACAGGCATTAGTTTTGTGCAAGACGGTGAATTTGTGTGGGGGATGGTGTGTCGTCCCGAAGCATTTGATAAGGAAGACTTCATCTTTGCGCTTACTAAGATGACAAAGCCTACCACCATCGTCATAGAATCACCACCCAACAGCACCCTCTTCTTCAACCAAGACCAGTTCCATATCTACGCTACACTGTGCCATTGCTATGAGACCGCTGGCTACAATGTAGTGAAGATTACCCCTGGTCAGTGGAAGAAGTTAATAGACCGCACCAAAGTAGATAGCGTTGACATTAAAGATGCCGCTGACATGGCTCGTATGCAGTACAGAATCGAGACCAAACGTGGAACCTGATATCACCATAATCGGCGGCGGTTTAAGTGCGATTTACGCCTATTGGGGTTGCCGTGACGCTGGCTATGAAGCTGACCAGATAGAGGTATTAGCAAGTAAGATGGCCCTTCCCATCGGCGCTATCTTCATGTACGAAACGCCAATCCCCTGGGTAGCTACACCCATCACCAGCATCCTGTTAGGTACGGCAGACCTGTACTCCATGAACCAATGGACAAAGGTAGTGAAGACTAGCGCACATACACGCTTCAACAACAGCCAG
>Ga0137425_1000048_pt1 | contig 40755 bp, 30 predicted proteins | sample EasRivERMZT640_2_FD_102318 | JGI IMG/M metagenome (GOLD analysis project Ga0137425, IMG submission 102318) | Soil microbial communities from meander-bound floodplain in the East River, Colorado, USA - East River MetaG ERMZT640_2 | ecosystem: Environmental > Terrestrial > Soil > Floodplain ...
GCTGGCGGTCGTGGCCGAGCTCGCGGCGCGCGCGGGCCGGCCGCCGCTCGTCGTCGCCAACCTGCCCTACGCGATCGCGTCGCCGCTGCTGGTCGACCTCGTGCGCGGCGCGACCGCGCCCGAGCGGATCGTCGCGATGGTCCAGAAGGAGGTGGCCGACCGCCTCTGCGCCGGGCCGGGCGGGAAGACCCGCGGGCTGCTCACGCTGCTGGTCGCGCTGCGGGCGCGGGCGCGCCGCCGCCTGGTCGTCGCGCCCGGCAGCTTCACGCCGCCGCCGCGCGTCGCGAGCGCGGTCGTCGAGATCGTGCCCGACCCGGCGCGCGCCGCCGCGGCCACCGCCCGGCCGCGGCTCGAGGAGCTGCTGCGCGCCGCCTTCCAGGCGCGCCGCAAGATGCTGCGGCGCGCGCTCGCCGACGTCGTCCCGACCGACCTCCTGGCGCGAGCGGGCGAACGGCTGCTGACGCGCCGGCCGGAAAAGCTCGCCGACGAGGAGTGGCTCGCGCTGGCCGATGCCATCGCCGCGCCAACAGAGCGCCAGTAGCATCGGCGCTCCACGACCGCCGACCGGTCGTCGTATTTCGGGGGCGCATGGACGACTTCAGCCGCGTCAAGGAGGCCGTCGACATCGTCGACGTCGTCTCCCGCTATGTGCCGCTGCGCCGCGCGGGGTCGCGCATGGTCGGGCTCTGTCCCTTCCACGCCGAGAAGTCGCCCTCCTTCGGCATCCCGAACGGCCGCAAGTACTTCATGTGCTTCGGCTGCGGCAAGAAGGGCGACGTCATCACCTTCGTCTGCGAGATCGAGCGCGTCGATCGCGTCGAGGCCCTGAAGCGGCTCGCCGACGAGGCGGGCATCCAGCTCTCGTCCTACTCCTCGAAGGAGCGCGAGGAGCGCGACCGGCTGCTGCGCGTGCTCGCCGACGCGCAAGTGCTCTACCGCGCCGCGCTCGAGAGCGAGATCGGCGCGGCGGCGCGGCAGCTCATCGAGGCGCGCAAGCTCACGCGCGCGACCGTCGACGCGTTCGCGCTCGGCTACGCGCCGGTCGCACGTGGCTCGTCGTTCGGCTCGGCGGTGATCACGAACCGGCTGGTCGCGAAGGGCCACCGGCGCGAGGACGTCGTCGCGGCCGGGATCGCCGGCGAGAAAGACGGCTCCCTCTACGACGCGATGCGCGACCGCCTCACCATCCCGATCCGCGACGAGCGCGGCCACGTCCTCGCGTTCGGCGGCCGCCGCATGACCGACGGGCCCGACGCGCCGCCCGCCAAGTACGTCAACACGCGCGAGACGCCCATCTTCAGCAAGGGGCGCGTGCTGTTCGGGATCGACCGCGCGAAGGAGGCGGTCCTGAAGCAGGAGCGCGTCGTATTGGTGGAGGGCTATCTCGACGTGATCCTCGCGCACCAGGGCGGGCTCGACGTGGCGGTCGCGGCGCTCGGCACGGCGGTGACGCCGGACCACGCGCGGCGCCTGCGCCAGCTCGCGCCGCGCGCGCTGCTCTTCCTGGACGGGGACGAGGCGGGCAAGCGCGCGGCGGAGCGCGCGGTTCCGCTGCTGCTCGCGCAGTCGATCGCGGCGCGCGTGCTGGTGCTGAAGGAGGACAAGGATCCGGGCGACTACTTCGCGCGCGGGTCGACGCGGGAGGCGTTCGAGGAGCTCTCCGCGCGCGACGCCGTCGGCGCGCTCGACTTCCTGCTCGAGCGGCACGGCCTGCGACGCGCCGCCTCGTTCGAGGAGAAGATGCAGGTCGCGCGGGCCGTCGCCGAGGCGCTGGCGCCGCTCGAGGACCCGCTCATGAAGGGCGAGGCGCTGACCCACGTCGCCCGCCAGCTCGACCTCGACCCGCGCGGCGTCGTCACGAAGTACGGAAAGGTCCCGGCGCGCCGCCCCGCGCCGGAATTGCGCTCGGGGGCGACCGCAGGGAGTGCGCCGGCAGGAGCGGAGCCAGCCGAGGGGGGCGGCGGCGCGGGCGACGCTGCCGGGGCGGGAACGATCGGGAAAGTTGCTCCGGAACCATTGGCGAGACAGTTCGTGCCTCCTGCGCAAGTGGCTGCAGAACAAGAACTTCTGATCGCGATGATGGCGGATCCGACGCTCCGGGCGGCGGCGGCCCAGCTGGTCCCGGCGGAGACCTTGGTTGACTCCGTGAGAGCCCGGCTATTCAGGGGCCTCGCCCAGTCCCCGGCCGCCGACGCCGAGCAGCTCGTGGAAGGACTGCTCACGGAATGTTCCGGTGACCGGGAGTCGCAGGAAATCCTCCTGGATCTGGTAGACCGACGCGCTTGCACCGAGAACGCCGGGAGCCTGTTCGACGGAGCGATCCAGTACTTCAAGCGTCGCAGGCAGGCGCACGACCGGGAGCGGCTGCTCGCGGAGTACCGGACGAAGCTGAGCTCCGGCGACGCGAATGCGGCGCAGGACTTCCTGCGGGACTACGAGACGTTCCGCCGCACCCGCGGCGCGAGCTGATGTGCGAGAGATGCTGATCTGCGAGAGATGCTGATCTGGAAGAGATGGATGGGGCGAGCGCCCCCGACGGAGAGCGGATGACCACGCGACCGAACGCCAGCCCCGACCGCATGGACCCCTACGTCCGCGCGCTGATCGACAATGCGCGCAAGAAGGGGTACCTGACCTACGACGAGCTCAACCAGGAGCTCCCGGAGGACGCGGTCGACAACATCGACGACGTGCTGTCGAAGCTCGAAGAGAACGGCATCGAGCTGGTCGACGAGTCGGAGATGGAGGACGACGGGCGGCGTCGCCGCGAGGACGACGAGCCGGCCGTCGTCGTCGGCGTCGGGAAGTTCTCCAAGACCGGCGGCAGCGAGAAGATCGACGACCCGGTCCGCATGTACCTCACCCAGATGGGTGAGATCCCGCTCCTCACGCGCGACCAGGAGATCAACCTGGCGCGGACGATCGAGGAGACGCGCGCGGCGTTCCGCCGCCTCCTCCTGAGCTCCGGCTTCGGCGTCCGCTCCGGGATCCAGATCCTCGAGGACGTGAAGGACGGCAAGCTCGCCTTCGACCGCACGCTCAAGGTCCCGACCTCGGACACCGAGCCAGCGAAGAGCGAGATCCAGGAGCGGCTCCAGGAGAACCTGGTCACGCTGCGCAAGCTCTATCTCAAGAACCAGTCGGAGATCGAGCTGCAGATCCAGGGCGAGATCCCGGCGCGCGAGCGGCCCGACGTGGTGCGCCGGACGTCCCGGCGCCGCCGCAAGTGCGCGCGCCTGCTCGAAGAGCTGCAGATCCAGCTGAAGAAGGTGAAGCCGCTCATCGACCTGCTCAAGGACGAGTGGGATAAGGGGCGCGAGCTCGAGCGGCGCTGGAAGCGGCTGAAGAGCCGCAGCGACAGCGACACGGCCAAGGAGGCGCAGGCCGCCTTCGAGGCGTGGTGCCTGCGCGCCATGGAGACGCCGACGCGCCTCGAGCGCCGCCTGACCGTGATCGAGACGCGCTACCGCGGCTACGACCAGGCCAAGCGCGCTCTCTCGTCGGGCAACCTGCGCCTCGTGGTCTCGATCGCCAAGAAGTACCGCAACCGCGGCCTCTCCTTCCTCGACCTGATCCAGGAGGGCAACACCGGCCTGATGAAGGCGGTGGAGAAGTACGAGTACCGGCGCGGGTACAAGTTCTCGACCTACGCGACCTGGTGGATCCGCCAGGCCATCACGCGCTCGATCGCCGACCAGGCGCGGACCATCCGCATTCCGGTCCATATGATCGAGACGATGTCGAAGCTGTGGAACGTGCAGAAGAAGCTGGTCCAGCTCATGGGCCGCGAGCCGACCATCGAGGAGGTCAGCAAGGAGGCGAACGTCCCGCTGGAAGAGGCCAAGCGGGTCACCAAGATCGCCCGCCACCCGATCTCGCTCGATCGTCCCATCGGGGACGGGGAAGACAGCTACTTCGGCGACTTCATCGAGGACGACACGGTCGAGTCGCCGGTCGAGGGCGCCGGCCAGGAGATGCTGAAGGAACGCATCTCCAGCGTGCTGCAGACCCTCTCCTTCCGCGAGCGCGAGATCATCAAGCTCCGCTACGGCATCGGCGACGGGTACACCTACACGCTCGAGGAGGTCGGCCGCATCTTCAAGGTGACGCGCGAGCGCGTGCGGCAGATCGAGGCGAAGGCCGTCCGCAAGCTGCAGCACCCGATCCGGGCGCGCCTGCTCGAGGGCTTCCTCGAGCGGGAGGGTGGAGGGGCGGTCTGACCCGGCCCCTTCAAACGGGTCGCCGGGCGTCCATCATGGCGGGAACGAGGAGGTGAGGATGGCGACGGTCGACCCGAAGCAGACCCTGATCGGACTCATCAAGCTTCAGCAGCTCGACGCCGACGTCTGGCGCATGAAGCGCCGCATCGTCGAAGGGCCGCAGCTCCTGGCGCGCCGCAACGAACGCTCGCAGCAGGCCGAGGCGCGCGTCCAGCAGACGCAGCAGAAGATCCTCGAGTTCAAGAAGCAGATCGGGGCGCTCGAGCTCGACGTCAAGACCAAGGACGTGGAGATCCTGAAGATCCAGGGCGCGCAGGGGCAGTCGCGCACCAACGAGGAGTTCCGCGCCTTCGGCGAGCACGTGAGCCGCCTGCGCAAGGAGAAGAACGCGATCGAGGACCGCATCCTCGAGTTCCTGCAGCAGATCGAGTCGACCGACGCGACGCTGAAGGAGCAGAAGGCGACGCTCGAGTCGCTGAAGAAGGAGTCGGCGGAGAACACCGCGGTCTGGCAGCGCGAGGAGGCGGAGTACCGGTCCGAGCTCGCGAGCGCCGACGCGCGCCGCGCCGAGTACGCGAAGTCGCTGCCGCCCGGGCCGCTCTCCACCTACGAGCGCGTCCTGAAGGCGCGCGACGGCAAGGCGGTCGTCCAGGTCGAGAGCAAGAACTGCGGCGGCTGCCAGATGGCGATCACGCCCAACGACATGGCGCGCCTGCATCGCGCGGGCGAGCTGGTCTACTGCCGCAGCTGCGAGCGCATCCTCTACCTCCCGGAAGTCGCGCAGCAGAAGGCGACCTGAACGGAGCGCGGAGATGGCCGCGCCCGCCCCCGCGTCCGGCATCGCGAACGTCGTCGTCGGCACGGCCGGCCACATCGACCACGGCAAGTCGAGCCTGGTGCGCGCGCTCACCGGCATCGACCCCGACCGCCTGCCCGAGGAGCAGGAGCGCGGCATGACCATCGACCTCGGCTTCGCGCGCTGGCGCGCGCGCGACGGCCGGACGGTCGGGATCATCGACGTGCCGGGCCACGAGAAGTTCGTGAAGAACATGGTCGCCGGCGCGACCTCGCTCGACATCGTGATGCTGGTGATCGCGGCCGACGACGGCGTGATGCCGCAGACGCGCGAGCACCTCGAGATCCTCGGCCTGCTCGGCATCGAGAGCGGCTTCGTCGTGCTCACGAAGGTCGACCTCGTCGACGCCGAGATGCGCGCGCTGGCGCTCGAGGACGTCCGCGCCCTGGTGCGCGGCACCTTCCTCGACGGCGCGCCGGTGGTGCCGGTCTCCAACGTGACGCGCGCCGGCTTCCCGGAGCTCGAGGCCGAGCTCGAGCGGCGCGTCGCGGCGGCGAAGCCGCGGAGCGCCGAAGGGCTGTTCCGCATGCCGATCCAGCGCGTCTTCTCGGCGCGCGGCCACGGGACCGTGGTGACCGGCGTACCGCTCTCCGGCCAGGCCGCGCCGGGCGACGAGGTCGAGGTCGTACCGCCGGGACTGCGAGGGCGAGTCCGCGGCATCCACGCCTACGGCGTCGCGCGCGAGCGCGCGACCGCCGGCCACTCCTGCGCGCTCAACCTGAGCGACGTCGACTGGCGCGCCGTCCACCGCGGCATGGTCGCCGCCGCTCCCGGCTTCTTCCCGGCGGCGGCGCTCTTCGAAGCGCGCCTGCGCTACCTCGCCGGCCGCGACCGGCCCCTCGCGCACCGCACCGAGGTGCGCGTCCATCTCGGGACGAGCGAGGTGCTCGGTCGCGTGCGCATCCTCGACAAGGAGCAGCTCGCGCCCGGCGAGGAGGCGCTCGTGCAGCTCGAGCTCGAGGCGCCGGTCGTCGCGTGCGGCGGCGACCGCTTCCTCGTGCGGCAGATCTCGCCGATGGTGACGCTCGGCGGCGGCGTCCTCTTCGGCGCGTCGCGCACGCACCGCAAGCGCCTGAAGGAGCACCACATCGAGCAGGTGGAGCGGCGCGAGCAGGCGCTCGCCGACCCGCGCCTCACGCTCCGCTTCGCCGCCGAGCAGCGCCGCTTCGAGCCGTTCCACGTGCGCGACCTGGCCGCCGACGTCGGCGCGCCGCTCGAGGAGGTCGAGGCGCGCGTGCGCACGCTGGTCGAGGCGGGCGAGCTCGCCGACCTCGGCCGCGGGCAGTTCCTCTCGCAGCTCTTCGCCGGGGAGGCGCGCGCCAAGATCGAGGCCGCGCTGGCGGAGCTGCACAAGCAACAGCCGCTGAAGAAGCTGCTCGAGATCCGCGAGCTGCGCAACAAGGTCGAGCTGCCCGAGGCGACGCTCCACTTCGTCAAGTCGGAGCTGGTGCGCAAGGGCGCCGTGGTCGAGGAGGGCGGGCCGGGGCTGCTGCGGCTCGCGTCGCACCGGCCGGCCGTCTCGGGCGAGGACGAGAAGCTGCTCGACGCGCTGCGCGCCCTCTACGCGGAAGCGGCGCTCCAGCCGCCGACGGTCGAGGAGGCGGCGGCGAAGCTCGCGGCGCCGCCGCGGCGCGTCGCGACGCTGGTCGAGCTCCTCTGCGACGAAGGGGCGCTCGCGCGCGTCGGCGCGCTGCGCTTCGCGAAGGCGGCGCTCGAGCGCGCGCGCGCGGAGCTGGTGCGCGTCGCCCAGGCGCACGGCGGGGAGGTCGTGATCCCGGCGCTGCGCGACGCGCTCGCGACCTCGCGCAAGTTCATGATCCCGCTGCTCGAGCACTTCGACGCGGCAGGGCTCACCGCGCGGCGCGGGGAGAAGCGCTTCCTGCGAGTGAGCCGCGTCTGACTACCTGCCGCCGGCCGCGGCCGCGGCGGGGCGCTGCGTGGCGAGCAGCTCGTCGAAGCGCTTCGCGAGGTCGTCGAGCTCGCGCAGCGACGTCGTCGCCATCACGCGCCCTTCGGTGATCTTGACCGAGAGGCGCTTCATCGCCATCTCCGAGACGGAGAGGACGCGCGTGCTCTCGGTGAGGAGCGCGCTCGCCCGCTGCTGGAACTCGGGATCGGAGCTCTTCGACTGCGCGTCGACGAGCGCGGCCTTGAGGCGGCCGATGCGCGCGACCAGGGGCTTCAGCGCCGTGTCGTAGTGCTTCATCTCGGTCAGCCGCGCGCGCAGGTCGGTCGCGTCGGTGCGCAGCTGGTAGAAGGCCTCCTCGATCTCGGTGAGCCTCTTCTTGCGCGCGTTGCGGTCGAGCGAGCCGTCGGCGTCGGCCTCCTTGGCGGCGCGGTCGAGCGTCTCGAAGCGCGTGCGCAGGTCGTCGAGGTCGCCCTTCTTCTTCGAGGTCGGCTTGCGGTCGGAGAAGTAGTGGACCAGCTCGCCGCACTCCTCGAGCGCCTTCTCGATGACCGGCTTCTCCCGGGTGGCGTCGGCGAAGAGGCGGTGGACGTCCTCCTCCCGGTCGGACCCGATCCAGTAGACCAGCGCCGCCGCTGCCAGCGCCATTGCACTGAGGATGAACCACGCCTTCATGGGGGCGACGATAGCCGCGAAGCTCGTGCCCCCCGCGCACCCGGCCGCGCCGCGCCGCGCGGCGAGCGGATGCACGCCGTGACCCCGTGACGCCGCGCGCCTAGGATCGTGGCCCAACGGAAGAGGAGCTCGCGGAGCCGCGCTGATGGTCTGGATCGTCCCGCTGCTGGTCGCCGTGCTGTCGCAGGCGGCGAAGGATCCGACCGAAGACCAGATCCTCGACTTCAAGAAGTACTACAAGCCGTCGCGCTCCGTCCACGAGCGGGTCGAGGCGATCCACGTGCTCGACAAGCTCGACCGCGTCTCGGCCGCGGAGCTGCTGCTCGACGCGACGCAGGATCCGCAGTTCCCGGTGCGGCAGGCCGCACTCGAGGTGCTCGGCGGCTACAAGTCGAGCGAGGTGAAGGAGCTGCTGCGCAAGGTCGCCGGCGAGGAGAAGGGCGGCAAGCCGGGGCGGCGCGCCGCCGCGCTCGAGGCGCTCGGCCGCATCGGCGATCCGGCCGCGGCGCCGATCGCGGTGAAGTGCCTCGAGGCGAGCGACTTCGAGCTCAAGCGCGCGTCGGCGACGGCGCTCGGGAGGATCGGCGCGGCCGAGGCGGTCGCGCCGCTCGCGGCCTTCCTCGCGACGGCCGACCCGCCGCTGCAGACCGCGGCGCTCGACGCGCTCGCCCTCATCCGCAAGCCCGAGGGGTGCGTGGCCGCGGTGCTGCCGCTGCTCGACTCCAAGGAGTGGCAGGTGCGGTCGTCCGCGATCCAGTGCCTCGGGAAGCTGCGCGTGAAGGAGGCGGTCGAGCCGCTGATCGAGCGCCTGCGCAAGGACGAGGGGCGCCTGCGCGAGGAGGCGATGCTCGCGCTGCAGAGCACCACCGGCTTCGAGTACGGCGAGGACGCCGACCAGTGGCAGAAGTGGTGGGACGGCGTGAAGGCGAACTTCGTGCTGCCGACCGACGCCGAACTCGCCAAGCGCAAGGAGGTGCGCGCCGCCTCGAACAGCGCCTACGGCGGCGACAAGAAGACCATCGACTTCGCGGGGGTGAAGACCAAGAGCCGCCACCTGCTCTTCGTGATCGACACGTCGGGCTCGATGGAGGACCTGATCGCCGAGCCGAAGAACTTCAAGCTGAAGGACCGCGCCTACAAGTCGCTGATCAAGCTCGACATCGTGAAGGACGAGCTCTGCCGCACGGTCGACGCGCTCGAGCCCGAGGTGCGCTTCGACATCCTCACCTTCGCGACCGACGTGAAGTTCTGGAAGGGGACGCTGATCGGCGCCAACCTCGTGAACAAGTCGGCGGCCAAGGACTTCATCCAGCGCCTGAAGCCGATCGGCGGCGCGTCGCAGAACTTCAAGGCGCGCGCGGGGCTCGGCGGCTCGGCCGGGCTCGCGGGCGGCAAGACCAACACCTACGCCGCGCTGATGGCGGCCTTCGACGCCAGCAACCCCTCGGCGGGCTACGACAAGCGCTACACCAGCGACATCGACACGATGTTCGTCGTGAGCGACGGCGTGCCGTCGACCGGCGACTACGTCGAGAAGGACGACATCCTCGCCGAGGTGCGGCGCGTGAATTCGCTCCGCAAGATCGTCATCAACACGATCTCGATCGGCGAGATGGACCACGCGCTCCTGGAGCAGCTGGCCAATCAGAACGGCGGAACGGCCGTCGACCTCGGGAAGTGACGCGCGGCGACCGCGGCGCGGGCGGGAATGTCCGACGCGCGGAACCTTGAATCGGCGCCGGAGCGCCCCTAGGCTTCCGCCCCTTCCAAACCCGGTCGGGGCGTAGCTTAGCTTGGCTAGAGCGCAGCGTTCGGGACGCTGAGGCCGGAGGTTCAAATCCTCTCGCCCCGACCATTCTCATTGCTCGAAAGCTCGCGAAGTCGAGGCAGACCGCTCGCCGGCGTTTCCTCGTGCGCTACGTCATCGCGCCTGGCCCAGTCGGTGCGACACTACTCGTCCTTCTTGAACGGGTGCGCGATCGGGCTCCAGACCGCGTCGCGGAGATACTCGGGAAGGACGAGGAACTCGTGGCGCGGGAAGTCGAGGACGAGCGTCTGAATGTCCCTGACCTGCTTCGGCTCGTGCAGCAATCGGTCGAGCAGGGAGCGGTCTTCCGACTCCGGAGGCGTGTAGATGTTGCCTCCGAGGTTCATCCAAAGACGGTTTCCGTCGGGCGACCAAGTCGCCGGCGCGTAGTAGGACGGCTTCGCACCCGGCTGGCTTGGCTCGCGCCAGGCGAGACGCGATTGAGCGAGCGTGTCGAGATCCAGCCGCACGAGCTCCCAGTCGCGCAGGTAGGTCACGGTCTTGCTGTCCGGCGCCCAAGTGCACTCGTGCCCGCCGTCCGCGACGTCGATCGCGCCGCCGTTCTCGAGATCGATCACGACGAAGCGGGCTCGCGGCTCCACGAGCGTCGCGGCAATCTCGTCGGGACCGAGTTTGCGGGCAGGAGGCCCGCTCGCCGGCGACGCATCGCCTTCGCCGTCTTTCACTCCGTGTTCCAGGAGCAGCCAGCGCTCGTCCGGGGACAACGCCATGCCGCTCAGCCATAGCGGCATCTCGAGACGTTGACGATCGACGAGAGAGCCGTCGAGCCTGCGGACACGGAGACGCGCCCGGCCGCCCTTCCGCTCCTCGTCAACGAGGAGATAGAGCTCGCCGCGCTTGCGGGAGAAGTCCCACGCGTACGCGCGACCATGCCATTGTTCCACGGTCGCCGGCGGCGTCTCCGGCGGCGCGCTCGGGCCGCGGCTGGGAATCGAGACGAGCCAGTGGCCTCCCTTGCGACCGGCACGTCGTTGCCAGGGTGCCACCTCGTCGTTTGACTCCTCCTGCAGGAGCAGCAACAGTCGGGAGTCCTCCTCGAACATCAGGTGAGGCCGCAGGACCGGAGCGGGATCGAGATGCTGCAGCCCCTCGTAGTTCCAGACGTGGGTCGGGAGCTTCAGCAGCGGCGTGAGTGCGGTGCCCTTCACGTCGATCGCCGTGAGCTGCTTCGCGTGATCGAGCCAGGCGAAGCAGGTCGTAGCGTCGCGCGAAAACAAGATCCCGAGCGTGTTTCCCTCGCGGTGGCCCCAGGGTTCCCGGTAGACGATCCGCGGTTCAGCTGCGCCACTCTCGAGCACGGCGATGCCGACGTCCGGCACGACGAGCGCAGCATCCGGCCAGAGCGCGTCGCACTGCCGCCACGCTCCTGCGAGCGTGAGACGACGTCCGGTCGAAAGCTCGACGCTCGTCGTATTCGAGTTGCCCGCCGCCTCGCCCTGTGGCTCGGCAACAGAGGGAATGACGAAGGAGGCTGCGAGACCGGCAGCCAGCGTCCGCAAGGCCGAGTCCATTGGGCGCTCCAATTACTACTTCCTTCGCGCCATGATCTGCGCGGCTCGCATCGGAGCTCGTCTCAAGACCCGACTTTTGGGGCGCAACGACTCGAAGCCTCGATCATAGGGCAGACCTCGGCGAGATGTGATCCGGAGACCTTCGCGTATCCTCCCGATCCGGTCCGTATTCACGCGCGTTCAGTCGTTCCCGTGACCCACGCGCAAAGACCCGACAACGGACACGCGCCGCAGCGCGGCTCCGACCTGCGGCAGAGCGTCTGCCCGTGCCGGCGCAGCAGGTGGTGGGCGCGCGCGAGCCACGCGCAGTCGCGGCCCGCGATCTCGCCGGCGAGCGCGGCCGCGACGCTGCGATAGGTCGCGTCGTAGCCCTTCGCCTCCGTCCCGAAGCCGAGCCGCACCAGCGTGCGCAGGCCGTTGCTGTCGAGCGCGAGGAGCGGGCGCGCGCCGGTCATCAGAAGGATCTTCTCGGCGCCCGGCCGGCCGATCGCGGGAAACTTCTTCAACGCCGCGAGCGCCTCCTTCTCCGGTCGCGCGAGCACGGCATCGAGGTCGCCGCCGAACTCCTCCTGCACCCGCTCCGCGATCTCGTGCAGCCGTTGCGCGCGCAGCCCGGGGTGGATGCCGCCGATCCGCGTGATCGCCGTCAGTTCGGCGATCGGAACGGCCAGGATGCGTCCGGTCTGGAGGCGCGTCTTCTTGCGCAGCGCGGCGAACGCCTCGGCGCGCCGCGCGTCGTCGCACAGGTACCCGACCGTCTCCCACGCGAGCCACTCGAGCGCGCCGCGCGGCGGCGGCGGCTCCGGCTCGCCATGCGTGCGCGCGAGCGCCTCGACGATCTCCGCGAGCAGCGCCCGACCCATGAAGAACCGATTTCCCCCGACAAACCCGAGAGACGCCTACGCCGCCCGCTCCGCTCCGCCCGATCTTGGAGGCATTCTCCTCCTTCTTGTAGTCGGGGACCGGGATGGCGAAAGCCAGAACGGTCCTCGGCTATTTCCGGGGACCTCGTGCGCGGCCGCGCACGCGTCGCGACGCGCCGCCGCGCTCGTCGCACCGCCGCGCGCGCCGCCGAACCCTGGAAATTCCGTCGCGCCGCCGGTATGGCTGTTCCATGGCGCTCTCGGACAGAATCGTCACCACCGGCCTGACCTTCGACGACCTGCTCCTGCTGCCGGGCCGCAGCGAGGTCCTCCCGACGTCGGTCGACGTCTCGACGCGCTTCTCGCGCCGCGTCCACCTCGAGATCCCGATCTCGAGCTCGGCCATGGACACCGTGACCGAGGCCAACCTCGCCATCGCGCTCGCCCGGCAGGGCGGCATCGGGATCATCCACCGCAACCTGACGCCCGCCGACCAGGCGCGCCTGGTCGACCAGGTGAAGCGCAGCGCGAACGGCGTGATCCTCGACCCGGTCACGCTCGCGCCCGAGGCCGACGTCGCCCGCGCGCGCGAGCTCATGGAGAAGCACGAGATCTCCGGCATCCCGGTGGTCGAAGGCGGCAAGGTGGCCGGGATCCTGACGCGCCGCGACCTGCGCTTCGTCGAGAGCGGCGCGACCAAGGTCGCCGACGTGATGACGCGCCGGCTGATCACCGCGGCGCCCGGCACGACGCTCGAGCAGGCCAAGAAGATCCTCCACCAGGCCAAGGTCGAGAAGCTGCTCCTGGTCGACGGCGACGGGCGCCTCGCCGGCCTGATCACGATGAAGGACATCAAGCACCTCGACGAGTACCCCAACGCGTGCCGCGACGGCCGCGGCCGCCTGCGCGTCGGCGCCGCGGTCGGCGTCCACGACGACGAGCGCTACGACGCGCTGGTGAAGGCGGGCGCCGACGTGCTGGTGGTCGACACGGCGCACGGCCACTCGCTCAACGTGATCCAGTCGGTGCAGCGCCTGAAGCAGCGCCACGACATCGACGTCGTGGCCGGCAATATCGCGACGGCTGAAGCTGCGGCGGCGCTGATCGAGGCGGGCGCCGACGGGCTCAAGGTCGGCATCGGGCCCGGCTCGATCTGCACGACGCGCGTCGTGGCGGGCGTCGGCGTGCCGCAGTTGACCGCCATCGACGCGTGCGTCGGGCCGGCGGCGAAGGCCGACGTGCCGGTGATCGCCGACGGCGGCATCCGACATTCCGGGGACATCGTCAAAGCGATCGCGACCGGCGCGTCGTGCGTGATGCTCGGAGCCCTCTTCGCCGGCGTCGACGAGTCGCCGGGAGAGACGGTCCTCTTCCGCGGCCGGACCTACAAGCAGGTCCGCGGCATGGGGTCGATCGGCGCCATGATGGACGGCTCCGACCGCTACGGGCAGGGCAAGGTGCGCAACCGCGACAAGCTCGTGCCCGAAGGCGTCGAGGGGCTCGTGCCGCAGCGCGGAGCGCTGGCCGGCTTCGTCTACCAGCTCTGCGGCGGCGTGAAGAGCGGCATGGGCTACGTCGGCGCCGCGACCATCGCCGAGCTCCAGAAGAAGGCGAGGTTCGTGCAGGTGACGAGCGCCGGCCTGCGCGAGAGCCACGCGCACGACATCAAGATCACGCGCGAGGCGCCGAACTACTTCGCCGCCGACGCCGAGCAGTGAAATGCTCCGCCGCCAGCGCGTCCTGATCCTCGACTACGGCTCGCAGTACACCCACCTGATCACGCGCCGCGTGCGCGAACTCGGCGTCTACGGCGAGACGCTGCCGTGCTGGACGCCGTCCGACGCGGCGCCGACGCGCGACGACGGCCTGGTCGGGATCATCCTGAGCGGCGGCCCCAACAGCGTCTACGAGGCGGGCGCGCCGCAGATCGAGGACTGGGTGCTCGCGCGCGGCGTCCCGATCCTGGGCGTCTGCTACGGGCTGCAGGCGCTGAGCTTCAAGCTGGCCGGCGCGCAGGCCGTCGCGCCGGGCACACACGGCGGCGAGTACGGCCCGCAGACGGTCGAGCGCGTCGCGCCGGACGGCGGCGCGGGCGAGAGCCCGCTCTGGAAGGGCGTCTCCCCCTCGACGCGCGTCTGGATGAGCCACGGCGATCGCGTCGACCGGCTGCCGCCCGGCTTCGTGCTCACCGCGGAGTCGGGCCCCTGCCCGATCGCCGCGATGGAGGATCGCGCGCACGGCCTCTACGGGATCCAGTTCCATCCCGAGGTGACGCACACCGAGGAGGGGAGAGCGCTGCTGCGCAACTTCCTCTTCTCCATCTGCGGCGCGAAGAACGACTGGGAGATGGGGTCGTTCCTCGACGAGACGATCCGGAAGGTGCGCGCCGACGTCGGGAGCGCGCGCGTCATCCTCGGCCTCTCCGGCGGCGTCGACTCGTCGGTGGCGGCGGTGCTGCTGCACCAGGCGATCGGCGACCAGCTCACCTGCATCTTCGTCGACAACGGCCTGATGCGCTCCGACGAGCCGCAGGAGGTGGTCGCGACGTTCCGCGGCCACTTCAAGATCGACCTGCGCGTGGTCGACGCCGGCGACCGCTTCCTCTCCGCGTTGAAGGGCGTCTCCGACCCGGAGCAGAAGCGCAAGATCATCGGCCGCGTCTTCGTCGAGGTCTTCGAGGACGAGGCGCGCGCGATCGCCGACGCGCGCTTCCTCGGCCAGGGCACGCTCTATCCCGACGTGATCGAGTCGGTGTCGCCCACCGGCGGGCCGTCGCACACGATCAAGACGCACCACAACGTCGGCGGGCTGCCGGAGAAGCTCGGGCTCGAGCTCGTCGAGCCGCTGCGCGAACTCTTCAAGGACGAGGTGCGCGAGCTCGGCCGGCGTCTCGGCGTCCCGGCGGCGATCCTCGAGCGCCACCCGTTCCCCGGTCCCGGCCTCGCCGTGCGCTGCGTCGGCGAGATCGACGCCGAGAGCCTGCGGCTGCTGCGCGCCGCGGACAAGATCGCCCGTCAGGAGCTCGAGAGCTCGGGCTGGATGAAGAAGACGGCGCAGGCGTTCGTCGTGCTGCTGCCGGTGCGCAGCGTCGGCGTGCAGGGCGACATGCGGACCTACGGCCGCGTCGCCGTGCTGCGCGTGGTCGACACCGAAGACTTCATGACCGCGGGCTGGGCCCGGCTCCCGCACGACCTGCTCGCGAAGATCGCGTCGCGCGTCACCAACGAGGTGCGCGGCATCAACCGCGTCGTCTACGACGTCACGAGCAAGCCGCCCGCGACCATCGAATGGGAGTGAGCGCGTGGCCGCGCCGCAGGCGCGAGCTGCGCGAGAATCGCGGGCGCCGGTCGTGCGGAGCGTCCGCGCCCTCGTGCACGCGGCGGCGATCGCGCTGGTCGCGACGTGGCTCGCCGCGCCCGAGCGGACCGGGCCGTTCTTCGGCGCACTCGGCGGCGGGCTGGCCGCCGTCTCGCTCGGACTCGCGCTCGCGGCGCGGAGGCGACCGCGCCTCGCGGCGGCGCTCGAGCGGACACGACGCGGCCTCGACCTCGCGACGCTCGCGTTCGTCGCCACCTTCGGGCTCGCCGAGGTCGAGCTGCGCCTTCTCGCGCGCTGCGCCCCGATGCCGCTGCTCGCACCGCCCGACGCCCGCGCCGACGAGCTGCTGAGGGCGTGGCGCCTCGCGCCAGGAACGCCGACGCGCGGCGTCTTCGCGAACGCGCAGGGCTTCCTCGACGGGCCGTTCGCCGAGGAGCGCCGGCCCGGGACGAGGCGCGTCGTCGCGCTCGCCGACTCGTTCGGCATCGGGGTCGTCGACTACCGCGACAACTTCCTCACGCGCCTCGACGAGCTGTTGGACGCGCCGGCCGCCGCGTCCACGGCGCCCGCCGCCGCGCCCGCCGACACGGTCGAGGTGCTGAACTTCGGCGTGATCTGCACCTCGCCGCGCGAGTACCTCCAGCTCTGGCGCACCGAGGCCGTGCGCTACGCCCCCGACCTCGTGCTGCTCTGCTTCTTCACCGGCAACGACTGGGGGGTGAGCCGCGGCGCGTCGCTGCTGCACGCCGACTCGACCTTCCTGGTCGCCTTCACGCAGCGTCTCGTCCGGCTCGCGCGCGAGCACCGGGCGGCGGCGAGCGCGATCGCGAGGACCGGCGTCGCGCCGGCCGAGCTGCCGGTCCTCTCGCCCGAGTCGTTCCTCCGCATCGAGCGCGACCGCCTCGAATTCGCGCGCCGCGCGCCGCGCGCGAAGACCGCCGAGCAGTTCGAGGAGACCCTCGCCCTCTTCGCGACGATCGCCGCCGAGTTCGGCCCGAAGCTGCGCGTCGCGATCGTGCCCGACGAGTACCAGGTGAACGACGCGCTCTTCGCCGAGCTCGCGGGCGCCGCGGCCGCCGACTTCGACCGCGCGCTCCCGAGCCGCCGCCTCGCCGACGCGCTCGCCGCGCGCGGTGTCCCGTGCCTCGACCTGCGCGAGCCGCTCCTCGCCGCGCAGCGCGACGGCGCGACCTACAAGGTGCACGACACCCATTGGAACGAGCGCGGCAACCTCGCGGCGGCGCAGGCGCTCGCCGCGTGGCTCGCGCCGCAGCTCAAGTGACCTGCGTCGCCAGCGCGAGCCTCGCGGCTAGCGCGTGCGCCGCCGTTCAGCCGAGCACGCCGTAGTCGTAGGCCGCGGCGTTCTTGCGCCCCTCCTTGAAGCGGCGCGGCGAGAAGAAGCGCGGATCGAGCGGGGCCGGGTCGCCGCCGAGCAGAAGCGCCGCGACGCCGCGCCCGACGCTCGGGCCGAGCTTGAAGCCGTGGCCCGAGAAGCCGCTCACCACGAAGAGCCCCTCGATCCCCTCGACCGGACCGATCAGCGCCTGGGCGTCGGGCGTGACCGTGTAGAGCGCCCCGCAGCCGCCCCAGCAGGTCGCGTCGGCGTAGGCCGGGACGCGGCGCGCGAGGCGGGCGCGGCAGTCGGCGAGGAAGCGGCCGCTCGCCCCCTCGTCGTAGTCGTCGGGATCCTCGACCGGCTCGTCGTGCGCGAACGAGAGCAGGCCGACGCGCGTGAGGCCGCTCGCCTCCGACTTCCAGTAGGTGCCGTTCGGGAGGTCGGCGCAGATGCGCTCCTCGACTCCGAACTCGCTCGGCGGGGCGAAGAACGCCTGCTCGGGACGCACGACGCGCAGCGGCAGCTCGAGGCCGAGCCGCTGCATCAGGAGCGCGGCCCACGGGCCGCCGCAGTTGACGAGCATGCGCGTCGCGACGCGCGAGCCGTCGGCGAGGACGACGCCCTTCACGCGCCGCGCCTCGTCGACCTCGACGTCGGCGACGCGCGCCCCTTCGACCAGCGTCGCGCCCGCGGCCCGCGCCTGCGCCGCGATCGCCGGCAGCGTGAGGCCGGGATCGACGAAGCCGGCCTCGTGCTCGAACGCGCCGACGAGCGAATCCTCGAAGCGCGCGCGCGGCTCGAGCCGGCGCAGCCCCGTCGCGTCGAGCAGGTCGACCAGCACGCCGCAGCTACGCTGCAGCGCGACGTTCCCCTCGAGGTTCTCGCGGTCGCGCCGGTGCGCGAGGAAGAGCATCCCCGGCCGCCGGAAGCCGATCCCGGTCCCGGTCGCCGCCAGGAGCGTCGCGTCGAGCTCCGCGTACTCCGCGAGGCTCGCGCGCGCCATCCGGATCAGCGTCTCGTGCGAGTAGTGCTGGCGCAGGATCGCGCCCGACTTCCCCGACGAGCCGTGCCCGAAGCGCCGCTGCTCGAAGAGGAGCACCGACCCGGCGCGCTCCTGCGCCAGCCGCCACGCGACGTGCAGCCCCATGATCCCGCCGCCGACCACGACGAAGTCGGCGTTCGCGGGCTTCCCGCCTGCGGTCCGCGGTGACGTCTTCGGCTGCGGATCCAGACGCGTCGTCGTCACGTCCGGCGCCTACTTCGCCGGACCGGCCGGACCGAGCTTCTGGAGCAGGAGCTCCTTGATCAGGTTCGGGTCGCCCTTGCCCTTGGTGGCGCGCATGACGCGGCCGAGGAGGGCGTTGAGCGCCGTCTCCTTGCCGCCGCGGTAGTCGCCGACGATCTTCGCCTCCTGCTGCAGCACCTCGTCGACGGTCGCGCCGAGCGAGGAGGCGTCGCGGATCTGCAGCAGGTCGAGCGACTGCGCGGCGGCGGCCGCCTTCGCGCCCGTGTCGAGCATCTGGCGCAGCACCTTCTTGGCGGCGAGGTGGGAGAGCTCGCCGCGCTCCGCCATCTTCACGAGGTCGACGAGGTCGGCGGGCGTGGTCTGGAGCGTCTCGAGCTCGCGCTTCGACTCGGTGAGCCAGCCCAGGACCTCGCCCTGTACCCAGTTCGCGGCCGCCTTGGGCGGCAGGCCGGCGGCGACGACCGCCTCGAAGAAGCGCGCGGTCGCCGGCTCCTCGGTGAGGACGCGTGCGTCGTACTCGGTCAGCCCCCACGCGTCGCGGTAGCGCGCGCGCTTGACCAGGAACGACTCGGGCAGCGCCTTCCTCAGCCGCTCGACGCGCGCCGGGTCGATCTCGAAGACCGGCAGGTCGGGGTCGGGGAAGTAGCGGTAGTCGTCAGCGCTCTCCTTCACGCGCATCGAGACGGTCGTCCCCTCGGTGTCGCGGAACGAGCGCGTCTCCTGGACGATCTTCCCGCCCGACTGCATCGCCTCGGTCTGGCGCGCGATCTCGAAGACGAGCGCGCGCTCGACGTTGCGGAACGAGTTGATGTTCTTGATCTCGACCTTCGTGCCGAGCTTCGTCTCGCCCACCGGCCGGATCGAGACGTTGGCGTCGCAGCGCAGCGACCCCTTCTCCATGTCGCACTCGGAGACGCCGGCGAAGCGCAGCAGGCGGCGCAGCGCCTGCAGGTAGGCCGACGCCTCGGCGGGGGAGGCGAGGTCGGGCATGCCGACGATCTCGACGAGCGGCACGCCGGCGCGGTTCAGGTCGACCAGCGAAGAGCTCGCCCCCTCGGGATGGAGTGCCTTGCCGGCGTCCTCCTCCATGTGGACGCGCAGGACACGAGCGCGTTTCGTCGCCCCCTTCTCGACCTCGAACTCGAGGAAGCCGTGCTCGCACAGCGGCTCGTCGTACTGGCTGATCTGGTAGCCCTTCGGCAGGTCGGGATAGAAGTAGTTCTTGCGATCGAACTTGGTCTTCGCGCGGATCGTGCAGGAGAGCGCGAGCCCGACCGTGATCGCGAGGTTCAGCGCCTCGTCGTCGAGCACCGGCAGCGAGCCGGGCTGCGCGGTGCAGATCGGGCAGATGCGCGAGTTGGGTTGCCCGCCGAAGCCCGCCTCGCAGCCGCAGAAGAGCTTCGTCTTCGTCGCGAGCTGGCAGTGGACCTCGAGCCCGATCACCGGCTCGAAGGCGGTCTTCGTCTCAGCGGCCACGCGACGCCCCTCCGTTCGTCGGAGCCGGCGCCGAAGCCGGATCGCACGGAACGAGGTCGAGCGCGAGCAGCTTCTCGAGCTCGCGCGCGACGCGCAGCATCCGGAAGTCGGAGCAGGCCGGCCCCTGCAGCTGCGCGCCGATCGGCAGCCCGCCCTTCGTCGTTCCGCAGGGGATCGAGAGGGCGGGCAGGCCGGCGAGCGGCGCGGGCGCGGTGAAGACGTCGCAGAGGTACATCTGCACCGGATCGGACGCCTTCTCCCCGATCGGGAAGGCGGCGGTCGGCGCGGTGGGACCCAGCACGAAGTCGCACTTCGTGAACGCCTCGGTGAACTCCTGCAGGATGCGCTGCCGCACCTGCAGCGACTTCTTGTAGTAGGCGTCGAAGTAGCCGGCCGAGAGCGCGAACGTCCCGAGCATGATGCGGCGCTTCACCTCGTCGCCGAACCCCTGCGCCCGCGTGAGGCCGTACATGTGCGACAGCTCGCGCGCGTCGGCGCGCGGGCCGTAGCGCACGCCGTCGAAGCGGGCGAGGTTGCTCGACGCCTCCGACGTGACGACGAGGTAGTAGGTCGGGATCGCGTAGGGCGTGAGGGGGAGCGCCAGCGGGACGAGGCGCGCACCCGCCTTCACCAGGAGCTGCTCGCAACGCTCGACTGCGGCGCGCACCTCGGGCTCGACGCCTTCGACCTTGTACTCGGCCGGGACGCCGACCTTGAGTCCCGCGAGCGTCGGCGCCGGCGCCTTCGCGAGCGGCGCGAGGTCGACCTTCCGAGAAGTCGAGTCCCGCGGGTCATGCCCGCCGATCACCTCCATGAGCAACATCGTGTCGTCGACGTTGAGCGCGAGCGGCCCGACCTGGTCGAGCGACGACGCGAAGGCGATCAGCCCGTAGCGCGAGACGAGGCCGTAGGTCGGCCGCAGTCCGACCACGCCGCACAGCGACGCCGGCTGGCGCACCGAGCCGCCGGTGTCGGAGCCGAGCGCGAGCGGCGCGAAGCCGGCCGCGACCGCCGCCGCCGAGCCGCCGCTCGAGCCGCCCGGCACGCGCGCGAGGTCGCGCGGGTTGCGAGTCGTGCCGTAGCCCGAGTTCTCCGTCGACGCGCCCATCGCGAACTCGTCGAGGTTGGTCTTGCCGAAGACGACGCCGCCCGCGGCGCGGATGCGCGCGACGACCGTCGCGTCGTAGGGGGGGCGGTAGTCGGCGAGGATCTTCGACGCGCAGGTGGTCGGCACGCCGCGCGTGCAGAGGTTGTCCTTGATCGCGACCGGGACGCCGAGCAGCGCGCCGCTCGCGTCGCCGGCGGCGACGCGTCGGTCGACCGCGTCGGCCTCGGCGCGGATCGCCGCGGGGTCGAGGTGGAGGAAGGCGTGGACCGTCCCGTCGTGGCGCGCCGCGCGCTCGAGGTAGTGGTCGGCGACGTCGCGCGCGCTCACCTTGCGGGAGCGCACCGCGTCGGCGATCGCGCGCGCGGAGCGCGTGAGCTCGGGGGGGAGCCGCGCCATCGACGCCGTCACTCGAGCACGCGCGGGACGCGAAAGAACTCGCCCTCCGCGCCGCGCGAGAGATTCACGAGGCCGGCCGGATCCGGCCACGGCGCCGCCACGTCGGGACGCACGGGACCCTTGAGCTCCGGCGGATGGGACGCGGGCGGCACGCCTTCGGTCGCGACCTCCCGCAGCTTCTCGAAGTACCCGAGGATCGCCGTGAGCTGCGACGCGAAGCGGTCGACCTCGGCGTCGGCGAGCTCGAGCCGGGCGAGGCTCGCGATCCTGCGCACTTCGGCGCCGTCCATCCCTCCCTCCGTTCCTGGGAAGGCCGCCACCCTAGCAGACCCGTCGCGAATCGGGAGGGGAGCTCCACGGCGGGGGCGCCGCGTTGGTCGCGGGTGCGGCCGCGGGTAGCATCCCGCCCTTCGCATCGCGCGGCGGACGCGACGCCGCGCCCTCCATCAGGTCAGGCCCGCCCCGGAATGCTCGACCGCGTCAACCCCTCGGTGATCGGGTACGCCCTGAACATCGTGGGGCTCTTCTTTCTCGCGTCGGCGATCACCTTCAAGCGCCCGCGCCGCCAGGTCGAGGAGCTGCTCGGGATCGAACGGTCGCGCTCGCTCTACGCGATCCGCGAGCAGATCGTCAACCAGACCCAGACCTACATCGGGTTCGGGATCCTCGTGGTCGGCTTCGTCCTCGTGATGATGGAGGCGCTCGAGCGTCGCGCGTCGCAGCCGGCGCCCGCCGCCGGCCCCGAGCCGGTCGCCGCCGGCTGGATCTTCGCCATCCTGCTCGGCGCGGTCGCCCTGACCACGCTCGTGCTCAAGGTCGTCCAGCGCGGCTTCGTGAAGTCGAAGTTCCGGCGCATCGTCCGCGAGGTCGTGCGCGACTCGAAGTTCAACCTCGAGAAGAACCCGACCCTCGCGGTGCAGATCGGCGAGCTGCTCCACATCCCCAAGCAGCCCGACCAGTCGGTCACCGACTACGTCGCCAAGGTCCGCAGCGCGCTCGGCGTCGAGCCGGGCGAGGCGGGGCGCGCCAAGACGCGGCCGGCCTGACGTCCCGTCACCGCGCGTCGCGCGCGGCGTCTTCCCGAGCGATGGGAGCGGAGCCGGTCTTCCACGACGTCACGCGGGCGCTGCGCGAGCTGGCCGGCGCCGCGCTCGACCTGCTCTACCCCTTCGAGTGCCTCGTCTGCGGCGCCTGCGACGGGCCGGCGCGTCCGCCCGCGCTCTGCCGGGCGTGCGACGAGGCGCTGCCGCGCCGCGACCCGCGGCGCCCGCCCCCGATCGGCGCCGGTCCGCTCGCCGGCCGCGTCGTCGCGCTCGCGCTCACGCCGCCGGCGAGCGACCTCGTCTACCAGCTCAAGTACGGCGGCGCGGTCGCGGCGGCGCTGCCGCTGGCCGCGGCGCTCGAGGCGGCGGTGCGCGCCTGCGGACTCGAGCGGGACATCGACGCGCTCGTCCCGGTGCCGGTCTTCTGGCTCAAGGCGTGGCTGCGCGGGGTCGACCACGCCGGCGCGCTCGCCGCGGAGCTCGCGCGCGGACTGCACGTTCCCGTGCGTCGTCTGCTGTCGCGGCGCCGCCCGACGGTCGCGCAGGGGCAGGCGCGCTCGCCGGCGGAGCGGGCGCGCCAGGTCCGGGACGCCTTCGCGGTCCGCTCGCCGCGCCGCGTGCACGGGCGCGCCCTCGCGCTGGTCGACGACGTCGTGACCTCGGGTGCGACCGCCCAGGAGTGCGCGCGCGTCCTGCTCGCCGCAGGGGCGCGCCGCGTCGTCCTCTTCGCAGCGGCGGGGAACGGCTGAGAGCTTTCCGGGAGTTCAGCTCCCGGCGCCGCGGATCTCCTCGCGCAGCAGGCGCAGGTCGCGGACGAACTGCTGGATCGCCTTCTGGTCGTCGGCGTGGATGTCGCCGAAGTCGGCGGTGACCTTGATGCCGTCCGTCTCCTTCACCGCCGCGCGCACCGTGCAGGGGAAGTCGAAGTAGTAGGCGCGCCGGAAGAGCGGCAGGCGGAACTTCGCCTTGATGGGGGTCCCCTCCGCGAACATCGCGAGCGCGCCGGGCGCGACGAAGGTGATCGCGTTCTCTTCGAGGGTCGCCATCTTCGCGACGCCGCTGGTGGCGAGGTACTGCTTCTGGAGGTCGTCGTCGACGAAGCGGACCAGGACGGCGTTGTCGGCGGGGAGGTCGACCTTCTCCGGACTCTGCGCGCGCAGCGCCTTGGCGCCCTCGTCGTCGCTCTTGAACGACTTCAGGATCGTGCCGAGCCCCAGCATCTCCAGCGTCTCGCGGACGCGCTGGCTCGGCTCGGAGACGACCAGGTCGCCGCCGAGCCCACGCAGCCGCTTGCGCGCCTTGATCAGGCTGCCGACCGCCGTCGAGTTGATGAAGAGGACGAGGCGGAGGTTCACGACGAGGTTGAGCGTGCCGCCCTGCACGATCCCCTCGACCTGCTCGAGGAAGGGGTTGGCCGCGAACGAGTCGAACTCGCCGGTGAGCGTCAGGCAGGCGACTCCTTCGTCGAGCACGGCTCGTTGGATCTTCATCGTCTCTCTCGTGGCGAGTGGGGGCGAAGGGTCTGAAGGAGGACGCTGCATTGTGCCTGCACGGGGAGGAGGGTCAAGGCGCCGCGTGGACCGATCCGCCGTCGTCAGTAAGATCGCGCGCCCCCGAGCAGCGCAAACGCGGCGATCCGCCGCGCGCGACGCGCCGGACCGAATCGGGACCCGACCCTGTCGCCCACTCCGTTCAAGCTGAAGAACCTCTTCTCGCGCCTCGGCCGCAAGGACACGCGGGACGAGTCGGGGACATCCCTCGGCGGGGGTTCGCCCTCGAAGTCGCTCTCCGGGAGCTCGTCGACCTCGTCGAACGAGTCGTCGACCTTCCTCACCGGCGACGACCGCATCGACAGCCGCAACGTCCGGCTCCTGCTCGAGACGATGGCCGACCTGATCTCCGACCACGACCCGGCGGGGCTGGTCTCGAAGATCGTCGACCGGGCGATCCGCGCCGTCCGCGCCGAGCGCTGCATCCTGCTGCTCAAGGACGCCGACGGCACGCTCCAGGCCGCCGTCGCGCGCGACGAGCGCGGCAAGGACCTCGGCGCGGACTTCCGCTACTCGACGTCGCTCGCGACGAAGGCGTTCGAGCAGCCCGAGTGCCTGATCCGCAGCATCGGCGACAGCGACCAGCCGCGCGACCTCTCCGCCTCGGTCGTCGACCTGAAGCTGCGCGCGGTCATGTGCGTGCGCCTCTCCTTCAAGGACGACGTGCTCGGCGTGATCTACGTCGACTCGCGCGCGACCGAGCGGCAGTTCACGTCGAAGGATTCGCGCTTCTTCGAGGCGCTGGCGCGCGCCATCTCGATCGTGCTCGAGAACGCCCGCCTGCTGCGCGCCGCCCTCGAGCGTGAGCGCCTCCAGCGCTCGCTCGAGATCGCGCGCGAGGTGCTCGCGGCGCTGCTCCCGAAGGACCCGACCGACCTCGCCGGCTACGACCTCGCGGGCGCCTCGATCCCGGCCGAGACGGCGGCCGGCGACTACTACGACTTCGTGCGCTGCCCCGACGGCCGCATCGGCATCGTGGTCGGCGACGTGACCGGCCACGGCGTCGGGCCGGCGATGGTCATGACCGGCGCGCGCTCGGCGCTGCGCGTCCTGTTCCGCGACGGCCACGACGAGGCGGCCATCCTCACGCGGCTGAACGACCTGCTCGTCGAGGACCTCGGCGACGGTCGCTTCATGTCGATGGTGATCGGACGGCTCGACCCGAAGGCGCGCACGCTCACCTACGCGAACGCGGGGCAGACGCCGCCGCTCCTGCTGCGCAAGGCGGGTGGCGCGACCAGCCTGCCGACGGGCGCGGCCGCGCTCGGCATCGAGACGGGCATCGCCTACCAGGCGGCGCCGCCGGTCACGCTGGCGCCGGGCGACGTGCTCGTCTGGTACACGGACGGCATCGTCGAGGCGCGCGACGCGGGCGGCAACCTGTTCGGGCTCGAGCGCATCGAGAGCCTGCTGCGCGCGAATCCCGGCGCGAGCGCGCGCCAGCTGATCGACCTGCTGCGCGCCGAGGTCTCGAAGTTCGTCGGCGCCGACCGCTTCGAGGACGACCTCACGCTGGTCGTGCTGCGCGCGACCTGACCCCGCGCGGCGCGCCGGAGACGGAGCCCGTAGACGGAATCTTGGCGAACGACTTCGACCTCGTCCTGCGCGACGTGAGCGTGCCCGCCGCGGCGCTCGTCGCGCCCGGGCCCGCGCCGCAGCACGCCCCCTCCGGCCCGCCCGTCCGGCTCGACGTCGGCGTCCGCGGCGGGCGCATCGCCGCGCTCGAGCGCGGACTGCCGCGCGGCGCGGAGGAGGTCGCCGCCGCCGGCGCGCTGCTGCTGCCCGGCTTCATCGACAACCACGTCCACTACCGCGAGCCGGGCGCGGACGCCAAGGAGGGCTACGTCACCGGCTCGGCCGCGAGCGCGCGCGGCGGCGCGACGACGATCGGCGAGATCCAGAACAACCGGCCGCTCTTGACGACGGCGTCGCAGTGGCGCGCGAAGGTCGTGTCGGTCGAGGCGCGCTCGCGCGTGCGCGTGCTGGCGTACGGCTGCGCGGTCGCCGGGAACCTGCGGGAGCTGCGCGAGCTCGCGCGCGTCGCGCCGGGCGTGAAGCTCTTCATGGCGGGGGATCCCGACCTCGAGGTGAGCGAGCTCTCCGCGCTGCGCGCCGTCTTCACCGAGGTCGCGGCGGCGGACGGCCTGCTCGTGCTGCACGCCGAGCACGGGCCGACCGTGCGCGAGGGGCTGAAGCGCTTCGGCGAGCGCGCCGTCGACTTCTCGCGCGCCCGCTCGGTCGAAGCGGAGCAGATCGCCGTCGAGCGGTCGATCGAGCTCTGCGCCGCGACCGGCGCGCGCATCCACCTCTTCCACGTCTCGTCGGCCGCCGCGTGCGACGCGATCCGCGCCGCCAAGGCGCGCGACCTGCCGGTGAGCGCCGCCGCGTGCGCCCACTACCTCCTGTTCACCGACTCCGACGTCGCGGAGCGCGGCGCGGTGCTCAAGTGCAATCCGTCGATCAAGAGCGCCGACGACCGAATCGCGCTCCGCGCGGCCGTGCGCGACGGCGTGCTCGACGTGGTGCAGAGCGACCACGCTCCGCACCCGCGCGACGAGAAGGAGCGCGCGTTCGGGCTCGCGCCGTCGGGCATCCCCGGCGCCGACGTCTTCCTGCCGCTCTGGCTCTCGCTGGTCGACGAAGGCGTGCTCGACCTCGACGCCCTCGTCGCGCGCGGAGCGCTCGGGCCGGCGCGGCTCCACCGGCTCGACGACCGCGGCCGCATCGGCGTGGGCGCATGGGCCGATCTTGTCCTGATCGAGGAGGCGGCGTGGACCGTCGCCGAGGAGGACTTCGCGTCGAAGGCGAAGCTCTCGCCCTACGTCGGGCGGACGTTTCGCCGCCGTCCGGCGCAGGTGTGGGTGGGGGGGAAGCTCGTCTTCGATCGTGCGCGGAGTGAAGACCTCGCCGCGCTCGAGCGGGCGGCGCCGCCGCCGCTGCAGGCGCTCGGCGCGGGCGGCGGCGGGCCGGCCAGCTCCGTCTGCTGCTGAGTCGAGCGAGCGAGGGAGCCGCCGCCATGTCCGACGCGCAGGACCTCACGAAGACCGCGACCTGGAAGCACAAGTCGCCGCGCCCGACCGTCGACTCGATCGTCGTGCGCGCCGGCAAGGTCCTGATGGTCCGCCGCAAGTGGCCGCCGCCCGGCTGGGCGCTGCCCGGCGGCTTCGTCGACGTCGGCGAAACGCTCGAGCAGGCGGTCTGTCGCGAGACCCTCGAGGAGACGGCGCTGCGCGTGACGAAGCTCCGCCAGTTCCACACCTATTCCGACCCGCGCCGCGACCCGCGCCAGCACACCGTCGGGACGATCTTCGAATGCGAAGCCGACGGCGAGCCCGTCGCCGGCGACGACGCCGCGGCCGTGCAGTGGTTCGCCTTCGACCAGCTGCCGCCCGACATCCCCTTCGACCACCGGCAGATCCTCGAGGACTTCAAGGCGAGGAAGTACCCGGGCGGATTCGAGGCGGCGCCGACACCGCGGAAGTGAGGGCGCGGCGCGCGGCGGCCTAATTCCAGTCGATCATCGCGTCGATCGCGCTGTTCTCGACGACGTTGACGTACGTCTCGCCATGTCCGTGATGGTCCGAGTCGGAGACGTAGAGCCACGTCCGGCCCACCGGCAGATCGGTCAGCGTGATGCGCCCGTCCGAAGGCAGCGCGAGGACCTGGGTGTTCCCCATCAGCAACTCGGGGAACGACGCCGAGAAGCCGGGATCGACGAAGAAGCCGACGAACAGGCGAAGTCCGTCTCCCGGTTCCTCTCCGTCGGGACCCGTGACGCGAACGCGCACGGTTCCGCGCGGCACGCGCAGCGGTGGCACGCCGCGCTTCACGTCGTCCGCGCTCAGGACGCGGCTCGCGACGTACCACGGCCGCGTCGTCTCGGCGCCGGCGAGGTCGAATGCGTGTCCGTCCTCGGAGAGCAGCACGAGGTACTGCTTCGCGTCGGGCAGATCGACGGCGAGGCGGCCGTCGACGAGGTCGACGTCGTCGTGGTGGGGGAGCCCGCTCGCGTCGAGGTAGAGGATCGCGGCGCGCTTCGCGCCGGGCCGTGCCTTGTCGACGACCGGCGCGTCGAGCCGGCGGCGGCCCTTCGCCTCGCGCCACGGTTCGAGGACCAGCGAACGGTCTGCGCCGGTCAGAGTGAGGCGGACCACCTGCGGCACGGCGGGGCTCTCGTCGGTGCCGAGCAGTCCCATCGCATCCGCGAACCAGTCGCGCTCGCCGTCCGGAGGCCGCAGTGCGAGCAGCGCATAGTCGCCGGGCGGCAGTGCCGGGAAGGAGAAGCGGCCGTCGTCGTCGGGCGCCGTGGCGAGCGTGCCGGCGTCGGGCGCCGGCGCGCCCCGCCGCTGGAGCACGACCTCGAACGACGTCGGCTCCTCGTCGGCCTCGAAATGGACTTCTCCTTCGACGGTGAGGCCTCGCTCGAGGTCGACGACGAGCGGCGGAGGGTCGGACTCCCCCAGTTCCACGGCGACGATCCTCGAGACGAACCCGGTCGCGTCGACGACGAGTTCGTGCGCGCCGGCCGCGATCGGTCCGAGCGTGAATGCGCCGTCGCGGTCACAGAGCGCCGCGCGGACCGCGCCGCAGACCTGCCACGTGAACATGTTGCATGCGCGGCCCGGCCCAGGCCCGATTTCGTGCACGCGCGCGCCAGGGATCGGCGCGCCTTTCCCGTCGCGCACCGTGCCGCGTAATCGCCGGCCGCGCTCGAGCGCGAGCGTCAGCGGTTCGGCAGTCGAGAGCTTCTCTGGATCGAACGGGCCGAGCCGCGTGCGCGCGTGGTCGCGGGCGTCGACGATCACTCGGAATCGTTCCGACTGCTGCTCGCGCGGCATGCGGTCGTCGCCGGTCGGATGCCCACGCGGAGGGGAGAGGAGAATCTCGCCGTGCATGCCGTCGGCCGAGAGCGACGCGATGCCGCGCGTCGGCGCGTCGCGGCCGCCGCGTCCCGATCCTGACGGAGGGCCGTCGACCTCGCCGTCGACGACGAGCAACTCGGTCGCGCGCACCGGCGAACCGTCGACGGCGTCGACGAAGCGGACCGCGAGCGGCGGGCGGCAGGTCGCGAGGACGAATTCGACCTCGCGGGTGCCCGTTGTGATCGTCACGGTCCGCGTCGACTCGCGGGCCAGGTCCGGCAATCCACCCGGTGCGTCGGCGTAGAGAGTCCGCGTTCCGTCGGGGAGATCGTGGAAGTCGACGACGCCGTCCTCGTCGGTCATCGCCTCGCGGAGCAGCGTCGCCGCGTGCTCGGCGATCGACGTACGAGCACTGACCCGCACACCAGCGAGCACGTGTCCTCCGGGGTCGCGGACGCGCACGCGCAGCGAGACGCCCTCTTCGAGGCGCAATTCGACCGGAGGCGCAGTCTCGTCGAAGGCGACGTCGATCGCGACCGCCTCGCGCCCTGCTCGTGAGCGGGCGAGGATCCAGTTCCTGCCCGTTCGCTCGAGCGGTAGTACGGCGCGACCCTGCGCGTCGGTGTCGCCGCGACGCGTCCGGGAGTTCGCCCAGAGGTATCCGATCGTGTCCGGCCATGGTCCGACGAAGAGCGCGGCTCCGCCGACGTTCGCGCCACGCGCGTCGGTGACGTGGACGCGGACGCCACCGCCGCGCGCGAGCACGACGTCGTGCAGGCGCACGACCGCGCCCGCACCAAGCGTGGCGCCGCCGTAGCGGTCGGGCGGGACGGCGCGCGACTCCGTCCGGTATCCCTCCGCGGCGATCGCGAGCGTGTAGGGCAGCCCGCTCCGCAGCCCGCGGATCATGAAGCGACCGTCGACGTCGGAGGCCGCCGACACGCGCGGCGGTACGCAGGGAGCGTCCCAGAATCCGTGGGCGCGCAGCTCCTCGGCGACGACGTGGCCAACGCCGTCAACGCGCGTCGACCCGTCGGGAAGTGTGCACTCGACGCGCGCGCCCTCGATCGGCTTTCCGCGCTCGTCGACGACGCGGCCGGTGACGGCGATCGAGCCGGCGAATACGACTTCGTCGACGTCGGCGGTCGACGTCGAGCGCGGCGCCTCGGCGACGTCGCCGGCGCGGGTCGCGTCGGAAGGCGTCGACGCGCCAGGCGTGCCGCCGGTCGGCGCGGCACGCGCGACCGCTCGCGAGGCGTCGATCGGCGCGGGCCCCTTCGCATCCCCGCGCCACGCGCGCCATGCGACGAACGAGAGGCCCGCGACTGCGAGGACGGCGACCGCGAGTTTCAGCTTCCCGCCCATGGCCAACACCTCCGGAAGCAGACGACCGACGAGCGGCGGCGCGGCGATCGGCGCCAGTGGCGGGAGCGCAGATGCGATCCACGCGTGGAGCTCGCCGCCGGGACGTCGTTCGACTTCGAAGCGCGCACGCAGCCGCTCGAGGCCGCGCCGCAGCCGCGTGTGCACCGTCTTGGACGGGACGCCCATGCGCGTCGCGATGCGAGCCGGCGTCTCGTCCTCGAAGAAGCGCAGCAGCAGCGTCGCGCGGTAGGGCTCGTCGAGCGCGAGCACCGAGTCGACGATCCGCCGGTGCAGCTCCGCGTGCGCGACGACGTCGGCGACGTCGGGTTGCGCTTCGGACACGGCGGCGGCGTGTTCGCGGCGCTCCGCGGCCGCGTCGTGGCGTCGCCGCTGCAATGCGAAACGCGCGACGACGCGCGCGAGCCATGCGCGCAGCGACCGTACGGTCGCCGCGTCGCGCGGCGGCCGTTCGAGCGCGCGCAGCCACGTCTCCTGCGCGAGGTCGTCCGCGGCCGCCTCGTCCGAGACGAGACGGAACGCGAGCGCCTTCACCCAGCCTGCGTTCGCGAGCAGCCGGTCGACGTCGGGCGGCATCGGCATCAAGTCCATCCGGCCGAGAGATGCCGCCGGAGCCCGGGATTCTTCAGGCGGCGCTACGAATCACGTCCGGGTGTCGGTGCGCGTCGAGTCAGGAAGACCTTGGACCTCCCGGTCATCGCGCGGCGGCGGCGTACACGAGCTGCTTCCCGGGTTCGGCGTGGGCGTCGATGCGTCGGACCAGCTCGCGCGCGGTGTCGGCGGCGACGTTGCCCTCCGGCAGGCTGCGCGCGAGCTCCTCGAGCTTTCCGCGCGCCTGCGCCACGGCGGCGGCGTCGGTCGCGGCGGCGTCGTGCCACTGCAGCCAGACGCGCGCGACGCGGACGTATTCGGCTTCGAAGGCGTCGGGCTTCTCGCGCAGGTAGCGGTCGAGCCGCTCGGGCAGCGTCTCGACGCTGCCGCGGCTGCCGTCGTGGAACTGTCCGAGGTGCCAGAGCTTCGCGTCGATCGGCGCCATCTCCTCGAAGGCGTGGACCGAGCGGGTGAGGTCGCCGATGCGCGGAGCGGCGCTGATGCGATGCCGCCACGGCACGTAGCAGGCGGTCCGGCCGAAGCGCGCGACGACGCCTCCGTGCGCGTCCTTCGCGGTCACCTGCAGCAGGTAGACGTTGCCGGCGCCGAGCTTCAGGTCGCCGACGCCCTTCGCGCCGAGCGACCAGGCGTGCTCCTTCGTCGACGCCGTCGCCGTCACGAGACGCGCCATCGTGTCCGCGCCGCCGATCGCACCCTTGCCAGCCGGGAAGCTCAGCGACAGCTCGACCTCGTACTCGATCGCGCCGGTCGCGTCGCTCTCCGGAACCGCCGGCCAGGTGAGCACGAAGTCGTTCGTCGTGATCGCCTGACCCTGGGCGACGTTCATCGCGAGGTGGGGGCGGACGACGAGATGCGGCCCCTGCGTCGTCGTTCCGCTCGAGAGTCCGTAGCCCTCGCCCCATCGGTAATGGTCGAGCACAGGCGGGCCGTCCCCCTCCTGCGTCCAGAGATCCCACTGCGAGCCGGGCTCGGTGAAATTGGCGGTCGGGACCATCACTTCGATCGCGACCTCGATCGGCGGCAGCTTTTCGAAACGGGCGACGCCCGAATCGTCGGTGACGGCGTAGCGGGTCTGCGCGCGATCGTCGGCGGAGTAGCCGAAGCCGACGTCCTTGTGGACCGTGTCGTCGCTCAGCGGAGTCGGGTCCAGCAGCAGCGTCCGGGTCTCGATGCCGGTCGAGATGAAGTTCGCCTCGGGCGGCTTCTGCCGCAGCAGGACGTGCGCGCCGCGCAGACCGCGGCCGCTGGTCGCGACGTGGACTTCGAAGCTGCAATCGCCGCTGCGCAGCGACGGATCGCACGGCTGCCAGCTCTCGGCGAGCGCGCCCCAGTCCTTGGGCGGCGCGGTGAGCCACGGACGCTGGTCCGCGGGGATCGGCGGCTGGCCGAGCTCGGCGAGCGCGGCGTTCATCCCGTCCCAGTCGCCGCGCAGCAGCGCGATCTTCGCGAGCCCGCGCGTCGCGCGCGACCCGACGGGCGTTCCCTTTTCCGCGTTCGCCTGCGCGAGACGCAGCGCATCGGCCATCGTCGCGTAGTTCTCGAGCGGATCCTCCTTCGCCCAGTACCCCTTCCGGGATCCGTAGACGAGTTCGCTGTTGGAGAACTGATCCTGCAAGAGGAGAGCGAGCTGATGGGCGAGCGCGGCGTCGGGCCGTTCCGCGAGTCGTGCGCGCCAGAGTCGCTTCACTTCCTGGGTCAATGGATCGGGGCGCTGGCAATTCAGCGTCTGCTTCGCGTTCATCAGCCAGCCGCGCACCTTGACGCCGTACGGATCCCCGTGGACCTGCGCACCCCAGAATTCATCGCGGCTCTTGCGACCGGCGCGCTCCTCCATCGTGGCGAGCGTGTAGATCGCGGCGTCCTGGAGCGGATCCTTCGGATTCTCCGCGATCGGTCGGACGATCTCGGGCGCGTCGATTCCCGTCTCGCGGAGGGCGGTGAGGGCGACTCCTCGCAGGCGCGCGTCGCCGCGCGCATCGGCGATCCACTGGGAGAGGACCGGCACCGCCGCGCGTCCCATCCGGCCGAGCGCGAAGCCCGCCGTCGTCCTGGACCAGTCGCTCTCCTTGCCGTCCTCCGCCACCTTCGCGAGAACGGGGACGATCTCGTCGGCGGCCCACGAGGCTTCGCGAATCGAATCGAAGAGGAGGCCGCGCGCCGTTGTGTGTGCGTGCTGTCCCTGCGGCTCGACGAAGTCCCGGTCGCCGAGGATCGCGAGCATCTGCGGCAGCGCGGGCCGCGCCGGCTCGCCGATCCGGCAGAGGATTTGCAGCGCGAGCCCCATCGCGGGGTCGCGCTTCGTGACGACCTCCTGCAGCGCCGGCACGGCCGGGGCCCCGAGGTTCACGAGCTCCGTTCGAATCCGGTCGCGTTCGAACATCGAGGGCGCCTGCAACCACGCCGCGAGTTTCGGCGCGAGGTCGGGCGCGGGCGCAGCCGGATGCGCTCCCGGATCCTGGACGAATGCGGTGAGCAGGGCGCCAGTGAGCACGACGGTACTGAACATCTCGCGCACTCCTTCGCTGCCCGGAGGTCTCCAACGTACCCGCGCTCGCCGCGGTTCGTCGAAGGCGTCAGCCGTGCGCGTCGAGCCAGCTCGCGCCTTCGCCGACGTCGACCTTGAGCGGGACGGAGAGGTCGAGCGCCGTCTCCATGCACGTCTTGGCGAGCTTCTTCACACGGTCGCCCTCGCCCGGCGCCACGTCGAAGACGAGCTCGTCGTGCACCTGGAGGATCATGCACGACTCGAGCTTCGCCTTGGCGAGCTCGCGGTCGACGGCGAGCATCGCGAGCTTGATCAGGTCCGCTGCGGTTCCCTGCAACGGAGTATTCACGGCGACGTTGCGCGCGTTGGCCTGGATGCGCGGGTCCTCGGAGTGGATCTCCGGGATGGCGCGGCGGCGGCCGAGCAGCGTCGTCACGTAGCCGTCGCGCGTCGCCTGCTCGAGCGTCGCGTCGAGCCACTTGCGGACGCCGGTGAAGACCTCGAAGTAGCGCGCGATGAACGCCTGGGCTTCCGTGAACGTGAGGCCGGTCTCGCGCGCGAGGCGCTGCGCGCCCATGCCGTAGATGATCCCGAAGTTGATCGCCTTGGCGCGCGAGCGCAGCTCGCCCGGCACCTGCTCCAGCGGCACGTGGAAGACGAGCGACGCGGTGCGGCGGTGGATGTCCTCGCCGCGGCCGAAGGCGGCGACGAGGTTCTCGTCCTTGGAGAGGTGGGCGAGCAGGCGCAGCTCGACCTGCGAGTAGTCGGCCGAGACGAGCGTGCCGCCCGCGAAGCGCGACTTGAAGGCGCGCCGGATCTCGCGCCCGAGCTCGGTGCGGATCGGGATGTTCTGGAGGTTGGGGTCGGCGCTGGAGAGGCGGCCGGTCGCGGCGACCGCCTGGTTGAACGAGGTGTGGAGCCGCCCCGTCGCGGGATTCACCAGCTTCGGCAGCGTCTCGAGATAGGTCGAGCGCAGCTTCTCGAGCTGGCGGTATTCGAGGACGGCCGCGACCAGCGGGTGGCTCTCCAGCTGCTCGAGGAACTCGGCGTTGGTCGAGAAGCCGGTCTCCGTGCGCGGCACCTTCTTGATGCCGAGCTGCTCGTGCACCTTGAGCTTGACGTAGAGGACGTCGGCGAGCTGCTGCGTCGACTTCACGTTGAACGGCTCGCCGGCGAGCTCGTGGATCTTCTTCTCGAGCTCGGCGGCGCGCGCGGCGAACTTCACCCCCATCTCGTCGAGCGCCTTCCCGTCGAGCGCGACGCCGGCGTCCTCCATCTTCTCGAGGACGAAGAGCAGCGGCATCTCGAGCTCTTCGTAGAGCTTCAGGACGGCGCCCGCCTTGAGGCCGCGCTTCAGCGGCTCGATGCAGCGGAAGGTGAAGTCGGCGTCCTCGCAGGCGTACTCGCCGACCTTCTCGACCGGGACCTTGTCCATCGTCACCTGCTTCTTGCCGGTGCCGATCAGGTCGGTCGTCTTGATCTTCACGTGGTTGAAGTACTGGAGCGCGAGCGCGTCGATCGAGTGGCTCGCGGCCGACGGCTCGACGCAGTAGTGGGCGATCATCGTGTCGAACGTCACGCCGCGCACCGGGAAGCCGTGACGCCCGAGCACGTGCAGGTCGTACTTCGCGTTCTGGCCGGCCTTGGCGTGCTTGGGGTCGGCGAGAAGCTCGCGCAGCTCGGTGAGTGCTTCGTCCTTCTCGATCCCGGACGTCCCGCTCGCCGCGCTGAAGAGCCCCTCGCCCGGCTGGCGGAACGGCAGGTAGGCCGCCGCGCCCGCCTTGCAGCAGAGCGAGATGCCGACCAGCTCGCAGCGCAGCGGGTCGATGCCGGTCGTCTCGGTGTCGAACGTGAAGATCGGCGCCGCGCGCAGCTCCTTCACGAGGGCGCGCAGCTCCGCGCCGCCGCGCACGATCCGGTAGTCGCGCGCCGGCGCCGCGGGCGCCGCTGCCCCCGCGTCGGGGACGCGGTCGAGCAGCGAGCGGAACTCGTAGTGCTGGAACAGGCGGCGCGTCGCGACCGGATCGGCGGGGCGGCGCGCGAGGTCGGCGACCTTCTTCTCGAGCGGGACGTCGAAGTGGAGGGTGACGAGCTCTTTCGAGAGGAGAGCGCTGTCCTTGTGCTCGGCGAGCGTCTTCTTGAGGGCCGGCTTCTCGACCTCGTCGAGCCGCGCGTAGAGCGCGTCGAGCGACCCGAACTTCGCGAGCAGCTCGGCCGCGGTCTTGGCGCCGACCTTCGGCACGCCCGGCACGTTGTCCGACGCGTCGCCCATGAGGGCGAGCAGGTCGACGATCTGATCGGCGCGCGCCTGCATGCGCGCCGGCACCTCGTCGGGGCCGACCACCTCGGGCGCGCCGTCGCCCTTGCCCGGCGTGTAGAGCTTGATCTTCGGCGTGACGAGCTGGCAGAAGTCCTTGTCGCCCGAGACGATCCGGACCTCGAATCCGGCCGCTTCGGCCTTGCGCGCTAGCGTCGCGATGATGTCGTCGGCCTCGAAGCCCGGCTTCTCGAGCAGCGGGACGTTCAGCGCCGCGATCACCTCGCGCATGCCGGGCAGTTGCGCGACCAGCTCGTCGGGCATGCGCTCGCGCGTCGCCTTGTACTCGGGGTACTTTTCGTGGCGGAAGGTCGGCTCCTTGGTGTCGAAGACGACGGCCCAGTGGGTCGGCTGCTCGCGCTCGAGGATGCGCAGCAGGGCGTGCGTGAAGCCGAAGATCGCGGAGACGTTCTCGCCCGTACGCGTCAGCAGCGGGCTGCGGATGAAAGCGAAGTGCGACCGGTAGGCCAGCGCCGAGCCGTCGACCAGGAAGAGGGTCGGGTCGCCTCCGGGGGCTGCGGACATCGACAGGGTTCCTCGCGCTCCCGGGGCGCCGCGCGCCGCGGCGCGAATGCGTCGCGGCCGTCGCGCCGGCCGCGGGGCGGAGGAGTGTAACGGCACCGTCGCCCCCGGGAGGACCGATGGGTGCGGACTGTCACCCCCGGTGCGGCCGGCGACTAGCCGATGTGGATGTGGAAGACCTGGTGTTGAGCCTGTCCCCGTCTCCTGGATCTGACCGGGAGAGGGAATTCACGGGAACTTCATCGGCGCGGCTTCCCATCCAAGCGGCGACGTCCGGCCCGCATCCACGATGCGTTTCGGACGTCCATCCAGACGTGCCGTGTGGTGCGGCTGGGCCTCGGGAAGAGAAGGGGGGCGGAGGAGACGACTGGGACGACCACAGTGACGCTGCATCAGGGAAGGCGGTTGGCCCGGGATCTCTGGCTGACGCCAGGCAGGCGCTTGAGGTTGTTGTGAGAGGGAAGGCTGCCATGGCGATCGGCATCTTCAGCGGGAGACCCTGGATGGGGACGGTCTTCAGGGATTGCTCGTGCAGCATCCTCAATGCGCGCGAGGAGAAGCTCCTCGATGACGAGGGGCGGGTGCAGGTCCGGCTGATCTGCAACCGGTGCGGGACGGTTCTCGACTCCGAGATCCTGCACGTCGCGCCGCGCAATCCGCCGGCACGGCAGCCGCTGCCCGCCCTCGAGCGCGAGGCCGGGGACGGTTGAGCTCCGCAGCCTCGACTCCGACGGCCTGAGTCCGGAAGTCGTTCCCGTCTCCTGATGTCGAAGGGCGCCGCGCGCGAGCGGTGTCCGAGGGGCCCCCGACGAGCCCCGAAGCGGTCCTGGATGCGAGGTCGCATCCTCGTCGGCATGCTCTCCCGCGCGAAGCCCTTCCCGAGGAAGCGGACCCAGCGTGAGAAAGCCCGTCCTCTTCATCATCGTCGCCCTCGCTGTCGCGGGGGCGGGCTTCTACGGCTGGACGAAGTGGACGGCGTACCAGCGCGAGGCGCGCTGGGGGGAGTGGCGCGGCGAACTCCTCGCGCCGCCACCCGCCGACGATCCCGGCGGCGGCCCCGACGACGCGCGCCGCGCCGAGGTGATCGCGGCGCTCAAGAAGGAGCTGAGGGGCGACCCCGAGCTCACCGGCGCGAGCGAGCTGCTCGCCGATCTGCTGATCCGGATGGCGCTGGGAAACCCCTCGAACAAGGACACGAAGAAGCTCTCCGAAGCGAAGCTCGTCCTCGACGACGCGGTGAAGCGCCATCCCGAGGCGATCGACGCCAGCCTGAAACTCGCGAAGGTCTGCCGTGCGCTCGGCCTGATCGACGAATCGATCAAGGTCCTGAGCAACGCGCTGGTGCATTCGGATGGGACGCAGCACTCGCGCGTCGAGCTCGACCTCGCGAACGCCTGCTTCCTGAAGTACCAGGGAACGGGCAAGGAGGAGGACTTCCGCGCCGCGCGCAACGGCTTCCAGAACGCGCGCGGCGATCCGACCACCGAGGCGGAGGCGCTCGAGGGCTACGGCGCGCTGTTCCTCGAGAACGGCCGCTACCACGACTTCGACAAGGTGCTCACGACCTACCGCGAGCTGCTGAAGAAGTATCCCACCTATCCCAATGCCGAGAATATCCAGGGGATCGTCGACGTCCTGTCGAAGCAGCCGGGCGGCGGCTGAGCCGTCGGCGGGCGCGCCGCGCAGCGCCGTTTGCTTCGATTCCGCGGCGCTCCTACGATCGCCTGCTCGTTCCGCGTCATCGTCGTCGAGGACCGGATTTCCGTGCCGATCGATCCCGGGCTCGTCCTGATCGTCGCGCTCGCCGCGACGGCCGTCTCCGTCGTGCTGTTCGCCGCTTCGCAGCGGCGGATCGGCGCGATCGTGCGGCGCCTCGACACGCTGCAGGGCCCCGACGGGATGGTGCGCGAGGCGCAGGTCGCGGCGCTGCTGAAGCCCTTCGACCTTGGCGAGCGCATGCGCGCCGCCGACGACCAGCTGCGCGCGCTGCGCGAGGACGTCGGCCGCCTCCCCAAGCCGTTGGTCGCCGCCGACGTCGCGCCGCTGCTCGACCGCCTCGCCCGTCTCGAGGTGATCCTCGGCGACGTCCGCATCCGCATCGACGAGCAGCGTGCGCGCACCGAGTACGCCGGCGACGACGAGGGCGGCCTGCACGGCCGGATGCGCCGCTCGCTCGCGCAGCGCGGCTTCGAGATGGTCCACGTGCTCGCCGACCCGGTCGAAGGGGCGGCCGGCGACGAGTTGCGCATCCCCGTCGAGGCGCGGCGCGCCGGCATGACGTACAAGGGGACGGTGACGGTCGCCGACGGGCAGGTCACCGACGTCGTGCTGCGCGCGGCGCACGAGATCTTCCCCTGAACGAAACGGCGCGAACGGGCCAGGGCGAGTGGGATCGAAGGGGCGAGCGCGTGTTGGAGCGATTGGGATGACGACGGTCGCGTCGGCCGAGAGCCTCCCCGGGCTCGTCGGCCAGAAGGTCGAGGTCCGCGGCTGGCTCTACAACCGCCGCTCGAGCGGCAAGCTGCACTTCCTCGAGATCCGCGACGGGACGTCGATCGTCCAGGCCGTCGCCTTCGCGCCGGAGCTCCCGCCCGAGCTGTTCGAGAAGCTCGGCGCGCTGCCGCAGGAGAGCTCGCTCGTCGTGCGCGGCACGGTCAAGGCGGCGCCGCGCCAGGCGCTCGGCGTCGAGATCGGGCTGGAGTCGGCGGAGATCGTCGGCGTCGCCGAGCCCTACCCGATCACCAAGAAGGAGCACTCTCCCGAGTTCCTGCTCGAGCGGCGCCACCTCTGGATCCGCAGCAGGAAGCAGCACGCGACGCTGCGCATCCGCGCCCGCATCATCAAGGCGATCCGCGACTTCTTCGACGATCGCGGTTTTCTCTGCGTCGACTCGCCGATCTTCACGCCGTCGGCGTGCGAGGGGACGACGACGCTCTTCGAGGTCCCGTACTTCGACGACGAGAAGGCCTACCTGAGCCAGAGCGGCCAGCTCTACGCCGAGGCCTCCGCGATGGCGTTCGGCAAGGTCTACTGCTTCGGCCCGACCTTCCGCGCGGAGAAGAGCAAGACGCGCCGCCACCTGACCGAGTTCTGGATGGTCGAGCCGGAAATCGCCTTCGGGACGCTCGAAGACGTGATGGTCCTGATGGAGGACCTCGTCACCTACGTCGTGGGCTGCGTCGTGAAGGACCGCCTGCCCGAGTTGAAGGTCCTCGAACGGGACGTCGCGAAGCTCGAGAAGGTCCAGAAGCCCTTCCCGCGCATGAGCTACACCGAGGCGGTCGACCTCCTGACGAAGAAGGGCCACCCCTTCGAGTGGGGCGGCGACTTCGGCGCGCCCGACGAGGCGGAGATCAGCGGCCAGTTCGAGAAGCCGCTCCTCGTGCACCGTTTCCCGGCCGCGATCAAGGCCTTCTATGCGAAGCGCGACCCGCAGGACGACCGCCTCGCGCTCGGCTGCGACCTGCTCGCGCCCGAGGGCTACGGCGAGATCATCGGCGGCGGCGAGCGCGCGACCGACCTCGCCTTCCTCGAGAAGATGATCGCCGAGCACCAGCTGCCGAAGGAGGCGTTCGAGTGGTACCTCGACCTGCGCCGCTACGGCAGCGTGCCGCACGCCGGCTTCGGGCTCGGGGTCGAGCGCACCACCGCGTGGATCTGCGGAACCCACCACGTGCGCGAGTGCATCCCGTATCCGCGCATGCTCTACCGCATCGTGCCGTGAGCGCCGCCGCGCTCCTCCCGCGATGAGCGACGAGGCGCCCCTGCGCGACCGGCGGATCGGCGAGCTCGCGGGCGGCGCGGGCACCCCCGCCCCTCCCTCCTGGATCGCCGGCCGCGTCGTCGCGGTCCGTCCCGGCGCGCTGACGCTGCGCGACGAGTCGGGGGAGGTGGAGGTCGTGGGCGCCGTGCCGATCACCGTCGTCGGCTCGTGGCTGCGCGCGCACGGCCAGGTCGGCGCCGAAGGGCGCTTCGCCGCCGACCGCTGCGACGTGCTCGGCCTGCCGGCGCTCGAGGCGGGCGAGACGCCCGAGTGGGACGACGCCGGATGGCCGCGGCGGCGCGATGAATTGCGCGCGCGCGACCGACTGCTCGCGGCGATCCGCGCCGGCTTTCGCGCCGAGGGCTTCCTCGAGGTCGAGACGCCGACGTTGCTCGGCGCGCCGGGCCAGGAGCCGCACCTGCGTCCGTTCGAGACGGCGTTCCACGGCCGGCGCAGCGCGACGCCGCTCTGGCTCGCGACCTCTCCCGAGTACGCGATGAAGCGGCTGCTCGCGATGGGCTGCGAGCGGATCTTCCAGCTCGGCCGCGGCTTCCGCGACGGCCCCGACGAGAACTCGCCGCTGCACTCGCCCGAGTTCACGCTCTGCGAGTGGTATCGCGCGTTCGAGGGGCTCGAGGCGATCGCGCGCGACGTCGAGCGGCTGCTGGCGCAGGGCGCGGCGGCGCTCGCCGTCCCGACCCGGATCGAGCGCGGCGGCCGCGGCTGCGACGTGGCGCGGCCGGGCGAGTGGATCACGGTGGCCGACGCGTTCCGCCGCCACGCCGACGTCGACCTCGCGCCCTACCTCGACGGCGACGACGAGCGCTTCCTCGCGACGCTGCCGTCGCACTGGGTGCGCGCGGTCGGCGGCCCGCGCGCGCGCGCCGACTCGGCCTACTTCCGGATCCTGATCGAGCTGGTCGAGCCGCACCTCGGCGTCGCGCGGCCGACCTTCCTCCACGCCTACCCGGCGCGCCACGCGGCGCTCGCCGAGCTCGACGCCGCCGACCCGCGCGTCGCGCGCCGCTTCGAGGTCTACGTCGCGGGCATCGAGCTCGGCAACGCGTTCCAGGAGCTGCGCGACGCGGCCGAGCAGGAGCGGCGGCTGCGCGCCGAGAGCGACGAGCGCGTGCGCGCGGGCGGGGCCGCGCTCCCGATCGACGCGGCGTTCCTGACGGCGCTGCGCTCGGGGCTGCCGCCCTGCGCCGGGATCGCGCTCGGCGTCGACCGGCTCCACCTGTTGCTCACCGGAGCGGCGGCGGTCGCCGACGTGCAGCCGTTCCCGTTTCCGGACGACCTGTAACCGACGCGTCCGGTCCGCGACTCCTTCCGCGTCGGCGTCGCCGCGGTGGCGCGCCGCAGTCCCGCGGCGGCTCGACGGCCGCCGATTCATGCGCCGACGGCGCGCGCGCGAGCGGCGCCGCGGCGGAAGGCGCGTCGAGCAGCCCGGCGACGTCCTCCGGCGCGAGCGGCTCGTCC
>Ga0137425_1000050_pt1 | contig 39473 bp, 41 predicted proteins | sample EasRivERMZT640_2_FD_102318 | JGI IMG/M metagenome (GOLD analysis project Ga0137425, IMG submission 102318) | Soil microbial communities from meander-bound floodplain in the East River, Colorado, USA - East River MetaG ERMZT640_2 | ecosystem: Environmental > Terrestrial > Soil > Floodplain ...
AGGAGGATAAGGGCCACGAAGCCGAGCCAGGCACGGCTGCGAGGCGGCGGGCGCTGGCCGTTTCTAAGCATCGCGATCATCGTGGGTTTCCGGAAAAGTCAGGGACAAGTGCGGCGGTCAGATCTTCTTGCTCCCAAAAAGCAGGAGTGCGCCTCCGACGACTATCGCCCCCACGCCTGCCCAGACCGGGATGTTGACCGTCTCCTTGTCCTTCACCGACAGCTCGAGTGGGCCGATCTTGGCGTCGTGGGTTTCCTTGGTATAGGTGAAGCTGCCGTACAGCAAGCCCAGGACACCTCCGATGATGAGCAAGATTGCCAGAATCTTGATTCCGCTCATTCTGAATCCTCCTCATAGAACGACCGTGCATTCCCACGGCGGAGTGCTCGCCAGCGGACTCGAAAAATCCGGAACCGCCCCCCAAGGAAGACATTTCAACCTGGCCCTCGAAGACCTCGCCGTGCCTCAGCAGCTTGCACTGCTCAACCGCACGGCGAAGCTCCCGAGGCTCCCAGTGAAGGACCGACCTTCGTAGAAAAAGCTTAACGGAACGAGAGCAAGGGAAACAGGCACGGGAATAGATCCGATGCCAACTCTCTCATGACTCGGACACAATGATAATCGCGGAGGCAGGATTCTAACTATGGGGTAATACCCTACCCGGGATCATCGAACGGACTCGCTTCGGAAGCGCCTTACTCCTCCAGTAATTCCGCAATCGGCTGCAGTTGCTCCACGTGCTGCGACACAACCTTCACGATGACAATGATCGGAATGCTGAGCAGCATGCCCCACACTCCCCACAACCACCCCCAGAACAGCAGCGAGATGAACACGGCCGCTTCATTCATCTTGGCGATTCTTCCGGTCATCCAGGTGGTGATAAAAGTCCCCACGACCGTGGCAATCGCCAAGGACGCTCCCGCGACCAGCAGGACCATTGACAGAGAGTCGAACTGCATGAAGGCCGCCAGTCCCATTGCAGCCGCGGTGACGCCCGGACCCAAGTAGGGGATGACATGAAGCAAACCCGCTGCAACGGCCCACGCTCCCGCGTTTTCCAAGCCGATCCAGCGCAATGCGATCCAGGTGAGCAGGCCCACCAGCACGTTGATCACCAACAGCATGAACATGTATTTCTGGATGGATGCGTTGATGTCATCGAGAATGCGCACGGTGATCTTCTTGTTCGACAGCAATGGGCCCGTGAGTCGTACCAGCTTGCGCTTGAAGGTATCACCGGCCAGCAGGAGAAAGAAGACGAGAAACAGCACCATGGCTCCTTCGCCTAGGAATCCCAACGCCCCCACGGAGCCCGTCCAAAGGAAACTGCCGAGCTTGAACGCGGGCTGGTCAATGACGACGTGCGTGACGGGCTGCTTGGAAGTCGATGGGCTGTCGGCCGCCTGGCTGGCAGCTTTTTCTATCGCTTGCGCTGCGGTTTGTACTTTCTGGATGTTGCTAGGCTGACCATGGCGCGGGCCGGCAAGCCCCGCAGAAAACCTGCTCGTTGCTTCGGGCAATTGCTCGAGAATCGTCTGTATCTGCCCGCGCAATGAATAGGCACCCAGCACCAGCGCCAACACAACGGCCGCTATCACAAAGCCGGCGGCCAGCGCGCGAGGGATCTTGATCCATTCAAGCCAAACGACTACGGGATTCAGGGTGTAAGCAATCAAAATCCCGAGCAATAGGGAGATGACAAAACTCTGCGCCCAATCCAGCGCGAACACCACCGCGATCGTCGACAGGATTCCAAGCGCCAGGCCTCGCGCTTCCACGGACATGCGGATGGTGGACGGAGCGGAATCCGGCTCGGCTTTCCCTTGGATGGCTGGAGCTGCATCGGAAGGATTTGCCACGTCGCTCTGCGACTCGCGATTCACGGATGCAGTGGAAAAGGGTGCGGGATTCATGACGTCTAGTGCTTCACCTGTGCAAAGCAGGGTCATCCCCGAGCTCGCTGGCGATATCTTCCTGCGAATCCGACGGCAGACTCTTCAACAGGACTAGGCCCACGCCGGTGCAAGAAGGTGCCTACCGGCAGCAAGGCTCCCGATCAGGCCGAAGGGTCCTTGGACCGGGTCCGGGTCACTCCGGTCAAGATCCCGATGCCGAGCATGATGACGCACGTGATGGCCACGTAAAGGGGACGTACGCCGGCCGTCATGAGGGCCCACGCCACGCCACCGATCAAGACCAGAAACCCGAAGACATAAAGCGCAAAAGACATGAGTCACCCTCGGACTACGGTCGTGGCGCTTCCACCTCCGCGGGCGGCCAGGATGATTAGGATGATCCCCAGGGCGAGGCCCAGCCCGCCGATGGCCATCCATACCGGGTTCAAGTACCAGGCCCGCGTCGGGGTCGCGTCCTTCTTCTCGACATTGATGGTCAGGTCGATGTCCTTGGCGGGAGCCTTTGGGGGCTGTTGCTGAATCGCACCACCCATGCCAGCGGTCAACAGGGCCGGAGGGAGATCGCGGACGAAAGCTGTGTCAAAAACCGCCGGCCCGGGCAAGCTGAGGCTTGTTCCGGTTCCCGGAAGGAGGGAAGGGATCTCGCCTGCCATCTGCGGAACCGACAGGATAGTGCCCAGAGTCAGTGTGAAAAGGACGGCAAGAGCTTTCATTGTTTCCTCCATTCGATGCGTCGGTTGAAATCCCCACGGCGTGACGCGGCCGCTTCAAACTTCGTGGGATGGTTTGCAGATCACATTGGCTCGACCGCAGCCTTCCTGCAACCTGAAAAGACACTCTGCTGAACCGCAGGAAAGCGGCGGACAAGCCGGACTGCATGACCTTTTTATCATGCAAGCCGGAGGTTTCAGATGGGGTGTACACCCTATGGTCCCCTTTCGCCCCGTACCGTATTGTGACTGCGTGCAACACCCAATCGCTCGGGGTGATCTGGAGCGGCCGGGAATCTCGGCCCCTTGAACGCCCCGATCATCAGAATCGAAAAGGAGGCGGGAATGAGAAAGTTCGCATGGCTGGCGGCATTCATGATGGTTCTCTCGAGCTTGGCCGTGGCGGGGCATGAAGTCCCCGTCATTGACGGGACGAGCTGGAAGCTGGAGGTCGAACCAGACAGCATGGCTAAGGGAAAAGGTGCGGAACAATTCAAGCCAACGATGACCTTCGCGGATGGGAAGGTGAGCCTGACTGATTCGAAGGGAGCCTTCGAGGCATCACCTTATACCGTGACGCAATCCGACAAGAAAGAGTGGACTTTCAAGACGGAGCAGATAAGCTCCACCGAGGGCACATCGGTTTGGACGGGCACCATTCATGAAAACAGCATCGAAGGTAAAAGAATCTGGACAAAGCTGAACAAGGAGGTCTGGACCTATACCTTCAAGGGTGAGAAGAAGGACTAGTTTGGGATTTCCTCCACCACCGAACTTGAGAACGGGGCTCCTTGGCACCGGCCAGGGAGCCCTATCTCTCGTTCGGTCGAGAAGAGCGTCGAGCTGCTTCTTCCATTTTCCTCTCCAGTCACGGCTGCCGCCGTCTATTCGATTGAAGGACCAACACGATGATCAAGATCGAGGCTTTGGAATTGCTCATCGGACCGAGGAGGCAGGAGAGTTCACCGGGGGGTGACTGCGAGGGCTCGCGAGGCTCTTTTCCCTTGCCAACGCCCGGCCGCGCGGAGACCGGGGGAAAGGCGGTGCTATCTCAGCTGTGGAACGCGAATGTCATTGGCTCTGCCGAGGACGCCGAAAGCGTACAGAAGCCACACCACGACCGCAATGACCACGACGGCGTTGAGGATGCGTTTGATCTTTCCATCCATCGGGACGTAGTTGTTTACCAGCCAGAGCAGGATCCCGACGACGATCAGTGTAAGCACGAGGGAAATCAGGGACATTGGCTCCTCCCTTTCGGAAACGCTATCTGCTTTTTCTTCCAAGGGTAGGCCCAGGAGTCATGGACCTCCATAGGGTATTCACCCCATCCCGATGCATCGGGCCCAAGGCCTAGACTAACAGGGATGGCGGCGAAAGCGGCCGTCAATGCGAATGGCAGATTGTCAAAATGACTGACCCGGGAGGAATTGCGATGACCAAGTGCAGCGAAGTGATGACAAAAGACCCGGCAGTATGCGTGCCGGGCGACCTGGTGGCCGACGTCGCGCGGGTAATGAAAAAGGAGGATGTCGGTCCGATTCCGATCGTGGAGGACGGAGAGACGCGAAGGTTGATCGGAATGGTGACCGATCGCGATCTGGTGCTGCGGATGGTGGCCGAAGGACGGGACACGAAGACCACCAAGGCGGAAGAGGTCATGAGCCGAAAGATCGTGACCTGTCAGGCCGATGACGACGTGCAAAAAGCACTCGACGCGATGTCCAAGAACCAGCTGCGGCGCATTCCCATCGTCGATGACGAGAATAGAATCGTCGGAATCATCGCGCAGGCCGATGTTGCCACGCGCGTGAACCAGCCGGAGAAGACCGCGGCGATGGTCAAGAAGATTTCGCGGTCTAAGACGAAGTAGAGGGCATTGAAGCGAGGCCTGTCCGATTCAGCCAATCCACCAGGAGGCGATTGAACTCCTCCGGCTGCTCGAAGGCGACGAGATGGCCCGCATGAGGGATCGTTCTCATCTGAGCACCGGCGATCGCCCGGGCCAGCTTTTCCGATTCTGCCGGTGGAATGACCGTGTCATCCGCCCCCGTGACCACCAGGGTCGGAACCGCAATCTGCGCCAACAACCCGGTCGAATCGGGTCGCTCGGCCATTCCGAGCAAGGCGCCGATGACCCCTTTCGTCGTTGACGAGTTCATGATGCCGCGCACTTGCCCGACCAGGCGCGGATCCTGATTGCCCGCGGCGAGCATCTTGGGGGCCATCGCCTCGACCACCACCTGCACTCCCTCCGCCTTCACCTTCTCGGCCGTCGCGCGCCGGCCCGCCGCCGCTTCGGACGTGTCCGCACCCGCCTTGGTGCCGACCAGCACCAGGCCGCGAAGCATTTCGGAGAACTGACGCGCGAAAGCGAGCGCCACGTACCCGCCCATGGAGTGGCCGATCAACACCACCGGGCCCGTCAAGAGCCGCTGGAGCAGCGCGTGCACGTCAGCGGCGTATTGAGGCATCGTGGCGGGACCTGGCCGCGTCTGGCTCTCACCGAAGCCGCGGAGATCGGGTGCGATGACGCGGTAGGAGGAACGGAGCGCATCGATTTGCATCTGCCAGGCGCCGCGATGGAGTGGAAACCCGTGCAGGAAGACCAGCGGCAGGCCCTGTCCGGCATCGGTGGTGCTCAGAGAGATGTTATTCAATTCCGACTTCATAGGATCCTGGTCGCTACCGTTGCCCGGGGAGCCGTCGCATTGCGCGCAAAAGAGGGCGAGGGGGCTCCGCGGCGTGGCGGATCGCCGCCTTCTTCGGTTCAGCCCCTGTAAGTGCTTGAGAGAGGGGAATGCGCACTTTGATCTCGGTGCCGGCATGCGGCGCCGATTTGATCTTGAGCGCGGCGCCCAGGAATCCGGCTCGCTCGCGCATGCGGGGCAGGCCCAGCCCGCCTGCACCTTTTCGTTTGGCTCGGAGGTTGTCGGGGTTGAAGCCGATCCCGTCATCCTTGATCGCCAGCTGGGCAAAAGCGCCCTGCTGCGTCAGGCGCACCGTAACCAGGCGCGCCCGTGCGTGCTTTTCGACGTTCCTCAAGGCCTCCTCGAAGATCCGGTAGAGTGCCAGCTTTGTTTCCGGTGGGGGCAGGGGATTGAGCTTCGTCAAGGCGAGCTTGACGGGCACGCCTGTCCGCTTCTCCCACTCCTCGCTGCTAGCCCGCAAAGCCGCGACAAGCCCCAGATTCCTCAACACGCTGGGCCGAAGACTGCGTGAGAGGAGCTCCACCTCTTGGGCAATACCGCTGAGCTGTTCGCTGAGCTTCACCACCTCACCGCGCGATCGCCACGCATCAGCCGGCATCGTGTCCACCATCTTCTGCAAGCGGAAGAGGATGACGACGAGAGACTGGGTGATGTTGTCCGTCAATTCAAAAGCCACGCGCCCGCGCTCGGATTCCTGCGCTTGCACGAGGCGGTGGGACAAGACCCGCAACATCTCCTGGCTCTGCACGGTCTCCGTCATGTCCGTTACGACCATGCTAGACCTCGCGCCCCCGGAGCCGTTCCGGGACAGTGGACGAATCGAGATTTGCGCCGGCATGCGTGATCCATCACTGACCTGGAGCGACACCTGGAGTCTGGAACCGGACGTGCCGGGCCGTTTCATGAGCGCTCGCAGCGCGGCCTGATCCTTGGTTGAGACCAGGCGCTGAAAAGGGGTACCCATGATCCGCTCCAGAGGGCGCTTGAGCATCCTGGCGAAGCGCTGGTTGGCGTACAGAATCACGGCGCCCGCTGTCAGAGTCAGCGCTCCCTCACTCATCGATTCAATGAGCACACGGTAGGCATGCTCGGCCCCTTCGAGCGTGTAGACCCGTGGGCCGTGTTTCCCCGCAACCACCAGCGCATCCACTCCGCCGCTCTGGATGGCGTGGAGCGTCTCCTTCGCTTCCAACAGGCGGGCGCGGAGTTCGGCAAGCTCGCTCGGTGGCGCGCGTCGGGAAAAGCGCTTGCGGCCGCCGGCTCTCATGGCGGAGCCTTACCCTTCGTGTCCCAATCCAACCCGACGAACAACTGGTTGGTGTTGGTGAGATCGCCGATGAGCCGGCGCACCGGCTTGGGAAATTCTTTGACGAGGGTGGGGGTCGCTACAATCTGGCCGTCGCGCGCCAGGATGGGCTGTTGATAGACATCGATGACTTGCAGCTCGCAATTCCCCTTGAGCTCGACTTCACAGATATGACGCGCGCGCATGAGGGCCTGACGGGATCTGGCGCTGGCCCCCGCCACGTACAGCCGCAAGAGAAGTTTTCCAGTGCCCCTGGTTGCAAGGGCCTTTTCAAAGGCCTTCGTGGTCCGGCGTGCGCGCGTCCGTTTCATGGCGTGTTAACCGTGGTCGAAATGGGGCATGGGGAGGGAATGAGATCCAGTCCGACGAGTACCTTCTCCGTGTCGGACAGGTCGCCGATAATCTTTCGCATCGGCTGCGGCAGCTTGCGCACCAGCGTGGGAATGGCCAGGATTTGGTCGCCTTTGGAGAGATGCGGGTGCTCCACAAGATCAATCACCTCGATGCGATAGTTCTTCCTGAGGTGTGTTTCGCAAATCCGCTGGAGGTTTTCAAACGCCGTCAGCGACCTGGGAGTCTGGCCCGCCACGTAAAGGCGCAGTCGCCAGACCTTGGCAGACGGAGCATCAAGGCCGGATTTCTGTACCTTCACTTTTCTGGGCTTCATGGTTTATTCTTCCTGGAATTGGAGTTGGGTCGTGGGTTCACGGTCTTCTGAGCATCCGCATGACGTATAAAGGCCAACTCCGTGCGGTCGGCGGACACGACTCGAGTTCGCATAGCGTCCTGGTTATCGGCGCGCCGGGCCTCCCGCTGCTCGGCTTGATACTCGGAGCGCAACAAGTCGATTTGCCGCTCGACAGCGGTGTGCTTGCGCTCCAAAGTGCGACGTCGGCGCAGGGCGTTCTGCTGGCTGGCGAGCGCTGCGGCCTTATCCCGGGAACTCTGCGCCGCGCGGGCTGCGCCGACCAACATCCCGCCCGGGCCGATGTAAGCGTCCACCAGGTCGATGCCCTTCCCCGAGATCACGAACTCGCGGATCTGGTTCGAGTGCGCCATGCCGCGTGATTTGAGCACGTAGAGGCCCCGATTCCGCTCGCCGTCGCTCTCAATGTTTTGCAGCAGCAGCCAGGAATCCATCAGGGAGGAAATGGCGACTTCGGTTTGCTGAAGCGAGCTGCCTCCGTCCACCAGGCTGGTGAAGAGCGTGGTGATCTGCCGGGCCTTGAGAAAATCAATCAGCCGGGTCACCATCGCCCGGGTCTCTGACTCGCTGCCCGCGGCCAGCAGGCTGGTCATGGGGTCGACGATGACAACGGCGGGCCGAAACGCGATGATTTCCTTGAACATCGTCACCAGGTGCATCTCGAGGCCGTAGAGCGTTGGGCGAGCCGCGTGGAATTGCAATACCCTGCGTTTGACCCAGGGCTCGAGACGCAACCCTATGGATTGCATGTTGCGGAGGATTTGGTTGGGCGACTCCTCGAACGCGAAGAAAAGGGCGCGCTCACCACGACGGACGGCGGCTTGTGCAAAGAAGGCCGCGACGCTGGTCTTGCCTGTGCCTGGCGAGCCGGTCACCAGAACGCTGCCGCCGCGAAAGAAGCCACGCCCACCCAGCATCGCGTCGAGTCGCTCGATGCCGCTGGATATCCGCTCGCTGGACACCGGGTGATTCAGGCTCAGCGAAGTGATGGGCATCACGCTGATGCCGTCGTCGCCGATGAGGAACGGATACTCGTTGGTGCCGTGCAGCGAGCCGCGATACTTCACCACACGCAGATGCCGGGTGGCGATTTGCTCGTTCACCCGATGGTCGAGGAGAATGACGCAATCCGACACGTATTCCTCGAGGCCATGGCGTGTCAGCAGCTCGCGGCCGCGCTCGGCCGTGATGACCGCCGTCACCGCTTTGTCCTTGAGCCAGCGGAACAGGCGGCGCAGCTCGGCGCGCAGTATGGCCTCGTTGGGCAGGGCGGCAAACAAGCCTTCGATCGTGTCCAGCACCACCCGCTTGGCGCCGATGGAATCAATGGCGAGATTCAGCCGGACGAACAGTCCTTCCAAGTCATATTCGCCGGTCTCCTGAATTTCGCTGCGCTCGACACGAACGTAGTCAACCAGGAGCTTTTTGCGCCGGACCAGACCAGCGAAATCGAAACCGAGGGATGCGACGTTGGCCTTCAGCTCCGCCTCCGTTTCCTCGAAGGCGATGAACACGCCCGGCTCGCCGAATTCCACCGCGCCACGCACGAGGAATTCCGCGGCCAGCAGAGTCTTGCCGCAACCGGCGCCGCCGCAGACCAAGGTGGGCCGGCCGCGCGGGAAACCGCCCTCAGTGATTTCGTCCAATCCCTTGATGCCGGTGGGAGCCTTGGGTAAATGGGGAGCGGTGGGAATGGGCTTCAGATGCGCCTTTTTCATGCCGCATTATCCTGACGTAAAGGTGGTTGAATTCCTGGAAATTGTTATCACCTGTTAGCCTGATGCCGCCTCGTTCATGATCTTGACAATCGTGGTTTCCACTTCCTGCGCTACCTGTTCCAAGTGAGGCAGGTTGAACATCGCCAGAAGAGTGGTTGGCTTCAAGGTAGCTAGAAGCGTCCTTCCTCCCTTCTCGTAAACGGAGATCCTGCAAGGGAGTACGGTAGAGAGGCTCATGCTTTCATCGAGCACCCTCTTGGCTTGTTGAGGCTCACACACCTCGAAGATCAGGCATTCGTGGGCGAACTCCACTCCCTTCTTCGCCATCGTCTCTTTGAGGTCGTGCACCTGCATCACGCTGAAATGGCTGGCTTGAACGGCGGCGCACAACGCATCCGCAGTACCGCTCACCGATTTGTCCGTCGAGACTTCGAACAGCATTATTTTCCTCGCATCCGCAGTCTGGCTCATCGATTTGTCGGTGGAGACTTCGAGCAGCATCATTTTCCTCTCAGGATCACAGTTTATTTCGAACGATGCCGTTCGGGCCTGGATTCTGCTATCATCAGACTCAGTCCTTGCCCCTGAATAGCCCCTGGCACGGTTATCGATACTGACGAGCGGTGGTCCATGAAGCCAATCAGAGTCCTGCTTGTGGAAGACCACAAAGTCGTTCGACAAGGCCTTCGCGCCTTACTGGCGGTCGAGCATGACATCGAAGTGGCCGGCGAAGTCCAGGACGGCCGGGAGGCGGTTCGATTGATCGAGACGCTCCTTCCCGACGTAGTGGTCATGGATATCGCGATGCCGCTGCTCAACGGCGTGGAAGCCACCCGGCAAATCCTCAAGCTGGTGCCTGACACGAGAGTGCTCATCCTTTCCGCCCACAGCGACGATGAATACGTCATACAGGTGATCGAGGCCGGCGCGGCCGGCTATCTCCTCAAACAAACCGCGGCCAATACTCTGGTCATGGCGATTCGCGAGGCTCATCGGGGCGGCACCTACTTCAGCCGTTCCATTTCCAAGCGCCTCGGCGAGCTCCGTGAGAGGTCGATGGGGCGGGGGAACAAGCCGAGAAAGGGAGCCGTGAGTCTGACCTCGCGTGAACGGGAAGTGCTCCAGCTGATTGCCGAGGGAATGGGAAACAAGCAAACCGCCGCGGAGCTCGGCATCAGCATCAAAACCGTCGAGAAACACCGGCAGCACCTCATGAGCAAATTGGGCATTCACGACACCGCGGGCCTGACCCGATACGCCATTTCCGCGGGAATCATCGAAACACGCGGGCCGATTACGCTCGAATAACCGCTCTCAGCTCCACCCTCCCGGCGAATGAATTCCACGAGCCGGTTCAACCTCGGGTCACTTTCACGTTTGCACAGTCTCTACCGAAGCCAGCACCTTACCCTTTACCTTGCAGGCGGCCCGTAGCTACCTCCATCGGTGAGAGTCCCTACCACCGATGACCGGACCGGGTCTGCCTGGAACCTCCAACGAACAGCAGTACGAGGCCGCTCAGAACCGCGATGCCCCCCGCGATGGGTGGAAGGGGAATTGTTCTGGTCGGTTCCGTGGTCACTGGGAGAGGACCGAGATCGAGAGCCTCTTGCCGGGTCTTGTAAGTGATGCCCTGATAGTAAAAAGCAATGAGACCTAGAGCAATGAGGATGGTGGCGATGAGCGCTTTCGATTTCATCCGAATTGTCCTCCATGCAATACCACGTCGGCCGTTCTGTCTTGAAGCCCACCCTGGCCCGTGAGGGCCAGGGTGGTTCTACACCTACGATCTGTCGGCGATGGTCAGAGGCTGGTCCAGGGTGATGACCAGGTCCGACCCAGCGGGAATCACCAGCTTCTTTCCCTTCGTGCCGGCGGCGATTCCTGTCCCGATGCCGCCTCCGACCACGGCGCCCACAGCGGCGTCTTTCGTGCTGCCGCCCAGAATCTTCCCGAGCAAGGCCCCACCGGCGGCGCTGCCACCGATGATACCGGCGGTCTTGCCCGTGGAGCTGGCGACTTTGACGAGGGAAGCAGAAATGGGAGTGCTATAGCCTTGGGGTGTCGTTACTTTGTTGAAGGAGAGGGCCACGGCTCCCCCCTTCTCCGAGATCTTGAGCCCCTTCGAGGCCGGGTCCACACCCGTTACCTGGCCGTAAATGGTGCTGCCTTCCGGAATGGCGACCCGCCCCCCTGCGAGGATGGGAGTCGTCGTCGTGCCGCTGAGGGAATCCCCCACCTGACTCGTCTCGGAACCGATGTCCGTGGCAAGGGTCATGTGAATTTCCGTTCCCCCGGCCACCGTGACGCGGACTACCGCGGGCGCTCTGGACCCGGAGGACCCTGAAGAGGACCCTGAAGATCCCTGCTGGGCAGTAGTCTCTTGTGAAGTCGGTGTTTGAGCGCAAGCGAACAGGCCGGCGACCAGGAGAGACGCCGCGAGAGGTCCGATCCGGTTTCTGATGTAAGTTTGGAAGTTCATAATGTCTCCTTTTCTTCGTTTATCTAACTAGGTATCGCGCGGTCGATAGGATTCGCGCGTTGTCCGACAGCACGAAATCCGCCGGCCATCGCGATCGTTGCGAGCATGGAGTGAGAGGGATCACGGAATCGCCCGCCGCCCCTGGATGACATTGATCAGCACCACGATGATGGCCAGCACCAGCAGGAGGTGAATGAATCCTCCCATCGTGTAGCTGCTGACAAGCCCCAATAGCCACAGAACCATCAGTATCACGGCGATTGTCCACAACATACGGATCTCCTTTCCTTCCTTCTTAAAGTTTCACACTTTGAAGCGCCTTGGTGCCGCCGCGGGCAATCTGTCACGCCCGCGGCGGCCTATCGATCATCCCACGAAAGACGTCCAGGGCCTGAGCGTCATTGTGTTTGCACGCTCTTCACGCCCTCGAGATCCCGCGTGAGCTTGGAAGCGAGGCCCTTTTCAGCCTGGTTCACGGCCTCTCCCCTGAGAGTCACCATGCCGTCCTGGGTCTCACACCGAGACAGGTTACGCCGTGGGGTGGCCGTTTCCTATGGGGTGTAACCCTACTGTCGGGGGGGGTGAGTTGAAGCAGATGACCAGCCCGGGAAGGGCGGGGTCTCACCCTATCGTCTAGACAGCTGGTACCAACTCTTGGAATAATAAGAGCGGGTGGTTGGCTCACCGGCCCGGTAGCGGGCATCAATTCGACGACGGAACAACGGCGCAGGCTCTCGGGAGGCGCACGCTGACCACCGGATATTCTATGAAAAGGAAAAGGAAAGCACTGTCGAATCAGTACTTGGCCGCCTTGCGAAAACACCTGGCGAGGGGCACGCGGGCGAGTGCGAATTCGGCCGAGAGGCTAGGACGCCAGGCCTTGTCGGCGGGGCTGGGGACGCTGGATCTGGCCAGGATTCACGAGCAAGCCCTGATTGCGCTCCTGGCGTCGAGGTCCTCAGTTGAGCCCCTGGACGGCAAAGTCACGCAAGCGGCGGTTTTCTTTGTCGAGGCCCTTGTCCCGATCGAGAGGACACGCCGCGCCGCGGTGGAGAGCAATGACCGCTTGAATCGGATGAACGAGGTGCTGAGCCGGCGCACGGTCGAGCTGGCCACCGCAAACCGGCAGCTGCAACAGGAAATCCTCCAGCGCCGGGTCGTGGAGAAAGCTCTCAAGAAGAGCGAGCAACAGTCCGACCAATTGTTACAGGAGTCCTTCCATTTGCAGGAGCAGCTGCGAGGGGTCTCCCACCAAATTCTCTCCGCGCACGAGCAGGAACGCAAGGAAATCAGCCGGGAGCTTCACGATGAGATCGGGCAGAGCCTGACGGGGATCAACATCACGCTGGCGACCCTGTCGATAGAGGCTTCGGCGAACACCCGGGGCCTCAACCGGAAGATCGCCCGCACCCAGCGGCTTGTTGAAAGGTCGATGGAATCGGTGCATCGTTTCGCCCGTCAATTGCGCCCGCCGGTCCTGGATGACCTGGGACTGATTCCCGCCCTCCATTCTCATTTGGATGAGTTTGCGAAAAGGGCGGGGATCCGCATTCGTTTCTCGGCCATCGCCGCGGTTGAGCGACTGGACAGTGAGAAGCGAACGGTGGTTTATCGAGTCGTCCAGGAAGCGCTGACCAATGTTGCCAAGCACGCGCAAGCCACGCTGGCGAGAGTGACGATCACCCGGCAGCTCGATGGGGTCATTTGCCTGGAGGTACGCGACAACGGCAAGTCCTTCCGGGTTCAGCGCGCGAAGTTTGGGAAGGGGAAGAAGCGGTTGGGGCTGCTCGGGATGCGAGAGCGCGTGGAGATGGTCGGCGGCAGGTTCACCGTCGAATCCGGGCCGGGCAGGGGCACCACGATTCGAGCGCAGATTCCGCTCAAGAGAGACACAAAGCTCCTTCCACCTTTCCCGCGTGGCTGGAATTTCCGCTAAATAGGGCTTCGCCGGCAAACCGGCGCCGGACGAGGCTTCCCCCGCATCCCTTGGGGTGTACACCCCATTGTTCCCTTTATCCCCCGAAGTTAGAATCCCGCCTTTAACGAAAGGCTGGGGGGGGAAATCGCCATGACCGTCCTGATAGTGGATCAGAACCGAGGATTCCGAACGGCTGTGAAGAATCTCCTGCGAGTGAACAACAAGCAGAGTACGGTATGGGAGGCGGATAATGGGGAAACGGCCGTCGAGCTTGCCCGCGAGCTTCGGCCGGATCTCGTCCTCATGGAGATGTCACTTCCGCGCATAAGTGGCCTCGAGGCGACCAGGTTGATCAAGAGGATAGAGGCCAATATTCAGGTCATCATCATGGGCGAATACACGGAGCAGGTGTACCGCCTGGCGGCGATTCAAAGCGGTGCCGACGCTTTCCTCCCGAAATCCAACACTTGGGCCGCGGGCGATGCCCCGTCTTCCGTTTATCGGCGACGTTAATCGCTGACGAGATTCATTGCGACTTCTTCGGCGGCATTCCTTCCATTCCTCCTCGGACCGGTGCGTGCCTACTGCCATTCAACCAGGCCGGGAGGTCGCGATGACCCTGCACCTGGCAGGGGATCTTCCAGGCTTTCAGCACCCCGATGACCGCTCAGCGAAGTACCCATTCAGCCAGATTTCAATTGCCGGCAGACCACTCTATCTGCGCCGCGGCAATGAATGCGCGGGTGGGGCGAAGACCCCATAGCCGCCGCCTACTCTCCGGTTTACTCTGCTTGCGGTGAGCGACGATTTGGTGAGCGCGCGCCTGCCGGCGAAAACTGCGGACTCAAACCAAGGGCTGTTCATCGAGAGTGGAGGTCACCGGCTTCACCCACTCCTCGCCCTGATGGAGGAAAGTTATGGAACAGCAACTTCCAATGGCGTTACAAATAGCCTTGTACGCCGGGTCGGTCGCGATCATCGTATTGACCGCGTTCCTGATTGTCGTGCTCCTGCAGTTTCGCAAACAGGTCGAGCGTGTCGTCCGGACCGTCGAAGAGGTCAAGTCCGAGCTGCACCCACTGGTGCAGGAAACACGGGTCGTGATGGAAAAGCTCCGGGATCTCTCCGGGCGGATGAATGAGCGGTGGATGGAAGTGGAACAGGTCATTGAGTCGGCGCGGACCTGGTCGCAGCGGGTGAATCACCTGGTGGAGGGGATCGGCTCCGTGGTGTTACCGTCCGTCGTCGCGGCGAGTCTGAACGTCCTGTTTCTTCGCAAAGGTCTGGAGACGTTTGTCCGGGCACTTTTAACCCCAAAACAGCAACATCAACAGAAAGTGAGGGCATCATGAGTGAATACAGTAATGGCAGCGGAAACCTGAGCGGTTTCATCATGGGCGCTGTCGTGGGCGCGGCCGTCGGGGCAGGAGTCGCCCTCCTGTTCGCCCCTCGCACGGGCGAAGAGACCCGGAAATGGCTGGCCAAGAACACTCGCGATCTTAAGGACAAGGCAGTGAGCGCCCTTGATCAAGCCAAGGAGACAATGCGGCGAGAGAAAGACATGGCAGAACGGGGAGTCAAGGAAATCGCCCGAACCCGCGACATGTAACTCACCCAGGATTCCGTCTTCCGGAGAGGCTCCCCCTCTTCGATCCCTACCTACCCCAACCATCCCCGGGCCTCCTTGCGGCCCGGGGTCCCGCGCCCGTTCGAGAGCCAACGGAATTGTCTCGCGAACGCATCCCACGACGCGCGTCGTCGAAGGCGCGCCGCCTGGGCGGCGTGAATCACGCGATCATTCCTGGGGTATACACCCTATTTCATCAGGATCTTCGCTGACCTATCATCCAGCCATGAAATACAACGTGAGTGAGAACGATGGCCGCTGGATCACACGCTGGAGTTGCTCCGGTTGTGCGGACACTTCAGCGCTTGCGGTTCGCGTACGTGCTTGGCGTTCTCAGCCGCGGCACAAATCGCGGAGTCCCTGTCCTGGCAATCCGGTGCTGCGGCATTGCTGATGCGCTCTAATCCAATCGTAACGAGGTGAACCAATGACTGCCAAGAGAGTTCGAAGACGAATCGTACTGGGAATTTTGATGGTGCTGGTGTCACTGCCCGCGGGCGTGGCTTTCGCCCAGACCAAGATCAAGCCGGGGTTCAATCTGTTTTCCGTGGCACAGGACCAGGAGATCGGTCGCCAGTCGGCCTTGGAAGCTGAGAGGCAGCTTCCGATTCTGAATGATCGGTCCATCGAGGTCTACGTCAATGCAGTCGGGAATCGTCTGGCGGTCGTGGCCCCCGGGGCGGACTATCCCTATCAGTTCAAAGTTGTGAACGCCTCGGACATCAACGCGTTCGCGCTGCCGGGGGGATACCTGTACCTGAACCGCGGCCTCATCGAGGCGGCCAAGAGCGAGGGTCAGCTTGTGGGAGTGATGGCGCATGAAATGGCCCACGTGGCCTTGCGTCACGGGACCAATCAGGCCTCGAAGGCCTACCTCGGACAGGCTGGGCTGGGGGTCCTGGGAGGGCTCACGGGCGGAAAGAGCGATTCCACCCAGAAGGCAATCGGCGCGGTGGGAGGATTCGGCATGAACACACTGTTTTTGAAGTTCAGCCGAACCGATGAGGAGCAGGCGGACATCGTGGGCGCCCAGATGATGGCCAAGGCCGGCTACAACCCCAAGGACATGGTGGATTTTTTCGAGTTCTTGCGGACACAGGCGGCCCGCGATCCGGGCAAGGTGGAGCAGTTCTTCAGCTCTCACCCCGCTCCCAAAGACCGCGCCTCCCGCATCCGGAAGGAAATGAAGATGCTGAGCATCAAGCCGACTCAGCCCGTGGGCGGCTTCTCGCAGGCCAGGGCCGAGCTTCTGGGATTGCCAAAGGCTCCATCCATGCAGCAGATCGCGCAGGGACAAAAAACTACAACGACGGTCTCGCAGGCGCGCATCGGCGATGGGCGCGTTGTTGACACAAGCATCGATCGTCCGTCCACGACTTTTCGATCGTTCGAGCAGCGCGGGCGGTTCTTCCAGATGGACTATCCGGAGAACTGGCGCGTCTATGAGCCGGCGAACGGCTACGGGGTGACCATCGCGCCGGACGGCGGGTACGTGGACACCGGGGGCGAGGAGAGAAACCTCATCTATGGCGTGATCGTCAACCACTACGATACGTTCAATTCCGAAACCAGCGAGAGATTTATCGACAGCGGCCCCGCAACCACCTACAGCAGTTTCGTTGACAACAGCGGCCGCATCGAGAGCCGTACGAACCTGGCTGCGGCGACGAACGATATCGTAAGCCAGATCGTGCGGACCAACCCGCACTTGAAGCTGGTGCCCAATTCGCAGCGAACCGAGACCCTCAGCGGAGCGCAGGCGCTTTCCCTGGTCCTGGCCGGCACCTCGCCGGTGACGCGCACGGACGAGCGGGTTACCGTCTTCACCCGCGAGCTCACCGATGACGACGTCATCTATGCGCTTTTCATCGCTCCGGGCCAGGATTACGACGAGCTCAGAGCGACATTCAATCGGATGATCAACAGCCTGGATGTGAACGACGCGGCTGCGCACCGGTAATCGCACGACCCGATTCCCGCGGAGGGGGCGCAGGTCCCTTCCGCGGAATCCCAGAGCGGCTTGGAAGAGCCGAAGCTTCGAGGCGGGTTCCTCACATTTGAAGCGTTGAGCGAATGTCGACAATTCGTCAATACAAGATTCTCGCCCCCGGAAAGGAGCGCGCCTTGAAGAAATCCGCCGGCCGACGCGTCATGCTGCTAAGAGCTTCCACTCTTACCGTCCTTCTCATCGCGACAACCCTGATCGGTTTGCCAGCCGATGCCCCCCCCACAAAAAACTCCTCACCCTCCGATGTCGCAATTCTGAAGAATTCGCAAAAGCTCCTCAATGAAGGCAGGCGAATCTTTCGGTTCGACACGTTCGGCGACGAGGATTTCTGGGGGGGAACACTGAGACTGCACGAGGCGGTGGCCACGCTGACGCCGAAACAGGTGCTCGGGCTGGGCCTGAAAGTGGATGCCAGCGCGCTTTCCTCGGCTCTGATCGAGAAGCTGAAAAAGGGTCGGGTGAACCTGGATGATCCGTCGGTCACGCTCTCTCTGCTCAAGCTCAACGCAGTTGTCGGAGCCACCGGCTTTTTCAATCCCCGGGGAGAGCTGACTTCGATCGGATTTCAGTGCGCCCTCTGTCACTCAACCGTCGACAACTCGGTGGCACCCGGGGTGGGACGCCGGCTCGACGGCTGGGCCAACCGGGATCTCAACGTCGGTGCCATCATCGCGTCCGCTCCGGACTTGAGCGCTGTCGTCAACCTCCTGAAGGCCGCCGCGCCCTCCATCGACGAGACCGCCGTGCGGGAGGTGCTGAACAGCTGGGGCCCCGGGAAATTCGACGCGGAGCTCCTGCTCGACGGAAAGGCCTTTACGCCCGAGAACAAGCCCGCCGCCACCTTGATCCCGCCGGCATTTGGCCTTGCCGGAGTGAATCAGCACACCTGGACCGGTGCGTGGGGGACGGTCAGTTATTGGAACGCCTTCGTGGCCAATCTGGAGCTTCGTGGCAAGGGGGTGTTTTTCGATCCCCGCCTCGATGATGCGACCCGATTTCCAGTGGCTGCGGCATTCCCTGAGCTCTACGGACACAAGCGAGACGCCGTTGACCTGATTACTTCGAAGCTTCCCGCGCTCCACTACTACCAGGTGTCCATCCCGGCGCCGAAGCCGCCGGCAGGCTCCTTCGATAGCAGCGCGGCTGAGCGCGGCCACACTGTTTTCAGCGGCAAAGCGAAATGCACCGCTTGTCACGTGGAGCCGATGGGGACGGAGCCCGGCTGGAACCTGCACAAAGCCTCTGAGATTGGAATCGACGACTTTCAGGCCAAACGTGCACCCGACGAAGTGTATCGGACCGCACCCCTCGCAGGGCTGTGGACACATACGAAGGGCGGCTTTTACCACGACGGCCGTTTCCCCACGCTCCTGGACGTCGTCAGGCATTACAACAACGACCTGCCTGCGCCTTTGGGGCCGCTCAACCTGACCGAGGGGGAGATGAGAGACGTCGTTGAATACCTCAAGTCCCTGCCCGACTGAAGACATGGGTGTTTCGAAAACGAGGAATCTTTGCACATTCGGAAAGTTCACCCTGAGATGAGTTCCATGCTGGAAAGGCACCAAGAAAGGCCTCTTCATCCCGACGTTCCCGTTCGGCGCGAGTGGAACGTGGGGTTGGACACGTCGCCGGGAGGAAGTCGATGAACGCGATTCTGCTCGCCGGCGGCCAGGATACCCACTTGGTGCCGCTGGTCCACACCGTGCCGAAGGCTCTGCTCCCGGTGATGAACCGCCCCATGGTGGAGCACCTTCTCCTGCACCTCAAGAAGAACGGCATCCACAATGTCGCCCTGGCCGTGAACGGCCACGCCAAAGCCTATCGGGACCTCCTCGGAGACGGCGAGCGGCTGGGGATGCGGATCACCTACTCCCACGAAAGCGCCCCCCGCGGAACCGCAGGGTGCCTTCTGCCCCTCGCCGACTTCATCGGGAATGATCCTTTCCTGGTAATCCACGGGAGCCTCTTTCTGGACGCCAACCTCCGGGACCTGGTTGAATCCCACGTTCGGAGCGCGGCTGCCGCCACCGTGGGAGTGCATGCCACGCCGAGGGGAGCTCGTGACTGGCACCAGGTGGAGCTGGAGGTGGGGGAGGACTCCCGAGTGAATGGAATCAAGACGCGAGACCAGTCTCCGGAGAGCCAACCGACCCGTGTGCCGGTGGGAGTCTATGTCTTCGACCCGTCGGTCCTCTCCGCCATCGATCCCGGGATCTATTACGACATCAAGGAGCAGCTGCTGCCGCGCCTGAGGGCGGAGGGGCATTCCATCGTGGCCAAGGAAATCGGGGGCTACTGCAGGAACATCCTGGAGCTGAAGGACTACCTGGGCGTGAATCGGGACGTGTTGCAGGGGATCGCGAGCGGCTTTCGGCTCGAACGGCAGCTGGCGGATGGGATCTGGGTCGGACAGGGCAGCCAGGTTTCCCCGATGGCCACTTTGCTGGGTCCTGTTCTCATCGGCCGGGACTGCTTCGTTGGACCGCGGGTGCAAATCGTCGGCCCCGCCTGTATCGGAGACGGCTGCGTGGTGGAAGAAGGAACGCTGATCCGCGAGAGCCTGCTGCTCCCCGGAGCCAGGATGGAGAGAAACTCCCGGGCCGAGGGCTGCGTGCTGGCCGCGGACACCGTGATCTCCCCCGGGCTGTCGCTGCGCGGAGTGGTGGCCATTCCGGGAAGTCTGGGCGTGGGGGACATCGATCTGGCCGACACCGACCCGCTCATCCGAGGCGTCGTGTCGTCGACCGGACAGTACGCCCGCAGTCGCTTCCGTTACGGCCTGTGCCGCCTCGTCAAGCGGAGCTTGGATCTGATCGTCTCGGCTGTGGGGCTGGTGGCGGCGCTGCCGCTGTTGCTCGTGGTGGGGTTAGCCGTGAAGCTCACCACCCCTGGCCCCGTCTTTTTCTGTCAGCGTCGGTGCGGCAAGTTCGGAAAAGAGTTTTCGATGGTGAAATTCCGCACCATGGTGCGAGACGCTGAGGCGATGCAGACCGGGCTCCGCCAGCAGAACGAGGTGGATGGTCCCGTCTTCAAGATCGAGATAGATCCCCGCTTCACGCATCTTGGGAAGGTGCTTCGCCGCTACAGCATCGACGAGCTCCCTCAGCTGTGGAACGTGCTGAAGGGCGATATGAGCCTGGTCGGGCCCCGGCCGCTGGCGGCGAAGGAGATGGCCTTCTGTCCGTCATGGCGCGATGTCCGCCTGAAGGTGTGCCCGGGCATAACGGGCCTTTGGCAGGTGGGTGGGAGGAGCAAGACGTCGTTCCATGACTGGATTCGCCTGGACACGAAGTACGTGCTGGAACGCTCCACGCTCCTCGATTTCAAGATCCTCCTGCAGACGCTCCTGGTGGTCTTGAATGGGCGGGGGTCCTATTGAGGGCCCTCTGGCGCTTCAAGCATGAAGAAAACCCTTACATCCTGTTAGGCTTGGTCCTGTTCTCAGCGTGGGTTCTCTCCATCGGCGCGGTCGTGTCCCCCTAGCGCATCATCCCTGCACTGACACCATCCGGCGAAATCCGCTGGGCCGAGGGTATGCTTGGAACTGCCTGATGTATGGTACATTCCCTGGATTCCAAGGAGGGAGGTGCTATGACCCTGGGTCGGCGACGCGGAGTGATTCTAATCGAGCCCGACATCAACCCGGTCACCCGTCGATTCAGCCTCCCCAACATCGCGAATTATCCTCCCCTTCCACAAGTGCGCCTCGCTGGGCAGCTTCATGCGGAGCAGGTGGAGATTGCGGATCTCCGGATCGCTGGAGAGAATCAGCGGCTGCTGGATCGGGTCCGCCGGGATCCACCCGCTCTCGTGGGAATTTCCCTTACCTTCACCTCGAACGGGAACGAAGCCATCAATGTGGCCGCGGCGGTCCGACGCGCCTCGCCCGCAACCACCATCGTCTTCGGAGGTACCGCTCCCTCGGAAGATCCCGGATCGTTCTGGGATTCCGCGGCAGATCTGATCTGCTTCCGGAACGGCGATGCCGCTTTCGCGGCGCTGGCTGCCGAGATTCGGGAGTCGGGGCAGTCCCCGACACGATTCCCCGGCTTTTTCCACCGGGAAGACGGGTGCTGGGTCCTCGACCCGTGTCCGCCTGTGACTCCCCTGGCGAGCCTCCGTCCGTACGCCTGGCACCTCTTGCCCGGGCGCTACTGGCGCGAGTACTTTCAGGGGTACCGCCCAACCGGGATGGGTCAGACGAGCGAGGGTTGCCCGTACGACTGCACCTTCTGCACCGTCTGGAAGACGCACGGCCGGAAAGTGACGCTGGCATCCCTGGCGAACGTTCAGCACGACTTTCACTCTCTGCCCGCTTCAATCCGTGCGTTCTTCTTCGCGGACGACATATGGATGCAGGCCAGCGAGCAGCAGATCCGGGAACTCTACGATCCTCTCCTGGAATGGATGGCTTCGGACTTCCTCCCGCGTCGTCGCGACCTCTGGCTGACGGTGGAGACCCGGACCGACCTCTACCTCCGCGAGGAGAGTCGCTTCAAGGCCTGGATCCAACGTGGAGGGCTGAAGAGAATCCTCTTCGGCGTGGAGGCGGTGACGGACGAGCAGCTCAGGAACTACAGCAAGCGCAACACGGTCGATAAGAATAGCGAGGCCATCCGTCGCGCGGCCGAGTCCGGGGCCCTGGTTACTGCGCAGTTCGTCATCCCATGCGACGCGAATCGCGCCTATTTCGACGAGACCGTCCGATTCCTGAATACCCATCGGCGCTGGATCAGGACTTCCAACTTCACCGTCGCGACCCCGCTGCCCGGCACACCACTCTACGAAGAGTCCCTGAAGGAATCTCCCGAGCTGGCCGACAGGAATGCCGTCTCCCATCCCGCCTTCTCCCTTTTCACTGCACTGACCCCGACCCGCCTCGAGGTGCACGAGTTTTACGAGCAGGTGGCCCGGGTCTTCCGCGCCGCGAACCAGATCCGCATCACCCTCGACGCCGTCCGGCAGATTTCCCTCATGGCGATCCATTCCCCCTGGCTGATTCCGCGTCTCGCGAGGGCCCCGATGGCCCTGCGCGCGCTGACCGATCCAAGAACCTATCTCGAAGTCCACCGGCACGTCCAGGGTGACCGTTTGATCGGAACCTCGTCCACCACATAGCCCGGCCCTCTCCGCAAGCCTGGTTCGCCTCGAATGCCCTTGAAACGCCAGGACTATTCAAGCTGTTGGGAGGTGATTACCCCATAGTTTCGGCCCGCTCTCCAGAACTAAGCTCCAGCTATGAAGCACAGGTCCATCAGTGCACAGCTGACGGAGCACCGGCGGTCCAGGCATCCACAGGTTGGACTCAAGCTAGCGCCTAGGCTTGACGCTGCCTGTGCACGCCTGAGCCACCTTGGCACACCCGTGACAGCATGGCTGCGGCGTGCCCTCGTCGTGGTGACCAAACGGCTTCAACCCGTCGGCGGCATCACGGCCAGTTGGCTGCGGACCGCGAGGCTGCGCCGCGCCGCCCGCTTGGCCGTTCCGTTGTTGGCGCTTCTGCCGCTTCTGGCGGTGGCGGGGGTCGTCCACCACGTCTACTTCGACCGCAGTGGACTCCCCGACCTCGGGCCTTTCCTCCGCTTCGAGCCCCTGACAATCGGAGAGGTCTTCGATAACCAGGGCAAGGTCCTGGTCGAGCTGGCGCGCGAGTACCGCCGGGTAGTCACCTACGAGGACGTGCCCCTGATCCTGCGCCAGGCCATCCTGGCGGCCGAGGACAAGAACTTCTTCTCCCACTCCGGCGTGGAATACCGCGCGCTGCCGCGCGTGGTCGAGAAAACTGCCATGCATTCGCTGGCCGCATGGTGGAAGGGCGATGGACTCCGGCCACGGTTCTCCCAGGGTGGCTCGACCCTCACGCAACAGCTCGTCCGCGGCTATTTCCTCCAGAACCTGACGGTCCGTGAAAACGGCGAAGCCCTCATCGGCGACGGACTGACTCCGCGCTTTCTCTCCGCCGGCTTTGGCGTTCGAGCCACGAACAAACTCCTTCGCAAGATGGAGGAGGTCCGCCTGACGCTCTGGCTCGAGCAGGAGATGCAACGGCGTTACGGATCGCAGGAGCTGGCCAAACGCGAAATCTTCGCCCGGTATGCCAGCTTCATCTACCTGGGCAACGGCCGCTACGGCTTCGCTGCGGCCTCGGAGTATTACTTCGGCCAGACCCTGTCGAGCTACACCACGGCGGACGCGGGGAAGGCGGCGCTGCTTGCGGGTATCAGCAAGTCGCCCAAGGATTACGCACCGGTGCCTGGCGACCCGCGCCCCCTGCGCCGCCGCAATGCGATCCTGGCCCTCATGGCGAGGAATGGATACATCCCCGAGAGCCTCGCGAAAAGTTGTCAGGCCGAGCCGGTCCGCGTGGTTCAGCGCAGCCCGGTCAAGACCAACGCTCCCGGCGCGATTGGCAACGTCCTCGAGGAGCTGACGCTGCACGGCGGGAGCCTATTCGGGGCCGAGGACCTGTTTCAGGGGCGGATCTCGGTCCGCTCAACGGTGGACGGACGGGTGCAGGCCGTCGTCAACGAAGCCCTGGAGAACGGCCTGGCGCTCTACGAGAAGCGGCACCGCAAGTCGAAGGGGGTGATTCAGGGATCGGTGGTGGTGCTGCGCAACGCCGACGCGGCCATCCTGGCCGAAGCCGGCGGACGGCAGGTCTATCAGGATCGTTCCATCAGCTACTCCGACTACAACCGCGTCACCGACTCGCTGCGGCAGCCGGGCTCGGCGATGAAGCCGCTGGTATACCTGGCCGCGTTCCAGAAGGGCCTGGATCTCGATGCCACGGTGCCCGATGAGCCTATTGGAGTACCCCTGGGCGGCAATCGCGGAGTGAAGTGGATCGTCAACTACGACAACCGCTTCAAGGGCCCCATCCCGGTGCGCCAGGCCTTGGCAGAATCCCGCAACGCGGTGGCCGTCTGGATCACCCGCGAGATCGGCGTGGGCAGGGTGATCCGGACCGCTCGAAAGCTGGGCATCCAAACTCCGCTGCACCCCTACATCAGCACGGCGTTGGGGGCGTCCGAAGTTCGGCTCTTGGAGCTGGCGGGCGCCTATCGCGCCATGGCTTGTGGGGTTCTGGCGGAGCCCTACATCATCGCCAGCGTGACCGACGCCTCCAGTCGGGTCGTGCTCTACGAGGCTCCCCGGGTCGCGCGGGGAATCCGTTCCGCCGGGGTGAGCTCCGCCGAGCTGCGCTCGATCCAAGAAGGGCTGCGCGGCGTGGTCCGGCTCCCGGAAGGCACGGCCCACGCCCTGGACGGTCCCGACTTCCCGATCCAGGTGATGGCCAAGACCGGAACGACGAGCGACTTCCGCGACGCGCTGTTCCTGGGATCCACCTACGGGCCCCGGGGGATCACGGTGGCGGTCCGCATCGGCTTCGACGACAACCACGCGCTGGGCAAGAAGGAAACCGGCGCTCGTGTGGCGCTGCCGATCTTCCGCGAGATCATGCTCCGGGTCTACGGCGACGGGCTCCAGGGGCCGGTCCCGCGATTCCCCCCCAGAATTGAAAAAGGGATTGATGAGTATCTGAAGGTGCGGGCCAAACTGGATTCGGATGGTGGAGAGCGCCGGGCAGAGCTCTCCAAGGCCTCACGGCGCCAGTCGCGCTGACTCGGCGAGAGCGGACAATGGACCTCGAACATTAGTAGGTATACACCCCATAGTTTCGGCCCACGCTCCGCTCTATGCTTACGAGGAATCCTGATCAGGAAGGCTTCAAAGAAGGTTCTAGATTAAAACGCTCTACACCATAGAGGTACTACCCCATGACCGATGCTTATCCCAAGACTGACAAGTCCCAGCCGATGGTTACTCCCGGAGTCGGGGGCGATACGTCCAAGAAAGTCGCTCCCATGGGACCTGCCGTCACCAGCCCGCAGCCCAAGGGCGTGGATCCTCTCGGCGAGCCCACCGGCAACACCGGCTCGAAGGAGCCCATGCGAGTTTCAACGCAGCCCAAACCGTAATCTGGGTTTGCTGCTTAGACTGAGCGGGAGGCCGCCCGCTACCACCCGGACGGCCCCCCGTTCGTCGATAGCCAATCCTCCGGAAATAGAATTCCTTCTGCCGCCGACATTCTTTCGCCTTCGCTCCTCCCTCCCGTTCACTTCCAGATGATCAAACAACAGAGAGTTGTGACTGAGCAAGGTTGATGAAGTGGATTGAGTGCTATGGGGATGCGAGCAGCGTCTTACCGGTCTCAGACTTCTTGGATTGACCTGGCGGAAGGTTTCCCTGGAGGACCGAGATCGATCCGAGTGCCGCTGTCCTTCCAGCCCGACAGAATAGGTTGGAAGCCCTGGAATCGCCGCTCAGGATGACCTGGCGACCGGGAGTATCGGTGAGCATGGGCCCAATTTGGCGAATGATTTCAGCATCCGCTTCGTCGAGGACGTCGAGAGTGAGATCCCCTGATGATATTTCGACAAAGTAAGTGAATTCATAGACACCGGGAGCGAGGGTTTGTCCGCTCGGAATGTCGGAAAAGACAATACTCCATGGTCGTGCGGCCTCGTCCAGAACAAGGGTCCAATCGGATTGGGCCTGGGCTGCGGCCGGACAGCCCTGGGAGGTCGTGGCCATGACGGTTCCCGACCCGGCATCCACTGTGAAGAATCCACTCACCGCTGTTCCCGCACTCTCCCCGGCATCCATGGCGACCTGTGTGAGGCCGAGCTCGGTGACCGTGGAACCGGTCAGGACCTTCTTATTGCGGACTCCTTTGCCGCATCCAATCAAAGCAACCAGCAGGACCAAGGTCATCATCTTGAAGCGTTGACTGGGGTCGTGCATGCCCGTTAACTCCTGACGCAGACTGAAAAGGCCCGCCTCATCCATCACACCTCGCACGATTGCCGCCCGATGTGGTGACGGATGATTCCGGGCCTTCTCAGGACTCAATCCGACATCGAATCCGACTGGTGAGCCTCACACCCGAAAGCAATGTGGTTCGGGTCCACGGCGGAGTCAATTGCCGGGGGGTTCCTCCATCGAAAGGTTCAGGTACTCATGATCCGCTTGCCGGCTGGACGACTCTTCACCTTTCCCTTGCCGCCGGTCTTCCGTGCGGCCCTTCCTTTTGCAGCCGTCATTCTCCCGCCCCTACTTTTCTTGGCCATGCTCTAGCCTCCTTTTCTCCCCTTGCTGATCGATCAGCAGAGAGGAACAGAGAAACGTTGATAAAGTGAATTGAATGCCATGGGAACGCACGATGATGTTTCCCAGCCTCCATTACGGGTCGATGTCATTACTGTCCAACGTAACCGCGGCAACCCTGGCCAACGCTCTGCCCTGCAGCGATGCGCCGGTGTCCATCGTAATGGACTGGTCCGCCAGGATGACTCCCTTGAAGACAGAGGTCGTTCCGAGAGTCGCTGAGCTGCCAACCTGCCAGAAGACGTTGGAAGCGCGGGCGCCGCCGCTCAGGATGACCTGGCGACCGGAAGTCACGGTGAGCGTGGATGCCATTTGGAAAATGAACACAGCATTCGAGTTGCCGAGGGCGTCGAGAGTGAGATCCCCGGATGATATTTCGAGTGAGGACGTGGACGTATAGACGCCTGGGCCGAGAGTTTGTCCGCCTAGATTTCCGGCAACGGAAGCACCTGCCGGTCGTCCGGCGGCGTCGTTGAAGGCGGTGGTCAAGTCCGATTGGGCCTGGGCTGCGACGGCACCCCCCTGATAGATCGTCCCGCTTACGGCTCCCGGCCCTCCATCAACCGTGAAGAATCCGGTCACCGCGGTTCCAGGACTCACTCCTACATCCCCGGTAAGAATGCTAGCGCCGGTGTTGGTGACCGTGGAGCCGGCGAGAACCGTGAAATTGTGGCCGCCGGAAGCGATCGATCCGAGCGGAACTCGCGGTTCACTTGAACCCCCCGAGTTGTCGTCGCCACCATCGTTATTGTTGTGGCATCCGGTCACTAGAACGCTCAGGATCAATATCAACGCTTTGCACAGGTGCTTGGAACTGGACATACCTCCTCCTCTTTATTGCTGAAAACGTACGTACCTGGCGATCCGAGGGCTGGATTACGTTGCGCATGGTTCGGATCTGTTGCGTGACTTGATTCGGCCTAGAATTATTTTGGCGGCCCTCACAGCGGAGAAAAACGCGGTGTGGACTCCACGGCGGATTCTGTTGCCGAGGGTTTTCCTCAGCAGCAGGACACAGGCCATTTCGAGCGTGGTGTTCGCGGTGTGATGCTTCTCGCTGGGCTCGCCGAAGCCGAACTCGATGAGCTGCGCCGGCCGATGCTTCAGGAGATCTTCGACGACCAGATACAGAATGGCGGCGCCGGGGGAAAGCGAGGCGTAGTCCTTGCGATACAGCGTCTGGAGCGCGGAGTAGGTCTGTCCGTATTGGAGGCCCTTGATCAAGCTGATGGGGTCATTGCCACAGGTCAGCACGTAGCTTCGGAGGAATCCTCGTTCGGCCATGTCGACAATTTTGTGTCGGGTCCAGAAGCTGTCCGACTGCTTCCCGCCGAGGCCGGAGAAGCGCTGTGGATCGGGTACCATTTGAGCCTCAGCATCGAGAAGGCATTGCGCGTCATCCGGCGAGTCAATGCGATGCAGCTCCAGGCGGCCGGCGCCTCGCTCGCGCAGGATCTTGAGCTGACGCTTCAAGTTGTACCGCTTCTTCGCATTGTACTGTGCCAGATACCCTTCGAAAGTCGGCGGCAACCGCAGGATGTGATAGGGGCGGACACCTTCGACGATGTGGAGGAGGTACTGTTCGCGCAGGACCTCCGAGGAGTGGAGATATTGCCAGAGGAACGATCCGACTTCCACGCCGGACAGACTGATTCCGTCGACTTTGGGCAGGAAAGACCACATCCAGGCGAACAATTTATCGAGGACAACCGGGTTGTCGGGAAACAGAGGCAATCCGCCCAGAATGAGCGCCTTCCTCAGCGAAATCCTGCCGACGGTATGCCCGGCTACATGGAACTCGAGAGTCCCTGGCGCGACCCGGAACGGAGCGATCCCGTTGATCTGACCTGCGAAGTCCCGCGTCACGGCGACGGCGATCTGATCTTGCGGTTGCAGGGATACGATATGATCAAACCAGCCTGGCGTTTGGTAAATCAGCCTCGAATTGCTTCTCTCCTCGATAAGCTCTTGCCAGTCTCGCCGGAGTTCAGGCATGTTCCATTCTTCAGGCGAGTACAGGAACTCCCATACCCCGCTCTGTTCGGGAAGACGGCGCTCCTGTACCCGCTCCGGAACGTGGCCGAACCGCACTACCCAATCGAGGAGGGTGGGGTAGCGCACGGCCGACGATCGCGCCCGATCGTGCGACATCGCGGCCCTTCGAGCTTCAGGTCTCCCAATAGGACGTGGGAGCGCGATCTGCCATGGCGCCGTCGGTTGTGAGGTGGTCGACTTGCTTTTCATGCCGCGATCGTAAAGGGAGAGACGGGGTAGGCGAAATGGGGTACTTACCCCATTCTTCCCACTCCTTCCCCGACGAGTCCAGGTTCGGTATCCGGGTCTTTCGTGTATTCGTTGAGGAGACGGTGGTTAAAGGAATCAGACTTTTCAAAAGTGGAGAACCCGATAGGTTATCGGCTTTGGGCTTCCGCCTTGCGCGGCCCCTCTGCTAGAATTCCCCCGGATCGCGCCCGGTCGGGGGACGCCGATGCCGGATTCAAGGGACTTTGATCGAAAGCCTGGGCCTGTCGGAGAATTCCTCCCCTCTGAGGTTGAAGCGATGCGCCAGTTCGAAGAAGCAATCACCAGCGCCCGGGTGCAATTGGAGGAGTACGTGGCTTCCTGGATCCGGGATCTTGCTGTCTCCCGGTCGGCGCTCACCGAGGAGATCGGTGAGCGCAGCGGGGGGCGGATCTCGGAGGTCAGGAGTCGGCTCGAGCGACTTTGCGAGGTGATGCGCCGCGCCCCGGTAATGTTCGAGGCGAACAGCCTTAGTCGCTCTGATTCGCACACTCCTGCCCGGGCCGGCCTCGAGCGGACGCTCAGCGAGCACGAGGAAGCGGAGAGACTGCTCGCGGCCGCCAACGCGGAGCTTCTCCGCGAGATCGCCGATCGCGAACGGATGGAGGAGGAGCGGCGCATCGCCGAGATGGGTCTGCACGAGGTGCAGGCGCGCTTCGAGAGCGCCTTCACCAGCGCGCCGATCGGGATGGCTCTCGTCGATTTGGATGGCCGCTGCCTTCAAGTTAATGATGCTCTTTGCAGAATAACCGGTCATACGCGGGACCAGCTCAAGGCGACGACTTTTCGGGCCATGACGCATCCCGAAGATGCAGATCGGGACGCTGATCTTGCGCGAGAGCTCCTCGACGGCCGGATCCCGAGCTACCAGACCGAGAAGCGCTACCGCCATGCCTGGGGTCACTACTTCTGGGTGCTGCTGACCAAGTCGCTCGTCCGCGATGTTCGGGGCAAACCGCTCTATGTCGTCTCCCAGGTTCAAGACATCTCGGAACGGAAGGCGATGACGGTACGCCTCGAATACCTGATCGACCACGATTTCCTGACCGGTCTCTACAACCGGCGCCGCTTCGAGCAGGAGCTGGCCCGCGAGGCCGGGCGGGTGGCGCGCTATGAGGCCAAAGGCGCGGTGCTCATGATCGATCTTGACAACTTCAAGGATGTGAACGACGCCTTCGGCCACAAGGCGGGCGATGACCTTCTCAAGGGCGTTGCTGGAGCGCTGAGGCATCGGATACGCCAGACGGATGTCCTGGCGAGGGTAGGGGGAGACGAGTTCGCCGTGCTGCTTCCGGAGGCGGATGCCGACGAGGCGCAGAAGGTGGCCGACAGCATCATCAAGACCCTGGGTAAGCAGGTCGCGGTGCTCGGCGAGCAGTCGATCCACGCCACGGCAAGCGTCGGGGTCGCCCTGTTCGACGGCCTCAGCGCCACGGCGGTGCTGGCGTTTGCCGACCAGGCGATGTACGAGGCGAAGCAGGCGGGGCGGAATCGAGCGGCGATCTATACGCCGAGCGAAGGGCATCGCGAGCAGGTGTCGGCTCGCCTGGCGGAGGCGGAGATGATCCGCAAAGCCCTGGAGGAGGAGCGCTTTCTGCTCTACTGTCAGCCAATCCTCGATCTCAAACGGAACGAAGTGTGCCAATACGAGCTGTTGCTGCGGCTACGCGCCGAGGAGGGCGGCGAGCCTCTCGCGCCGAGCTCCTTTCTTTACGCAGCCGAGCGCTTCGGATTGATCCAGGAGATCGACTGCTGGGTCGCTCGTCAGGCGATCGCGCTGATCGCCGAGCATGCGCGCGCGGGACGAAGGCTCGTGCTTCACGTCAACCTTTCGGGCAAGTCAATCGGCGATCCCAGGGTCGCCGCGCTTACGGAGAAGGCCATCGCGGACGCCGGCATCGATCCGGCCGGTCTGATCTTCGAGCTGACCGAGACGGCGGCGATCGGCAACATCGAAGTGGCGAAGGCTTTCGCCCACCGCCTGCGCGCCCGCGGCTGCCAGCTGGCGCTGGACGATTTCGGCGCGGGGTTCGGCTCGTTCTACTACCTCAAGACGCTGCCCTTCAACTATTTCAAGATCGACGGCGATTTCATCCGCGGTGTCGCCGCAAGTCCCATGGACCAGCTCGTGGTCGAAGCCATCGTCGGCATCGCCAAGGGCATGGGCAAGTTGACCATCGCCGAGTTTGTCGCCGACGGCGAGACCGTCCACTTGCTCGAGAAGTGCGGCGTCGACTACGCGCAGGGCTACCACGTCGGCCGGCCGCGGCCCTTGAGGGAAGTTCTGGCGGAGGTGTAGCCGGGGGCGCCCGCCTTGTGCCGGGCTCGCGCCTCATGCCGGAGCCGACTAGAAACGCTATCGGACCCTTCGGTGCCAACTGTTCCCCCCGCCCGGATCGCTCCTGGAGAGGTAGAATCGAATTCGTCATGCTTCGATGCGGAAGCGTAGCGGCGGGGGTGCGAGCGATGAATGATGCAGTGAGCGTGACGAAAACCAACACCAGCGTCTGTATCGTCGGAGGGGGTCCGGCGGGGATGCTCCTGGGATTGCTCCTCGCCAAGCGCGGCGCCGACGTCATCGTCCTGGAGGGGCATGAGACCTTCGACCGGGAGTTTCGCGGCGAGGTCCTGCAGCCGAGCACGGCCCGCCTGCTGGACCAGCTCGGGCTTCTCCAGTACATCCTCGACCAGCGGCACCTGACTTTGACCGAGGGCAAGCTCCTCGTCCATGGAAAGCCGGTTGCCGGGTTCAACTTCAAGAGAATCGCCCCTGATTACCCCTACGCCATCTGGATGCCGCAGCCGATCTTCCTGGAGGCCCTGGCAAAAAAAGCTGCTCCGTTCCCCAGCTTCCACTGCTGGATGGGCGCGCGGGTGACGGAGCTCATCGAAGAGGCGGGCGCCGTCGTCGGCGTCCGGGGGGTGCGGCACGGCAAGGAGCCGTTCGAGATCCGCGCGGACGTGGTGGTGGGGGCCGATGGCCGGCACTCCATCGTCCGCAAGCTCGGCGACTTCGAGATCGAATACGAGCACCACGATTTCGACGTGATCTGGTTCGTCGTCGAGCCGCCCCCGGATTGGCCCAAGACCATTTATTTCTCGTTGGGCGCCAGGACGCCGCTGTTATTGCTGCCGAAGTACCCCAACCAGATCCAGGTGGGGCTGCTGCTGCATGTGGACGAGTGGCGAAGCTGGCGCAAGGAGGGGGTCGAGAGGGTCGCCGATCGCGTTCGTCGCCTGAGTCCGCTGTTCGCCGACTTCACCTCGAACCTGCGTGACTTCACCCCTTTTTTCCCCCTGCCGGGGGTCATTCTGCTGGTGCGTGGCTGGGCCCGGGACGGCTTGCTGCTCATCGGGGATGCGGCTCACACCATGAGCCCGGCGGGGGCGATCGGGGTGAACGTGGCGCTCTCGACGGCGGCGGTGGCGGCCCAGGAGATTTTCCCGCGCCTCGGACAGGGGCCGATTCCCCGCAGTGTGCTCAGCCGGGTCCAGGAGCTGCGCGTCGACGATGTCAGGACTTTGCACCGCCTGCAGCGCACCGCCGGTCGAGCGCTCCTGGGCTCCGGGGAAGGGAATCCAGTGCTCGAATGGCTCGTGCCACGGGTCCTGCCCCTGGTCGCGCGCTCCGGGTTGTTCCCGGTTGTTCAGAGGCGCCTGTTCTTTGGCGCTCCCCTGCCGCCCCTCGACCCGGCGTTCAGCTTCCGGGCACAGGAAACAGCCTAAAAAATGCGGGGCCTGTCGATTTCGCGAGGCTTCGTTCGACGTCCTAGTAGAGCCAGGGTTCAAATCCGGCCGAGACGGTCCGGAGGCCCGGCTCCCAATCCGAATCCTTGAGAAGGAGCGACGATGCGATTCATGGTGATGGTCAAAGCCAGCAAGAGCTCAGAGGCGGGGGTGCTTCCGGACGCGAAGCTCCTGGCCGAGATGGGGAAATTCAACGAAGAGCTGACCAAAGCGGGAGTGATGCTGGCGGGCGAAGGGCTCCAGGCCAGCTCGAAGGGAGCCCGTGTCAGGTTTTCGGGAACCAAGCGGACCGTCATCGACGGACCCTTCTCCGAGACCAAGGAGCTGATCGCCGGCTTTTGGCTGTGGCAGGTGAAATCCAAAGAGGAGGCCATCGAGTGGGTCAAGCGCTGCCCCAACCCGATGCCCGGCGAGGACTCCGAGATCGAGATCCGCCAGGTATTCGAGGCGGAGGATTTCGCAAAGGGCTGATCCGGTAAGGCTGATTGCGAGCGACGGGTGTCCCGTATCTCTTTAGAGGAGGCCAGCGATGGCAGCGACTACCAAGATTGCCTGGATCGGGCGCGTGGTATCCACTCTGACATCGCTCGTCTTCCTGATGAGCGGCGTGATGAAGCTGAAGGGCGGAGCCGAGGTGATGCAGGGGATGGATCACCTCGGCCTCCCGGCCTCTCTGATCCTGCCGCTCGCGATTCTCGAGATTGCCTGCGCGGTGATCTACCTGATCCCGAAGACGTCGATACTGGGAGCGATTCTCCTCACCGGGTTCATCGGTGGAGCCATCTGCGCGCACCTGCGGGTCGGCGATCCCTACTTCGTCCAGATCATCATCGGGATGCTGATCTGGCTGGGACTCTATCTCCGCGAAGATCGCCTCAAAGGTCTCATCCCGCTGCGATCGCTCTAGCATCGGTCGATGGTCGGATAGCCACTTCCGCCCATAGTTCCCTGCCACGGTCCGCGCCTGGTCCTTGGACGTCATGACCCCGCGCCCCTCAGGGGCGCCGGCATGACAGCGTTTGCCACCACCCATCAAAGATGATGCAATCGGTAGCTATGACGGCTACCGACATCCATCGTTCCATCGACGCGATCTGGAGAATCGAGTCGGCCAGGCTCATCGCCGGCCTGACACGCATCGTGCGTGACGTCGGCATCGCCGAGGACCTGGCCCAGGACGCACTGGTCGCCGCGTTGGAGCAATGGCCCGAATCCGGAGTGCCGGACAATCCGGGTGCCTGGCTCATGGCGACCGCCAAGCATCGCGCCATCGACCGGCTGCGCCGGGACAAGCGAGTCGAGCGCAAGCACGAGGCGCTGGGTCACGAGGCCGAGGCCCGGCAAGCGATTGCTTTCCAGGAGGCTGAAGTCGTGCTGGATGATCCGATAGGCGACGACCTGCTGCGCCTCGTGTTCATCTCCTGTCACCCGATTCTCCCGTCCGAGTCCCGCGTCGCGCTCGCGCTGCGCCTGCTCGGAGGCCTCAAGACCGACGAGATCGCGCGTGCCTTCCTGGTGCCGGAGCCGACGATTGCCCAGAGAATCGTCCGGGCCAAGCGGACCCTCGCCGAAGCCGGCATCCCTTTCGAGGTTCCCCGGGGAGATCAGCTCGCGGCCCGTTTGCCATCGGTGCTGGAGGTCCTCTATCTCATCTTCAACGAGGGCTACTCGGCGACCAGCGGTGACACTTGGGTGCGCCCCGACCTGTGCGAGGAGGCGCTGCGCCTGGGACGTATCCTGGCCGAGCTGCTCCCGGGGGAATCGGAAGTACACGGCCTCATCGCGTTGATGGAGATCCAGGCGTCGCGATTGAGGGCCCGAAGCGGGCCATCGGGAGAGCCCATCCTGTTGCTCGACCAGAACCGATCGCGCTGGGATCGGGTCCTGATCCACCGCGGGCTCGCCGCCCTGCAGCGGGCCGAGAAGCTCGACGGCGAGCCGGGCCCCTACGCCTTGCAGGCCGCCCTGGCCGCCTGTCACGCCCGCGCCGCCACGCCGGAGCAGACCGATTGGCAGCGGATCGTGGCGCTCTACGAAGCCCTTGCCCGCATCGCGCCGTCTCCGGTCGTGGATCTGAACCGGGCGGTTGCCGTAGCCATGGCATCCGGTCCGACAGCGGGGCTCGAGCTGGTCGATGCCCTGGCCACGGAGCCTTCGCTCGCGAGCTATCACCTCCTGCCGAGTGTGCGCGGCGACCTGCTGGAAAAGCTCGGCCGCTTCGACGAGGCCCGGGTGGAATTCGAGCGCGGCGTTTCGCTCACGGGAAATGTGCGCGAGCGTGAGCTCCTCCTCGAGCGTGCCTCCAGATGCGCTGGCCGATCCTCGGCCAAGCCATCGCGCTGATCCAGGGTGTCCTACCTCGGTCGCCGGCGGGCGCGCTGCTGCTGGAACCAGTGGAGCCGGCGGATGATTTTCAGATCCCTGCCGCCCTGCTGCAGCTCGATACCCAGAGAAAAGCCGTGGAAGCGCAGGTAGAGGATTCCCTCGCGGCTCCCCTTTGCCAGGACCAGGTCGGCGAGGGCCCGAAGCCCCTTTCCGGTGACGTCGAGATTGGTCACCCTGACCTGATCGCGGCGGACGTCGAGCGTCGCGCCGCCGTGGATATTTTCGATGATCATCATCTTCTCGAGCCAGTCGGGCACCCCCTTGAGCGCGTCGTACATCACCACCAGGGGGCGGGTGTCCAGCATGGAGAGCCGGACGGCCGCGTCGATCTTCATCGGCTCGGAGAAGCGCATGTCGGCCTTCGGGAAGGTGATGACGGCCGACCATTCAGGCTCGTCGGCCGAGCCTGTGGAAAATCGTCCTCTCACCCGCCAGAAGCTCACCGGACTTCATCCTGAGTCGCACCCGCGGGAATTCCATCGGCCCGCGCACCACCAGACTCATGCCAGTCTCGACGCGCAGCGCCCCATCGAGCCGGAATCGATCGATCCACAATTCCTCCATATCGCAGCGAATGATGTCCGCGAGGACCGTCCAGGGCCTTCTCGGTTTCCTGGCGCGGTCGGGAAGTCCGCGCGGCGCTCCCGGCGTGTCGAGGAATTCAGGGATGGGAGGAAGCTCGGAGAGCGGGGCGCGGGAGGTCTCCCCGGGCAGCAGCCTGCGGCGCTGGCGGTATTCGACGCCGGTGGCCTTCACGCTGGTGAGATGCACTGTCCGCCTATGCAGGGGGAGCAGCTGAAACCCGGCGGTGACGGAATCCAGACGCGAATACCACTCCACTCGCCGGGACCGGCCGCGCACCTGGGCGTCGCGTAGGACCACCATCCCCGGGTACAGGCTCCAGGCCGAGCGCCAGGCAAGCTGAAATTTCTCCGGCTTTCGATTGATCGATTTGGGAGCCAGATCGGTGTTGAGGTAAACGTTGGCGGCGACGAGATAGGCACCCTCCAGGACGAGAATCGCGGCGATGACTCCCAACAGGGCTCTTTTCCACAACTGTCGCATGGACTCGTCCATCTCCCGCAAGATGCCTGCTGCCTGAGAGCACTGACCTACCGATCCGCCGTCGGACGCTTCAGAATCCAGGTGGTACCGGTGGGCACCGGGGCCACCCATGCTGGAACGTTTCGGGTGCGAGGCGATTGAGTGCATCATACCGTTGAGCGCAGGCGGAGGGTGATACTATTTTCCCAGCCATGACAGTGACTCAACGCGCAGTCCGGCTCCTCCTCATCGTGGGAATGCTGCACTCCTGCGCGGTCTTGCTGCGCGCCGAGCAGCTCCCGATCCGTCCCTACACCACCGCCGACGGACTCGCACGCGATTTCGTCTCCTGCATCGTGCAGGATTCCCGAGGATTTCTCTGGTTCTGCACCGGGGAGGGGCTGTCCCGCTTCGACGGCTACTCGTTTACCAGCTTCGGCCGCGAAGCGGGAGTGCCGGGGAGGTCGGTCACCGACCTGATCGAGGCGCGTGACGGGACGATCTGGGTGGCGACCGACGACGGACTCACGCGATTGGATCCAGCGGCGAGGTTTCGTCCTGCAGGTCCCGGCCAGGTTGCCCCTCCGCTGTTTCGGACTTTCCGGCCGCAGAGCGGGGAGAACTCCAACGTACTGAAGACGCTGCTGGAGGCCCGCGACGGCACTCTCCTGGTGGGATCTTTTGGCGGGTTATTCCGCTTCGATCCCCGAACGGAAGAATTCCAGAAGATCGACTTGGCCGGTCCAGCGCCATTGCCCGGGCAGGAGCAGATCAACGATCTTCTGGAGGACGACCGCGGAAATCTTTGGATCGGCACCCGCTATCTCGGCCTTCTCTGCATGCATCCCGATGGGCGCTTCGATCGCTATTTGACGCCGGTCGTGCCGCCGGCCGGCAACATCCGGGCGCTGGCCTTCGACGGAGTAGGAGGGCTGTGGGTCGGGGGATGGGATGGACTGCGCCGCCTGGTGGCCGACCCTGAGGGTGGGGGCCGTCTTGTCTCACGAGATCTCTACTCGACATCCGATGGCCTTCCGGACAGGCAGATCTACTCCCTCTTTCGCGGCTCGGGGGGTCGGCTCATCGTCGGCACCGGATTCGGCATCGCCTTGTCCTCTCCAGAAGTGAGCCTGGGCCCGCCGTTCATCGCAACCGGTCCACCGCAGGGGTTGTCCATGATCAAGGCGATCACCGTGTCGCAGGATCGCAGCGGCAATCTCTGGGTTGGTTCCGACGGCTCCGGAGCTTTCAAGATCGCGCAGACGGGGTTCACTTCGTTCAGCTCCAAAGACGGGCTTCCGGGACCGTACTGCGTCTCCTTCCTTCTGGATCGCACAGGCCAACTGTATGCCACGACGCACCCCAAGGGCACCGAAACGGTGCTCAATCGACTCGCGGAATCCCCGTTCCCGGCCATCCGGATCAACGTCCCGCCGCGGATCGTGGGCCGGGGTTGGGGCGGGTCGCAGCTCACGCTCCAGGATCACCTGGGAGACTGGTGGGTACCGACGGGCGAGGGGCTGGTGAGGTTTTCGGGGATCAGGAAACCGGAGGATCTGGCCACGGCCACTCCCAGCGCGATTTACACGGTCAATGACGGGCTCCCCTCCAATGAAATTTACCGCCTTTTCGAGGACTCTCGCGGAGACCTCTGGGTGATAGCGTACAGTTTGGCGAGATTCGATCGGTTCACGGGCCGGTTCCGCGTTTTGGGCGGAAACGGACCGAACGCACTCGGTGAGGATGCGGCGGGAAATGTCTGGATCGGCGGCTGGGACGGCGAGTTGACGCGCTACCGGGACGGCCGGGCGGAGCGGTTCACAGAGAGCGACGGAGTTCCGAGGGGCACGATTGCGGCGATTTTCCGGGACAGTCGCAACCGGCTCTGGATCGGATCGAGCGACGGTGGCGTCGCCCGAATCGACGATCCCACCGCACCGAAGCCTTCCTTCACCCATTACACTCCATCCCAAGGCCTCTCCAGCAGTCAGGTCAACTGCGTCGTCGAGGACCATTGGGGGCGCATCTACCTCGGAACCGGGCGGGGCGTGGATGTTCTAGACCCGGACAGCGGGCGTATCCGCCACTTGACGCAGGAAGACGGGTTGGGCGGGAGCGACATCAATATCGCCGCGAGCGACACGGCGGGCAATCTCTGGTTCGGCACGCAGGCGGGCCTCTCCCGCCTGGTGCCGCACGCTCCCGAACCAAGCGCGCCTCCGCCCATCTGGATCAGCGCCCTGAGCATCTCGGGAGTCCGGCAACCGATCAACCTGCTGGGGGAACAGTCCCTGGAAGGACTGAGGCTCGGCCCGTCCCAGCGCGATGTCGAGATTGGCTTCGTGGGACTGGACTTCAGCGTCGGCGAGAAGCTGCGCTATCAGTACCGCCTGGAAGGTGCGGAGGGGGACTGGAGTGTCCCTTCTGACCGCAGATCGGTCAACTACGCCAATCTCTCACCGGGCCGGTACCGCTTTGCCGTGAAAGCGCTGGACAGCGATGGGCAGGGGAGCCTCGCTCCGGCCACCCTCTCGTTCACCATCCTGCCCCCGGTGTGGCAACGAGGTTGGTTCCTGACCCTGGCCTCCCTCCTGGCCATCGGAGGATTCTATGCATTGCACCGTTATCGGGTCGCGCAGCTGTTGAAGCTGGAGCGGGTGCGGACCCGCATCGCGGCCGACCTGCACGACGACATCGGCGCCAGCCTGTCGCGCATCGCCATGCAGAGCGAGCTGGTGCGGCTGCCGGAGGTGATTCGCCCGCCCGACGCTCAGCGGCTCATCACGGACATCGGGGAGTCGGCCCGCTCGCTGGTGGATTCCATGAGCGACATCGTCTGGTCCGTCGATCCGAAGCGGGATGACCTGGCCAGCCTCGCGGCGCGCGTGCGGCAGTTCGCGCTGGGAATATTCGAGCCGCGGGGCATCGTGCTGGATCTCAAGGTTCCCGAAGGCGCGCAGCGGGTGATCCTGGCTCCCGAGGATCGGCGCCACCTCTACCTGCTCATCAAGGAGGCGGTCAACAACATCGCCCGCCACTCCGGCTGCCGCAACGTCTCGATCCATCTGGCGGCGGAGGGGAATCGGCTCATGGTGGAGATCCGCGACGATGGCAAGGGTTTCGAAGGGCCTGTGGGCGCGACTCCCGCCCCCTCCTCAGCGGGCGGCCACGGCCTCGGGAGCATGAGCGCGCGGGCCGAACAGCTGCGGGGAAGCCTGAGCGTCGCCTCGACTCCCGGTGAAGGCACGATCCTGCGGCTGACCTGCATGCTGCAGCATTCGGGAGCATGAACATGCTCTGCCGCCGGCAGCTCAATTGAGGTAAGTTCTCTCCATGGAACTCCCCAAGTCCATCGGCGTGGCCATCGTGGAGGACGACGCCGCCCTGCGCGAGGGGCTGACCATGCTCATCTCCGGCACGTCCGGCTTCCGACTCGCGGGGGTCTACGGCTCGGTGGAAGATGCGCTTGCCGCGCCTCCGGCGAGCAGTCCCGACGTCCTGCTGCTGGATATTCACCTTCCCGGGATGATGGGGTCGGAAGGGGTCCGCCCCCTGCGCGCCAAATTCCCCAGGCTTCAGGTGATGATGCTCACTGTGTTCGCCGAGGAGGCCAAGGTCTTCGAATCGATCTGCAACGGGGCCTGCGGCTACCTGCTGAAAAAGACCCCGCCGGCCCGGTTGCTGGAGGCGATCCGCGAAGCTCACGAGGGGGGCTCCCCC